>Ga0075028_100001050_pt1 | contig 9991 bp, 6 predicted proteins | sample LitLauG_LLR_2014_FD_71390 | JGI IMG/M metagenome (GOLD analysis project Ga0075028, IMG submission 71390) | Freshwater sediment microbial communities from Pennsylvania, USA - Little Laurel Run_MetaG_LLR_2014 | ecosystem: Environmental > Aquatic > Freshwater > Creek > Sediment | place: USA... | reverse complement strand
GTTGGCGGTTATCAGTACCTGGCCCAGGTTTACGATGAGACGCCGACCGCCGCCAACGCCACCTACTATGCCCAGATCGTTCGTGACAAGGCAATCATCCGCTACCTGATCTACACCGGCACCGACATTGCCCGTGACGCTTCCGACCAGGTCGCCCCCGCCAACGAGATGCTCGAGCAGGCCGAGCGCAAGATCATGAACATTGCCGAGTGGGGCATTGCCGGCGAGACGATCACGATCAAGGACGCCATCAGCGAAGCGTACGACCGCATGGATGCCCGTGCCAAGCGCGAAGGCATGGGCGATGTCAGCGGGCTTCCCAGCGGCTTCCTTGATCTGGACAACATCACCGCCGGCTTGCAGGATTCGGAACTGATCATCATGGCGGCCCGCCCTTCAGTGGGCAAGACCGCCATCACGCTGAACATCATGCGCAACATCGCTGTTGATTACGATATGCCGGTGTTTTACGCCTCCCTGGAACAGTCACGCATCGAACTGGCTGAACGCTTGCTCTGCTGCGAAGCCAAGGTCGATGGACAGAAGCTGCGCAAGGGACACCTCAGCACCGAGGAGCATCACTTGATCAACGATGCGGGAGCACGGCTCAGCCAGGCGAAGATCTACATCGATGATTCGCCCGGCCAGAACATGATCCGCATCGCCGCCAACGCCCGCCGGCTGCATCATAAGTTCGGCATCAAGCTGGTGGTTGTCGATTATTTGCAGCTTGTTGAACCTGATAATCGGCGTGACAGCAGGCAGGAGCAGGTAGCGAACATCTCGCGCCGGATGAAGTTCCTGGCGAAGGAGCTGAAGATTCCGGTCATCGCTTGTGCTCAGCTCAATCGTGGTGTGGAGAACCGCACGGAAGCGGAGCCTCGCCTTTCGGATTTGCGTGAATCAGGCTCCATCGAACAGGATGCCGACGTGGTGATGATGTTGCATCGGCCCAAGGATCCGCAAACAGGGCTGGACGCGGAAGGCGTTCTAGAGGTGATCATCGCCAAGCAGCGTAACGGCCCGGTCGGCAAGATCACGCTCAGCTTCATCAAGCAGCACATGCGCTTCGCCAACTACGCCGGCGGCATGGCTCCGTATTAAGTTACCAGCCCGCTGCGCTAGCAAGGGAATGTTGTGCAAGCGATTGCACCCTACTCCCTTGCTAGCGCGTCGGGCTGGTATTATTCCGGAAGAGTCGGGAACAGTGTTACTTCGGCTGATCGCCCTCATCCTTCAACCGAACAAAGAGGAAGTTCTCCGTCTTCTCCGTGCCGAAGTGAACGAGAACGGGCACTTCATCCTGGGTCAGGTTGTACATACCCGTCTCAGCAATCAGATTATCACGATCACCGAGGCGGAAGGCGACACGCTGCGTTTCCTTGTCGACCTTGCCCTGGATCGAAACGCTCTGATTGGTCTGATAGTTGAAGAGCGTGCCACCAATGACGCCATCTTTGGTGACAGCCAGTTGCACCACACGAGTGGGGTCGGTATCCTTCTCGCCGGTGGACATGGCGAAGGTGCCGAGCGGCATCCACTCTGCCTGAGCAGCCTGCTCTTCGTTTTCAGGCGGAGGGACGGTCGCCAGATCGGCGGCGCTCTCAGCGAAGTCAGCGCTGGATGCCACCTCTTGCCCGCCAACGTAAACCATGTTGTTCTGGTAGACCACGTTGCCACCGGTGCCATAGTCGTAGTAGACGGGTTGTGCCCAGGCGTTAGCGGCAACAGCGTTCCAGGTAAACCAACCCGACAGGCCGGCCCAGGTAGGCACTGTCCACCAGTAGTTGTAGGGGTAGTAGGGGAACCAGTAATGGTAATGCCAGCCGCAGAAAGCGGGGCGGTTGGTGTTCCACCACGATTGGCCGAACCAATTGTTGTGATGGTTGTAGAACTGCCAATGGTTGCGGATGCCATTGCCCCAGCCGTTCCAATACCGGTAGCGAGCGGGGTTGTTGTTCATCCAGTTGTGCATCTGAGGCCGATTGACAATCACGTTGTTCCACTGGTGATTGATATTGTTGACCTGGGTTCTGTTGATGTTCACCCAACTCGGCCTGGTGTTGATACTCCGGTTGACCTGATTGTTGTTGATGGTAATGGGCTGATTGATGATTGGCCTAGTGGTCGGCGGCCTGACGACAGGACGCTGGACGGTGCCAGGTAGATTCGGTCGGGTCGTCGTCGGCGTGGTAGGACGAGTTATAGCGCCTCCTCCACCAATCGACGGGACATTGGGGTTCGTCGGGCGAATAGGCCGGTCCAAACCTACATCAACCCCAGACCCGGGGCGAGTAATGCCAGGTAAGGTGGTAGCACCGCCAGCTCCAGGACGTGTGTCACCACCTGTGCCTGGACGTGTGATGCTGTCCGGATTGATGACACCACCAGGATTGGGATTTGTTACCCCCGGCAGCGTTCCACCTGGCCTGGTCCACGGGTTTGCCGAGTTCCCTGGTCTGGTAACACCAGGCAAGGAAGTAACGGGCGGTTGGACAGGTCGAAATGGAGGAGTTGTCGTCGAGTTGCCAGGCAAGGTAGGCCGTGTCATCCCACCGGACGGGTTAACAACACCCGGAGTTATTCCACCCGTTGGACGAGTGTTTGGCAACGTGGTTGGTCGATTCATCGGCACAGAAGGAAGAGTTGCCGGCCGTTGCTGTTGCTGCATGTTAGGCATCGGACGGTTATAGCCCTGCATACCGCCCATGCCCCCCATGCTGACTGGGGGACGTTGCATCTGAGGCTGAGGTCGCTGCATTTGTTGCTGTGCCATGCCTCCACCACCGGCTCCGAAGCCGCCAGGCCTACCACCTCGCTGAGCATGAAGAGTGCCGGCAAAGGTACACAGTGCCAGTGTCACGAACATGAAGTGTTTCATAGTAGTCTCCTTGATCGTGGTTGACTATTTCTTGGGTTCAACAGTTTCAGGTTTCTTGATCATTTTGACCGCTGGGTGTGAAGGTGTTATTTCACCATCCACTTCTCGACCAATCGTGTGTACCTGGATGGTCGAATCATCAACTTTGCTGAGCACTTGCGTGCCGCTGACCAGCGAGCCGTCTGCGCCGGTGTGATTAAACTTCACGTGCCATTCGTTGTCGTTGTTCGACCAGGTGCCTTCGCCGAAGGAGCCATCGCAACTGAACGTCCAGGAGCGGATTGACTTGGAACGAGTATCCCAGGCGATGATCTGCGTGCCCGTCTCACATTCGGGATCATTGTCGTACTGCACAGAGTATTTGCGGATGAGGAACGTCTTCTTTGCATTCCACGACATTTGCGATTCGACGTTGACGCCCTTGGTATCATCGACCCAGGTGCCGACCATCCACTCCAGAGACTTGAGGCCATCGTAAGGCGTGGCTGGTGTGGGAATAGCCGATTCGGAAGCCTGTTCAATCTGCCATTTCTCGCCAACCTTGACCAGGATGGCGCTGAAGAAGTTTTCGTTTGGCTCCTCCTTCGGAGTGGTGATGACTGATTCACCTTCGATGCTGAGAATCTCCGGCTTGATGAAGCGGAAATGCTTCAATCGAATGGTCAGCTTGCTCTGTGGATCAGCTTTGAAGAGCTGTTCAAACCCTGCCTTGATGGCATCACGCCCAACAACACGGGAACCCGTTTCGGTGCTGATCGAGACAGCGTTAGGTGCCCAGTATTCAATCAGCGCTGCGGCATCGTGCTTGTTGTAAACATCGGAATAGACTTTGAGAACCTCATTGACCGCGGTCTCTTCCGGCGAGACAGCAGGCTTGGCCGCAGGGGCCGCTCCGTCTTGTGGCGACATCGCCAGCCCGGAACAGCAACACAAACAAAACACAGGAACCAGAAACTTCAGCATGATGTGTTCTCCAATGATGGGTAGTTATCTTACGCATGGGAATCAGGATGAGGAAGGGAATTAAGGTCTTCTCCCCTCTCCCGGTACTCCGGGAGAGGGGCCGGGGGTGAGGGCGAGGGTGCATGGTGCTTGCCGCCATCTAGCAATGACAGCCTGAATCGCAAGCGAGGGGCGCGTGCAATCGCCAGGTCCACTCTCGCTCGTGCTTCAGACTGCCATTAAACTAACCCCTGTTCTTCATCATAACAGAACGCTAGCTTCAACTAAAACCTTCTACTCACGAAGCACCTACATGGCCTACCTCGCCCCCGTCGATGACACCTATGCCGAAGCCTTCCGTAGCATCTACGCTGAAATCCTGATCACCGCGCGAGACCGCTACTGGGTGGATAAAGCCGTCGAAGCCTGCACGGGCAACGCCAGCAGCACCATTATGTGTGACTGCGAAGCGGCCATGTCACACTATGTGGAACCAGAACAGACTCCAGACAAACGACCCGGTGCGGTGGTGCAGTTCCACGTCCCCCGCTTCTGGAAGGATCGTGCCGAGAAGCTGGAACGCTCATTATTGGTGCGCATCGGGCAAAACATCCTTACCTGCCCAACGACAGCCTGCTTCAGCACCATGAGTGAGGAAACCAACTTCTTTAAGCTAGGTAGAAAACTCGCCTTCTTCGGTGATGGCCATCAGTTCCGCCAGGAGCGGTTCGGCAGAAAAGGCTGGGTCATCCCCATCCTCGGCGGCGAGTTCTATCTCGACCGGCGTTTCGGGTACCGCGACGGCCTGATGGGCGGCAACCTCTGGTACTTTGGCACGACGGTCGATGCCGCTGTCGATGCGGCAATGAAAGGCGTTGAAGCAGCGAAACGCCCCGGCGTAATCATGCCCTTCCCCGGCGGCATGGCTGGCAGCGGCTCGAAAGCAGGTAGCAAATACAAGTTCATCGTTGGTAGCACCTTCGCCGAGTACTGCCCCACACTAAGAACCAAACTGGGTGAACAATCCCGCCTGCCGGCAGGAGTGGTTTCGGTGCAGGAGATCATACTCAATGGCAGCGACCTGCCCACCATCGCTGCCGCCATGCAGTCCGCCATTGCCGCTTCAAGAGCGACGCCGGGGCTGGAACGCATTTCAGCAGGCAACTACAACGGCAAACTGGGGAAGAGTTTCATTTACCTGCATGCGGAGAAGCAGCCTGCTGTGTAGACTTCACTCGGCGCGGCCAGGCGAGCCATAATGCAAATATGATAATGCCGGAAGCACTCAGCCAACAGGAACGTGGTCGGCGGGGCGGCAAATCCCAGAGGGCGATGGATGAGCCAGTATTGAGTAGCATCTGCGAGGAATCGCTGAGGAGCCAATTGCGATGCCCACTTGAGGGAACCCCTACGTCTGCTGAAATTAAGAGAGGAAAACGCTTCTCCAATTTGCCAGTGCTATTGTTCCACAGGCTCACCTCGAGATCTAATTTCAATAGACCAAGCCACTGGGCAATGGTGATTTTGCTGGTATCGGAGAGCCACGTCCAAAAATACCAGAACGGCGGAGATGAAGATTCATTTAATTTAGCCGTGACAAAGTTCGTGCTATTGCTGCAGACATATTCCCCGGTGGCCATTTCTGGCGTGGAAATCGGCAGGTTGACAATGGCTGGTTCTTCTAGGCCGTACCACTTTGCTTGAGACTGGTCTTGAGAATACTCAGGAAAGCACACCAATGTCTTCCCGTCGCTCAGCAGACGGGGCAGATACATGTTCTTGCATTCACCCATCATCTTTTTGTTGTGCAAATCGAAGACCAGGATGTTGTCAATGTTGTTGTTGGTCATGACGAGATAGCGCTTATCGGCGCTGCACAGCAGGCCATCCTGTTCCAGTGCCCAGTCTTCTCGACCACCTTCAATGATGTGTTCCTTAGGGATGTCCAACTGATGAATCAGCTTGGCTGTCTGAGCAGCGTAAATGAAAATCTGTTTGTTCGTTCGAGCCAGTAACCAATCACCTTGCGGTGAATAACTGATGCGCAGATGCTCACCGGGGCTGAGATCGGCGAAATGGATGGAGGCACGCTTCGTGCGTGGCGGGAGGTCATACAGCTGAACTTCCGCCCGATGGCTCTTCACATAGGCACATTGCCGATGATCAGGCGATAGAACTACATTGAAAATCGCGAAAGACTCATCAGGAGGAAGGGCTGGGTCCTGAGGGTCTGGTTGGTTCCAGACCTGTTTTCCCGTGTCGAGATCGTAACATCGAACTTCAAAGATAAGTTTCGGAGGCTTCGCTTGTTCGCGAATTGGAATCTCCATGGAGGAGAAATCCATGTAACGACTATAGAAGAGACGCCTGGGTTCATCGACCGCAAGGATGTGGTGGAAGTTCTTGGTCATATCAAACGGAATCTGCCAGCGCGGCTGCCTGGGCCAGAGATAAACCGTCAGCGCAGTGATGCTGACCAGCAACACCGCCAGGATGATCCGCCCAGGCCGCCAATGTCTTTTCATGCCCAGACTGTAACCACTCACCGACCCAGATTCAATGCGAAGAACCTGGCGGGTCAAAGGTATCGGCACATCTCGAAGAAATACGATTGCCAATTCCGACGGTGGTACTCTGATTTCACTTCCCCCGAACAGCCAATGTGGCACATCATACCCCTGGCCCATACCCTGAGTACATCCTGTCCCGTGAGAAGCGTGCATGTGGTTTGTCAACGTCTGGGATGAACTCGACTTCTGGTTGATGTCAGCGATTATCATGATGCCCATGGTCTTTGCTTTGGGACTCATCTTCATTCCGAGCCGGCGAACCGAGTTCATCCGCTGGTGGACGCTGATCGGCACGCTGGTCACTTTCATCCTCACCACGTTTCTGTTCATTGACTTCCTTCGTTTGACCGATGAGCAGATCACCAATCCGGATCGCACCGCCCAGCTCCTCCCGGCCCGAACCGATGTTCAGCTTGCCAGCTACCGGCGTGGCGAACCGGTGTCCAGCCGGGATTTGATTGCCCGCAAGGCATGGATCGGCCGATTCCACATCGATTATTCCCTCGGTGTCGATGGCCTGAGCATGGCCATGCTGCTCATGTCGTCGTCGATCTTCGTCCTGGCATTTCTGGCCAGTTGGAAGAACACCAAGGCGGTGCGGGGGTATTGCATCCTGTTCCTGATCCTGGAAACGGGCGTTCTGGGCCTGTTCCTGGCGCTAGATTTCTTTCTCTTCTACGTCTTCTTGGAAGCGATGTTGGTGCCGATGTATTTCCTCATTGGCTACTGGGGTGGGCCACGCAAGGAATATGCCGCCATCAAGTTCTTCCTCTACACGCTGCTCGGTTCAATCCTCATACTCGTAGCGATGCTGGCCCTCTACTTCGTCGATCTGCGGCCTTATTACAAAGACCTCGACGCCAAAGCCCAGGGCAAAGAGCGTTTCAGCCCCGAAGCGTTCCGGCGTGATGCTTTCCTTGGCTTAGCCGCTGATCGTTATGATGCCGGTGAGTTCAAGGGTCCGGTCAATACGTTTGACCTCATCGTTCTCAGCCAGGTGGCGATGGCTTCCACGCAGTTGGATAGCAACATTGCCCGTATTGAAGAACAGCTTCGCGACCGCAGCGAGGATCAGGGACTGCGCAATCAACTGGCGGATGCAGAGCAGAAGAAGCTTCATTGGCAAGCGATGTCGCCGCAGTTTCAGCTCTTCTGCTTTATCCTCTTGTTCCTCGGCTTTGCCATCAAGATACCGATCGTGCCAATCCACACCTGGCTGCCCGATGCGCATGTTGAAGCGCCGACGCCGATCAGCATGCTCCTGGCCGCGGTCCTTCTGAAGACTGGAGCCTATGGTCTGTTGCGGATCGCCATCCCCATCTGTCCGGGGGCGGCGGAGCAACTCGCCTGGGTGATGGGCCTCTTGGGCATCATCGCCATCGTTTACGCAGCCCTCGTGGCTCTGGCTCAGACCAACTTGAAACGGCTGATCGCTTACAGTTCCATCAGCCAGATGGGCTATGTGCTGCTCGGCATCGCGGTGTGGACGACTCCCGACGCGGCCCAATACTGGTCGTGGGGCATGAAAGGGGCGGTCTTCCAGATGATCGCTCATGGCTACACCTCAGCGGGGATGTTTTACCTGGCGGGGGTGCTTTATGACCGATTGGGACACTATGATCTCAACCGCATGGGCGGCCTGACCACGCCGATGCCAACGTGGGCCGGGCTGACGATGGTCGTCTTCTTCGGAGCGATGGGGCTGCCACTCTTGTGTGGGTTCATCGGCGAGTTCTGCGTGCTGCTGGGCACCTGGAACTTCCGTCCCGATGCCTGGCCGGCGGCGGGGCAGGTCTTCACCATGATCGCGGCCGGCACTCTGGTGATTACGGCGGGGTACATTCTCTGGACGTTGCAACGGATGCTGCTGGGCCATCGCAAAGATGGCCTGGCTCTCGATGATCTCGATGGCCGGGAAGGTTTTATTGCCGGCGTGTTCGTGGTGATGACAGTGCTGCTGGGCGTTTGGCCGATGCTGGTCTTCGATTGGCTGGAGCCGACGATCACGGGCCTGGTGCAACTTCTGGCCCAAGTGACGGCACGGTGATAGTCCGGCTCGCTAATTTAGTGTTTCAAGCAGACGGTTCCATCAATCTCTAACAATTCTGAGGGCCATCAGTGCTTCTATTGATGAAACACTACGCTAACGAGAGTGGACCTTGCGATTGCACGCGCCTCCCTCGCTAACGCGTCGGGCTAGTATTTTACACCCGTTCAAACTGCTTATCCAACTCCGCCTTGCTGAAATAGAGCGAGGTCGGTCGGCCATGCGGGCAGTGGTGGGAATCGGTGCAGAGATGACGCTGGGCCAAGAGAGCATCCATCTCAGCGGGGGTAAGCTTGTCACCAGCTTTGACTGCGGCATGACAAGCCATCGTGCAAAGTAGCCTATCCAAAAGGAGTTCCACGGAAGGCGCTTCGCCAACGGTTCCCAGATGTTCCAGCGCGGTACGAACCAGTTGTACAGGCTTGGCGTTCTTGAGGATGGCAGGGTAACTGCTCACCAGCAGCGTCGTTCCGCCAAAGGGCTGCAACTCCAGGCCAATCCGTCGAAAGGCTTCCTGATGTGCCAAAGCCAGGGCATGTTGCTCGGCTGGTAGATCGACCGGTTCCGGCACCAGCAGCCTTTGAATCTCCAGTTGCCCAGTGCGAAGACGGTCTTTTAGTTGTTCGTAAAGGATACGTTCATGCAAAGCATGCTGATCGATCACCAGCATCCCCTCGCCTTCCAGCACTACGAGATAGCTGTTGTGAAATTGCAAGGCACGCGGGCCATCGTAGGTTGGGAAATAAGGTTCTGGAACCTCTTGCACAGTTGGCAGCGGGGCAGGTAGGTTGATAATTGGCTGCTGTAACTCGCTCGGCCTGATCGGTGGAGGCAATTCCGGCAACGCTTCTCGGCCCACGACCGGCCGAGCTGGTTCCGGAAACAGGGGCCTCATCGGTGGTAGTGACGATTGCAATCGCCATGCCCCGGCACTGCCAGCGTTTGCGGGTGGTGCCTGCAAGGTGTTGTGCATGGGTAGCCCATGCAAGGCTTTCCGCACCGCTGCCCTTACCAGATGATGCAGCGACTGGTTGTCTCTGAAACGTACCTCCGCCTTGCTCGGATGCACATTCACATCGACCAGTTCCGGCGGCATCTCCAGGTAGAGGAACCCGATGCCATACCGGCCCACCATGAGCAAGCCATGCATGCCATCCTGTAGTGCGTGTCCTAGAGTGCGATCACGAATGCAACGGCCATTGACGAAGAAGTATTGGAGGCGATTGTTGCCCCGGTTAACGCTGGGGTCAGCGATGTAGCCCTTGAGTTTGAGCGGGCCTTGCTCCGCTTCGATGGGGATGAGCTTGTTACCCACCTCTTCACCAAAGAACCGCGTGATGCGTTCCGTCAGCGGACTGTTGGCCGGCACGTCGAACACGTCCCGATCATTGTGCTTCAGCGTGATACCCACATGGGGAAAGCCCAGGGCCAACCGAATGACTGCTTCGCTGAGGTGCCCCATCTCGGTGGGGATGGTCTTGAGGAACTTCCGTCGGGCAGGCAGGTTGAAGAATAAATGCCGCACTTCGATGCGCGTGCCCGGCCTGCCGT
>Ga0075028_100001049_pt1 | contig 9994 bp, 7 predicted proteins | sample LitLauG_LLR_2014_FD_71390 | JGI IMG/M metagenome (GOLD analysis project Ga0075028, IMG submission 71390) | Freshwater sediment microbial communities from Pennsylvania, USA - Little Laurel Run_MetaG_LLR_2014 | ecosystem: Environmental > Aquatic > Freshwater > Creek > Sediment | place: USA... | reverse complement strand
CTGAAGAGCTGAAAAGACAAGCGGCACATACCAGGAGAAGAATGGCTGTAAGCGTTTCTCTCTGACCTTTCACAATACCCCTCGGCTGTCCCAAGAGTCTTCGTGGCGCAACGCGTCTGCTGATGTTCGGCAGTCAACAGACTGTGGCGGAACTGCGTGCATTTCTGGACGGAGGTAACGGCTCTCAACAGTAACGCCAAACCAAGTTAACGCGGAATCCTTCAAGCCGCAAGGTCGAGCCCCGTTTAGCCTGAGCGGAAACCGCCCACTAGGAAGGCGCTACCGAGCCGCATCCAGTGTGGAACAACCGACGATCTCGAGGCTGCGAAAAGTACTTTGGGTCAGTAAATTACCCGAATCAACAAATTTCCATTGGGCTTGGGATCTGGTTCGGGATCCGAGTCGGACAGAGGAGGCTTGTGGCAGGTGCAGAGATCAAGAAAATCCGTTGCATATTCGTTGCATTGAAGAGCCCAGGTGCGCCCGAATCAGCCCGAAAATGCAACAATCGGACCGTCGTAAACCATTGAAAACAAATGACCCCGAAGAATACTGGCTGATTAGCAAACCGCCGCCTTCAGCCACTCGGCCACCTCTCCGTGCCCTGCAACCTTACGTCGTGTCACACAAGACTCTTTGAATAAGGACCCTTGCGTCGTTATGGACCACGTTCGAGTCCGGCGCACATTCCCATTGATATTACACCACTGAGTTCGTCGACGGCCAGCCGAAGTGGGCACCTTGGCATCGCGGTCCACATTTCCCACCATGCCGAAAACAACCTGATCGAATGAAGCTACGCGAAGCGGAATCGTCGGCCAGTTACCGGGAAGTCTCCACACGGCCCCGTATGACCGTCATCGAAGCGGGCGGAAGGGCGTAATGATCGAGTCCGGCTGGAAGCGCCGACCTCGCCGGTGGGCCGTCCGGATCTGCGTAGCCGTCCCGCAGAGCCGAATGCCACACGTACTGCTCCTTTCCAAATGTAATCATCGCGATAGGCCCAACAAAAGAACGATCCATCTTGGCATCGTCATCGTGAAACACAATCCGCACCGAGTGCTCCTTGCTGTAATCCTTATTGATCAGCATCAGAGACCACTGGCCATCGGGACGAAGCACCGCATAAGCGGTGACCAGGACGTGACCGTCGGCATCCTTGATATCGCTGGCGGCGCGGAACAGGCGATGCTCAGCGTCTATCGGTTCAGCCCACTCCTGGGTTAGCAGCTGCGCGGCAAAGAATTGCGACGTACGTTGCTTGATGAGGTTGTCGTGATCCGTCGTAAACATGTGATAGGTACCCCAGCTGTTCGAGCAAGCCGGGTGCGGCGTAGAGTACGGCAGCGCATGATGATAGAAAGAAGCTTTGCCGCCAGCCGTCAGAAATGCGGGGAACGTTTCCCCCAACCACAACGCTCCGAAAACATCGACGGCTGCGTCGCCGCCGGGAGCGTTGGTCTCAGTGTTGAACATCGGAACACCGTCTGGTAATCCGTCGTCCCGCCAGACTTGCACGGTGTGCGTGAGAACCTCGGGCTCTTTGAAGAGATTGCTCCATGGCCCCTCACAAGTCCCGTCATAATAAGGATAGTGCTCGTAGGACATGAACGCGAGATCCACGAGCCGCCCATGCGCTTTTAGGTAGGCAAGAAAGCGTTTGAACCAGGAAGTTTCGCCTCCTGAATCGGGCCAGAATGGGATGTCTTCGCTCACGCCTTCAAATACCGGTCCACCGAGTTTGAGATTCGGGTCAACTTCATGCAGGGCCGTGGCCCATTGCAGGTAAAGCGTGGCGTAGTCTTCCGGGGCGAAGTACTGTCCATCCGGCTCTTCTCCCATCTCGACGTAAGAGATTGGATATCCCCTTTTTTCGAGATAGGAGATCTGGGCAGCGGAGTCATCAGGCGTTCCGTAGAGCATCGATACGGGTATCATCGCTGGCAGTCCGCGCGTGAGTCCGCTGGTGTAGAAGAGGTCGAGACCGACCTGATCTCCGGATTCCATGCGATCAGGAATTAAGTAAAGGTCTGAAGGTTGGTGCCAAGGGTCGATGGACGAGCTGTACGTGAACGTTTGTTCCTGGCCTGGAGCGTGATGAAGGAGATCATGGAAAGCGTCGCCTTGCTGCGTTCCGAGATAGATTTCTTTGATCGCATATCCGACACAGTTTCTGGGGTCCGCCTTGCCGTGAGTGTCGCAGGTGTTGGATGACTCGGTCATCAGAACGCGCACGAACTTGGCGGCGACCGGAACGGGGGAAAGCTGGAGTGTTACGGTGCCGCCTTTTCCATCCGCGACCAGACTCTTCGGGAAATCCTCCCATGCGCCACCGGTGGGCTCATCGATGGCATCGCCACTGCCGAGCCAATATTGCACTCTGTAGTTTCGGGCGTACGGCTCTGCCCATGCGATACGGATGGCGGAGACGATTTGTCTTTCCGCCAATTTGATCACGATCCACTGCGGATGGAGCGAATCGTCCTCGCCAGTGTAGGCTTTTGTCAGATACGGATTGCTTTTCCAATAGGTGCTGAGATCTCCGTCATCCAGCCGGGAATAGCCGTCAAACTCTGACCCGCTGTTACGGGTCACGCCACGATGTGGCAAGGAATAGCCGTAGGAATGGCGAATCCTCGCCTCGGTGGGATTGGCATCGCCGACAAAGTAGCCCATTCCTGAGGGGTCGCTCCAGTTTCCTTTCGGATTCCAATGCCAGGCCTGAACAAATAACTCGGTGTTCTGGCGATACGTGATGGGCCCCCAGCCAGCCTCCAGAATCTGCCTCACCTGATCGGGCCTGAAGAAGACATCGGTCGTATTGCTGGGGATTCGGTCCACTGTTGCGCCAAATGCACGCAAAGGGCTAAAGGTGTTCACCACGTGGCTGGGCGCGGCTTCGATCTGGATCGTCTGCGCGGCTGCGATGATGGCAGACGAGAAAGCGATCAAGACCGCTGCCAAGTGAAACAAAGCCTTGAGTCTGGTGGAACGGAAATAGGGCCGCATGCCACTCCTTTTTGAAATTGCGGGATCGGCGACGAGCGCGAGGCGTGGTCACTACCGAGCCGCTTCGAGCGTTATTCTCCCACACCGTCAACCTGGGACGCAGACCTCGAGACCTCAAGCAGAGCAGCGCGGGTTGAAACCTAAAGAATTTCGCTTATTGGGTCGATGGTCCGATTACAGAGGTATATGGGGAGCGGCCGACGATGGATGCATCGGATCACCAGCAAGGGAACCACCCTGAAGCCGCGCGCAAAGAAAAGGCGTCAGGCGCGACCATTCTTGTAATTGAAGATGAAGATACAGTGCGGGAGGTATTGAGGATAACACTCGAGCACAGCGGTTTCCGCGTGCTCGCGGCCAATGGCGGCAATGAGGCCCTGGATTTGTGTGAGATGTCTGACAAGCCAATTGACCTTGTTCTTACCGATATTGTGATGCCGGGAACAAGTGGAATGGACCTGGCGTCATACCTCGCGATTCGTTATTCTTCCTCGCAGGTCGATCATCGCAAAGTTGGCAAATTAGCGATGGCTATTCAGGTGGCATTCCAGGAACTTGGCGTCTTTCCTGCGAGCGGTACGGCGGTACCTCTCCAGGCGGAGGGCACCATCCCGCCTAATACAATTCAAATGCTGGAAAACGTTCAGCAGACATCGAGCATAGGGCGCATCGTGTCACCGCCGCAGGGAATATTGGGCGGATCGGCGGAAAACGGCGAGGTGGCGGCGCTGCAGAAAGAGCTGGAAAAAGCTCTGGCGCCGGAGATATTCAAGAAGGATGTCGCGCTGCGACATGAGCCGGATGGTCTGATCATCAGCCTCCGGGAAGTCGGATTCTTTGGTAGTGGCTCGGCCCAACTAAAACCAAACGCGATTCCCACGCTGCGCCGGGTGACATCAGTCTTATTAGAGAGGCCGTATGAAATAAGGATCGAGGGTCACACTGACAATGTTCCCATTCACACGCCGGAGTTTGCCTCGAACTGGGAGCTATCGACTGCGCGGGCTATTGAGGTCGTCCGGCTGCTGATTTCCGATATGGGATTTACGCCCGGGCGTCTTTCCGTCGGTGGATACGGCGAGTTTCACCCTATCGCGCTTAACACCACGGACGAGCAGCGTGCTCTCAACCGCCGCGTGGACATTGTGATCTTGAAAAGGAGCATCCTGGCAGCACAGGCCGCAGATTCGGCTGGCTCTACCACGCATGTGGCCTTCCCCGAAATCGGCCTCCCCCGGGTTGTTCCGGAGCTGCCTGGCGCCACCCCTCTAGGAAAACCTTCGCCTGCCCATCTTCCATCTGCCCATCCTCCGGCCGCCCATACCAAGACCTAGCCTACCGGCGACCTCCACCCAGACTGAAACCCTGGTCACACTAGGGCATCAGTCTGGTCCTGCCATCAAGCCGAAGCCCGGATTCGCCGATATCCCTAGTGGCAGCGCAAAGCTCACCTGGTCCAGCCGGGACGGCGGGCTGCTCAAAGTTCCTTGGAAATAGGGGTGGACCGATGTCCGCAACCGCGACTGCCCGTGTCGGCGAAGAGCTATTGCAGCTCGTCAGCTTTCGACTCGAAGACGAGGAGTTCGGCCTCGAAATCCTCCGCGTTCAGGAGATTATTCGCATTCAACAGCTCACGCGCGTGCCGGCTTCTCCTGACTTCATCGAGGGAGTAATCAACCTTCGCGGTCGGATCATTCCTGTGATCTCCCTGCGTCGGCGATTTGGACTGGTTCAGGGACCTCCGGATAAACAGACACGCATCATCGTCGTCGAGGTAAACAAGGCCGTTCTTGGCTTCATGGTCGATGCTGTCTCCGAGGTACTGCGCGTCCCCGCCAGCACGGTGGAGCCTCCGCCGCGACTTGGGAAGGTGGAACGGGAGTACGTACGCGGGGTGGGAAAGCTGGACAACCGCCTATTGATCCTGCTCGACATTGATCGGCTCATGAGCCGGGCGGAAGAAGAAGCCTGTGCCGAAGTAGTGAAGGACTAAAGCTTTCAGCTCAAAAGGAGAGAATGCTTGAGCAACGAGATGGCACAAGATCCGGCCCTGGTGGAAGAGTTTCTCCTCGAATCCGAGGAGCTTCTCGAGCGCATGGACCAGGACATGGTTCTCCTGGAATCCCATCCTCAGGACACCGAAATCCTCAATCGGATCTTCCGCGCGCTTCACACCATCAAGGGCACGTCGGGATTCTTGGGCTACGAACCGCTCGTCCGGCTGAGCCACCAGGCCGAAGATGTCTTGAATGTTCTGCGGCGCGGCGAGATTCATGTTACTCGGCGAATCACGGATGCGCTTCTCCAGTCACGCGATCAGCTTGGCATCATGCTCAACGATGTGCGTCAAGGCGGGCTCAAGACCTACTCCCTGGACGCGCTGTTGATGGAACTGGCAGAGGCGCAGAATCAAGAGGATACAAGGAACAGCGCGGATGCTCCCGCACCCAAGCCGACATCCAAGCCTCTGCGAGTCGTCGAGGCTCCGACGCCGACCCTGGAACCATCCGCGGCGACTGCCGTGCTTTCCCCGAACGACCCGCCCAGCGGGCCCCAGGGCGTGGCGCAACCGGAGGTTGCGGCGAAGAGTGTTGACGCCAGCGCGCATACCCTGCGCGTGGATGTGGGAAAGCTCGACGAGCTTGTCAACCTCATCGGTGAACTCGTATTGGAACGCAACCGCCTGACCCAGATCAGCCGCGATCTGGCTGGGCAGCAGGAGGACCCTCGCGTGATCGCCGAAGCCTTGAGCCTGTCGGCTTCACGCCTGAGCTTCATCACCGACGAATTGCAGACCACCGGCCTCAAAACGCGCATGGTCCCCATTGAGACAGTCTTCCGCAAGTTTCCTCGACTGGTGCGGGACGTCGCCAATAGCTTGGGCAAGGAAGTCGACCTGATAGTTCGCGGCGAGGACACGGAACTGGACAAGACCATGGTGGAGCTCATCGGCGACCCACTGATTCATCTGGTGCGCAATTCGCTCGACCATGGCCTTGAAATGCCGGACCGGCGCGCCGCCAACGGGAAACCCCGAAAAGGGACGATTCGTCTGGAGGCCCGCCAGGAGGGTGACCAGATCGTAATCAGCATTCGCGATGACGGCGCGGGCATCGACCCGGATCGCATCGTCCGCAAGGCGATTGAAAAAGGATTGGTCACGGCGGAGCGGGTCCGGTCGCTCAGCCGGCCGGAAATTCTCGACTTCATTTTCCTGCCCGGATTCAGCACGGCGGAAACGATCAGCAATTTGTCGGGCCGGGGCGTGGGCATGGACGTTGTACGGACCAACCTCAGGAAAATGAACGGAACCGTTCAGCTTGAGAGCGAAATGGGGCAGGGCACCACGGTACTCCTGCGGCTTCCGCTGACACTCGCTATCTTGCCCGTGCTGTTGGTCCGCGTGCGCGAAGATGTTTACGCTCTACCCTTACGCTCCGTGGTCGAAACAGCCAGAATTCAGCGCCAGGAAGTTCACAAAGTGGAAGGCGGGGAAATCCTCCATCTGCGCGACCGTATACTTCCCCTGCTGCGTCTGGGCCGAATCTTCCATCAACCTGATAGCAGCGATGGCGACGGGCGCGCCGTAATCCTGGGCCTTGGCGAACGCAGGGTCGCGCTGCTCGTCGATCAGTTGTTAGGGCAGGAATCTACCGTTATCAAGCCCCTCAGTTCCTTGTTCCATAACATTGCGTGCCTGGCGGGTGCGACCATCAGCGGGGACGGACGGGTTCGGCTGGTTCTCGACCCCGCCGGAATCCTTGCGGCTGCCGAAGGCTCAACGCGACTCCCAGTTCCGCGACTCCCAGCACATGGAGCGCACGCATGATGTTGTCCGCCGCGGTTCAGACTCGCGACAGAGCCTCTGCCCCGAATCCGCACCTCACCCGGATTCGCGACTTGGTGTATCAGGGCGCCGGAATCTTTCACCCCGATCACAAACTGCGCTTCCTGGAAGAGCGCTGTGGACGGCGCATGAAGGAACTGAATGTTCCAACCCTGCGCGAATATCTCGAGTGTCTAACCTCGAAACCGAATCGCCATGCGGAAATGGTGGCTCTCCTCAACGAAACTACCGTGGGAGAAACCTACTTCTTTCGCAATGAGCCGCAGTTGGATGCGCTGCGAACCATCATCCTCCCGCAGATCCTCCAGGAAAAAAGCATGCTTCCTCTGCGGCGCATCAAAATTTGGAGCGCGGGCTGCTCAACCGGAGAAGAACCTTACACGCTGGCAATCCTGCTCCTGGAGATGGCGAAGGGCCTCCTCGACGGCTGGACTTTCGATATTCAAGCGACGGACCTGAACGAGCGCTCCGTGGCGCACGCCAAGCGCGGCGTCTACGGCGAGTACGCGACTCGCAACCTCCGTCCCGAAGTTCGGCAGAGGTATTTCGTCGAGGAATCGGGCGGCTTGAGCGTGGGCATGCTCGCCAGAACTCGCGTCACCATTCAACGGCTCAATCTCCTCGATGACAGCAGGATGACATTCGTGAAAGGGATTGACATCATTTTCTGTTGCAACGTTCTGATCTACTTCGACGCTGCTTCAAAAAGCCGGGTAATTCAGCATTTTTACAACAATCTCTTGCCCCACGGATACCTTTTTCTTGGCCACGCGGAATCGTTATTTGGAATCAATGACGCGTTCCGGTTGGTTCACCTGCCCGCGGCTACGGCCTACGTTAAGGGAGGGCTCCCCCCGGGAGGATTGCCTCTGGGGGGATTGCCCCAGGGAAGGATGTCGCCATGATCTCGCTATCCCGCGAACAAATCTTCAGGAAACTGGAAAGCGTGGACAACATGCCCAGTATCCCTGCGACACTGGAGCCGCTCCTGCGCTATCTGAGCCTCCCCGTCGATCAACTCGAAACCCAGAAAGTCGTGGACATGATTTCGCACGATGAATCCCTCACCGTGCAGTGCCTCCACCTGGCCAACTCACCCTTGTTCTGCCGCTGGCAAGCGGTGGACTCTTTACGCGGAGCGGTGGTCGCGCTTGGCCTCGGGCGTATGAAGGAAGTGGCACTGGCCTGTTCTTTTATGAAAATGCTGCCCATGCAAATCGGCGGCGTCGATCCTATTATTTTTTGGGAACACAGCCTCGGATGCGCCTTGGTATCGCGCCACTTAGCGCGCAAGCTCGGACTGCCCGAGGCGGAGAAAAGCTACTTGGCTGGCTTGTTACATGATTTCGGCATCATTGCCAACGTCGTAACCATGCCCAAGGAGTTCGCGGAAGCAATGGCGTTGGCGCGAACCCGCGAGATTCCCCTCCACGAGGCGGAACTCGAGGTGCTGGGAATTACCCACGCCGAGAGCGGTGGCATCCTGGCGGAACGTTGGAAGCTTGCCCCGGAACTCAGGGCCGTAATCCTGTATCACCACCACCCCGAAGAAGCGGATAGCCATCGCGGCCTGGTTGCGCTCGTCAACATTGCCGACCTTTTATGTCGCATGCGCAACCTTGGCTACGGATATTCGGAACGGCGGCTCGTCGATCTGGCACAGGAAAAAGGATTCCTGGTTCTGGTCGCAGAATGCCCTACGTTGCAGGGCTTCGACTGGGCGCGCCTGACTTTTGAGCTCGATAACTACATGTTCGAAGTTCACCGGCTGGTAGCCGCGCTGTACCGAATCCAATGAGCTTACCGACACATAGCGCGAGATCGATCAAGGTTTTAATCGCGGATGACAGTTCGCTCATGCGCAGTGCGCTCTGCCGTCTGGTTGAATCCGACCCCGAACTGCAAGTCGTTGGTATCGCCGTCGATGGCCTTAGCGCCGTGGAACAAGTGAAAACGTTGCAACCCGATGTCGTTACTTTGGACATCGAGATGCCGCGCATGAATGGGCTCGAAGCGCTCACTCGGATCATGGCTGCGTCGCCAAGGCCTGTCATCATGCTCAGCTCCTTAACCCGAGAAGGCACCAGGACGACGCTGGATGCTCTGGACCGCGGAGCTTTCGACTTTCTTGCGAAACCAGGCATTGAGTCGGCAAACGGAATTCTCGATATCCGCGAAGAGCTATTGACGAAAATCAAGAGCGCTGCCCGTTCTTCCTTGATGGGCAGGACTGCGCCACCGGCCCGCAAAGGCCCAACGCGCGCGCTGCCAACCCCCCTCCCCAAAACGCAAGCCCCTCCCGCCATCGTTGCCATTGGAACGTCCACGGGCGGACCGAAGGCCCTGCAAGAAATTCTCTCGCAGCTGCCCTCGCGCTTCCCCACCGGCATTGTGGTTGTGCAGCACATGCCCGTAGGATTCACAACCCAGTTCGCTGAACGCCTGAATCACATCTGCCAGATCGCCGTTCGTGAATCCAAAGGGGACGAGGCCATCGAACCGGGAAACGTCTACATCGCGCCCGCTGGCTTGCACCTCACCGTAGTTCGCTCGGGAGCAACGTTCCGAACTCACCTGAGCAAGTTGCCGGAGGGCACGGTGCATACTCCTTCCGTCGATGTTCTGCTGCATTCCGTGGCCAAAACATACGGCAGCAAGGCCATGGGCATCATCCTTACCGGCATGGGCAACGATGGAGCGCAAGGAATGAAGTCCTTGCGCGATGCTGGCGGCTGGACCGTGGGCCAGGATGCTGAGAGCTGCGCGGTCTACGGCATGCCGCGCGCGGCTGCGGAACTCAACGCCTTGTGCCGGGTCGCCCCTCTGAGTCATATCGCTGCTGAAATCATCGGCTCGTTCCCGCAGCTTGGCAATGCAAGCGGGTCAGCCGCCGTCGGCCGCTCAGCTCCATAAAGACTGGCCAGTGCCAAACGCAAACGTGGCTGATCGCTACCGATGCCGCAACAAAGTCTCATGCGGGTCTAGCGCGATGGCTTTTGTTCCAGCAGGCACGCGGAACCGGAAAACAGTCTCGCGCCCATCCGCGAACATTCGTCCCAGGAAAAGCGGCGGTTTCCCCTTCATGTCCGCATATAACGGCACCGGTGTTACCAGATCCTCGGGAGCATCGCCTTGCAC
>Ga0075028_100001045_pt1 | contig 9997 bp, 8 predicted proteins | sample LitLauG_LLR_2014_FD_71390 | JGI IMG/M metagenome (GOLD analysis project Ga0075028, IMG submission 71390) | Freshwater sediment microbial communities from Pennsylvania, USA - Little Laurel Run_MetaG_LLR_2014 | ecosystem: Environmental > Aquatic > Freshwater > Creek > Sediment | place: USA... | reverse complement strand
CGGTTGAGAATGCGCAGCAGGGTCGATTTTCCGCAGCCCGACGGCCCGATGAACGCCGTGACCTTGCCCTGGTAGAGCGGCAAACCGATGTCCTTGAGGGCCCGCTGATCCCCATAATAGAAGTTGAGTCCCCGAATCGTGATCTTCGTCGCCAGGTTCGAGGTGTCGACCGCGGCATGGGTGACGGTGGGCGTGGCAACCGATGCAACATTCATGACTGTTTTCTCGATGCAGAAAGCGTGCGCGCAATGATGCTGAGCGCGAGTACGGTGAAGGTGATGATCAGCGCGCCGGTCCAGGCGAGCTGCTGCCATTCCTTGTATGGGCTCAGCGCGAACTGGAAGATGACGACCGGCAGGCTCGCCATCGGCGCGTTGAGATCGAGGCTCCAGAACTGGTTGTTCAGCCCGGTGAAGAGGAGCGGAGCCGTCTCGCCGCTGATGCGCGCGATCGCCAGCAGCACGCCGGTGACCATGCCGGCCTTGGCGGCGCGGTAGCAGACGTGGCGGATCACCACGACCCGCGGCAGGCCGAGCGCGGCCGCCGCTTCCCGCAGCGGGTTGGGAACCAACAGCAGCATATCCTCGGTGGTCCGCACCACGACCGGAATGACGATGACGGCGAGCGCCACCGCGCCCGCGAGCCCGGAAAAATGCCCCATGGGCGCGACCATGATCTCGTAGATGAACAGCCCGACAACGATCGAAGGAGCGCTCAAAAGGATGTCGTTGATGAAGCGCACGATCGACGTCAGCGGAGAATAGCGGCCATATTCCGCCATGTAGGTGCCGGCCAGAATGCCGATCGGAGTCCCGATCAGCACCGCCAGAACCGTCAGGATCAGGCTTCCCATGATCGGATTGAGCAGCCCGCCAGCGGCGCCGGGCGGCGGCGTCATTTCGGTGAACACGCTCAGCGAAAGCCCGCTCACCCCTTCCCACAGCAACACGCCGAGGACCAGGACCAGCCATCCCATTCCAAACACCGTGGCGGCCACCGACAGAACCATCGCCACGCCATTGCGGCGGCGGCGGGCGGCGTAGATGCTGTTCACGGGGCGATCCATGGCGCTAACCGATCCGTCGCTCGATGCGCAGCAGCAGATAGCGCGCGATGGCGAGCACGATGAAGGTGATGCCGAAGAGAATGAGACCCAGCTCGATCAGCGCCGAGGTGTAGAGGTCGCCGACCGCCTCGGTGAATTCGTTGGCGATGGTCGCCGAGATGGTGGTGCCGGGAGCGAGGATCGACATCGATATCCGGTGCGCATTGCCGATCACGAAGGTCACCGCCATGGTCTCGCCCAGTGCGCGCCCGAGACCCAGCATGACGCCGCCGATCACGCCGACCCGCGTATAGGGCAGTACCACGTAGCGCACTACCTCCCAGGTGGTGCAGCCGACCCCATAGGCGGCCTCCTTCAGCACCGGCGGCACGGCTTCGAACACTTCCCGCGAGATCGAGGTGATGAAGGGAAGCACCATGATGGCCAGGATCAGGCCGGCGGTGAGGACGCCGATGCCGTAAGGTGGCCCGGCGAACACCAGCGACAGCCCCGGGACGTAGCCGAAGACATCGATCAGGAACGGCTGCAAGGTCTGCTGCAGGAAAGGGGCAAACACGAACAGGCCCCAGATTCCGTAGATGATGCTCGGAATGCCCGCCAACAACTCGATCGCGATCCCGATCGGGCGGCGCAGCCACAGCGGGCAAAGCTCGGTGAGGAAGACCGAGATCAGCAACCCGACCGGCACCGCGATCAGCATCGCCAGGAACGCGGTGACGACCGTGCCGTAGATCGCCGCCATTGCACCGAACTTGTCGGTGACTGGATTCCAGCGATCGTCGATGAGAAAGCTGAAGCCGAATGCGCGCAACGCCGGAATCGAGCCGTGGATCAGGGAGATGATCACACCGCTGAGAAGGATCAGGACCCCGACCGCGGCGGCGCGCGTGAGCTGGTGAAAGAGCGCATCTCCTAAGCGCAGCCGATCGAGCATCTTGGCCCGTGTCGATATCGCACTAGCTGCGGTGGCATCGCCATTCAACGCAACGTCGACCACGGTTTGCCTCCCGGCGGATTGCATTGTGGCTCTCTCCCTGCGGGACGCTTGGAAGAGCCGACTCAAGCCGAGCCCCAGCCACCGCACAAGGCTACTCTCAAGGGCAGCGGTGGATAAGGACTCTGGTGGACTTCAGATCGGGTCGTGGCGAGCAACAGAGAAGGCGCCGGCGACCGGCGCCTTCTCTCGACGGCGAATGCCGTTCAATGAGCATAGAGCGGCTTGCCCGAGGCATCCTTGATCTGCGCGGTCCACACCTTCTCCACCGAGGCGGTGACGGACGCAGGCATCGGCACATAGTCGAGGTCCTCAGCCATCTTGGAGCCCTTGGAATAGGCCCAGGAGAAGAACTTGAGCGCCTCGGTGGCGGCGGCCGGATCCTGCGGCTGCTTGTGGATGAGGATGAAGGTCGCGGCCGTCATCGGCCAAGACGCTGCACCCGGCTGATTGTCGAGAATCACGCCATAACCAGGCACGGAATTCCAGTCGGCATTGGCCGCCGCCGCCTGGAAGGCGTCCATTGTCGGAGCAACGGTCTTGCCGTCCTTGTTCAGCATCTTGGTGAAGATTAGCTTGTTCTGCTTGGCATAGGCATATTCCACATAGCCGATGGCGCCTTTGGTCTGGGCGAGATTGGCGGAGACGCCCTCATTGCCCTTGGCGCCGATGCCGACCGGCCATTCCACCGCCGTGTTGGAGCCGACCTTCGACTTCCAGTCCGGGCTCACCTTCGACAGGTAATCGGTGAAGTTGAACGTGGTGCCTGAACCGTCCGAGCGGTGGACGACCGCGATCGCCTGCGCCGGCAGTTTGGCGGTGGGATTGAGCTTCTTGATCGCGGCATCATCCCACGTCTTCACCTCGCCCAGGAAAATCTTGGCGAGCGTGGCGCCGTCGATGACGAGATCGCCAGGCTTGACGCCGTCGATGTTCACGACCGGCACGATGCCGCCCATGACCATCGGGAACTGCACCAGCCCGTTCTTGTCGAGATCCTCTCCCGAGAGCGGCGCGTCGGTGGCACCGAAGGTGACGGTCTTGGCCTCGATCTGCTTGATGCCGCCGCCGGAGCCGATCGATTGATAGTTCATTCCGACACCGGTCTCTTTCTTGTAGGCATCCGCCCATTTCGCATAGATCGGATACGGAAAGGTCGCCCCGGCGCCGGAAATATCGAGGGCCGCGGCGGGTGCGGTAGCGGCCATGGCGAGCAGGCCGGCTGCCGTCAGGGAATGAAACAGTTTCAATGCTCTCTCCTGTTGTAGCGGCCAAAAAAGCTCAGCCGTCGCGGGCACGGGACCCGCGGCCGCCGTCTTCCGGCTCCGGTTGGTGATTCATTGCCACGCGGTATCGACATGCCTCCGGCGACTGTCTGGGACTCTTCCGTCCCCTGGTCAATTCCGAGGCCGTCAGGATATCTACGCGTCGCATGTCATCGTTGTATGATCGTTTGATGACAGTTAAATGACACTCTAACTACTTACAGATGCTTGGAAATTAACGTTTTCCGCAGGTCCTGCCACCGGCAGATGGGCGGTGAAGGTGGCGCCCTGACCGGCGACGCTGTCTATCGTCAGGCGCCCGCCGTGCCGGTTGAGGATGTGCTTGACCAGCGCGAGGCCCAAGCCGGTGCCACCCTGCGCGCGGCTCTCAGTCACGTCGACCCGATAGAAGCGCTCGGTCAGCCGCGGCAGGTGCTCGGGTGCGATGCCGGGGCCGTAATCGCGCACCCTGACCGCGGCTTCACGCGCACTCTTCGTCCCGTCGCCGATCGAGAGCCCGATATCGATCTTCTTGCCCGATGCGGCGTATTTCAGCGCGTTCTCGATGAGATTCTCGAAGACGCGCATCAATTCGTCACGGTCGCCGAGCACCAGCAGCCGGTCGGCAACCGCCTTGACGCTGATCTCCACGCCCCGATCGCGCGCCAGCGTCTGCAGGCTGTCGGCCACTTGGCGCATGATCCCGACGAGATCGACCTGCTTGTCGGGGCGCAGATGCGCGTTGAGCTCGATGCGAGAAAGCGAAAGCAGGTCGTCGATGAGCCGCGCCATGCGGGTCGCCTGCGCCTGCATGATGGGCAGGAAGCGCAAACGCGCCGCCGTATCGTCACGCGCCGAACCCTGCAAGGTTTCGATGAAGCCGGAGAGCGCGGCGAGCGGCGTGCGCAGCTCGTGACTCGCATTGGCGATGAAGTCGGCGCGCATTTCCTCGACACGCCGCAAGGGCGTGAGATCGTGAAAGGCCATGAGCACGAGACCGGGCGACGCGGTTCCGGCGAGCGCGATCGGCGTCACGATCGCCTCGTACCAGCGGTCCAGCGGGACGCGCTCGAAGAACTCGACGCGTTGGGAGCTGCCGCTGGCGACCGCACGGCGGATCGAATCCAAAACCTCGGGGACACGTAGCGCCAGCGAGACCGGCTCGCCGCGCCGAAGCGCCGGCGCCATCGCGCTTGCGCGCGCATTGAGGGCGACCACATCACCATGACGATCGAGCGCCACCACCGGATCCGGCAGCCCGGCAAGCACGGCCTCGACCACCGGGTCGCCGACGCGCAGCGCAGGCGAATCGTCGCGCGGCAAGGCCGCCCGCGCGATCTCGCCGCTGGCCGCCCGGATCAGCGCCGCAACCGCGATGATGGCAAAAGCGGCCAGCGCCGGCTGCGTGGCGAGCGCGCCGCTTTCCCACAACACCGCAAACACCGCTGCGGCTACGATCAATACGAAACGAGCGCGCTTGAGCCGACCGAACCATGCGCCCGGGCGCGCGCCTCGTCCGCCATCGTGGATCGCCGTCATCGGATTTGCCGCGCTCGAGATTGTCGCGCCCCGCTCCACGGCTCTCCCGCGCGCGGGAGAGGGAGCGGATCAGGGGCTTCATAGCGGTTTCGCGTCGGCGGCTGCAATCGTTTCCGCATGGCGGAGCCGACTTAGTGCTCTTGTGTGTCCTCTCCGGCCGATCGATCCCGCGCCGATCCGCCAGCCCGCGGCGGCGGCCCGCCGGAGCGCCCCGGCAGGCCCAAGACGACCTCACGTCCTCCCAGAATCAAAAGCGAAAGCACAAACGGCACGATATAGTAAAGAAGACGAAACAGCAGCAGACCCGCCAATAGCTTCTGCTTATCGAATTGCCACAGCGCCACCAGCATGGCCGCGTCGAACACACCGATGCCGCCGGGGGCATGACTGGCAAAGCCGAGCAACGTGGCAGCGACGAAGATCACCGCCAAGGTGACAAAACCGACATTGGGTTCGACCGGCAGGAGCATGTACATGGCAAGCGCGCAGCAAGCCAGATCGACGATGCCGATGCCGATCTGCAGCAGTGTCAGCGGACCGCCCGGCAGGGTCACTTTCCAGCCGTGGCGACCGATGACGCGCGGGCGCTGCCACACCCATGCAATATAGGACGCCAGCACCGTCAGGATCACGAGCGCCAGGCCGCGATTGAACCAGGCGGGCATTTGATCGATCGCGGAAGCGGCTTCGGGAACGTAGAAAATCCCCAGGCCGAGCACGGTGGCATTGCCGAGCCAGAAGGTCAGGCCGGCCACGAAACAGAGCTTGGTGACCGCAATCGCATCGAGCCCCCAGGTCGAATAGATCCGATAGCGCACCGCGCCCCCGGTCAGCACGCTGGCGCCCACGTTGTGGCCGATCGAATAGCTGGTGAAGCTCGCCAGCATCGCGACCCGGTAGGGAACCTTCGCCCACCCGATCGTGCGCAACGCGAACAAATCGTAGAAGGTCAGCGTGAGATAGCCGCCGGCCACGAACACCGATGCCCACGCGATGTCGCTCGCATGGGCCGCCAGCATGGCGGCGATGACTTCGCGGACCTTGATGTGGCGCAGGATGTGAAAGAGCGCCATCGCCGCAATCGCAATGATGGTCAGGCTCAACAGGAATCCAATCCGGTTCCAGCCAAGCGTTTCGTCGCAGAATCGAGCCACTTTTCGCAAAATGTCGAGCGCCGCCGCGCCCCGGCCCGGCGGTTGCCCCGATGACTGCAACGGCATTTTATTCACATCGATTCCGTCGTGCTGCCGCGGCTCGGATTTGTCACCAGGCGTCATTGGATCGGCTTGGTCTTCGGGTGCAGGGATTTCGGGTGCAGACATCGGGAGCAGGCATAATGACCGCACCGCGCGGCGCCATCATCGGATCAATTGTCGCAGGCTGGGATTATTTCGCTCAGGTCACGGGCAGCGACCCCGGCTCCGCCGCCGCGAAAAACGCGCGCAGCTCCGCGTAGGTTTCGTTCGGGGCCTCCTCGGAGAGATAGTGCCCGCAAGGCAGCGCCTGCGCGCGCCTTATGTCGCCGGCATAGCGCGGCCAGACCTCCATCGAGCGCTGATTGCGACCAACACCGCCGGTCGCCCCCCACAGCAGCAGCAGCGGGCAGTCGATTCGGCGGCCGGCCTCGAAATCGGCCGTGTCCATGGCGAGGTCGACCCCGAAAGTGGCGCGGTAGTCCTCGCAAATGGCGTGGATCGTCGCCGGATCGCGGAAGCAGCGGATATATTCGGCAAGCGCCGCCGGCTCGAAAAAGCTCAATCCCTGCTCGGTCTTGGCCAGCTTCTTGCGAATGAAATAGTCGGGGTCTGCGCCCATCAGCCGTTCGGGCAAATCATAGGGCTGGATATTGAAGAACCAGTGCCAGGAGAAGGTGCCCCAGGCGCGGGTGATGTTGTTGAGCAGATAGTGCTGCGGAATAATGTCGAGGATGGCGGCGCGCCGTACCTTGCCGGGATGGTCGAGGCACATGCGATGCAGCACGCGGGCGCCGCGGTCGTGGCCGGCCGCGTAGAACTGATCGAAGCCGAGCGCCGCCATGACGTCGATCTGGTCCTGCGCCATGGTGCGGAACGAATAGCCGGAATGATCGGGCCCGCCGGGCGGCTTCTCGGAATCCCCGTAGCCGCGCAGATCGGTGGCGATCACGGTGAATTCGCTGGCCAGGCGCGGCGCGATCTTGTGCCAGGAGACGTGGGTGAACGGGTTGCCATGCATGAGCAACAGCGGGGGGCCCTTGCCGCCCACCAGCGTGACAATTCGCGCGCCGCTGGTCTTGATCTCGGAGCGGGTAAATCCTTCGAACATGCTCGGTTACGCAAGCTCCTCACATGTCCGCACGGCTGGGCGGCTCAGCGCTGGTGCCAGCCTAGAGCATTTTTCCGGAAAAGTGGAATCGGGTTTTCCGTCCGGAAATGCGGCAGCGTAAAAAATGCCGGAGCGGGTTCTGTTTCGAGCCGATGTGAAACCGCTCCAAATGTGAAACCGGTCCATGCGTGTTCGGCACGAGCCTGCCCCCGCGAGGCGGCGGGATCCGTCCGCATGCGGCAACGCAAAAATGATGGCCGCAGCCTCGGCTCGAAGCCGTGCCGATTTCTCCCGGCGCCCGGGCCCCATTCAGCGCGTGAGGACGATGAAGTCGGTTCCCTCGCCGGTTTCCTCGCCCAGTCCCTGGTCGGAAATCACCAGCGAGGCGCCGGGCGACAAGATCTCGCCGATCCGATCGGTCGCTTCTTGCGGGATCTGGATGCGATCGAGCACCTGGGCGGCGGTCTGCGGTACATAGACTTCCGCGACTCTCGCCTCCAGATGTGCCTTCGGTCCGATCTTCGCGGAAATCGCCTGCCGTGGGGGCTCCGCCGCTATGCTCATCACATTCCAGCGCATGCGGGTGCCGCTGTCGGCAAATCCGAGCGCGGTGAAGACGTGCGTCCCAAACGGTTGCTCGGGATGCTCGATCTCGACCGGCACATCGAACAGCGGCTCCATGCCCTGGCGCACGAAGAGCTTCTTCTCCTTGCGGCTGATGAAGGCCGCCACCGATCCGGTGTGCCGCACGGACTGCTCGGCGATCCGCGCCTTGGGCAACGTCGGCATCGGGGTGGCCTTGACCGGATCGGCCGCATCCAAGGCGGGCTTGGGCGGATCGGCGACCGCCGGCTGGGTCGCAACGACAGCCGGCTCGCCGGCCACTTCGGGCACCGGAGCTGGGACGCTCGCAGTGGTCTCGACGCTCCCGCGCAAAGCGTCCGGGGCCGTCGGGGCTGCGGATGTGGGGTCCGGCGCGACGCCGGCGATCGGCGTGGCCGTGGTCCCGACTCGGTCGGAGGCAGTCTGCGGGCCCGGGACCGCCACCTGAGCGAAATTGACCGGCGCGCTCGCCTCGACATGCTTGTCGGGATCATCGCCGGCGACCGGAGGCTCGGGCGGCTTGAGCTTTGGTCCGAACAGGCGCGGATGGTCGAAATCGGCCGGGAGCACGTCATTGCGCGCCACGATCACCCGCACCCCGAGCCGGGCGACCTGCCAAAGCCGCGCGGCAAAGTCATGGGTCATCCGGACGCAACCGTGCGAGGCCGGGTAGCCAGGCAGCGGCCCTTCATGCAGGGCGACGCCGGACCAGGTGATGCGTTCCATGAACGGCATGGGCGCGTTGCTGTAGAGATTGGAATGGTGGAAGCGGTCCTTCTGGATGATGCTGAACACGCCCGTCGGCGTCGGCCGGCCCGGCACGCCGGTCGAAACCGGGCCCTGCGCGACCCGAACCCCGTTGCTGTAGAGCGTGACGTGCTGGTCGGCGATCGACACCACGATTTGGAGCGGGCCCTTAGGCAGTGCGCCGAAGTCCTTTGCGGGCTCAGGTTTTTGATCGGGCTTCAGGTTGGGTTTGAGACCGGATTTAAGGTCGGGCTTGGGATTGGGCCTGACGATGGGGTTGGGCCTGGCAATGGGATTGGGGCCGAAGTTGGGATCAAAGTAGGGATCAATGTTGGGATAGGGGTAGTAGTACCCGGGCATTGCGGCCTCGGCCGGCCCGGGCAAGCCGGTCAACAGCGCGCCGGCAACGAAGGCGAGAGCGACGCTCGCGCGCGGCGCCCGGCGCACCGACGCTGACTTTGACCCGACATATTTCGCCAAGGCGCTCTCCTAACCGTTCCGCGATGGCCTTTGACACCAGACCATCGCATCCAAAATCCCAATACAGGACAAGAGTTGCCTCGGGGTAAAAGCCGACAGCCTCGTCCGGCACGCCGCGGTGCTCAAATCCGGCCACCAGGGCGGAGTTTCACCGGCAAATAGAAATACTTGATGAAGGCGTTCCCATGGCTGCCCGCCGAATGATCCACGGCGCCGGCCTGACGCGGCCGTTCAGGCGCCAAGCGCCCGGGTGGTGTCGTCGAACAGCTCCTCGACCTCGAAGCGCCGCGGAATGAGCCGCTGCTGCACGCAATAGTCGATGATCATTTTCAAGGCGGGTCGGCATGCCTCGAAGCCGAACGGATGCATGTCGAGGCCGCCCGGCTTCGGCAACCCGGCGGCTCGCTTGCTCGCCAGCAGCATCCGATAGACCTCTTGCACCGCCTCGGGCTGCGATCGCGCCAAGTCCCCGGCGACCACCACCATATGATTGAGCGGCACCACGCCGTGCTTGGCATGCCATTGCAGGGCCGCCGCTTCGGGATCCGGGATGACGCTTTGGAGCCTCTTGTCGTCGGGCAGTTCGGCCCCATAGATGCCGGCCGCAAGCTCGCCGGCCAGCACCATCTTGCCGAGGTTCTTGTCGGCGCCGGCGCGCTCGACTCCGGGGGGGTCGCGGAATTCGCTCACATGCGCATCCTCGAACGAGACCCATTGCACGCGCCCAATATCGACGCCGTAGTCGTTCTGCAGGTGGCCGCGCAGCCATACGCCGGTCGTCTGGGCAAAGGAGCGCACGCCGACCCGGCGGCCAGGCAAGTCGGATGGCGTGATCCTGCCGTGCTCGGCGTTGTACAGCATGCAATGGTGCTGGAATCGCCCCATCATCACCGCCGGCAGCAACACCATGGGCTTGCCATGGGATTTCGCCTGCAGATAGGTGACGATCGCCATCTCGCTGACGTCGAAAGCCTGCTCCCGGATCATCGTGCCGAAAGC
>Ga0075028_100001043_pt1 | contig 10003 bp, 9 predicted proteins | sample LitLauG_LLR_2014_FD_71390 | JGI IMG/M metagenome (GOLD analysis project Ga0075028, IMG submission 71390) | Freshwater sediment microbial communities from Pennsylvania, USA - Little Laurel Run_MetaG_LLR_2014 | ecosystem: Environmental > Aquatic > Freshwater > Creek > Sediment | place: USA... | reverse complement strand
CGCTTTTAACCCGATCACGTATGGCCGGATTTAACGTGATCACTGAGGTTCTCGCGACATCTTCGGTCTGCGGTGAGAAGATCGACCGCTCCGCTTTTGGTTAACGAGATTGCGAATGATGCAGATGAACTGGTCGATCTCTTCAATGCTATTGAAATAGTGAACGCCGATTCGACAAACTGTACTACATCCTCTCCGCCGGAAATCGAGTGGGGCATCGTAATTGCTCATTGTTGAAATGTTAATATTGCAAGATGCACACGCATTCTTCACTGCACTGGCGGTGAATCCGGGGACGACAAATCCCAGAACTCCTGATTGTGCTTTCCTAGGCGCCCAAACCTCGACTTCATCGATCGTGTGTAATTGATCGGCAGCATACTGAGCAACCTTCAGAATGCGGTCGTAAATCTCTGGATTGCTGGAGATAAGACTAAGTAAGTATTCAAGCGCTGTGCCGAGGCCTATAAAACCGGCGACATTCCTCTCCCATAACTCGAAACGATGTGCATCTGTCCGAATCCTCAATCTCGAGCTATTTGCCCGATCCGGCTCGAAGAGATAGTCAGCAGTCACAAGATCACTTGTTACGGGATCTATAGCCTCTGAAACACCTCTCCTTACATACAGCAATCCAGTTCCGCGCGGTCCCCGAAGCCATTTGCGGCCTGTCACAGTGAGGGCATCGCACTGTAACTGGTCTACTGATACCGGCATCGCGCCAACGGATTGGCACGCATCAACTATGTAGAAAGCCCCTGCCGCTTTCACAAGCCGACCGATTTCGCGGACCGGATTGACGGATCCGCTATGTGCCGCAGCATGGGTAATTACGACCAGGGCTGGTGGCTTGCCATGTGAAAGGGCTTGTTCGAGACCATCCGTAAGCACCCGCCCTTCGCTGTCAGCAGGAAGAACTTCCAGCTTAGCGCCAGAGCGTTCTGCGACATGCTGAAGAGCAACAACTCCACTTCCGAATTCCAGTGGCGAAATCAAAATGCGGTCGCCTGCACTGAGTCGCAGTGAGTACACAAGGACGTTCAACGCACGTGAACCTGAGTCACAGAAGGCGATCTCAGAGGGGTCGCATCCAATCAATTGGGCAGCATGTCGATAAACCGCTTGGCAACGATCCGCTGCGATGGCGGCCGCCTCGTAGGGTCCCAGCTGCTGTTCAGACCTAATGTGGTTAATAACTGACTGGACGACAACGTCTGGAGGCAAGGAAGCACCACAGTTATTTAGGTGAATCAGTTGTGCTGCTCCTTGCGCCGCATCTCGGGGCGTGCGCAACTCAGCCTTCATCTGCGGTTGTCCTTTCAAGATTAGGCATATCCATTGTTTCGTACTCTTACGAGGAGTACCTTTCGTTCGAGAGATCGCGTAAGCACCGCACCAAATCCGCCAACTCTTTGTGCCAGGGCAAGTGCACTATCCACGTCGGCAAATGAAACAAGCCCCCGCCTGCTACGCAGTATTAATCTTATGAAACTCTTCCGCCAACAATCCAGGTGCGAGGCCGTGGAGGCTGGCTACTTCCTCAGCCCAGGTGCGAAAGAATCCGGCAAAATCCGTAAAATGCCGCTTTTGCGACTCATGCATACCCGCAGCTATTATCTTTCGATCGAGATGCATCGTTATGTCGACGGCATAATTTGATTTTTCAACACCGCACAACCATACTTCTGGTACAGCCCACGGTGCCAAGCCTTCAGAAAAGTGAGTTGGATACCAGTTTCGGTTACGAGCCTCCGGAAACACAGCGGCAAAAGTGGCGCGGCCAACCGCAAGATGATCAGGGTGACTATAACGAACGCTTCCCAGGTTATAAACAGGACTGTGAGTAATAACAATCTCAGGCGCCAACTGCCGAATGGACCTCACTATCTTAGAACGTAAAGAGAGACTGTCGGTCACTTGCCCATCGGGCTCTCTCAAGAATTCTACGGCCTGAACTTTGAGACAATCGGCAGCTGCTCGTTGTTCTTGTTCGCGAACTCTGCGATCCTTAACCTCGGGCAACAAACCAAGCTCGCCGCTCGTTACCACGAGGTAGGTGACACTGTCACCCCTGGCTGTCATCAGCGCAACTGTCCCGCCGCATATGAATTCAGTATCGTCTGGATGAGCTGCCACAACAAGTACTCGCATAATTCCTCGCGTATGGAATATCCGGCTTGTCTATTATCGATACGGAAACGAAAAGAGTTGCACCAAGGGACGTACCTTGTTTCATGTTATATGCCGCTTTGTTCGCGCAGGAAACACTCTATAGAATTCCGATGCGTCGATTTGGTATAGCGGCTTGGATAGCCGAGAAACTTCGACATTGGCATCGTATATGACGTCATCGCGAACAAACTGAAACCCAAGCTTACGGACGATACCACGCCCAGCAGAGTTTTCTTTTCTCACAACAGCCCATATTTCGCCAAGACCCAAAATTTCAAAGCCATACCGCAAAGATGCCCGGCACGCCTCATGCGCATATCCTAGCCTCCAAGCACGTTTTGCAGTGTATGTGACTAGCTCCACGTGTTCCGTTTTCGGCAGTCGCTGTAATCCGGTTTGGCCGACCATTGTATTTGCCACCTTCTCTATGACCGCCCAAACACCAAAACCATGCTCAGCAAAGTGAGACATTCGTTCAATTACCGTTCGGCTCACTTTCTCGACCGATCGCACTGAATGATCCCAAGTCATATCTGGATCGTTGCCGACAACACCATGCAGAGCCGGGCCATCGTCCTCTTCAAATGGCCGCAACAGGAGTCGTCGAGTTTCAATACTGTCCACAGATAGCTTATGAGGCTAGCATGGCGGGTCGCAGAAGTCGATGCCAATTGACTTCGTTTCCATCGAATCAACGAGGTGACCAACAGCGACGTGATCCGGGTGATTGCGATATGCGTCGAGGGAAGCCCGGTCCCTGGTCAAAACGACAAACGCATGTGTAAACCCTTCGTTCCAGCGGGAGAAATTCTCGCCGCAATAGATATCTACGATACCAGGAACTTTTGATTTCATGTCCCGGACATCTTGGAGCGCTTTGACGATTTGCGCAGGACTAACGTCGCTCTTCCATGCGAATAATGCGATGTGAATCACCATAGTGTGTCTTTCCGCCTCCAGGCACAGGCGAGCTCGCAGACTACGTTAACGGTTCATATCCTATTGGATGTTGTCCACTGCCCAACAATTTCGGACGGAGTATTGAATGTCGCGACGCACGATAAAGTGGTTCAACGGTAATTGCATTAGCCGATATATCTCCGCGTCCGATGATACCAACGCCATTCCAAGGGGCAGCGGATCCAAACATCGGAATCGCTACTTGTCCAGGCTTAGCGTGTGTCGTTGCCCTAACAGAAGAAGGGAATAAGATACGGTACAAATCATATAAACGTATGCAGATATTGCAGGCTGCATAGGCGAGAGCTGCCTTCGCGGCAAGGTCATCGAATTCTTTCCAAATCGATCGCCACTGTTCGGGCACTTGACACTCCTCTTCGGAGTTAAGCACGGCCCAAAGCGCGGACCAGTCAATTTTATGGGAATCAATCAGATCACGGTAATTCATATTCCATTTGATACCTCGTACGAGCACACGAAAAGCGTCCTTAATTGCCTCTGATTGTTGCACCATCGTAAGGAGTTGCCCCTCGACGAACCGGCTGCTCTGATCAAAGATGCTTTCACCATTCGCGTCTCCCAAGTGCAAGCACAATTGCCTCAGATCTAGCAGAGCCACACTGCCATATATATTCAACAGATCTCGGTATGCCCTCAACTGGCGCTGGTATTCAGATACATCTTCTGAACTGATGCGCAGGATAGGCGCATATGTGGTCCCATCCGAAACAACGACCCAATCGACGCCGAAAGGATGCACCTGATATAAGGCTATTGTGAGGACGTGGAGCCGCGTCAAAAGCGCGATCTCACCTATGTCAACATGGCTTGCCGGCACATTTGTTCGAAACGGATTCTGATCTTTGAAAGGAAAGCCAGGAACGACGAAGAAAATGCGTTTCTGCTCTGAGATCAGTGGCTCAAATAGTGCTCTGGCTTCCGCCAAACCGATGCGGCGGTTGTCCTTATTTCCAAGGAGCGGGTTTGAGAGGAGTTCATAAATTTGGGCGATCATGTCGGTGCCCTGTGATCGGCGAATTCCAGAGGCCAAACCGCTAAAGACAAGTTCACTTTCGCACCGCTCAACATACTTCAGAAGGACGCGAAAGGAAATCAACTCCGGTGCCTCATATCGGAACGTTTCGGGACATTCCCCGCGAGAGGATTTTGCGCCAAATTCCCCTCTCACAAATTCCAAAAATAACCGTCCAATTTCCCCTGTGTCCGGTTGGAGTACTGCAATCGGTCCCAACGGCTCGTACCGATACTCCGTTGGAGCGTGAAATAAGCCATTCAGGGAATCATACCGTTCAACTCGATCTTGAAACATTTTGTGCCCTGGCGGTGCATTATTCCAGTGCCGTTCGAAGCTATGCACCCGATATGTAGCTGGTGTCGGCATAAGGTTTATATACTCTCACTGGGAATATGTAAGATCCTGCACCTGACGACGAGAACCTTTGACAACGGCAGTTAGCCGTTCCAAATGGATTGCAATGGTCCCAGTGGTCGCCGTGTCATGCAGAACCTCATCTGCACCTTCCGCGATTAAGATATCCGGCGGCCAGCACAGGCGGAACACGCTCCTGATGCGTTCTGAAGGAACATTGTCGCCTACAAAATCTTTATATATGTGGATTTCCGGTACTTGGATGTTGGTTAATCCAGGAGTCGGCGGCCAATTGCTGGGGATCCGTTTCCACTGGGGCTGAAGGAGATGCATTTCGGATGGTGTCGTGGAAATATCATCGAACACGAACCTGACTGCTTTCTCGGCACAATCAATTAGAGACTCGAAATCAGCGTTGAGCCACAAGGCCGAGATAAACGGGCTCTCAGCACTGACAAGTCGGTCTCTGTATGTAGGCGAGAAGCACTTGGAAGTTGAAAACACCCGGTCCCTGCCAGTGAGTATGATGGCTTTCAGCAGTTGTGTTCTGGGCGAAGGAACCAAGAATACCGGAGTGCCATATCCAGGATAGTCAATCCGCAATGGGCGAACACCTTCTTCGGGCCATGCCACCGATATCGACCTGGTTTCCAGATCTAAAAAACCCGTATCCCTGAAAAAGGAAGCCCCTCGCGCTCTGATACGAGCAAGGAATAGTTGAGTCCCGACATTGTCTATGTCATGCTCCAGCAAATCGCGCTCGGTAGAAGATGCTTTATCGCCACTACGCACTAACGGGATTTCGGAAAGAAACAGCGTTGTCACAGCACTTCCATCCCGCTGTTTAAAGTGGGAGATATTTCCTTTTACGCGCAGACGGTCATATGGCTTGATGTTATTGCATTTCTTCAAATCTTCGGTCGAAATTTCTGGTGGTCGCGCTGCAACCTGGATTGACCCTGTTCCGTCATGAATATTGAAAAATGCGAAATTCTCGCGAACCTTGACAGAGGTCGCTAAACCAAACAATTCTGCCGAAATCGTGGCCGATGGGAATAGCTGCCTGCATACATTGATATCCCTAATTGAACTCAATGATATGGCTGTAACCGCAGAAACGTTGGCGGTCTGATCTCCCATCTTGTCATCCTTATCCAGAGTGCCTCCTTTTGGCTGGCCCCCAGCACGATCAAACTATGGCGTTAACTGGACTTCTCATATGGAACGCGAATTACAAGATATCATTGTCGCAGGATTCAAGGATCATAATGAAATGAGATCGATATTAGCTGTGGAGGGTGAACCGGTGAACCAAAGCAAAATTGTGAGCGTCGATGCCAAAATTAGGTGTAGTCCTGTTTTTAGGCAGCATTAGCCGTGGTGGCACAAATAAGAAATCTTTAATGTTCTGCCGGTACAGACTGCGTCCGCTCAGTATTTTTTAGCGTAGCTCCGCTGGTTTCGAACCGTCGCCGACCTTCGTGGCTGCGGAATCGCGTTTATAAGGTGCCAACGACGAGAGGGTTCGATAACAGTGTCCAAGGGTCCGTTTAAACCTTGCACTGCCAACATAGCCGGTGGGAAGACCCAAAAACTCGGGCTTGCGACCTCTGCCGTGACAGTGGTGGTTGAAACCGTAACTTATTGAAACTGAACGGCACAGACGGCGTCTAAAGACGGTTTTGGCACCCTGCGGAACGCTTATTGGACAGTGATCGGACAGAGAAAAGACCTCCCAAGAGGCAGAGGTTTCGTTGCAGCAGCGGGCGGGCAATCCGCAGGGCCGACTAATTCCAAAGATTGGCACCATTTCGCGGTCTGCCGACACCTTTGCCGAACCTGATCCTTCACCAGACTGACCATTCACAAGAGTCGAGTCAAGTTTTTAGCGCCAGAGACTGTGCCTCACACGCAGTCGACCGCTTTTATAGAACCCGCTTCGTGACTCCGCCCATGGCATAAGCCCGGTTGCGCTCCTGCTCTCGGAGAAGATTTGTGCCGCGCAGACTTTGAGTGCGCCTTCCCAACAGGAGCCGTCGCTGGCACGTAGGGCGCGTTCGTCCTTTAATGAGAACTCGACTCGGCAGAGGACTTTGGTACGTCTCTTGACTCTTTTCCATCTCACGTTGGTTGGAATTCTCACGATCAATATTTGCGGCTTGTTTGCAACCTCCCGAAAGCCCAAGGCACGGATAGCCTTTGTGAGCATCCTTGGGAACGGCTGGATCCTTTTGTATCGCGGCATTCATGCTGACCACGGAAACTCTGGTCTTTGACGCTCCGGAAGAGAAGAAATCTGTCGGCGGCGGTGGGGAGCACGGCGGCATGCCCTACGGCGGATAACTCATTAGAAAGTCGCTCCTACAAGCCCCGCAGTGATGCGGGGTTTTTTGGTGTTGTTGTGCAAAAGAATATTTGCCTCACCGTCGCCCCTTTAGCTCTTGCCATTGTTGCGGCGGCGAGATGCAGCCTTTCGGAAAGTAATTTGACCCGCGCCGGAAGACGTCAATGGCGCTGACAAATCTTTGTTTCTTTTTTTCATACCAGGAAAACTCGAAAGCCACGCCTTTCTTCTTGTCGACCCAATATCTCAAGTCTCGTCCGCCCACTGCCACCGAGGCACTTCCCAAAAGAACATACCCGCGGCCTCCCGGGTAGGCTGCTTTGACCCGCTTTTCAGAAGCCTCTATTGCGATCCCGTTAGCGAGAGCGAATCTTGGAGTTTGCACGGAGAGCAGATAGATTTCATCGTTTTTCAGATACGCATACACACCATTGGCGCGCTTATCGAGATCGAGCCAGTGATAAACTCTCCCGCATTCGGGATAGGTGTAATCCTCGTCCAACTCATCGTGCTTGGGAAAAATCGCCTCGAAGCTGGAGAACTTTGAACCGAGGTCAACCCCGGGCACGCCCTCGCCAGGGCGAATCAGTCCGCTAGTAGGAGGCACATGGGCACCGCCGCTGAAAGCCGCCAGCACAAGTGCCCAAGGTGCAAGACAACACAGGATCGACATCTTCATCGTTCTGCCCTCAAAAGCAATTTTTCTCTATTGCTAAGGTATTGGATCCGTAATTGCCAAGTTGGGGATGGGCCCGGCCGCCTGGCGCTGTCCCATAGTCGATTGTGTTTGGGTTACCACTTATGTTACCAGTGCCAAAGTTATATGAAGCGAAGGTCGCCTGCGCAAGTTGTGGTTCGGTAAGATTAGGAAAACTCCGCCACAGTGAAAGAAAATTTGAGCCAAGCATGTTTGCGGCGAAATTGGCCGCAAATGTTTGATTAAAGGCCTGTTGATCTGTAACCTCTTTGTGGCCTACGTCAATTTGAAAGGTACCGCGTCCTTTTCCGTGGTCTCCCAATATGTTCTGAAATCCTGACTCTCTGACACCTAGGGCCGCAAGCGCCTTTGGATTTATATCATGAGCCGATCCGGCTTGTTGCAACAGTGGCCAAGCGCTGTTCGCTCTCGTCACAGCAACCGTAGTGGCTCCAGCCGTGCGAAGTGCAGCAACGCACCCAGGCTGCAAGGAAGCCAGGTAGCCAAGCAGATCCGCTGCTGCGGCTCTGTTCTTTGCAGCCTCTTCCCCTAAGCAGGAGTCCGGCTTACCAGCGCATGGATCGATTTCTGGCGGGCTTGGCGGAGGGGGAGCGACGCCTCCACTGCCACCGCCACTGTTACCGCAATTATTGTCGGATGCTCCACCCGGGTCTGGTTGATCCGGTTCCGCAATCGCATTAACACCGCAATCGTCCAACCCTTTTGGGTCACGCAACTTGAGCGGGTTGTTCAGTACGTACACGTAACGATTGAACGATTGCGGGTTGGACGTATCAAGGCTACCCGAATAAGGATCAGGACTGAGCCAGCGGCCCTGCGCGCTTCCGTACTGGCGAGAGTCTGTGTGATTCAAGTTCGTTTCAATATCGTATTCCATGCCCGCATATTGGAAGCGAATTCCCGAGTTTTGCACGCTCAACTCCTGGCCAAAGGGGTTGTAGCTTGCCTGCCAGGCAACGGCTCCCGTATTGTCAGTGACCATGCGGGTCGAATTGATTTTATCAGCATGAAAATACTGTGCGCCGCTGGCATTGGCAGACGAGTCTTTAGCTATGCGCGCTCCATAAGCCATGATGTAATCCGTCCAGGCTCCTGTCGATACGTTTTTCTCGGCAATTACCTCGTCCCCAAAGTAGACAAATTCCGCGGATGCCGCTCCGACATCCTTCCGGACGCGTTTCCCATCGGCGCCATATGTGTATGTGATGCCGGTGCCGTCCACAGTCTTCATGCGTCCGTCAGCGTCGTAAGTGTACGTGTGAAAGCCGTCATTCAATAAGTTGCCCGCCGCATCATACGGTGAAGTTGCAATCCGGTTGCGAACGTCAAATAGCGGCTGAAAATTCGATGTGCCGGACTCCTTCATATTGCCCCATGGATCGTAGGCGAAGGTCTGGCTGAAAGTGCCATCCGCTTGCGAGCCCGAGGCGATTCGATTCAATGTATCGTAGGCATAACTCTGATTCCGTCCGGCATTCAAGCCGTCAATGATGCTCATAATGTTGCCATTGTTGTGCGTTCCCGCATCATAGAGGCCGTAGGTTTTGCTCAACAGAGTCTGCAAAGTCGTCGCCTGCGTAATCGCGTTCACCTGTTGCCGGGCGTTAATTCCCAAGGTCTGCTGCACTCCATTGCCAAAGACTCCCGTATGCATTGCGCCTGTAGGCCAGTATCCCCAGTTGGAGGGGCCTGTTCCCGGAGGAATGTTGTAATAGGGGAAATTGACGTTCACGCCATTGAAGCTGTCAAAATTCACTTTCGTAAAGTGCCCGGCCGCATTGTAGCTATACACCAGTTTGCGTCCACTGGGGTAAATCAAACTGCTCATATTTCCAGCGAGATCGTACGTGGCTTTGATTTGATTTGCCGCCTCGTTGCAGTTGCTGGGAATGCAGATAGCCTCCAGGAGAGGCCGGCCCATTGGATCATAGGCGAAGGTCGCAGACGCATTCACATTATTCGAAATATGGACGAGTTGGCCGATCTGGTTGCTGCTCTGGACTACACCGAACGACGCAACGTCGTATGCGTACGTGACTGGTGTTGAGCCATCAGAATAAGCCTTCTTCGTTACCCGGTGGAGCGCGTCTATCGGGCTGTCGGCGGGGTTCAAGTTGATGGTAACGCCGCGCGCGTCGGTTGCAGACACCAAAACACTATCGTTGTTGTATTGGGCAGCAGTCAACCCTGATTCAGGATCATTAGTCCAGCGCAGCCGACCCAGTGAATCATAAGCAAACCGACGAATGCGCCACGGACTGGTTGCATCGGCCGCTGGAGGCTGATTGTCTGTTATTGACATCACGGCCGGAGTGCACCCAGCGCCCGTGGTGTTGCCGTGTTGCTCAACGCACGTGAGATGGTCCATGAGGTCATAGAAATAACGGGAAACATAGGGATGCGCCAAGCCAGGGGAGTA
>Ga0075028_100001040_pt1 | contig 10010 bp, 7 predicted proteins | sample LitLauG_LLR_2014_FD_71390 | JGI IMG/M metagenome (GOLD analysis project Ga0075028, IMG submission 71390) | Freshwater sediment microbial communities from Pennsylvania, USA - Little Laurel Run_MetaG_LLR_2014 | ecosystem: Environmental > Aquatic > Freshwater > Creek > Sediment | place: USA... | reverse complement strand
CAGATCCCGATTACAAGAGATTTAACTTGCCTGGTTGCAATGGCCTTGCTCGCGACAACGAGGGACGATTGGTCATAGCCACCTGGGGCGGCCGGAGCCTTGACCGGATCGAAAAGAACGGTAAACGCGTCCAACTGACCGATAGCGTGGATGGCAAGAAATTCAACAGCACGAACGACGTCATTGTGAAGAAAGATGGCGCGATTTACTTCACCGATGGGCCTAATTGTGGGGGCCTACGCCTGCAATGCAAGGACCCTGAAGTGGGCATTGATTACCCTGGTGTTTTCATGTGGAAGGACGGCAGGACCATAGCGATTGCCAAGAATGTCGAAGGCGCGAACGGACTCGCACTTTCTCCCGACGAAAAGTATCTCTATGCAAATGGCGTCCGTCTTGTTAGGAGGTATAACGTACTACCGGACGATACCGTCGACGTAACAAACATGGAAGTGATCATGGACAAGACGAAGGACCCGCTTCCGGGGATCACCGATGGGATGAAGGTCGACGCCAAGGGAAATATATGGGAATCGTGCTGCGGCGGAATTGTGATACTTACGCCTGAGGGTAAACAGCTTGGAATTGTCTACACCCCAGAAGCTGTTGCAAATCTCAATTTTGGAGACCCCGACTACAAGTCCCTTTACATTGTGGCACGCACTAGTATTTATAAAATTCGGACGAAAGTTCCCGGCATCCCTGGAAGGTAGCATTTATTTCGTCGCCCGATTAGTTCTTTGGAGGGTGCGCGGCATTACGACCCTTTTCCGCTTCAGAAGGTATCCTGAAAAGCAGCCCAACTCCCGATAAGTCTTATGGGAATCCGGCTCTTCTCTAGATCGGTTTCACGCCATCTTTTTCTGCGGTGAGGATGGTCGCGGTCAGGCCGGAGTCTTTTTGCACGGCTACGACTGACACGGTCGCGCCGGGTTTCAGCAGGGTACGGTCGCCGGGGATGATCGTTACTACTGGCGTGTCTGGAGCTACTTCGATCATTTGGTCGCCATCTTTGTAGTGGACGGTGAGCGTTACCGAGCCCACACCGCTGGCGGCGCTCACTGTGCCGTTGGTCATAGTCCGGGCCTCGGGGTCGTTCATGGCGACAGTGCCGTTGGTCATGGAGCGGTTCGGATTCTGCCCCATGGGCCGGTGCCCTTCGCCGGTGCCGCGCATCGCTTCGGGAAAGATGTGGACTTCCTCGGCGTGCAGCTTACCGTCGGGGCTTTTATCGGCGGCTGAACCGACGAAATCGCCGGGCTTGATGTCGGAGAGTTTTGCTTTTCCGTTTGCGTTGATTCTTACATCTGCGGGAACAGCGAGGGAATTGGTCTTGCCATCGGGCGTCTGCACAACGAGGGTTGTGCCGTCGAAGGATGAGATGATGCCGCGAAAGCGCACCTGCGGAGTCTGCGCGAGCCCGGGAACAGCGAGTAGAGCGACGGCCGCGATGATATGAAGATTGTTGCGTTTCATGGGTGTTCTCCGATTCAGCATGAATTCGTTAGAGGATCGACTATAACTCGAATCGATTCCTGCGACCAGCGCAGCGAAGTGGAGCAGGGTTCAGTCCTGCGATCATGCGATTCACTCCCTCGCACAAGAGTAAGTGGGAGGTCGAGAACCATATCCGTAGTCTCCGTTTGCCCACAACGATGCTCCGGCCTGCCGCATTCATGCAGAACTACTACATCGATCAGGTTGAAATCGGCATTCTAAAAGGCAATCTGATGGGCCCGATACGGGCAGATGACCAGCCTAAATTTTTGCACCACGGCGAATGAGAGAGTTTATATCTGTTGGCATTCTCACGGCTGCTATCCGCAGCACTGCGGTCAGAGATGGTGTAGAAATCAGAACGCACGCCAGGCAGCTGGCAAGCCTGTCGAAGGAAAATGAGCGGATTACAATTTCCCATGTTCAATCAACGAACATAGTCGATCCCAAGTGACTGAGATCCCTCGCAGAGGTGCGTTTCCCACTCGCCAGCGAGCAATTCACACTCGCTTGGTCCGAACTTGGCTACGCGCAGCGACCAAGAGCAGGCGCGTCATGGACTAAACCACTAGAGTGAGACAGTTTCATGTATAGCTGCGCCGCCTGTAGCTACTTCCTTTTGAAAGGCCCAATCATACAGCACCGGCAACAAGAAAAGAGTGAGCACGGTGGCGCTGAGCAACCCCCCAATGACAACAGAGGCGAGTGGCCGCTGTACTTCCGCTCCAGTTGATGTCGAGACAGCCATGGGTAAAAAGCCGAAGCTGGCAACGCAGGCGGTCATCAGTACCGGGCGGAGTCTACGTTTGGCACCGGCAATTACGGCCTTCCTTGAAGACGTGCCTAACTGCCGCAATTGATTGATCGAACTAACCAAAACGACGCCGTTGAGCATGGCGACACCGAACAGCGCAATGAACCCAATCGAAGCCGACAGGTTAAGATTCATCCCCCGAATCCAGAGTGCGGCTATCCCGCCAACCAATGCAAACGGCACGTTTCCGACAACCAACAAAGCCTGTGTGATGGAATTGAAAGTTAGGTAGAGAAGAACGAAGACGATGCCAATCGCTACTGGAACGATCAACATTAGGCGGCGTGTCGCTCTCTGCTGATTTTCAAACTGCCCACCATATTCGACAAAATAACCGGGAGGCAGCACTAGATCGCGATCAAGCTTGGAACGAACTTCGGAAACAAAACTTCCCAAGTCACGGCCGCGCACGTTAGACATGACGACAATGCGCCGCTGACCTTCTTCGCGCTCGATCTTTTCCGGGCCGCGGGTTACGTCAATCTTCGCCACCTGATCGAGAGTAACCTGCTCGCCACCGGGCGCACGCAGCAAGATGCCGCGCATCGCATCGGGGTCGGTACGGTAGCGGTCGGGCATACGAAGAGCCACGGTATAGCGTTTTTGACCGTCTATAACTTCGGAGATAATGTCCCCGGAAGCCCCGGCTGCTACAGCCTCTTCGACATCGGAGACATTAAGCCCGTAGCGAGCAAGGGCGTTGCGGTCCACTTGAACCGAAAGCTCGGCGACGCCCGAGGTAACCTCCATCTGTGCATCCGCAGCTCCACGTACCGTGGAAATTGACCGCAAAACCTGCTGTCCCAGCGAATCCAGAGTACGAAAGTCGTCGCCGAATACTTTTACGGCGAGATCCGCTTTAACTCCGGAAATGGTTTCGTCAATGCGCATGGCCATGGGTTGCGTGAAGTTGTAGGCGATGCCGGGGATGCCTGCCAATTCCTTGTCGAGTACCGCGATCAGGTCCTCTTTGGTGTGAAAACGCTTCCACGTATCCATGGGACGCAATAGCAGGTAAGTATCGCCTTCGTTGATTCCCATGGCTTCGGTAGCGAAATCCGGCCTGCCAATCTTGATGACAACGTCTGCGATTTCAGGAACGGCTCGCAGGCGCTGCTCGATTCGTTTGCTGATCTCGACCGAATCTGTCAGGGAAACCCCGGGCAGCTTGCGCGTTTCCACCAGAATCGATCCTTCATCAAGTCGTGGCATGAACTCGGTGCCGATGAAGAACAGCGATCCCAGAGCGATTGCAAGGATGACTACAGCCGAAGCGACTGTGATGCGGCGGTGCCCAATCGCCATCTCCAGCCACCGGGCGTAACCGCTGTTTAGCTTTTCCATCCAGCCTTGTTCTTGACCGCGGGCAAGCCGAGGCGGCACTCCTTTGCGGAAGCTAAAAGAGGCCAGCATCGGAATCATCGTGAGTGCAAGAATCAGGGAGCCGAACAATGCAGCGCACACCGTGATGGCCATCGGCCGGAACATCCGTCCTTCCAGACCCTGGAGAAACAGAATCGGCAAATATACCGAGATGATGATGACCACGGCAAAAGTCATCGGTCGCACCACTTCATGAGCGGCTTGGCGAACCGATTCCAGAGTGGACTCCTGTTCGTGATGCTCCTCCAGGCGATGGACGGAGTTCTCCATCATTACCACCGCGCCGTCCACAATCATGCCGAAGTCAATTGCGCCCAGGCTCATTAAGTTGGCGCTGATGCCGAACAGCCGCATTCCGAGAAAACTAATCAGCATGGAAAAAGGAATGATCGAAGCCGTTATCAGGGCGGCACGCAAATTGCCAAGGAAGAGCAGCAGCACAACTGTCACAAGAACGAAGCCCTCGAAAAGATTTTTCTCGACGGTGTGAATCGTTCCATCAATTACAAAAGCCTGATCGTAAAATGGAATGATCTTTACGCCCGGCGGCAAGCGAAGGCCAGCGATCTTCTCCTTCACCCTTTCGATCAACTGCTTGCCGTTTTCGCCCTTGAGCATGATGACCATGCCGGATACGGTCTCGCCGTTGCGAAGCGTGGCTCCCTGCGGAGGCGCAGATCCAATATGCACTTCCGCAACATCGCGAAGCAGCACCGGGACCCCGTCCTTTGCCATGAGTACAATGTTTCCAAAATCCTCGGTAGTAACGGCGCGCCCGGTGCCGCGAATGGTGTATTGCTCGGCTGCGTGCTCGATGTAGCCGCCGCCGAAGTTAGTATTGTTTTCCTCAATTCGCGCGGCCACGTCGTGCAACGTGAGTCGGTATTGTTGCAGGAGGGCGGGGTCCACAACTATTTGGTACTGCTTCGTTTGGCCGCCCCATGCATTTATTTCGCTGACGCCCGGTATGGTGCGAAGTTGGCTCTTGATCACCCACTCGTGTAAATCCTTAAGCTCCATCGGACTCATCGGCCCTGAAAGAGTGTATTGGTAGAGTTCGCCGAAGGCGGTCGCGGGCAGGCCTAACACCGGCTGTACCCCCGGGGGAAGAGACGATGAGATTTGCTGCACGCGCTCGCTAACAAGTTGGCGCGCCAGGTACGGGGGAACGGAATCGTCGAAGACGACCGTAATCATGGACAGTCCAACCTTAGAAAGCGAACGCACTTCTTCTTTATTTGGCAAACCAAGCATGGACCGCTCGATCGGGTAGGTGACAAGCTGTTCAATCTCACTCGGCGGCAGGGAGGTTGCTTCGGTAATCACAACCACCTGATTATTGGTGAGGTCGGGGAAGGCCTCGACGGGAATAGTGTAGAGCGCATATCCGCCGACCCCCAGAAGGGCGAGGATTCCGACCAGAACGAGCCAACGGTAGGCGAGCGTGAAATCAATGATGCGATTTAACATGGATAGTTACTCGCTTTCCATGGTGGATTTCAAGAGTTGCCCCTTCAAAGTGAAGCTTCCCTGAACCACGATTTGTTCGCCAGTCTTGAGCCCTTCAAGGATCGGCGTCTTGCCGTCAGTCTCAGTCCCGATGCGTACAGGACGGATTGCGAAGTGGTCTGCAGCCGTTCGCACGAAAACTACGTTCTGGTTCTCGATCTGCTGGATGGCATCCGAGGGCACCAGGAGCACAGGCTTGCGGTCACCTACGGGAATCTCCGCGTCGGCGAGCATTTCCGGCTTAAGCCGATTTCCGGGATTGTTCAACACGATCCGGACCTGCATGACCCGAGTTGTCTCGTCCAGCTCCTGGCCCAGATTCGTGATCTTGCCGGCAAAGCGCTGCCCAGGGATGCCTGCGAGAGTCACGGTTGCACTCTGGCCGACACGCAACTTGCCTAGATTCTCCTGCCGGACCGAGGCCAGCATCCAGACCTGCGACAGGTCGCCGAGGACAAACGTGTCCGTGGTGGGCTGAACGGTTTTGCCGGGAGTGATGAACTTTTCCAGAACATAACCACTTGCGGGAGCCAGGATTGGCACTTCGTCGGCAATTTCAGCGGGCGTTCCGGGAGGCGGATCGGCCGGCACGCGAAGATCGTCTGTGAGCTGATCTTCACCGCGATCAACTTCAATCTGCGCGCTTCGCACCAGCGTCCGTGCAGTCAGCAAGTCTTGCTTAGCCTGTTCCACCTGCTGGACCGAGCCCGCTTTGAGGGACAGCAACGTTTGCGCACGGTCGTAGTTGCGCTCGGCCAGTGCCTGCCCGGCTTGAGCGCGATTCAGCTCTGCGAGCGATTTACGATATATGGCACGCGCTTCGCGCACTTCATCGGCGTGGTAGCGGGCCAACACTTGCCCTTTCTTCACGAAATCGCCCACACCGGCGTACACTTCCATGACCAATCCATCTGCACGAACACCAACGCGCCAGGTCCTGTCGTCAGCTAGCGCAATGCGGCCTGTTACGCGAAGAGTGTCCGAGGCTTCGCTCTGCGTCACGGCTTGCGTCTGGATCAAGCCTGTGGTTTGTTGAGCGGCCGTCAAGACGATCTCTTCTTTGCTCGACTGTGCTGCGTGGTCCGTTGCAGGAGCGTCCGATCTGCCGCCACAGGCGGTCAGCAGCAATGGGCATAGAATCAGAACAGAAATAAATGTGCGATTCCTCATGGGGCTACTCCTTCGGCGGTTTCCAAATTGACGATGCTTTGCTGGTATTCAACCATTCCACGCACATAGGCAAGCTGGGCGTCGAGCTGGGCGCGTTTTGCATCCAACAAGCGCAGAAGGTCGCTGCCGCCTTGCGCGTAGGCTGCCTGCGCGATTTGGGAAATTGTGGAGGCGTGTTCCTGCAGTGGTTGTAGGGTTTCGACAACTTCACTCTGTCTCAACTGATATTCCTGAAGCGCGCCGTAATAGTCGGCGCGCACCTCCGCTTGAGTCTCCGCGAGTAATTGCTGCTCTCTGCGGACCCCCGCCGTGGCAGCGGCACGGTTTCCCTGGTTTCTGTCTGTGATGGGAAGAGTGATCTGAATCCCGGCTAAGGCCGTATTTGTCCCGTTGTTAGTGTCCACCAACTGGGTCCTCTTGTAGCCATACAGGATGCTCAGGTCGGGGCGCGCGGATACGTCCTCTAGTTTCGCCCTGGCTTGAGCTTCCTCCAAGTCTGCATTCGCCACTCTCACCTCGACGCGCTGCGCGAGAACCATTTGAATATCGAGCGGCGGAATGGGAGTCTCATTTGAATCCAGCGACTCGGTTAGGATCAGGTCGGGAAATTCGGTCTGGCCCATCTCCTTTTGCAACTCCACGCGAGCCTTAGTGGCTTCGACAACCGCCAGATTGGCATCAATCTTTAGGCGTTCGCTTTCCAATTGAATGCGCAGAAGATCTTGCTCGGGAATAGCACCTACAAGGAACTGTGCAGAGTGGTAATCGACGACGCTCTGGAAGTTCTCTACCGTGGCCTTCAACACGTCGCGGATTTCCTGGGCGCCTCGCGCCGCCCAGTACGATTGCTTCACGTTCTCCACAATTTGACGCCGGATCAGCTCGTATTGCGCTCGGCTTGAGGCGACGCCCTGCGAGGCAACTGCTATCCGCTGTTTCCTTTTGCCCAGGATGTCGAGCGGTTGCGTCAGAAATGCGTAGGTGTCGACATCAACCGAATAGGTCATGCCTGGTCGAAGATTCTGATTTTCAAACTGGAAAGTTGGATTGGCGATAAGCCGCGATTGTTCTTCAAGTCCCTGAGCGATGGAAACTTGCTCCGCGCCAGCACGTAGCGTGGCGCGTGACGCAAGCGCCTTGGTGATTGCCTCATGCAGGCTAAGTCGTGATTGCGCTCCACACTGCGGCGAAAACCAAACGAACATCATGAAGCAGATCAAAGTGCCAAATTTATATCCCGAAACCCTGAAAATTGTTTTCACAATACTCCTCTCCGCACATAGAATGACGCCTCAAACGCGATTGCATAACGAAATACAAACGAATAGAGACACACCCATAGGCGTTCTTAAGGCAGGTCAGACAGGAGGGGCACGAGGAACTGTGTTCTTAACGCATGGCGGATCGTGGCCACACGGTTCAATGATTTCAACCCGAACAGCCGATTCGGTCGGGACAAAAACACGGACCGGCAGCTCGGGCTGAAAGAATAGTAAGCGCGCGGTCTGAGGGAAGGTCCTAAAAGTGTCGAGCGAGACTGAAGTGTGGTCCTTGTGAGCGTGGTCGAGCACAGGCTCTGAATTGGGGCTTATCGGGACGGATACCGCAAAAAAGTGGGCGTGAACGACGGTAGATTCGTGATGATCCCCGTGTTCCTCGTGCCCGGTTCCTGGATGCAAATGCTGATACGGCGCCATGATGAACGCCTGTAACAGCGCAAGGCAAGCCGATAGTAAAGTAAGACGCCGCATGAGCATGCAATTATGCACGAACATCGTGATCATAGATCATAAAATAGAGGTAAAGACCCCGGGGACATCGCACAGTCCCGAGCAACCGCATCGCCTAGTTTTGCTGACTCGTTGCACTTACCGGGGTCTTGGCCGCCGCAGCGTGATGCGCTGAAGCGGGCGCACGCTTCGGGATCGAGAATTCCACGGTGTCGGCGACGAGTGTGCCTTTCTCAGGCTCCTTGGCATGGATGACAACGCGGTCCCCGACCTTCAGATCGGTGATCTTCATCGCCATCTTGCCCATCGTAAACGTCGTCGCTGGCACGACGCCCACTGTGACCATCTTGTTTGCCGTGCTCTTCACGGTGATGGAGTCCGGTGCGACCTTTGCCACCGTTCCGATCACGTGCTCCTCGCCTCCATGGGCCAAGGCCGCCGCCGCGATGAGTGAGATACAAATCAAAAGAATGAATACTTGAGTTTTCATGGTGTTTCCCTTTTTACTTTGTGTTCATGTGTTTTTCCTGCGGGATTCTCGGAGGGTTCCCCGCCCTTCAGAAACTCTTTTTCTTGCTCTTCTTCCGCGCGGTCCACGTCAGTCTTCGGATTCAGTCCCTTCATCTCATCGAGTTCCTCAGACTTAATTTGAGGCAGGTGCCGGATAAACAAAACCAAGTGCCAGGTTTCGGCGTCGGCGCCGACGCTATGCTCTTCGCCAAATGCAGGCATGCCGCTCAAGCGGACCCCGTTTTCGATCGTGTAATACAGCTCGCCGTCACTCTTGTTCTGTGTTTCGGCCGTGCGCATGTCCGGCGGTTTTGGATAAAGGCCCTTGCCGAAGAACGTGTCGCCACCTCCGTCGTTCGCATGGCACGTGGCGCAATGATCAGAGAAATGTTCCATGCCCGCCTGGATATTTTCCGGCGAACCCGAAAAGGGATTGCGAAGCTTACGATAGTCGGATGGCACGGCCATTTTGCGCGCAGTTGTAGCAGCGAACTTCTCGATCAATGAAGGCCTCCCCCGTGCGCTAAAGCCCTGGCGCGTTAGAGCGATTCCATATCCCACTGCCACTATTACGATGGCGAAGAGAGCCCACGAAGCGATTCTTCGTGATTTCTTCACAGTCTCTCCTGCCCCGAAAATGGCCGCGGTCGGATGAATACCGTTACGCCGAGAGGATGGGTACAAAAATCCCCGGTGAGGACAGTCCGCGAACAGATATAGAAGACGAACCAATCCACACGGACTGGAGTGAAACCCAATTTTGTGACAGTGTTTATCGTCGAACCTCCAACGGACGGGGAAGCCAATTTCTGGCTGGATTAAATTTCGGGGTCAGTGACCCTTAGAACTTAAACTTGGCGGCGAGCTGCATCAACCTCGGGGGCGCTGAGTTCTGCACCTTTCCGAATAGCTGCCTATTGTCCACGTCGCCGTTTACCGCCGCCGGACCGAAGAATTGTACGTGGTTGAAAAGGTTGAACACTTCCAAGCGTAGCTGAAGCACATTCCCTTCGCGGATTTGGAAATTTCGCGCCAGCACCGCGTCCGTGTTAAACATGCCAGGCCCCGAGAAATATCGCCGCGCCGTATCACCCGGGGTACCTGGGGCATTACCGGCGAAGGCGCTCGAATTGAAATACTGTCGACCGTTGGCTCGGGGATTGGAGTTGATTTTCAGAGGCTGGCTGGTGAAGTCAGGCAGGTCCAGATAGCGATTGTTGACTCCATTCGGGCTGCTTCCCTGAAAGGAGTTATCGCCGTTCGTGCTCAGCGTGATTGGGAAGCCGCTAGCGGCACGAGTGACGCCAGAAATTTCCCAGCCCTCCAGCGCTCGACGGAAGCGATTTGACAGACGTTGCAGCGGCAGCCGGTAATCGTAGGTTGCCACAAAGTTGTGC
>Ga0075028_100001037_pt1 | contig 10026 bp, 13 predicted proteins | sample LitLauG_LLR_2014_FD_71390 | JGI IMG/M metagenome (GOLD analysis project Ga0075028, IMG submission 71390) | Freshwater sediment microbial communities from Pennsylvania, USA - Little Laurel Run_MetaG_LLR_2014 | ecosystem: Environmental > Aquatic > Freshwater > Creek > Sediment | place: USA... | reverse complement strand
CCGCCCGCTCTGGCGGCACCGGAGGCAAGCACCTCGTTAGAGGGCGGCGCTTGACTATGATGACCTCGAACACGTCAAACCCGACCCCCGCTAGGGGATCGACTCTAGAGAGCTGCTACTCGGCTTGCGGCGTTGCGGGGGACGTTGCAGGACCTTGAACGCTCACTAAGACATGCGGGATGGCATCGTTGAACACCCGCTGCAACAGGACTTGCCTATCCGGCAGCGTGATGATTGGTTTGCCTCCAGGTTCAGTAACATCTACCGAGACCGCCGTTTCGTATTTCTTTGGGCTTAGCATTTCCGCTGGAATTTCCATTACCTCCGAGAAATCGGATGGGTCACAAATGACCCCGAAGGCGCGTGGCTCGTCGGATGCGACGGGTCGCGTAACCATATTTTCAACGCCCTTAAAATCAGTGTCCGGCTTCTGACCCGCTTTGGCGCGCATCTTTCGGTCAAAGCTCTTGTGGTGAGAGCGACCGTCCTTGTGCAGGCTACCGTGTGGATCCCATTTCTGCCACTCCGGCCCGGTTCGGCCTGTTGGTATCATGTAGTAGATGTCGCCCGATGCGGCGCGTCTGATCCGCAACCAAAGAAATAGCTCCTCGCCGTCGCGAACTGCCACAGCAAACATACCTTCCGCCATCTTGATCCTCGTGCCGCCGGTTGACAATGCCTGGGAGCTTATAGAGTAACGCAACAGCATAGCCACCACAAACACGCTAAAACCCGACCTCCGGCAGGGGATCGGCGTCGGAGAGAGGCGCTAGCGCAACTCGCGGGCGATCAAGATCGACAATATGAGGAGGCCTGAACACCGCTGGTCTGGGCTCGCATCACGGCGTATGTTGCTTGAATGGCGGAAGTGCTTTGGAATTTTCAATGCCACAATTGCGGGGCAAAATACCGCGTGAGGCGAATCGAGACGCCGCTGATGGCCCGTGAGAGGGCCACCTGTGAGCACTGCGCATTCGATGTCCCGCCACGCGATGGGAAGGACCTTTTGCAATACGAATTGGTAGAGCGTCCAAGGCAGGAGATGCCCCCTGGATAAGTCCGGTCGTTAAGAAGGGTACGATTTAGTCCGCTTCGGGGAAGCGGGCGCCCTCGGCTTCATAGATAGCCGCTCCCACCTTTGCATCCTTGGCCCGCTCATCTTTCTTGAAGCTTGCGCTTGCTCGCTTGTCCAAAGCTTCTTTCGAAATGTTAGCCATAGCCATCTCCTTTTCGGACATTCGTGATGAAATCACTCTAGTGTATTGATTGTTGCTTCGACCTCTGCAAAGAGGCACCTATTATTATACATACGCGAAATGGCAGAAAGGGAACCCCTCGCACGTGAGTGGTGTGGGGCGGGTTGCAAGTGTTTGAGCGCTGAAGGCTTGATGCAAAAGAATTTTGAAGAGATGGCCGGCTTGGCGAGCGCCACAAGCGTTTTTTGGAAACGGCGCGGGAGGTCGAAGCGTCCGAGGTCCCGAAGGATTTTAACCGGGCATTTGACAAAGTTGCGCGGCCTAAAAGCGCAAGCGGGAAGTCGGATCGGGTAAAGTCATCTTGATGCCGGTTTCTCGCTTCTCAATCTCGCTCAAGGTGACGGCAGGATCGCTGATCTGGGCTCGCGCTATCGAATCCGGCAAGGTTGTTTTATTAAATTCAACTTGGAAGTCCTCCTCTTCAAAAATCATATGTAGTTGACGAATGTGTTTCTTTGCGCCCCACGGAAACTTCAGGCGCTTAATCGCCTCTTCGTTCCCTTCGCTTTTCCATTTTCGAACCCACCATGCAAAAAGGTCCGCCGCCTGCAATGGCTTATAACGCTTGTCATCTAAGAATAGCGGTTTTTCTCCCATCAGATTTCTTAATTCTGGAGTCACACTAATCTTCAGCAAATCCCACGCCGCTCGGCATTGTTCTGATTCTGACTGATCGTCAAAAATAAAATCAACAGGCTCAAAGATGCCAAGCCTTTCTTGCATCTGAGCAAGCCCAGTAATTATCGCCTTGAAGGCAAAGTAAAATGGATTCTCCGCACGCCAACTCTCGATTATATGGGGAGGCCAAGGAAAAGTTCTGGCTACCTTAATCAGTTCTCCAGTTTTGACGACACAAGAAACTGACGCCGATATGTCGTGTTCCTCAAGCAGGCGATAGAACCATCCCGCTATTTCCGGGCGCGATGTCATCTCGCTCATCTTGAAATAGTCGAGGCCGGCGGAATTGAGCCTTTCCTGCCATTTCCTGGAAAAGCTTTCCCAAGCAAGCTATTGTCGCCGCTCGCGCTACCGTCGACATACGCTTTGTAGGCCTTGAGCATCAAAAGCCTCTGTCGTCTCGCGTTCGAAGCCGCAGACCAATCCAATGATCCGTAGAGCGGCCTCCTCGGGGGGCACGACTCGCCTCCGATCCCTCCCACACTAGCCCCAGTGGCCTTGACTCATGAGAACAAAAAGAGAACATATCCAACCCAGAGTCAAGATATCCAACCCAGAGTCAAGGATGATTCGGCCATGGACCAGAGTAAGCGGAATGAATGGTTGCGAAAGCTCGACGAAGAGTGCCCGCATCAAGTCGTGCTGCCTCGGGGACAGCTTGTTGAGGAATACGAAATAATGAAATTCCTCGATTACTATGTCGGCAAGTTCGACATGTATGTTGAGGATGAGTACGCGGTTTTCGTGCGCTACTGCTTTGCCGATCCGGCGGACGCCGCAGTTTTTCGTTCGCGATTCGAGCAAAAGTCCGAGCGCTTTAAGCTGGCCGGCTGAGCGCCTATATTGGCGCGATGTGCGGACGCTTCACGCGAAATTACACGTGGCAACAAATCCATGATCTCTATCAGCTCACGCAACCCGCGCTGAACCTGGAGCCGCGGTTCAACGTCTGCCCAACTACCACCGTTGATGTCGTGGTCCGTGGCGATGACAAGCGCGCTCTTCTTCCGATGCGTTGGGGTCTCATTCCCAGTTGGTGGAAGAAACCACTTAAGGATATGCGTCTCGCCACGTTCAACGCGCGAGCGGAGACAATTGCCAAGAAGCCGATGTTCCGCGATTCGTTCAATCGGCGGCGTTGTCTCATGCCCGTGTCAGGCTACTACGAATGGGCGGATACTCCGGATGGCAAGCAACCATATTATTTTACTCGGCGCGATGGGCAGGTACTTACCATCGCCACAGTCCAAGATGTATGGAACGACCCGGAAACGGGGGAGCGCGTTCGCTCCTGCTCAATGGTCATCACCGGACCGAACAAGCTTGCCGCGGAGGTGCATGAGCGAATGCCAGTCATTCTTGAAGCGCAAGACTTTGAGCAATGGGAACGTGGTGATGTGAACGAAGCCGCAGCACTTATGAATCCAGCAGGGGAGGACGTGCTGCAGAAATGGCCGGTGGCGAAGCGGGTGAATAGCTCGCGTGCGCCTGACGATGATGCGGCGCTGATCAATAAAGTTGAATTGCCCAGGTAGTTCAGATGAGTCAGGGATGATAAGAGAAAAACTGTCCCATATTGAGCTCATGATGGGACAGCGGAAATAGGGTACGGTACGATTGACTTCGGGGAAATCGACAAGAACGGAATCGAGACGTATTACCGAGGTGAAGGATTTTGCGATGGTAGAGTGGCTGTCAATCGGCATTGGCGCATCGCCCCGCTTCCAAGTCCCGACCGAAAGGATTTGCGCGGCCCGTCAGATATTACGGAGGCGTCGCCTAGCGAGAGCCGAGCCGCACTGAACTCCATTGTTCAGGGTGCCGCACTCGCAACCACAGAAGATCGGCTCGAACCGCTAGATAGTGGAGGAATAAGACTACATAAAATCCGATGGCGTAGATTTCTGGGACTTCCCCTTTTTTGCTCAGCACTATTAGACACGCTAAAAAATAAACCGGAACGACCGCACTGGCCAATATGGCGAAGTAGCGCCCGTAATTCGAGAATGCGACGAGATAGTAGACGAAGGGCACCGCGTTTGCGGCTAAATATAAAAGCAAAAACGCCGCCGTAATAAAGAACGATCCGTCGAGATTTCCAACATTGGTCATCAGATAGAAAATCAACCCAATCACGATGTCTCCACAGCCAGCCAGAAAAAACAGCTTCGACTTGAATATGTCAATTTCCGTCGGATCAAAGAGCTGTTCTTCCTCTCGCTCCGGTTTCGCGGTGCTACTCCTTCTTGGCAAATATGCCTTCAAAAGGGACGGAGCGACACTCTGAATGACAACTCCTATCAACGCGATGAGAGCTACGGTTATTGCGTCGGTCATCGTTCGCTCCGATCAAGTTCCGTGATTCGTCCGGTCTCTTGCGGCATTTTATAATGAACAAGAGCCGAAGAGTAGTCAGCTGCTGGCAAAGCCGGTGGAAACGCTCATTTCTCAATACGCGACGGTGATGCAGAAAGCGAGGCGGTCGAACTCTCGGAACGCTTGTGCCGCAAGCCCGTGATTACCGTTCTGCGATGTACAATTGGAGCATGGTCATATGCACCACTGTCGACCGAGAGCCCTCATTGAAAGCGATGTGGCGCACCTATCGCGTCTCCGTTAGCGGCACACAAACAGTCGCTGAAAACGGTACAACCGTCGTACACGCATTCCTCAACGCGTGGATTTATGATGGATCACGAGGGCAGTTCCTGTCCGAAGGGTGCATCATTCGCGCGAGATGCAATAAATAGCTTTGGCCACCTTGCTGGCGTCGGACGCACTCGGTAGATTTGACTCCAGCGACTTGGTGAACATCGGCAACCATATCCATTGTCCTGGGCGAAAAAGCACATTTGCTCTCCGCCGATATTGGGAGCTTTCGCAGATTCAATAGTAAGATGGAATCGGGGGACGGCATGCTAAGCATCACTCTGCGCGCCGCAACGCTTCTGAGCGTACTGTTTCTTTGTCTCGTATCAGCGAACGATCTGGATGCAGATCAAGTATCTGATACTTCTGCGAAGAATGAGGACAGCATATGCAATAACGCACTTACAACATTCACGGTTACTGTAGGCGGAGAAAAAAGAACTATACCGTACGCGGTAATCAATGGAAGGGCGATCGTTGAAGGTGACATCGACATCGGGCCGGCGGAAGAAATCCCGAAAGGAGGCGCTAGCTATGCTCCGCCAGTAATTCCCGCATTTGTTAACGGCAAACCAACTCGGTGGCCGAACAACACAGTCCCCTATACGATAGACCCGGCGCTCAATGGGACCCAACGTGTAAAAATTGATGCTGCCATTGCTGAGTGGAGAACTAAGACAGCTGTCCGTTTCGAAAAGATAGACTGGAGCACGAGGGACTGGCGACGCTACGATTATGTCAAATTTACTGACAAGAAAGACAACGCATGCGTCAGCAACACCGTTGGAAAAAAACAGAAAGATAGCAAACATGAGAGTGTGGAAAACGAGAATATAAATACAGTGAATATATCAGGATGCGAACTCCCTGGGAACATAGTTCACGAAATTGGCCACGTGGTTGGTCTATTCCATGAACAGTCGCGGAATGATCGCGACCAGTATGTAACGGTCTTATGGAGCAATATCGAAGACGCCGCGGGAACCGATCGGGACTCGAACAGAAGGCAATTTTGTAAAGCGTTCCACTATGGCGGTTCAGAGATCCCCGGAACCGCGTATGATTACGAATCTATTATGCACTATGGGGTGTACGGATTTGGCAAATCCAAAGAAAATTGCACTACTCCCCCTGATGAGGACGGGAGATGTCCAACATTAAAGCCAGACGCAGAGAAACTGAAGCAGAAGAAGGTGCCGTTAGTTAGAGTTGGTCAACGTGAGAGGTTGAGCAAAGGTGATATCGAGGTCATCAATACACTCTACCCGCCGAAGGAGCCGCCTCAACCTGGCACACAGCCATCGTGCGAGACGACCACGGCCACCGTGACCACTCATCACCGCGGGACTACGACCACTGTAACCACTACGACTCAACGCTGCCCGGGCGGGGGGCAACCGCCTCCGCCGTTCCCCAAGCCGCCCCACGATCGGCCTCATCGTTGCTGCTATCCCGAGGCCTACTGTTATCCGCTCAACCGCTGTTGCTGCAGTCGCGGGACTGACTGGTGCTATCCACGAGTTCACATCCCAAGACCACCCTGGAATACATTTCCGCACCGTCTCAGTCACGGCAGATGGTGGGGCCCTGACTTCTGGGAAGGAGGGGATTTCGACGATTGGGACGACTAAGCGGCGCCGGCTGTTGGTGCAATCGCGCGGTTGAATAAAAGGAGCGTCAGCTTCGCGAGTTGACAACACGGACGACAACTCAGGAGAGCGGTATGACTGGCGTCTGCAATCAAAAATGCGATTGAGAAATACATCATTACTAATCCCGAAGTACAAAAGCGACTTATCGCACAGCGGCGGGCCACATGATCGATTCAGCGGAAAAGTGCGGCCGTCCTATCAAACACCTTGAGGACTCGTTCGCGCTCGCAGATGAAATTCAGGATGGAGAAATCACTTTCTTGATTGAGCATGCGCGCCACTAACATGCATAATACGGAGCGTGCTGGGCTTGGTTGAGCTGTGGGAGGGGATTGGTTCGGAGAGAATTTCTGAATTTCTACTCAGCTTTGAGAGGCTTAACGAAGGAGTAGGCGATATTTGGCGTGTAGGCGGTCTACAATGTGGAGTGCCAGGATGGCTCGGAGGCGCATCACCCAACTTGATAGCTCAGTGGCCAAGACAAATATCAAGAGCAAAAATGCGGGAAGACGATCAGCGAGTAACTCTGCCGATGCTCCTGGAACAATCACAGAGAGCCAATTAGCTACGTGACTGCGGAGGAATTCCGAGATCGAAACTGCGTTAAAGATCAGCAATACGATCCACAAGGCAGTATGTCGATAGATTTGCCAGTCGCCGGTTATGAGTTCCCGAACGATGCCGACTTTCTCGATTTCAAAATTGCCATCCGGATCAAGCTCGTAGTGCTCTCTCGTTGCCTTGATAACTGGCAGTGCCCAATATTTTACCCGAAACCATAGAACCGTCGTGACCGCAAAAAAACAAGTTAGGGTTATAGCGAGGTAGATCTCGTGTTGGTGAGCCCAGAGCAGCACTCCTGCCGCCGCCAGGAATGCGGGAGCTATTGCAAGAAATGACTTCGGAAATGCTCCCCGCTTTGGATCGATAAGATAGACTTGTTCCTGAAGTTTCAAGTCAAGTGGGGCGCCGCAGAGCCAGGCAGCGTAGTATAAAGAAAGTGCAAGTTTCGTGATAATTGCGTTATCTGTTCCTTCGATGAGCTGTGACGCGGGGATGTCCTTAAAGAGAAGCCACACGAAGATCACAGGCAATGTCGTTGCGATGGTGCCAACGGCAATGCGGCCCCACCAGAAAAGATCGTGGAGCTCTTTGCGGCGGTCGTCTGCGAAACGCCGTGACTGGCTGCGCGGTATGATCATGGGCCGCTTGATATCAACGGAGCACAATTCACATTCAGTAGAATTCGATTTGTTTACAAGAAAATCGCGCACTGTACAATATTCTATATTAGCCGCTAAAGTTATCAGATATATGTCACCTCTCGAAGGCGGGCGTGCACCGCAGATTAAGAGTCAAGAAAACGTTCTAAGTCCCGACAATCGGTTTGAAGGTGACCTGGAAAGAGCGAGAAAGGAATTACGAGAAGCGATCGCCTCGGTTCGCAAGCAGGTTGATGACTGGGAGGCGCGCTTCGAAGAGATCGCGGAGCACAAGGCGCGCGCGAAGCCTTTAGAAGAGGAGCGGGATAAGATCAGGAATTCCTCCTGGATTAAGAGCTTGCTCGGGTAGCGTCGAAATCCAGGTCGTCAGTGGCAAAATTCACGTTACGGATTTTGGAAGGGTTGGTGATCTGTCAGGGCTTGGTTGAGCCGCAGGAGAGAACGGGTTGGCCGGTCAAGGCCGTCGGGTAGCCACGGAGTGGGGCTATCGAGTGTTTGGGCGAGAATGACTGGTCTCTTTTGGCTCGAAAAATCTATTCTCAATCTCTCGGGAAATACACTGCAGCCAATTTTCGGCACGAAGAGCGCGGTCCTGAAAATGCCGAAGCTCCTCTTCCAATTCCTTGATACGGTCTTCGGCCGCTCGAAGTTGCAAAGAAAGGCCGTGTGCGACGCTCAATGAGCGGCTGCGATTCTCCTTCGCGACGTCCGCCGCCTGTTGAAGCAATCCCACAATGATCCGTGCTACATCATCTAACTCGCCGCTGCGATTTGGATGGCTCTGCTTCGGAGTCGGCGCAAAGGGAATGATGTTTTCGGATTGGTTTTGGCCACATTCACTCATCGCCGTCCACTCCAAAACGCCTCTGCCGGTTTGGCTCGATCACGCCTGTAGCACGGCACCGGAGGTGCGCCTCATTAAACCTATGCTACTTTTAAAGAAGATTTTAACCTGTGTCGTATTTGCAACGAACAATTGGACTTGGCCTGCGTTGCAGGCGAACGGAACCACGCCGTAACAATACAATCTACATGATGACGAGGTGCATTAATTGTTGTTTCGGCAATATACGAATCGGCACGTTTCGAATCCTCTGAGGTGTTGCAATCGTGCATCCGATGCGAGGCAAGATCAGCGGAGCGCGAGCTTGGATTCCACGTCACGGATTTGGAGGCATTGGCGGCCTGCCATGGGTTGGTTGAGCCGCGGGCGGGGATTGGTTCTGGATCATGTGCGCGCAAAATGATAATTGGTGCCGTCGAATCTGATCACATCGCCCGTTTCAAAAGTAAGTTCGTAGCCATTCCCACCCGCCAATTCGGTGATTTGCGAGTGGCCGATGTCATGTCCTTTGTCAATGAGGTGCTCGCGGATTTTGGGCCACGGCACATCCTGCACCTTCATGGCCAGCGCGTCCAAGAAGAGATCCCGTACTGTAGGCATTATCGACCTCTATCGCCAGTTCGTGGAAATAAGACTTGTCGATCGCCAAAACAATAACACAATTTCAATACCGGAGAATGGACGCGTCACGGATTTTGGAGGGTTTGGTGGGGGCTTTGGCTTGGGTAGGCCACAGACTGGGATTGGTTGCCCAAGTTTCCATCAGAGTGCGGGCCACTACAAGCGCACGTGACAGCGGCGGGTAAGCCTAACACGGCCGCCAAACTGAGGGCGGCCGCGTTCTAAATGGTCCACTTATTTCTTCTCAGGCCCACGATGAGTTGTCCCATCGTTTGTACGAACTGTCACGGTGTCAGGGGTCGGGTCCCTCCAAAAGACCGATGCGCCGCCGGTAACAACCAACTCAAAGAGATCAAGCGCTGTGTGATCTTGGCGACTTTCTTCATCCCCGGTTATGGATTTATCTCCAGACGTTATTGTGGCTTTTGACATGACTGGCTCCTTACATAGCGCAAGGAACAGCCGCCTGCAGGCTTCATGCACGCTTCAGTTCAAAGTCTGCACAATAGGCTTGCGGGGACTCATCGGTGTTCCTTTTCATGGCTCGGTTGAGTCTTTGCTGGGCGGATCTGATAGGACCAGATCCGCCCACACTTTTTGAATTCCGTCTCTGTTAAGGGGTTCCACTAACCGCTCAATCGAGAGTCAAGAACGCGTGATTGAGACAAAACTTCTATTCGGCGCGTTGCTGATGAAAGAAACGTATTCTACGGGTCCTAGTCGGGGGCATGGTTGCCAGGGGTTGGGCGCAACCTCCGCGGCAAGGATGCCGCTGACCGTGGAATTCACGTCACGGATTTTGGAGGGTTTGGTGGTGTGCCGTGGCTTGGTTAGGCCACGGAAGGGGATTGGTTCCGGCCCCATCCGTCAGGAAGCCCACGGTCGATTTCGAGCGGGCATTCTGCGCTCCCTGAATAGCCTATGACGGATAAGACGGAGTTGGCCGTTGGCGTATAAGAACGACCCGCAAGCGCGTGTAGCGCCCGATGCGAATGTGTGGCTGGACGCTGCGTTTTGCCCGGAATGCGTTGCCAGGCGATCACTTGAGAGACTTAGGGCGGACGGCAAACAGGTTATACTCGAAGAACTTACCGAATGTGAGG
>Ga0075028_100001034_pt1 | contig 10034 bp, 7 predicted proteins | sample LitLauG_LLR_2014_FD_71390 | JGI IMG/M metagenome (GOLD analysis project Ga0075028, IMG submission 71390) | Freshwater sediment microbial communities from Pennsylvania, USA - Little Laurel Run_MetaG_LLR_2014 | ecosystem: Environmental > Aquatic > Freshwater > Creek > Sediment | place: USA... | reverse complement strand
TCACTGGCATGTGACTGCGCGAAGAAGAAACGCCTGAGCGACGAGCGACGAGCAGGTGTGATAGCACATTGTGCTATCATTGACATGTGAATGCTCGACAGCGAAAGACGCTCGCGGCGATTTTTACCAAACCAACACCTGCGTCTATTCGGTTCTCTGACATTGAATCGTTGATTGCCGCACTTGGCGGCACAGTTTCGAGTCGCGGAGGTTCACGCGTGAGCATCGAACTCAAAGGGGAGCACTGGCGTGCACATCGCCCGCATCCTGGCAAAGAAGCAAAACGATATCAACTTGAGGAAGCCCGCGAGCTTCTGGAAAGAGTAGGGATCAGACCATGAATACCTTGACATACAAAGGCTATACCGCGCGAGTGGAATTCGATGCCCGCGACGACATCTTCGTCGGCCGTGTTTTGGGTCTGCGCACGATCATAAGCTTCCACGGCCAGACAGTCGCCCAATTGCGCAAGGAATTCCATATGGCCGTGGATGATTTTCTGGCGGAGTGTCGTGAGAAGGGCATTAGCCCTGAAAAACCAGTCTCCGGCAAGTTGATGTTGCGCGTATCACCCAAAGTGCATAGCGCAGCGCTCGTCGCCGCCTATGCGGCTGGCAAGAGCTTGAATCAATGGGCTTCCGAGGTGTTGCAAGCGGCTGTTAAACAGTGACGACAGTGCCGACACAAGTCTATCCGGGCCACACACTATTACCCGCAGACTGAACTTGCGTTTGGAGTTTGGTGAACGAGGGCGCCAGGGCCAGAACTGAACGGCCATCAGGACGCTCGACTTCGGAGTCAAAGGCATGGTCGACGGCAATCTGTATCAAACCTGTAGCGCTGTCAAAGGGTGCTGCCGCATGCTCCGTCGGCTAGCGGCTATGCAGACGTGACATAAACCGGGGCGACTCATAAGCCGCGAGCGTTTCAGATGTGCGCGAGAGCGTGGCAGGCAATCATGGTTGAGTGAACTCCCATCTCGCCGCGCCGATTTCTCATTAGCACCGCTTGTGGGAGCGTGCCTACTTCCATAGTTACGGGTTACAGCCTGTTCAGCCGATTTGTTTGTTCGGTCACCAGCCACATCACATTCGTTCGTTGGCAATGATGCGCTTGCACTCAAGGCGCTGCGCACCGCCCGCTGTAAGGGCTGCTCACTGCCAAAGGCCGAGTAAAGGCGAGGTCACATCTGCGCATCACCTATATACGTGAGCACACCGTCCTTATCTCACGCTACGTTGATCCTAGCTTGCCGTCAGACGGCCTCGACACCAGCGTGGTCGCCCTTGTCACGGATATTGAGCGTGATGGGAAGCCGGTTGTTGGCTTTGGGTTTTCCTCTTTCAGCCGCGATGCACAGGCTGGGTTGATCCGCGAGCGCTTTGCGCCGCGCCTGCTTGCGGCTCCCGTTGGCACACCGGAGACGCGAAGGTGACAACATCGATCCATGGCGCTTCGAATTGCATGATGCAAGACGAAATGCCAGGTGGTCATAATGAACGGTGTGTCGCCGTGGGCACATTGGACGAACTGCGGGCGACGCGCGAGGGAATGCGGCTGTTGCTACAAGACACTGGTGACGCGGGTGGTGAGCCGGCATTGTTTAGCACCAAGGTTGATAGGGCGGGTGAGAAGGCGATTGGGCGCCCGGGACTGGCGCAGTTGAACACGATCCCATCAACCGGCATCGATGCCAGCCGCTCAAACAACGCTCGGCCAGTCATCGGCACGGCCTGCTTCTGATTTGGGTCGACGGGCAGAGCGCTTAGAAATTGGTCGCGTGCCGCTTCGGAGGTAAAAACTGGCGCAAGTGTGCGTCCTTTGCTATCGGGCGCCGCCGGCATTTTGCCGTTTACAAGCACGAGCCAGTAGCCAGAGAAATGGGCGATCTGCCTGACGAGCGCCCTTGTATCCACATTGAGTTCCGCACTTTGTCGATGCAAGGCAGCCAGTGCGCATTCGACTTCGTCGGGGGTGATCGGGGCCTATCCATCATTCCATTCTCTTATGGCTCTGGGTCAGTCGTTGCATGTGGCGATCGCAGTGGGCGCCGCCAAACCGGGCTCATGATAGTGCGTGAGCGGTTCGGATTTGATCGCACAAAGGAGCACATCTTGATCATCCAGGTCGGTCTTGTGCCGATTGATGGGCCCCTTGCGCATCGCCTGGAGAGTGTAACGGCGGACGCTAGGCCGCCATGATTCATCAACCCTTTATTCAACGCCTCCATTTGGAATGTCGATCATCTGTGTTACGAACGAAACCATAACAGTTGACTGAGTTCAACATGCAGGATCTTAACGATGTGCATCCGACGATGTGCGCTGAGTTGCCCAGACATCGATGCGACACTTGCGTAGACCAGATGTCTTCCAAGCACATAGCGCGCCTAGTCAATGGAGGTCACTGAAAGCAGCGTCCACACCCGATACAATCGCACCATGACTACTCAACCCTCTGGCTCACAAGCCGAACCGCTCATGAAAGACCGGGTCGTGCTTGTCACCGGTGCCAGCCGCGGTATCGGCGCAGCCGCAGCGAAACTACTCGCCCAACATGGGGCCGCAGTCGGCATTAACTTCAACACAAACGTGGATGCTGCAAACCAGGTCGTTCAATCGATCCAGCATGCTGGCGGGCGGGCCTTGGCGCTAAAAGCGGACGTGGGTGACGCAGCCCAGGTTCAGGCGATGCTCAAGCAACTCTCGGACGCCTTTGGCCCGGTGGATACGTTGGTTCTGAATGCGGCCGCCGTCCGTCACTTCACGGTTGCACCGTTTGAGCAGTTGACTTGGGAGCAATATGAGGACTTGATCACTGGCGAGACCAAGGCTATTTTTATCCCCGTCAAAGCCGCACTACCATCGATGTTGGCCCATAAGCGCGGCTGCGTGATCGCCATCAGCAGCGGCCTGTCGCGCACTACGCGCATGGGCATGTCCGGTCACAGCTCGGGTAAAGCGGCAGTTGATGCGCTGGCGCGTTCACTCGCAGCCGAACTTGGACCACGTGGCATCCGGGTCAATGTGGTTGCTCCTGGGCTGACGCGTACCGATGCCACCGACAGGGCCTTTGGCGGTCAGGCTGCGTCGGGTCAACCCAACCCGACTGAGATGATTGCGCGCATGACACCGCTGGGCCGGATCGCCGAGCCGGAGGATATTGCCGGCGGAATATTGATGCTAGCCGCCGACACTTCGCGCTTTATTACCGGCGCGTATCTGCCGGTGAGCGGCGGAATACTCATGCTTTGATATCACAGATCAATTGATTCGAAATCAAAGCGGAGCCAGTTCGCTAAGTCGGTGAGCCGGCGAATTGTGTCGGCAGCCCACTTGTAGAGGAGGGTGGTCGGCACATTTTCAATTATAGCCCTTTAGATTGAAAAGTAGAAAATCGCGTAACGAAAGTGCCTGAAAACAGGCATTTTCGCATGCACAATTTCAACTTAATTATCTGAAGACCTATAGCAGTGCACCTGGCAAAGGCGTGGGCAAGTCACGTCTATGCCACAAGTCTTATAGCTATAGTCTGGATGACCCATTGGGTGGGGCTGGTGCGTCAGCACGCAACTGCGCAAGTCACGAGCCCGTCGTCTTGCGTAGCTTTGACGGTGTTATCGAGACCATAAAGAGGCAGAGACTGCACTCTGTTGCATCTCCCTGACCGGTTGCCTTTTGAGTTCGACCACCTATTCAAAACTCTGCACTGTCGCTAGTGCAGTAAGTCGAAATCTTATCGATTTGGGCGAAAGCGATGATTAGATGGCAGTTTAATATGCTAAGGTCTCGCGGACGGTCTGTCTAGACGCATGCCATGCTGGCAGCAGGCTCGCTACCGCAGCAATGACTATGACGATCAGCAGCCAAAGAAGGGCACCTAAAACCGACGGGGTATAAAACACTGAAAACTGCAATGCCGCTCCGAGCAGGCTGGTGATTACTATGCTAAAGGGCACAGCCAGGATCACACCAATCCCCCAACTCAGGATACCGATGACCACACCCTCTACTAGGACGATAAAACGCAGTATGCCACCAGTCGCCCCGATCGCACGCATGACGCCGATTTCACGTGTACGTTCTAACACATTGAGGCCCATCGTCCCAGCCAACCCAAAACCGCCAACGACGGCCAACAAAATCGCCATGAGCAATAGCAGGTTAATGATGATGCTAAATTGCGCGTTGATCGCTACCCGTGCCGCGCTCGTCAGGCTCGTGCCACTGACTTGAATGTTCATGCGTTTGAATCGCTCCTCGACTGCCTTAGAAATCTGAGTCTGTTCGTTGGTGTTGCGCGTAGTCGTACTCATGACGACATAGGTGTATTTATTCCCGCTTTGCGTTGCCTTTGTAAAGTCACGACGATTCATATAGGCGACTGGACCGGTGAGCACACCCTGGACCACGCCCACTATCCGAAGTGATACACGCTGGTTATCATTTAGACGTACTGGGATAGTCGATCCGAGCGACACATCCTTCTCATTCGCAAGCAGGTCGGTATTAACGACGACAGCATCCTCGTCAGTGGACTGCAACCAGCGACCTCGGCGCAGGATTGGCTTCAGCATGGTGGTCTCGGCTGGCGGCGCGATGAGTGTGAATGGGGTCCCTTCGGTCTGAGGATCAAGTTGTCGGCGGGCCGATGCAAATCCCCAGCACTCAACGCGTTCAATACCACTCACCGCGGCCGCTTCGCGCTCCAATTGTTCGGCAGGGTAACTTTGGTTCAAAGTCGCGTCGAGGTCATAATTCCAGTAAGCTAACGCGGCGTCAAGTGTCCGATTCAAACCGGCCTGTGCGCTCATGACACCGATGAAGATTCCGCCGCCGATCACCAGACTGAGCAACGTCAGCGTCAACCGCTCTCTTCGGCGCAGGGCATTTTTCAGGGAGACAAGCAGCGGGCGCGGTAGCGTGCTGATAAGATGGGTGGTGATGGGCTTGCGGCGTGGGCGGTGCTGTATAGGTATCGAATCGCTGACAAGTCCATAGTCGCTCAACGCTTCACGAATAGTTCTGCGCGTGCCTTTAAGTACCGGGCCGATTGCAGCAAGCACAGGCGTGATTAACCCGGTGCACACTTGGCCGATAAAAACGTTGTTGACGGGTCGAAAACTCTCGATGTCGAGGTTGAGCAACGTTTGCCCCAAGAGCTGAACTGATGCTTGGGTGAGGATGAGGCTAAGCGGCATCGCGATGAGCAAAGCCAGGATTCCGAATGCCAGGGACATCATCACATACATACCGATGAGTTGATTGGCCCGTGCCCCGATGGCCTTCATCACCCCAATTTGGCGCACATGCTGGCCAAGCACAGCTTGTATTGTGTTCGTCACCAGAAATCCGCTGGCCACCAAGGATGCAATACCAAGCGCGACCATAAGTGTGATGACGCCCAGCGCTGTTTGCCCTGCTGGATGTTGGTCAGGTATTTGAGGGATCTCGATACCTACAACCGGTCGCCCATCGCGTTTGATCCTTTCTTTAATGAGGTCAGCAACGTGCTGGATGTGTTGCCTATCGGATGGCTGATCCGCCACTCGAAAAAGCAACGTGTCAAAGGTGTGACTTTGATCCAGCCATTCCCAGGTGTCGTAGGTCACAAAGCCGAGTGCCGACTCCATAAACGGCCCACCGGTTTCGTCGGTTGACTTTACAGTCCCGGCAACCTGCATCTGAAAAACCTTGTTGTTGGGCATCTGCACGTTGAGTGTATCGCCAATATGCACTCCCAAAAAGTCGAGCGAATTAGTACTCAAGACGAGTTCACGTCGTGGTGGTGGCCAGTTCCCATCTATGACATCCGCACGGGTGATCCGATTTAGGTGAATGGCCTTAAAGTCGTAGATTGCTTGCACTTCCAAATATTTGAAGTCAGCCTTGGTATTGGGTCTGGCACGTGCCAGGACGCTGCTTCGGCCTTCGGCGTCAGCGATCTCTGGCATATGACGGATGGCATTTACAAAATCCTGCTCGATTCCTTGAACGTGGATCTGCCCGCTGGATGGCAAATACGCCTTCCAATTACGTGCCATTTCGCGTGAGAGGATATCTTGAATCGCTAATGTCGTGCCAACTGCTACAACTCCCACTGCGATGGACACAGTCACCATCAGTGTGCGCGTCTTGTTGCTCAAGAGATCGCGTAAGACCTTGATCCAGCGTGGTCGAATCATATTGATACTGCATCATCTGATGCGATGTTGCCGTCTATAACCGTGATCGACCGAGAAATGCGGCTCGACAAATCGCGATCATGTGTGACCATAAGTACCGTTTTGCCACTCGCAACAATACGGTTGAACAAATCGAAGACTGAGTTGGCCGTTTGGCTGTCAAGATTGCCAGTTGGCTCATCGGCAATCAGGATCGACGGGTCATTGGCCAGCGCGCGGGCGATGGCCGCGCGTTGTTGTTGTCCACCCGATATCGCGCTAGGCAGTTTATAGGCGTTGTCAGCGATATCTACGAGGCTCAGTAGATGCAACGCATGCTCCTTACGAGCGCGTACTGGATGGACGTCGCAAAAATCCATCGGCAGCATTACATTCTCCAACAGCGTCAAGGTGGGCAGCAGTTGAAAGAATTGAAAGATTACGCCGATTGTCTTTCCTCGCCACAATGCCAATTTGTCTTCCGATAATTTATGCACGGCGATGCCACCAATAATGATCTCACCACGCGTCGGGCGATCAATGCCGGTGACCATGTTGACGAGCGTCGATTTGCCGCTGCCACTCTTACCGACGATGGCGATAAATTCACCTGCATCTACGGTCAAGCTCACGTCCCTAAGGGCAAGAAATGACTGATCACCCGACTTATATTCCTTAGATACACCGCGCAGCTCAATCAGATGACCTTGGTAGTTGCGGAGATTATGATCTTTCCGCAAATGGTTTAATATAGTCACGGGCTGGTTGTGTTCGCTTGCAGTGTAGGCTGCAATACGATTTGGCCTTCAGTTGCACCCGAAACGATCTCGGCCAGGGCGTCATCCTTCAAACCGAGAGTGATTTCGATTTCATGTGTTTTGGTGCTCGACGTTTTGTCTGTGGCATTTGCATTTGGGATAGTGAGGAAGTTACGGCCCGTCTTTGCGTCATTGCGGATGGCCCACACCGGCGCAAGAAGCACATTGACACGTTGAGCGAGAATGAAGTGTGCATTGGCTGTCATGCCAGGTCGAACCAATTCGCTCGGTTTCGACAAGGCGACTCGAACTAAGAAACTAACTGTGCCATTCACAATCCGGCCCACAGGCGCAATTTCCTTCACGGTTCCGCTTATGTCGACGCCTGGCAACGCGTCTAAGCGGATAATAGCCGGTTGACCGATGACGATCCTTGTTATATCGGCTTCATCTAGGTTAACATCGGCATACAACTGTGATACATCGATAAGGGTGACAACTGGCTCAACACCGATGAATTGACCAGATTTGAGCACGACGTTTGACACGATACCGACAGTGGGTGCGACGAGTTTGAATTGATCAAGTTTCAACTGCACCTGGGCTACGTCGACCTTGGTTTGCTCGACACGATCAAGTGCCTGCTCGATATCGGCTTGTGCTTTTGCGATGTCGTATGTATGGGCAGGCTGGCGCAACTTATCCAGTTGCGCTCGTGCATCGGCAATCTGACGTAAGGCTGCACTCTTGTCCGATGCCGTCGTCGACATCACCACTTTGTCATACTCTGCTTTGGCTGCATTGAAGTTGTTGGTCGCCTTCTCTAGCTCCAAGGCGGCCGGGCTGGCACCGATTCCAGCCGGATCCTGACGGTTAGCGTTATCGTAGTTTGACTGTGCGCGGCGCACTTCTGCCTCAGCATTGGCTAGCTTCGCTTTTGCAGCTCGAACGTCAGCCTCTTTTGGTCCGGCGAGAACGCTGTTGTAGTTGTCATTCGCAGCTTTAAGAGATGCCTGGGCTGCGGCAATCTCAGCCGGGCGAGCACCGTCGATGGTGCGGCTGTATTCCGACTGAGCGATGATGACCGCTGTCTCTGCATCTCTCAAATTTGATCTCGCCTTCTGTAAAGCGAGTTCAGTCTCCGCTGCGCTGAGTGTCGCGAGCACTTCGTGTGGCTGCACGTAATCACCGAGGTGTACGTGGACCACGGCAACGGTGCCACCCACCGGAAAGGACAGTGGTATTTCGCTATTCGGTCGCACATAGCCTGTTGCCGATACGCTGGTTGAAAGTAATCCGCGAGTGAGCGTCGCACTTCGTTGCTCGGCGGAACTGACAGGCAGCGCATCACATGCTGTCATCACGAGCGCCGTTGCCAGCAAGACTGGAACTGCACTTCTGTGGTCGAAGTTGAAATGATAGGTCATGATTTGGTTTGCGTCAGCCATGTTTGTCACTGCACTCGAGCAAACGTGTGTATACGCCGGAGTCGGCTATGAAGTCATCGATGTGATAGGCGTTATGTGAAATAAACTGTTGGCTGGATTTGGCGGGATATTGGGCACAAGCTTTGGTGGGAAACAAAGTCTGATATGTGAGCTGACTGTAGAACTGAAACAATGTTGTAGAGAATAATGATTAAAAGATCGTTATCTAGCACCTAATCTTGATCAGTATCAATACGATTTGTCTATACGTATGCCCGACGGAGTTCTCAGAGATTTTGCTACGCTTGGCCTACACGCAAGGGCTGATCGATAGTAAGCGTTCTATGTGCGCTACGCTAGTTGGCGATCATGTGATTCTTTACACAACCAGCCACACGCTGCTGAAAGCACAATAGGACAACACGATGATCGCTCGCACATTCGATATACGTGTATACGCTCTATCGCTCTACTATAGATGCTACTAATGATCATTGTAACGGAATCAATCCACTGTGGCAGTCTTAAACGTCTATGTTCATCGCTGAAATCGATGTGACGTGACTTGCTTAAGGATAAGCGTGACGATATCAAGCGCTCATTGATGTTACCCTACTCTTTCCCTACGGTCTTGACGAATCAGTTGACATCCACTATTTTTTTTGCTACTTTGGTGGAGTTGTATTGCGAGGATACAACGCGCTGCGCACTATAGTATCAAGGTAACTCGCGGTGACCCGCGAGAACTTGAAATCGCCACACGACTCTGTGATATGCCACGTGCATTACGCAAGTTGACTCAGTGGTGTTGCGTTTAGCACTATAAGCTTTCGCGCCAGATGCGATTGTTCAGTGTTGCATCTGTCAATGTAGTTATTTGAGTCGCTCCTCATAACTACTTGCGACGCATATGTTGTTTTGCGGAATGTGCGCGCCCGCTCGTAAGAAGGACCTGAACTGCATCAGTGCATCTGCTCGGGGAGAGCTGCGCATTGTGAAATTACTATGTCAATAAATGTGTATTCGCGTGAGGTGATTGGGATGAAAACAACATCATCAAGGTGTCATAGGATGCGCTGCCATCTGCACTGTTACCTGTAAGTGCTCGTCACCGCGGCGTAGACCTTAGCCGCCAGTTATATACCAGGCGCGGGTGGCGGACAGAGACATTCACGACAGATTGGTGACTGTCGTAGTACCGATAACTACCACCCGCGTAGTGCATCACAACGAAGCTTGTTGCCTAGGCTTCGTGAAACGTGCTGTGTCACTTGCTTATCTGGTTTGTCAAAAGCTATGCAAGAACGATCCAATATCCCATTACGACAAATTGAGGATTGCAATAGTTTCGTCGAAATACTCATCGCACGCGCGACGCTGGACGCAAAGAACATCGCCTTTACGTTCTTGGTGGACGGTGAAAATAGCACGGAGACGATTACTTATGCTGAGCTAGATCGCCGATCACGAGCGATCGCAGCACTACTCCAAGCACATAAGGCGTATCAAGAGCGCGCGATTCTCGTCTACCAACCTGGACTGGATTACATCGCCGCTTTCCTTGGATGTCTATATGCAGGGGTCGTTGCCGTTCCCGCCTATCCGCCTCGTGTGAATCGCTCGCTGGCGCGCATCCAGTCGATTGCGTCAGATGCACAAGCAGCTTTCTTGCTTGCTACGGCCTCT
>Ga0075028_100001033_pt1 | contig 10039 bp, 7 predicted proteins | sample LitLauG_LLR_2014_FD_71390 | JGI IMG/M metagenome (GOLD analysis project Ga0075028, IMG submission 71390) | Freshwater sediment microbial communities from Pennsylvania, USA - Little Laurel Run_MetaG_LLR_2014 | ecosystem: Environmental > Aquatic > Freshwater > Creek > Sediment | place: USA... | reverse complement strand
ACGGCCATCGGGATGAAGCGATCCGGGTAGGAACCGCACCACTCGTCGATGTGCCAGTCGTTGTAGGCACGGACGAGGGCAAGCGAAAGATCGGCGTCGTCACTGGCGAAGACGCGAGCGGTGAACGTCGGGAACGAGGGGAAGTTCATCGAGGCCAGCACACCCCCGGCGTCCATGTCCTTCACCCGTTCGTGCACGTCGTAGCAGCCAGGGCGCACCTCGTCGAGGCTCTGCGGCTCGAGTCCGTACTCCTCCCTGGGGCGCCCGGCCACGGCGTTGAGGGCGGCGGTCTCCATGACGACCTTGCCGAAGACCCAGACGTCCGATCCCTCGTCGTTGCGCTCGAGCTTCGGCGCCCGATCCTGGTACTTGGCATCGAGGTGATGGACGAAGAGATCGGGCGGTTCGATGATGTGGTCGTCCACGCTGATCAGGATCAGATCATCGGCCTCGCTCATGGGTCCCTCCCGAGAATGTACTTCTCCGCACAACAAAATGATGCTATACCACTGCACCGGTCCGAGCCGTATCTGCGGTGCCCGGAGTCTTCTCCCGGTGCCCGGACGCTCGCCGTTCACGCCCCTGTCCTCCCGGGGTCGGGCTCGGGGCGGCGAGGGGACCCGTGTCCCGATCAGAACGGAACGACACATTCGTCGGGACAGAACGCCATGCACGGATGTGAATGCCCAGTTATAGTTGCGCCGGAATGAGGCCAGAAGAAGCTGGTCGTCGAGACGTGACTCGGAACAAGGGGGATGCTGTGAGAAACGCTGTTCGGGACGCGAGCCCGAGTAGGTCGGAGAGGTCGCGCAAGCCACTCAAGGTCGTCGTGGGACTCGCGGCCGTCGGTCTGCTGGCTGCTGCCTGCGGCTCGTCCAACACCACGAACACGACCCAACCGTCGAATGCCGCCACCGGTACGCCGATCCCGGTGGGTCAGATCTATCCGGCGACCGGTGCGAACCTGGCCCTCCCGGAGCTGGGCAACAGCCTGAAGGCCTCGATCGCCGGGCTGAACAGCTCGGGTGGGATCAACGGGCACCCCCTCAAGCTCATCCAGTGCGACTCCCAGGGCGACTCCAACACCGAGGTCCAGTGCGCGCAGACGATGGTGAAGGACCATGTGGTGGCAACCCTCGAGGACAGCACCTTCTCCAACCCGAGCCAGGTCAACTCCATTCTCAAGGGTGCGGGCATCCCTCGCATCGGCCTCACCATGGCGGACGTGACGGACTACTCGAACCCGGACAACTTCGACTTCACCGGTGGTGGCATCTTCACCCTTGTGGGCATGATGGAGAACCTCGTCAACAAAGGCGACAAGAAGATCTCCGTGGTGGTTCCCGACGAGCCTCAGTCCACACAAACCCACTTGCTGCTCGATCCCATCGCCGCGGCCGAAGGTGCCAAGGTGGTGAACTACGTGCTGGTCTCCTCCGCCTCGGGTGACTACAGCCAGTACGTCGCCCAGGCCGAGCAGAACGGATCCCAGGGCATGGTGCTCGCCCTCCCCAACGCCCAGCTGGTCCAGATGGCCCAGGTGATCAACCAGCTCGGCACCAAGATCGACTACACGACAGGGATCGCCGGCTTCACGCTGACCCAGCTCAAGGACCTGGGTGCGTTCGCCAAGAAGGCCTCCTTCGTCTGGTGGACGCCGGGGATCGACGACACCAAGAACTTCCCCGGCCTGGCCCAGCCCATCGCCACACTGACCGCCAACATGCAGGGGGCGACCGTCAACAACATGACCGCCACGTCGCTGGGGAGCTGGCTGGCCGTCCACGCCTTCGACGAGGTCGTGAAGCCCCAAAGCGGAACTCCTTCGGCTGCCTCGGTCCTTGCCGGGTTCAAAGCGGCGAAGGACATCCCGATGAACGGGATCATCAGCCCCTGGTCGCCAGGCGTCTACCAGAGTGCCGGAACCTTCGGCTCGATCTTCTCGAACGTGTCGAACCCCTGGATGTACCGGATCTCCTACAACGGCACCAACACTCAGACGAGCCCGTCGCAGTTGTTCAACACCTTCGCCGGCCTGCCTGGCAACAGCACCACGTCCACCAGCGGTTGAGCGAGAGCAGGTAACACCGAGCCGGCCGAGGGTGACGAAGCCCGGGGACCCTCGGGCTGATCGAGCCGATGCAATGACAAGGACACTGATGCGTTGACCCAGCTCCTGCAGTTCTGCATCCTCGGCCTCGGAGCAGGCGCTGCATACACCCTGCTGGCCCAGGGGGCGATCCTCGTGTACCGGGGCTCGGGACTCGTCAACTTCGCCCAGGGAGCGGTCTCCATGGCCGCTGCCTACCTCTGCTTCGAGGAATTCGAGACCAATCAGGGCTGGGGCTTCGCCCTCTCCTTCGTGGCCGCTGTCGTCTGTGCGGCCGGCATCGGCCTGCTCTTCCAGCTGGCGGTCCTGCGTCAGATGCGAAAGTCGTCGCCGCTCACCAGGGTGATCTCCACACTCGGTCTGCTGATCATCATCCAGGGCGTGGTCCAGAAGCGCTATGGCGACTCGACCAACGTTGTCCAGCCCTTCCTGCCACAGACCACCTTCCACTGGGGCTCCGTCGTCGTCCAGGAGGACCGGCTCATCCTGACCGGGATCGCCGTCGGCGTCACGGTGGTGCTGTGGGCGTTGATGCGCTTCACCAGGATCGGTCTCGCCATCACAGCCAGCTCCGAGAACGAGCGGGCCGTATCCACGCTGGGCTGGTCGCCGAATTTCCTGAGTGCGGTGACCTGGAGCGCAGGGTGTGCGCTGGCCGGGGTCGCCGGCGTCCTGGTCTCCCCGATCAGCGGGCTCAGCCCCGGCGTGTTCACCCTCCTCGTCACCGTGTCCGGACTGGCGGCCGCCCTGGTCGGTGGCTTCACGTCGTTCCCGCTCACGCTGCTCGGCGGCATGGTCCTGGGCATCGGCGAGAGCGTCGCCACCCTGTACCAGCCCAACATCCAGTCCTTCTTCGGCCTCACCCTGATGACCGGCACCGGCCAATTGGTCCCTTTGGCGGTCATCGTCGTCGTGCTGGTCGTGAGGGGCAGGGGCCTTCCCCTGCGCAGCCATGTGATCGAGCGCCTACCCAAACTGGGCACCGGGCGGATCCGATGGCCCGAGATCGGCATCGGAGCGGCAGCAACGGCCGTGCTGGTCACCGTGGTCTTCAATCAGTCCTGGGCGGCTGCCACCTCTCTGTCGATCACCGTGGGGATCATCCTGCTCTCGGTCGTCCTGCTCACCGGCTACGCCGGTCAACTCTCCCTCGGTCAGTATGCGATCGGCGGCCTCGGTGCGATCTTCTCGGCCAAGCTGTTCGCCAACGTCGGGTTCCCGGCGCCGCTCGCCATCCTCGGCGGGATGATCCTCGCCATCCCGGCCAGCCTGATCCTCGCCCTCCCGGCCCTCCGCACGAGGGGCGTGAACCTGGCGGTGGTGACCTTGAGCTTGGGCTTCACCATCGAATCGGTCATCTTCAACAACCCGTCCATCACCGGGAACGTCCTGGCTGACGGAACACCAATCGGGCGGGTGAAGATGTTCGGGACGGACGTCAGTTCGGTGGCCCACCCGTCCCGGTGGGCGATCGTCTGTCTGATCGGATTCATCCTCCCCGCGTTGGCACTCGCCAATCTGCGCCGCTCGGCCACGGGCCGGCGTCTCCTCGCCATGAGGACCAACGAGCGTGCGGCCGTCTCCCTCGGAGTGAGCGTCTTCCGCTCGAAGATCTATGCGTTCGCGCTCGCCGGTGCGATCGCGGCGTTGGGCGGAACCCTCCTCGGCTTCCGCTACTCGGTGGTCCAGTACGGCAGCTTCGACGCCTTCCAATCCATCTATGCCGTCGCCTACTCGGTCATCGGTGGTGTCGGCTACGTGGTGGGGAGCATCTTCGGGTCCCTGTTCCCGGTCGGCGGAGTCGGGAACCAGGCCTTCGAGAGCTTCTTCTCCCTCGGGTCCTGGACCACGTTGGTGGGAGGGGTCCTCCTGCTCCTTGCCGTCGTGGCCCAGCCCAACGGCGCTGCCCTCGTGGCATCCGAGGCCTGGCAGAAGGTCCGCTCGAAGCTCGTCTACCGCGGCCCGCGTGCCATCCCATTGGCCGGGGGAAGGCCGGAACGGGTCACACCCACGACCCTGCGGGTCGAGGACCTCACCGTGAAGTTCGGGAACGTCACGGCCGTCGACAAGGTGAGCCTCGAGGTCGAACCGGGTCAGATCGTCGGCCTCATCGGTCCGAACGGCGCCGGCAAGACCACCCTGATCGATGCCGTCACGGGCCTCGTGAACGCCTCCGACGGCAGGATCAGCATCGACGGGGTGGACATCACCTCGTGGGGTGCCTCGCGACGGGCCCAGCGTGGCATTCGTCGCTCGTTCCAGTCCCTCGAGCTGTTCGAGGATCTGACGGTCCTCGAGAACATCATGGCGGGTGCCGACGAGGTGAGGCGCTACTCGTGGCTGGCCGATCTGGTGTGGCCGAAGAACCGCCCGCTCACCCAGTCGGCGGTCGCCGCCGTCACCCAATTCCAGCTCACCGACAGGCTCGAGGACCTTCCCCCGTCCCTCTCCTACGGGGAACGTCGGCTGTTGGCCATCGCCCGGGCCGCGGCATCCGGACCACCGCTTCTGCTCCTCGACGAGCCGGCGGCGGGTCTCGACGAGGCCCAGAGCCGTGAGCTGGGAACCCTCATCCGCAGTCTGGCCCAGGAGCGTGGGATGGGCATCCTGCTGGTGGAGCATGATGTGGGCCTGGTCATGTCCACCTGCGACCGGGTGGTCGTGATCGACTTCGGGGAGACGATCGCCGACGGCAGGCCCGGTGAGGTGCGCAACAACGAGCGGGTCATCACCGCCTACCTCGGAGAGCGCGAGCTGCAGAAGACAGGACCAGCGTGAGCGGGGGCGAGCTGGCCATCGAGCTGCTCAACGCTGATCTCGGCTACAGCGGGGCACCGGTGTGCCGGGGCATGGAGCTCGATGTCCGACGCGGGGAGGTGGTCTGCCTCCTCGGCTCCAACGGTGCGGGCAAGACGACGACCCTGCTCTCGATCGCCGGCGAGATCCCACTGATCTCGGGCACGATCCGCCTCCACTCCAAGCCCACCACCGCCCCCCTCCATCGGCGGGCCAGGCAGGGGCTGAGCTTCGTGACCGAGGAGCGCTCGGTCATCATGCAGCTCACGGTCGAGGAGAACCTGCGCCTCGCCAACGTTCCGACCGAGAAGGCGCTCTCCTACTTCCACGAGCTCGGTCCCATCCTGCACCGGACCGCGGGCCTGCTCTCGGGAGGTGAGCAGCAGATGCTCACCCTGGCCAGGGCGCTGGGCAGGTCGCCGAAGATCCTCTTGGCCGATGAGCTCTCACTGGGCCTCGCCCCGCTCGTCGTCGGCCGCCTCCTCTCTGCCGTCAGGGACGCAGCCGATTCGCACGGTGTAGCGTGCCTCGTCGTAGAGCAGCATGTTCGGCAGGCTCTCGAGATCGCAGACCGGGTCTACGTCCTCCAACGGGGGGAGATCGTCCTCTCCGGGTCCTCGGATGAGATCGCCCGCGACATCGGGACGCTCGAGCGGGCGTACCTCTCGGGAGTGGTCGATCCGGTTGCCGGCACCAAGGGGATCTGATTCGCGGAGCCGTCGGCCGACCGATCGGTGGAGGGTGTAGATGAAGCAGATCGAACGAGGCGGCGGGGTGTCGCAGGTGTCATTCCGCGTTGCCGTCGCCATGACCTTCCTGGCGCTGCTCGGCGTTGCCGGCTGCACCAGCAACAGCGGTGCCAGGGTAGGAACAGGTACACCTCAATCGGCGGCGACACGCCCCTCAGGGCCTGCCGCCGATCTGACCGCTCTGTCCGGCGGGAACGGCCCGTACATGGGCGAATTGGCTCCACCGGACCTGAATCGGGTCGGCTACGTGCAGCACGAGTTCATGGCGGTGGGAACGGCGACGTCGTACAAGCTCGAGGGGGCGCTTACGCCGGACGGTCGCTGGACGTTCGCTCCGGGCACGACCGCTCCCTATCGCACCCGGGTAGTGGTGCGCATGCCGGCGAAAGCCTCGGCGTTCAGCGGCACGGTCGTCGTCGAATGGCTGAATGTGAGTGGCGGCGTCGACGCCAACCCCGAGTGGGTGAGCCTCCACGAAGAGATCGTGCGGGCCGGTGACGCCTGGGTGGGCGTGTCGGCCCAGCGGATCGGGGTGGAGGGTGGGCCCGTCCTCGTGAAGGTGCAGGGAGTTCCCGGCGCCGACCAGGCGGGCAAGGGGCTCAAGGCGGTCGACCCCGCCCGCTACGGCACACTGGAGCATCCGGGCGACGGCTTCTCGTTCGACATGTACACCCAGGTGGCCCGCGCCCTTCGGACCGGCGCCGGCCTGAGCGGCTCACGGCCACATGTGCTCATCGCGGCGGGAGAGTCGCAATCGGCGTTCGCCCTGGTCACCTACGTGAACGGCGTGCAACCACTGGTGCGCGCCTTCGACGGGTTCTTCGTGCACAGCCGCGGTACGGCCGGGCTTCCCCTGGTCGATCCGGGCAAGGGCGCGGACATCGCCGGAGCGATCGCCGCCACACCGACGATATTCCGCACCGATCAGGACACGCCCGTGCTCGACATCCAGACGGAGATGGACGTGAGCATCCTCGACTCGTACGCAGCACGTCAGCCCGACAACAGTCACTTCCGGCTCTGGGAGGTCGCTGGCACTGCGCACGCCGACGCGCATCTCCTCGGCCCGTCGGCGCAGTACGTGGATTGTGGCGTGCCGATCAACAACGGCCCGATGCACATCGTCGCCAAGGCGGCGTTGCGTGCGCTCACGGTCTGGCTGGCCACCGGCAAGGAGCCCGTGACCGCTCCGCGCATCGACGTGACGCCGGGCGCAACACCACAGATCGACCGCAATGCTGACGGGATCGCCCTGGGTGGCATCCGGACACCGCCGGTGGATGTGCCGGTCGCGAGCCTGTCGAGCGCGCCCGGGCCGAACCCTTCAACGATCTGCCTGCTGCTCGGCTCGACCAAGCCCTTCACCTCGAATCGGCTCGCCCAGCTGTATCCTGCCCGCGCCCACTACCTCCAGCGCTACCAGGCCGACGTCGACGCGACCATCAAAGCAGGGTTCGCGCTGCCCCCGGATCGAGCTGCCCTGCTCGCGTTCGCCGAGCCGTCCCTCATCCAAGGCTGACCGGCCGGTACCCTCGTAGGGCTGTCTTCTCCCGGTCAGGTGTCGACCGACGTCGGATCGACGCCGGCGACGGCCCGCTCGATGAACGAGCGGGTGGCGTCATGGCCGGCATCGATGCCGAGGGCGGCCTCCAGGGCCAGGACCTGGGCGAGGCCGGTCATCATGAGCAGGGCGACGATGGGCGGGAGCTCGTCCTCGGTCACACCGAGTGCACCCAGCGCCGCGGTCACGGCCTCCAGCTGGGCGGCCCGGAACCGCTCGGCGTAGCGTGCGATCTCGGCACGGATCGACTTCCGGTGGTTCGCCAGTGCCACGAACTCGATGTTGAATCTGGCCCCGCGGGGGTCGGCGTTCAGCTGCCACAACACCTTCAGCGATCCGTCGCTGGCGATCGCCCGTTCGGCGCGTGCCACGTTCTCCTCGGCGCGGCGCCGGAAGACCTCCAAGAAGAGATCGTCCATGGTGCGGAAGTAGTAGTGGACGAGCTGCGGCTTGAGGCCGGCCCTCGCCGCCACCCGGCGCGAGGTGACGGCGGCGTAACCCTCCTCGAGCAGCAGCAGCTCGGCGGCGTCCAGCAGCTGGACGCGGGTCTTGGAGTCCACGGCACCGATGCGGCGGGGCGACGGGGCGGACGTCACCCCGACACCTTGCCACAGAGGCGTGCCGAATGCTAAGCAATTGCTCAGTATTGCTGTGCAGGTGCGCAGCATTGGCAGGAGAGGGTGAGCCGAATTGCGCGACTGGCAGACGATCGACTTCTTCTTCGACCAGTCGTTGGTCGAGGATCCGTACCCCTACTTCGAAGAGCTGCGCTCGGAATGCCCGGTACTGCCGCTCCCCCACCTCGGGGTGGTGGCGGTGACCGGCTACGACGAGACGAGCGAGGTGTACCGGGACAGCGAGACGTTCTCCTCGTGCAACTCGGTCATCGGCCCGTTCGCCACCTTCCCGGTGCCTCTCGAGGGCGACGATGTCAGCAGTGTCGTCGATCGCTACCGGGACCAGCTGCCGATGCACGAGCACATGGTGACCATGGACCCGCCCGACCACACCCGTGAGCGGGGCCTGCTGATGCGGCTGATCACCCCGAAGCGGCTGAAGGACAACGAGGAGTTCGTCTGGCGCCTCGCCGATGAGCAACTCGACGAGTTCATCGGCGACGGCCGCTGCGAGTTCATCAGTTCCTACACACAGCCCTTCGCCATGCTGGTGGTGGCCGACCTGCTCGGGGTGCCGGAGGAGGACCACCAACGCTTCCGTGAGGGGTTCGGGCTGGGCGGCACCGTCGGCGAGGTAGGCGCCGGCGAGAGTGGAAGTGTGGGAGAGAACCCGCTCGCCTGGCTCGATGAGTGGTTCACCGAGTACATAGAGGACCGGCGGCGCCAACCGCGCCATGACGTACTCACCGACCTGGCACTGGCCACCTACGCCGACGGCACGACGCCCGACGTCGTCTCGGTGGTCCGGACCTCGACCTTCCTGTTCGCCGCCGGGCAGGAGACGTCGGCCCGATTGCTCGCGGCCGCGCTGAAGCACCTCGCCGAGCACCCGGAGCTGCAGGACGAGCTGCGGGCCGACTGCGACCAGATCCCCAACTTCCTCGAAGAGGTCCTGCGGATCGAGAGTCCCGTGAAGACCGACTTCCGGCTGGCGCGCCGGACGACCTCCATCGGAGGCGTCGAGGTGGCGGCGGGCACACCGGTCATGCTGCTCAACGGCGCCGCCAACCGCGACCCGCGACACTTCGAGTGCCCCGCCGAGTTCCATCCGGATCGCCCGAACGTCCAGTCCCACATGGCCTTCGGAAGAGGTGTCCACTCCTGCCCGGGGGGCCCACTGGCCCGGGCCGAGGGTCGGGTCAGCATCGAGCGCATCCTCCATCGCACCCGGAACATCCGCCTCTCCGAGGAACACCACGGGCCTCCGGCTGCCCGGCGCTTCCAGTACGAGCCGACCTGGATCCTCCGTGGGCTGTCCGAACTGCACCTCGAGTTCGATGTGGCTGAGGTCGGCCGGTGAGCCGGGTCGCCGTGGTCACCGGCGGGGCCTCGGGAATCGGTCTCGGAGTCGCCCGCAGTCTGGCCGCCGACGGCCACCGCGTGGCCATTGTCGACCTGAAGGGAGCGGTGCCCGCCGCCGGCGAATTGCAGAAGGAGGGCGCGACGGCCCTGGCTGTCGACGTCGACGTCGCCGACCGGGCTTCGGTCGGCGCCGGGTTCGACCGGGTCCGGGCAGAGCTCGGCCCCGTCGAGATCCTCGTGACCAGCGCCGGGATCGAATCGTTCACCCCGGTCCTCGACATCACCGCCGACGGGTGGGACCGGATCATCGCCGTCAACCTCACAGGCACCTTCAGCTGCGTCCAGGCCGCCCTTCCCGACATGGTCAGCGCCGGTTGGGGGCGCATCGTCACCATCTCCTCGTCGAGCGCCCAGTCCGGCGCTCCCAACATGGCCCACTATGCGGCGTCCAAGGGTGGCGTGATCGGGCTCACCAAGGCGCTGGCCGTCGAGCTCGCCCGCAGCGGCATCACCGTCAACACCATCCCGCCCAGCCTGGTCGACACCCCGATGGCCCGGAAGGCCGAAGCTGCCGGCGACTTCCCGGGCGTCGATGTGGTCGGGCCCATGGTCCCGCTCGGACGGGCCGGCACCCCGGCGGACATCGCCGCGGCCTGCTCGTTCCTGTGTTCCGACGGTGGTAGCTACATCACCGGCCAGGTGATCGGCGTCAACGGAGGCATGTACATCTGATCTCCATTCCCGACCCTGTGGGTCAGATGGCCAGGAGCGCCGGCGCCAGCTCCCGGTAGGCGGCAACCGGGAACGCGCCTCGGGTCGGCAGCACCTGGATGCAGACATGGTC
>Ga0075028_100001031_pt1 | contig 10047 bp, 9 predicted proteins | sample LitLauG_LLR_2014_FD_71390 | JGI IMG/M metagenome (GOLD analysis project Ga0075028, IMG submission 71390) | Freshwater sediment microbial communities from Pennsylvania, USA - Little Laurel Run_MetaG_LLR_2014 | ecosystem: Environmental > Aquatic > Freshwater > Creek > Sediment | place: USA... | reverse complement strand
CACCCGTGTGCGGCTGCGCGGTCTGATGGAGGTACTCGCGCACGAAGGTCTCGATGCTCGCCGGCTGACGCAGCTTGCGCGCCGGTTCAAGCGTGCCGAAGCGGCGATCGAGGCGGCGGTCGACCGTGCCACTACCGAACTGGCGGCGCCGGCCAATGGCTCGATCGTCATTGAGGCGCGCGCCTTTGCCGAATTGCCCGCTGAAATCGCGCTTCGGCTACTCGGCCGCGCCGTGGCCAGAACCGGCGATGAGGGGCCAGTCGAACTCGGTAAGCTCGAGGCACTCAAATCAGCCCTCGATGCTGCCGAAAATACAGCTAATGGACGCTTTCGCCGCACGCTGGCGGGCGCGGTTGTGTCGCTGGAGGACGACCAACTTATTGTCGAAAGGGCGCCGCCGCGTGGTCGCAAGCTTTTAACCACGCCCGGACCTCGCCGGCTCAGCCATGCGAAAACACGCTAGAATATTAAGATTCGAGGGCTTTTCTTGGGGACCGGCGCTGCCTACATTGGTTGACGGGTCCGACGTGATGTCGCCACGAAATGGATGCATAAAACATATTGCCGCGGGGCACGTGCGCGGCGGGGTCAGGACGCCTGATGAACGCTAATCTTCGCAATTTCGCCCTTTGGGTGATCATCGTCCTGTTGTTGCTGGCGCTCTTCACGTTGTTCCAGAATCCGGGCCAGCGCACGACCGCGCAAGACATCTCGTTCTCGCAACTGTTGACCGAGGTCGATCAGGGCCGCGTGCGCGACGTGGTGATCCAGGGACCAGAGATCCACGGCACTTTCGCGAATGGCACGAGCTTCCAGACCTACGCACCGAATGATCCCGGTCTGGTGCAGAAGCTCTATTCGAAGGGCGTCACGATCACCGCGCGGCCGCAGCAGGACAATGTCCCGTGGTTTGTCTCGCTGCTGGTGTCGTGGTTGCCATTTATCGCGCTGATCGGTGTTTGGATTTTCCTGTCTCGCCAGATGCAAGGGGCGGGCGGCAAAGCACTCGGCTTCGGCAAGTCGCGCGCAAAACTTCTGGCCGAAGCGCATGGCCGCGTCACTTTCGAGGATGTCGCGGGCGTCGACGAAGCCAAACAGGATCTGCAGGAGATCGTCGAATTCCTGCGCGATCCCGGTAAATTCCAGCGCCTCGGTGGACGCATCCCGCGTGGTGTGTTGCTGGTCGGCCCACCCGGCACCGGCAAGACTCTGATCGCGCGCGCGGTTGCCGGCGAAGCCAACGTGCCGTTCTTCACCATTTCCGGTTCCGACTTCGTCGAGATGTTCGTCGGCGTCGGCGCGAGCCGTGTGCGCGATATGTTCGAGCAGGCCAAGAAGAATGCGCCCTGCATCATCTTCATCGACGAAATCGATGCGGTCGGCCGTCATCGCGGCGCTGGTCTTGGCGGCGGCAATGACGAGCGCGAGCAGACACTCAACCAGTTGCTGGTGGAGATGGACGGCTTCGAAGCCAACGAAGGCATTATTCTGATTGCCGCCACCAACCGCCCCGACGTGCTGGATCCGGCGCTGCTGCGTCCCGGACGTTTCGACCGTCAGGTCGTGGTGCCGAACCCCGACGTGGTCGGCCGCGAGAACATCCTGAAGGTGCACGTGCGCAAGGTGCCGCTGGCCCCCGACGTGAACCTCAAGACCATTGCACGCGGCACACCGGGCTTCTCCGGCGCCGATCTCATGAATCTTGTGAACGAAGCGGCGCTCATGGCCGCGCGGCGCAACAAGCGCATGGTCACTCAGGCTGAATTCGAGGACGCCAAGGACAAGGTGATGATGGGCGCCGAGCGCAAGTCGCTGGTCATGACCGACGAAGAAAAGATGCTGACTGCCTATCACGAAGGCGGCCATGCCCTCGTCGCGCTTAACGTCAAGGCGACCGACCCGGTGCACAAGGCCACCATCATTCCGCGTGGCCGCGCGCTTGGCATGGTGATGCAGTTGCCGGAGCGCGACAAGCTGTCGATGAGCCGCGAGCAGATGACCTCGCGCCTCGCCATCATGATGGGCGGCCGCGTCGCCGAGGAAATGGTATTCGGCCGGGAAAAGGTGACGTCGGGGGCCGCCTCCGACATCGAGCAGGCGACCAAGCTCGCCCGCCTGATGGTCACGCGCTGGGGCCTGTCCGACAAGCTCGGCACCGTGGCCTATGGCGAGAACCAGGACGAGGTTTTCCTGGGTTACCAGGTGTCGCGCCAGCAGAATATTTCGGAAGCGACCGCGCAGACGATCGACGCCGAGGTCCGCAAGCTGGTCGAGGCCGGCTATGCGGAGGCGACCCAGATTCTCACGGAGAAGCGCGCCGACCTCGAGGTTTTGGCCAAAGGCCTGCTTGAGTTCGAGATGCTGACCGGCGACGAGATCATCGATCTGATCGCGGGCAAGCGGCCGGTGCGTGAATCGGTGATCGAGCCGACCACACCGCGTTCGTCCGCCGTGCCGCCGTCCGGTAAGCCGCGCCCGCGGGCTGAGCCGCCGTCGGGCGAAGTCGCTCCGCAGCCGCAGGGCTAGTTCCTTCCGCAGGTGATGTTATTAAGGCCGGGCCGTTCGCCCGGCCTTTGTTTTTGCGCCCCCGCATTCGCCATGACCGCACCCGGATCGACATCGGAGAGCCCCAGTTGGTCCGGCTTCATGCTGGGATTGCGGCGCGGGCTTCCCGTGGCGCCCGGGATCATGGCGTTCGGGCTCGTCGTTGGCGCCGCGGCGGCGCGGCAGGGCCTTTCGTTCTTCCAGAGCCTGGCGATGAATTTTCTAGTCTGCTCCGGCATTGCCCAGCTCGTTGCCCTGGAAATCTGGCCGCACGTTCTCACCTGGGGCGCTGTCGTAACGATTGCTTTGCTGACGGCCGTTATTGGCGCGCGGCTGTTTCTCATGAGCGTCGCGATGCGTCCCTGGTTCGGCCAGCGGCCGGCATGGGAGGCCTATACCGGGCTGTTTTTTCTCACCGATGCGACTTGGCTGATTGCCATGCGCTACTGCGCTGAGGGTGGCCGGGACATCGCGGTCTATTTCGGCGCCGCCACCACCATCATGGCGGGTTGGCTTGCCGCCACCGGCATCGGCTATTTCCTCGGCGGCTTCATTGTCGATCCGGCGCGTTACGGACTCGACCTTGTGATGCCGGCATTCTTCGCTGCGATGCTGGTGCCGCTATGGACAGGCGCGCGCCGCGCCTGGGGCTGGGTTGTCGGGGGAATCGTCGCAGTCGCCGTCGAGCACCTGGTGCCTGGCTGGTGGTTCATCATGGCGGGCTCGATCACGGGCGCCATCGCGGGCGGATATATCGACGAGCAGACCGAATGAACTCCGATCTGGGTACATTCGGCATTTGGATGGTCGTGGCCGCGATGGCAGTGGTGACGTACGCGATCCGCGCGGGCGGTTTCTGGCTCATGGGTTATGTGCCGCTGACACCGCGCGTGCGCAGCATCCTCAACGCGCTCCCGGGAGCCGTCATTGCGTCAATCATTTTGCCGCTTGCGGTGCGTGGCGGGACCGCAGCGATCATTGCCGTTGTCACCTCGCTCGTTGTGATGGCGTTGCGCCGTAACGACCTCTTGGCCGTTATTTGCGGAATGGGAGCAGCTGCATTTGTGCGCGCACTTGCGCTCTGAGGAACGGCGATGTCACTGCAAAATCGCGTCGATCCCTTCGGTGAGTTATTTGCATCGCCGGCCCGCGGCACGTTGATGGGCAATCGCGGCGGCAGGTTTCATACCGACGATCAAAATTTGACCACCCGACGCTGGGCGTCGCGGCAGTGGATCTGCTGCGTGCTCGAATTCAAGAATCGGCAGCGCGACGTCTGGGGCCGCTATTACACAGAATTGTTCTTCCTCGATGAGGTTACGGCGCTTGCCGCCGGCCACCGGCCCTGCTTCGAATGCCGCCGCGAGGAGGCCGAAAGATTTGCGACGTTGTTCTCGGGGAAAGCGATGCGCGCATCGGCAGGGGCGATGGACAAGGCCCTTCACGCTGAACGGCTGAATGGCAAAGCCAAACGCATCCATCGCCGCAAGCTCGACGCACTGCCGGATGGTGCGACGGTGGCGTTGGACGGCGAGAGCTTTGCCGTGCGGGGCAAACACTTATTGCGCTGGACACCTGCGGGATACGCGCGATCAAAGCCGCGCCCGCGTGGCATCGAGGTTGACGTGCTGACGCCGCCGTCGATCCTTTCGGTGCTGACGTGCGGTTATGAACCGACCTGGCATTCAAGCGCGGGTTAGAGCATCAAGGCGGTTCGATTGGCGGGATGCTGGTTGCAGCGGGAACGCGGCGTGCCCAGGCGAAAAACACGATCGCCGACATAATCACCAGCATCGCGATGACAAGAGCGACGCAGGCTTGCCAGCCGCCGATCGTCCATGCGGCGCCACCGAGCGCGGCACCGAAACTGCCGCCGATATAAAAGCTGGTGACATAAAGTCCGACCGCCGAGGAACGGCCGGCTTTGGCTGTAACGGTGACATAGCCTGTCGAAATCGCCTGGCATATCAGGCCGCAGCCGGCGCAGAGCGCCAATCCCGCAATGATCAGTGGCAGCGAAGGGACAAGTGTCAGCGCGATCCCGCCGATCCAGAGAGCGATAACGCGCACCATGAATCGCCGTCGGCCGAACCGTCCGACAGCCCAGCCGGTCCAGGGCGTAAGTATGGAACCGGTGAGATAGACGACGAAGATCGCACCGAGCCAACTCGCTGAAAGATTGAAGGGCGGTGCCGCCAGATAAAAACTCACATAGGTGAAAGTTGTGATGAAATTAAACAGCACGCCAAAGCCGACCGCGTAGGTTGCGAGCAGTTGCCTGTCGCGCAAATGCGCAAGCATCTGCTTTCCGGAGGCAAGCAGGCCTTCAGAGCGCACGAATTTGCGTTCATGGGGCAAGAGAATCGCGACTGCGACGGCGCCGGCAAAGGCAATTGCTGCGAGTGCCATAAAACCCGCGCGCCAGCTGACCAGATCGGCGAGCAGGCCGACGAACAGCCGGCCGCTGAAGCCGCCCAGGCTTGAACCCGACGAGTAGATGCCGGCGACAGTGGTTGCCTCGTGACGCGGCAATTCATCACCGATATAAGCCACCACGACCGCGAAAATCGGCGGCAGCACCAGGCCCTGCACGGCGCGCCAGAAGATGAGCGCCGTTAGATTGGTCGAGAGGCCGACCATCACGGTCGGAATGACGAGCACAAACATCGCCGTCACGATCACGCGTTTGCGGCCCAGCACGTCGGCAACCGTTCCGGTGAAAGGCGCGGTGAGCGCCACTGCCAGCGTGCTCACTGTGATGATGGTCGAAATCTCGGCTGCGCTCGCGCCGAATTCCTCGGACAACAGCGGCAAAATCGACTGCGGTGAATAGAGATTGATGAAGGCGCAATAACCGGCAATTCCAGCCGCAAGCCGCAGGGCAAAAGCGTGTCGAGTTTTCGCGGTCGTCATCCCTGGCCCCGCCAACGCAGGCGTCTCGGCCAAGCTTTGCATGTGTTTTGCGCCGAACGCCACCAGGCGCGTGGCGGAACAGGAGGTCCCGCAACGCATAGCTCGCTTATCGGTCGAGCATTGCCTCGGCGCGGATGAAAGTTTCGTCCGCCGTGCCGGAGGCATCGACTTTCGACCAGTTGATTTGGCCGAGATCGAACTCTTCTTGTTTGCGCGCAACGGTAGTGTCGGCGTCCGAGGCGTCATTGGCGCGACTGCCGACGCGGGTGAGGCGGGTTTCGAGATTGGCGGTGAGGAACAGGCCTTGGAATGCGGCGCTCCCTGCGGATTTTGCGATGGCGGCCCGCTCGCTTGGCTGCGCAAATACAGCGTCCACGACGACCGAGTGTCCGGCCGCCGTCGCGCGGTGCGCCTTTTCCACCAGCGCTGCATAGACCTTGGCTGTGGCCTCCGCTGCATAGGCTGCTTCCGGAAGCCGTTCGGTTTCGCTCGCATTGAACAATGCCTTGCGCTCGACATCGCTGCGCAGCACCACTGCGCCGGGCAACGGGGGGAGAGCAGGCGCCAACGCGCGTGCGAGTTGTGATTTGCCGGTACCCGACAATCCGCCGATCGCTATCAGCCGAGCTCTGGCCGGGGCCAACAGTCTTTGCGCCAGCACGGCATAGTCACGCGCGCTGTGCGTAAGCTCTGGCTGCGATCCGTCTTGTCGAAGCCGTGCTGCGGTAACTTTGGCGCGGATGGCCGCGCGGACCGACATGAACAGCGGCAGCGCGGCAAGAGCATCGAGATCGTGAATGCGCCGGGTGTCCGTCAAATAACGATTGAGAACGATATTCGCTGCGCCATGAAGTCCGCGCTCGATCAGGTCCATCAGCAGAAAAGCGAGATCGTAAAAAACATCGCCGGTGGCAATGCGATCATCGAATTCAATAGCGTCGAACAGCACAGGTTTATTGTCTATGAGCACGATGTTGCCCAGATGCAGATCGCCATGGCAACGCCGCACCAATCCGGCGCGTTCGCGTGCCCGAAGCAGTGGCTTCACGCGTTCGAACGCGTCACGCGTCGCGGCGGCTAATGCGCGGAGGTCCTGCAACGAAAATAAATAAGGCTCGGACGCGAGCTCAGCCTCGTTCTGCGAAATAATTTCGGCCAGCGCTTCGACGAAATGTGAGCCGGTGGCCGTCGGCGCCACGCGGTGCGCCGCGGCTACAGCTCGCCCGAGTGCGTCGGCGAGCGCCTCGCTGACCCGGCCGCTGTCGGCCAGATGATCAAGCGTCTGGCTGTCGTCAAAACGCCGCATCTCAACGGCGAATTCCACGGGTTCGCCTTTTCCGCCGATCGAAAACTGGCCGTTTGGCGCGCGCGTTATGGGCACCACGGCGCGGTAAATCGACGGGGCCAAGGCCCGATTGACCGCCATTTCGGCTTCACAGGCGTCCTTGCGTTTTCTGAGTGTGGAAAAATCGAGGAACGGAAAGCGCACTGCGCGCTTGATTTTGAGCGCCCGCTCGCCGGCCAGAAAAACCGAGGCGGCGTGTGTGTCGATGCGTTTGACTGGCGCGCCGCCGTAAGTAGCGGGATCGTTCAAAAAATCGATTACCGCCTGCTGTGAGGCCTGTGCCGTCATACCGCCGTGCCCTTATGCCTGCGGGCTACAGTGGCATTGGCCAATGTTTGCTGGCTGATCCAGATCAATATGACGTTGTCGGACCGTGACATGATGACCACCATATACTGATCAAGGAGACCAGGCCGTGACCACCCTGCCGCACACTTTCAAACGCATCAGGCTCAATCTCGCGCGCTCCAAGGAGTTCCCTCAAGGCTCGCAGCGACACGGTTACGAGTTCGTCGCGCCGCTTGATACGAAGGGCCACATCGACGTCGCGCTATGGAAACAGCATCGCGATCGTTGCCGCGTACGCCGGTTCTGGGAAGATGAAGATGATGAACACGGCTTGCTGGTGCACCGGCCGGGCGGCCCCGAGCATGGGCGCTGGGTGTTTGACTACGATCAGACCGCGGACACCGACGACGAAAGCGGATACCGCTTCGGCGCGCATGCCTTCCGTCCGGGCGAATATGTCTCAATTCGCGACGAAGACGGAGAGATGCATACCTTTCAGGTGGCCACGGTCGAGTCCGCGACCTGACCGGTATGTTTCACGCGATCAAATTTCGGCTAGCACTCTGATCCTATTGACCGGCAAGCGCCTTGCCGGGAGAGTGCGCGCCTGACCGCTGGATCAGGCGGCATTTTTCAAGGGAGGAGCTCAGTGCTCATCGACCACCGGACTTATCGGATTCTGCCGGGCAGGATACCGGCGCAACTCGACCTTTACAGCAAGCTCGCCTATCCGGTGCAGCTCCGCTACATGGGCGAGCCGCACTATTATATGGTCAGTGAAACCGGTCAGCTCAACACGCTGGTGCACGGCTGGATTTATGACAGCGCAGGCGACAGAGAGCAAAAACGCGCCAAGATGATGCAGGATCCGGACTGGAAGCATTTTCTGTCAGAGAACGCGAAAGCCGGTAACGTCATTGAGCAGTCCAACTGGCTGATGACGCCGGCTCCCTTCTCGCCAAAGATCCCGCCGGCAAAAATCGTGAAGTAGGCCTCGATGCGCGGCAAGGACAACGCACGCAGCGGCGGCGAAATCCTGATCGACCAGTTGTCGATTCACGGGGTGCGTCACGCCTTTTGTGTGCCCGGCGAAAGCTATCTTGCCGCGCTCGATGCATTCTACGGCAGCGACATCGCGCTCACCGTATGCCGGCACGAAAGTGCCGCTGCCATCATGGCGGAAGCAGTCGGCAAGATAACCGGCCGGCCTGGCATCTGTTTCGTCACGCGCGGACCTGGCGCCACCAATGCTTCGGCCGGCGTTCATATCGCGCGCCAGGATTCCTCACCGATGATAGTGTTTGTCGGTCAGGTCGGCCGCGACATGCGCGATCGCGAGGCGTTCCAGGAGCTCGACTATCGCGCGGTATTTGGCTCGATGGCGAAATGGGCGACGGAGATCGATGACCCGTCGCGCATCCCGGAAATCGTTGCACGCGCCTTCCACACGGCGTGCAACGGACGTCCCGGCCCGGTGGTGATCGCACTGCCCGAGGATATGCTGCGCGAGCGCGTGTCGGTGTCCGATGCCGCCGCCTTTGAGCCCGTGGAAATCTGGCCCGGCTCAAGCGACATGAGCCGGCTGCAGAAACTGCTGTGGGCAGCGAAGCGTCCGGTTGCGTTGATTGGCGGTAGCCGTTGGACAGAGCAGGCGAGTGCCGCGTTGATGCGTTTCGCTGAACGCTTTGCACTGCCGGTCGCCACAACCTTTCGGCGCGGACATTTGTTTGATGCAACGCATCGCTGTTATGCCGGCGATTTCGGCATCGGTCCGAATCCGAAGCTGCTCGCGCGCGTCAAAGGCGCCGATCTGGTTCTGTTGATCGGCGGGCGCTTCGGCGAAATGCCGTCGCAAGGCTACACGGTGTTCGACATCCCCGAGCCGCAGACCAAGCTGGTGCATGTCCATCCGGGCGCGGAGGAACTCGGCCGGGTCTATCACCCGCATCTCGCCATCAATGCGGCGCCGACTGCGTTTTGCGCGGCGCTTGAAGGGTTGCAGCCGCCGGCTGAAATCACCTGGCGCGGCGAAAGCGACACCGCCCACGCCGATTTTCTTGCCTGGGGCGAGAAGGCGACGCCCGTGCCCGGCGCCGTGAACCTCGGCGAAATCATGGTTTGGCTGCGCGACAACCTGCCGGCCGACGCGATCATGACGCAAGGCGCCGGCAATTTCTCCGGCTGGGTCCACCGCTTCTATCGCGTGCGCAAGTTCGGCGGTCTCGTCGGTGGGACGTCAGGCTCCATGGGCTACGGTTTGCCTGCCGCCCTCGCGATGCAGACGCTTTATCGCGACCGCGTTGTGATCTGCGTTGCCGGCGATGGCGACTTCCTGATGACAGGGCAGGATTTTGCGACCGCCGTGCAATACAAGTTGCCGGTGATCGTGTTGGTGGCCGACAACGGCATCTACGGCACGATCCGCATGCACCAGGAGCGCGATTACCCCGGCCGCGTCATCGCCACCGATTTGCGAAATCCCGATTTTGTCGCGTATGCGCTTGCATTTGGCGGCCATGGCGCGGTGGTGGAAAAAAGCGCGGATTTCCCAGCCGCTTTTGCCGCTGCGCGCGCTTCCGGCAAGCCGTCGATCATCCATCTCAAGATCGATCCGGAAGCGATCACGCCGAGCTCAACGCTGACCGGCATCCGCGAGAAAGCGCTGGCGGGTGGCGGGGGGAGCGGGGGTCGAACCTAGTTGGCGCTGGCGCTGGTCGTGCGGCGTCCACAAGCGGGCTTAACCAGGCATCACTCGATCATCGTATCGGCAATCAACTGGAGCGATGTCGGTATCGCGGTTCTGACGACAAGTTTGCGACGTCCGCTTTGGGTCAAAAGCAGACATGCCGCTGCGACGTCTGCTTTACCCCCAATGCGGACATTCGTTGGCACGCGGCAAGTCCGGCATAGGTGCGATTCCGAGCAGGTCCCCGACAGGAAGTATTTTACCGCAGCGG
>Ga0075028_100001029_pt1 | contig 10070 bp, 3 predicted proteins | sample LitLauG_LLR_2014_FD_71390 | JGI IMG/M metagenome (GOLD analysis project Ga0075028, IMG submission 71390) | Freshwater sediment microbial communities from Pennsylvania, USA - Little Laurel Run_MetaG_LLR_2014 | ecosystem: Environmental > Aquatic > Freshwater > Creek > Sediment | place: USA... | reverse complement strand
AGCGGTTCCATCATCGAGCAAACTCTGAGCGGGCTCAGCGTGGCTCACCAGCAGGGCATCATCCACCGCGATCTTAAGCCCGGCAACATCATGCTGGAGTCCACGGGCCGCGTGGTCGTGATGGATTTTGGCTTGGCACGCTCCATGGGCGGGGATGGCATGACCCGCAGCGGCCTCATGGTCGGCACCATGGAATATATGTCCCCCGAGCAGGCCCAGGCCCGCGATCTCGATGCCCGCTCCGACGTATTTACGGTGGGCCTGATCTGGTACGAGTTGCTGACCGGCAAGATGCCTTATCAGGCGGATAGCGCGATCGCCAGCCTCCTCAAACGCACGCAAGAGCGTGCTCATCCGGTTCTGGAACTCGAGCCGACCATTCCTAAGGTTGTGAGCGATATCGTCGGCCGCTGCCTGGAACGCGACCCGGCCATGCGCTACCAAAACGCGGAAGACATGTTGCGGGATATCCGCGCCTGGCACGGAAATCGCACGGTCGCGGCATCCTTGGTGATGGACCGCCTGCTGCCGAAACCTGCATTTCCATGGAAGTGGGTGGCGGCTGGCTTGACTGGAATGGTGCTGCTTGGCGGCAGCGTCTGGGTGGGAACGCGGAATTCCGAAGCGCCGGGCGTCGGCATACAGGCCGCGCGGGGTTCCGTTACCTCGCTGGCGATTTTGCCTTTTCAAAACACCTCGGGAGACGACACATTGAACTGGCTGGGGCCAAGCCTCGGCGACATGTTAAGCACGGACGTCGGTCAATCGGCACATTTGCGGACCGTCTCCTCGGATCGCTTGGGGCAGATCCTCCATGACCTTCGCATCGAGCCAGGAAGCGCAATCGATGCCACGGTGCTTCGCCACATCGCCGAGTTCGCCGATGCGGATATCGTTGTTTCCGGCAAATTCGTGCGGCTGGGCGACAAGATCCGCGTCGACGCCGTGGTCGAAGACCTGAAGCACGGCCGCAGCGCCCCGCTCCACGTCGAGGCCAATAATCAACAGGATATTTCGGCAGCCGTGGATACCCTCGCGGCTTCAATCCGGGAGAAGCTGTCCCTGTCTGCTGACATCATCAAGGAACTTCAATCGCAATCGTACAAGCCAACATCGAAGTCCGTGGACGCGCTTCGCGACTACAACCAAGGTCTGCAACTGCATCGCACCGGCAACGATTTGGATGCCTTGAAAAAGTTTCAATCCGCTACCCAGGAAGACCCGCAGTTTGCGCTGGCTTTCTCCAAGCTGGCGGAGACCGAATCGGCGTTGGGTCACGACACGGATGCGGAACAAGCGGCGCAACATGCTGTTGACGCCAGCCAGGATCTGCCGCGCTCAGCGCAATATCTGATTCAGGCAAGTCAGGCGCGAATCGCCAAGGACAGCGCCAAGGCCATCGCGGCGTACGAGAATTTGGAGAAGAGCTCTCCCGATGACCTCGATGTTCAGTTGGCTCTAGGCAATCTGTTTGAGGGGACGGGAAAGTGGGATGAGGCGCGGACGCGGTTCGGCAATGTCCTCAAGGTGGATACCAAAAACCTGGAAGCTCTGATGGGATTGGGCCGAGTCGAGGACAAGGCCGGCAATCCGCAGGCAGCTCTTGATCCTCTCTCCCGCGCGCGCAACATCGCCATCGAGCGGAACAACGAAGAGCAGCAGGCTCTGATTCTTTTGGCCACGGGTATCGTCTACGAAGACTTGAACAAGCCGCAGGAGGCCTTGCGCAATTTCAAGGACTCCATGGATATCAGCCAGCGCCTGAAGCAGAAGCGTGGCGAAGCCGCGAGCCTGTCGCAGATCGCGCAGGTGCAGGCATCGCTCGGCCAATCGGATGATGCCCTGAGATCGTATAACCAGGCGTTGCTACTGAGGCGCGACATCGGCGCCAAGAAAGAGGTTGGCGACTCTCTTATTGATATTGGCGGCCTTTACCTGGATCGCGGAGACTTTGGTCTGGCCCTTGCCATGTACAAGGAGTCGCTGCCCATTGAGCGCGATTTCAACGATGAGACCAACCAGGCTCTCTGCCTGGTTGGCATCGGCAATGTATATTTCGCGCGCGGCGAGAGCGAAGACGCCCTTACTTACTATCAACAGGCTCTGCAAGTGCGGAGAAAGTTGAATATTCCAGGCGACATCGCCGACACATTGCACAATGTCGCGCTGACCAATGTCAATCTTGGGCAGTACGATCAGGCCACGACCGCGTACATGGACGCGTTGCAGCTCTACCGCACGAGCGGCGATGGCCACGGCGCGGCACTGCAATCCCAAGGGTTGGGTCTGATGTTTCAGGCTCAAGGACGCATCGGCTCGGCCATTAGCTCCCTGCAGGAAGCAGTGAAAGGTTTGAAAGATGCCGGGGATCGCGGACAGGAGTTGGCGCTCGCGGAAAAAGATCTTGCCGGGGCGTTGGCACGGGCGGGACGGGGCGCCGAGAGCGCCGCGCTTCTGGACGAGGCGAAAGGCATTGCGCAAGGCTTGAGGAGCGATCCGCTGAACAACTCGCTGCTTAACACCGAAGGCGACGTAAAGTTCTTTGCCGGCGACGTGCCCGCTGCCCGCGCGCTCTACGAACAAGCGCAAGCGAAGCTCACGCGCACGTCGGACGCCGATTCCGAACTCACCACCAAGCTGAATCTGGCGCGGGCCGCGGTCGCGGGGGGCCGCGCGCATGCAGCCATCGCCGATCTTCGCAATCTTGCGCAACGGGCTGACACGATGGGTCGCAAGTCGTTAGCGGTGCAGGCGCTTACGTCGATGGCCGAAGCGATGGTGAAGGACAAGGACTACCGCGGCGCTCGCAAGGAATTGGAACGACTTCTTCCGCGCAGCGAAAAACTGGGCCTTCGCCTGGAGAGCGCCAAGATTCGGTGTTGGCTCGGCGATGCCATGCGATTTTCCGGCGGCGGCGCGGAAAGCGCCACGCAGTACAAGGCGGCGCTGAACCTGTTCCGCGAAATCCAGAAAGATCCCGGCGCGGAACACGTTACCGAACGCTACGACCTCAAACCTGCCTACGAGGAAGCGACGCGCTGGTCGAAGTCCCTCTAACTTCCCCTTGTCATCTTGAGCGGAGTATTCCCGCGCGCCAGCGCGGGAATGTGGAGTCGAAAGACCCTGCCTCAAATAAACGCTTCGAGCGTCGGAGCAGGCGCAGTGAGCATGCCCTGCGCAACCGCTCCCGTGTGCAAAACCTTGCACAAAGTGTGCAATCGATTTCACAAACTGCTTATGGTGTCGGACAGAAAAAGTGAAATTGATTGCAGATAAAGTGAAATAGATTACAGCATGCAAGGCCGGCACGGGCGGCGACGCCCGTGCCTCCAATTGCGTCGTTTTCCAGGCTACGGCGTTACGTTGCCCGTGATTTGTACCTGCTGCGGGCTGCCCACGGCGTCGTCCACGAACGTGATCGTTCCGGCCGCCGAGACAATTTCGTTGGCTACGAACGTCAGACGAATCCGGCAGAATTTCCCGGGCCGCAGCCTTGTAAGGCATTCGCTTTCGCCCATTCGGAACTGTTGCCCTGGGCCGCCATCGCTTTCCGTTTGCGTCAGCTTGAAGCTCTTGAAATTCACCGGCAGATTCCCTGTGTTGGTAACGTAGATCTGCGCCGTTGCGGGATGTCCTTTTTGCACATTTCCGAAGGCCACGGGGCTGGGGTTAATCGAGAGCATGCCGCCGCTGACCGTGTATCTCACGGAACTGGTGCTGGTATTGCCTGCTTGGTCGGCCGCGTTGACGGTGAAGGTGTGGGTTCCAATAGTTCCGTCTGCTGCGACGTTGAGAGTGCCAGTATTCGCCGTTGCCGGGATCGGAGAAGACCCTGCTGGTCCGCACAGGACGACGCCGGAAGCAGCGTCGCTGCAGCCGAAGCTGGCCGTCACTGGCTGGCCATAAGACGGCGAAGCCGGAGAAATCGCGAGACCCGTGATGATCGGCGCTGTCTTATCGAAGTTGATGGTGAGCATCGGCAGCGAGGTCGATACTTGTCCGCTGGTGTTGGTGATGACGGTTTCCGATGTTCCAGCATCGTCCTTGGCACCATACATTAAAACGGTTGGGCTTTCGGCGGTCAAAGGAATCGCCACCGAACCGGTTGATCCGGAAATGGTTCCGGAGGCCGGGCTGGGTAGACTAGCGCCGGTTGCGCTGTAGTTGATGCCTGTGATGGTAGGTGGCGCCGCCGGGGGCGTCATGTTGGCCAGGGGAACGACTTCGTTGCTCTGGAAATTCACCACGACCGCCCGATTGATCCAGCCGTTGTTGAGCGGCGGAGTGGTGCTGACGGTTGTGAAGGGGCCCTCGATTCCTTCCGCCGGGATCAGAACCGAGTTGAAGTTCTTGGTTTTGCCCTTGGTGGTTGGATCACCGGTGATGCTGGTGAAAATGTTGATGAGGCCCTTGCAGGTGTTGTCGCCGGAGGCTCCACAATTGACCGCGGTGTCCTTACCCATCAGGTATGCCGGGGCGACAATGGGTTTTTGGGTCGGATCGACGGTATAGATATTCGCGACGCCAATCAGAGCCGAATTTGTGCCCGGGCAGTTGGCTCCGGAGGGCGTGCTGCTTGTCGAAGTCGTACATAAAACGGTCGTCGTCACGCAGGAAAATACGCCCTGGCCGAGATCCTGGCGAAGGCAAGTGCTGCCCTGGAACGGCGTGTTATTCACGAGATCGGCGTACTGCTGATCGGTAATCGCTTGCACCGTGCCCTGCATGAAAACACCAGAGAAGAAGCTCGAGGCGAGGCCGCTCTGCGAATAGTCGACGGCGGCGCTCAGGGTTGGCGTGAAATTGAAGGTCGTCGTTGTGGTCTGTAGAGGCTGAGTAATGGTAATCGGCGCCAGTGGGAGCTGGCTGAAAGACCAGCTCACGATGTCGTTATTCTCGACCGAGGCTCCCGTCGCCGAAGTGAAGCCAAAATAGGCCCCGCCGTCCAAGCCGAGCTGTGTCTGCAGGTCCACGGTAATCTGCAAGACGAGGACGCTGTCGAGATAAACCGAGAAGTTGTTGCAGCCGCTGGTGCAGTTTCCCGGTGGCAGATAGTTCACCGTCAAAGTGTGGGTTTGACCATCGGACAGTGATATTCCAGATGGCAGGCTCTTCAACGCAAGGTTTGCGGGCTGGCCGTTGGAGCAAGTGTAGGTGTGGTCAGCGCTGTTCGGATTTGCAGCGCCGGTGTTCGTCGGAGCGCAGCTCTGCACGGCGATGTGGTTCCCGTCCGGATCGCCGTAGGAGGGGTTCTGGAAGGTATCGAGTTCGACGGCCAAGCTATTGAGAATCGCTTGTCCAGGACCGGATGCCGCGATGACGTCGCCGTTGCCGTAAGACATGTTCTGGCCGTCCCCGGTAGAGCCGATGGCCGAAGTTCCCGCGCCGAAGTCGCTCTGGATGACAAACGCCATACCGTCAGCGGGGAAGGAGCATCCCTGGCATGCGCCGGTATTGGAAATCGTGAACTGGAAAGCCGTTGTGAAGCCAGTGTTTACCGGCTGCGTCACGTAATACCAGGCGGACGCGTGCTGGTTCTGTTCTGCCGAATTGAGGCGCAGAGCGCCGGTGCCGGTCACGGTCGGCAGAGTGCCAGTGGGCACGCCAGTCACGGGATCGGGAGCCGAGGTGTTGGTCAGAATCAAGCAACCTGTGGTCGCGGCGCTGTTGGCGCACACGTTGGCGGCGGTAAATCCGCCCGGGGCGAAGTTGAATGCGGCTGGGGTCTGCGCGAGCACAACACTGGAGAACAATCCGATCAGCGCTACACCGAAAACGATTGTGAGTGACACACGTCCGAGCGAGAATGGGGTTTTCATCGATTCTTGTCCTTGTAGGTTCAAGCCTGCGATTGAACTGCTAGTTCGAATGCGAATAGTTCGACGGCGAAGTCGGCGTAATCCCGGGAATCCGCTCAGCATGGCGAACGGCCGGTAGCTTTCGGAAGGAGATGGAGTGTCTTCCGGCGGCGGCCCTCGGGGAGATCGCCTGCGCACCAGAGCGTTCGCTTCCTGGGAGCAGTGAACGCTGGCGATCATTCTCAGGGCGGCAGAACCCGCGTGTCAAGGGCGAAGCGAGCGTTCTCCGCAAAAATCTTTACTAAACCGATGTGCAAAGTTTTGCATCTATAGACTGGCCCCTAACGAACGGAGCAGGCGGCTCCAGATAGTCGGTTGCGTCATTGCCGCCCGGGCGCTCTGCGATAACCCGGCATTCTGCGATAATACGAATTCAAATCCTTGGAGGAATCCGAACACCATGGCACACGAACTCCCACCACTCCCCTACGATTACGCGGCCCTTGAGCCGGTGATCGATACGCAAACTATGAAGACGCATCACGACCTGCACCATGGGGCGTATGTCAAAAACTTGAACGCAGCGCTGGAGAAGCACCCTGAACTGGCAGGGAAGAGCGCCGAGGACCTCGTACGCAATCTGAGCACTGTGCCGGAAGATATTCGTGGAGCCGTGCGCAACAATGGCGGAGGGCACGTAAATCACACGATGTTCTGGAGCATCATGAAGCCGCAAGGCGGCGGCGCTCCGACAGGGCCATTGGCCAGCGCGATCAGCAGCGCGTTCGGTGATCTGAAGTCCCTGCAGGAAAAGCTGAACGACGCGGGGCTAAAGCAATTTGGCAGCGGCTGGGCCTGGCTGGCCTCGAACAAAGGGGCGTTGAGCATCCTGAGCACTCCGAACCAGGACAGCCCACTGACGCAGGGGCTATATCCCGTTCTCGGCAACGATGTTTGGGAGCATGCGTATTACCTCAAGTACCAGAACCGGCGCGCGGAGTATCTGAGCGCCTGGTGGAACGTAGTGAATTGGGAAGAAGTGGGAAAGCGCTACGAACTGAGTTTGAAGTAGCCGAGAGGTCATGGAACGGCGGGCTCGCCCGCCGTTTCCGCGTTGTTGCAAGGAAAGCTCGCCGATGTGGTTCGGCTGGCTGAGCGAGCAAAGCACTCAGCCCATGTACTTTGGTGCGTCCGAAGTTACGGGAGTAATCTAAGGCGAAGGCCGCAGGACAGATACACTCGGACCATGCGGTTTCTGCGGCCTAGTTTCGTGGTGTTCGCCGCTTTGGTGACGGTTGGTTGCGTTGGCGCGCTCGCGCAGGACGCATATCGTGTCGTGGCCGTGGAGAACGGCGGAACGATTACCGGGACGGTGAAGTGGGCGGGGCCGGCCGCGCGAAAGCTGCAGTTGCCGATCGACAAGGATCCCGAGATCTGCGATCCCGATGGCAAGAAAACGAGAGATCTTGAGCGGCTCATTGTAGGTCCGAACGGTGGAGTCGCCAATACCGTCGTTTACCTCAAGGACATCGCCAGTGGCAAGGAATTTAGGCTCCCCGAGGCGAGGCGACTGCTGAACCAGAAGTATTGCCGCTACGAACCCCACATCCTGCTGGTTCCAGAGTCGGAGGCCCTGTCGATCCAGAGTTCGGATCATGTATTGCACACCGTGCATAGCGAAGGCGCGGCCAGTTTTAATCTGGCTTTCCCCTTCACCGATCGAGTCAGCACGCAAAAGGTGGGCAAGGCCGGCCTGATCACCTTGAAATGCAACGGCGGCCATTCGTGGATGAACGCGAATGCCATGGTGGTGTCGCACCCCTATTATGCGGTGACCGGGGAAGACGGCGAATTTGAGCTGACGAATGTGCCGCCCGGGGAGTACGAAATCGTGGCTTGGCACGAGGGTTGGACGGTTCTAGGGCGGGAGAATGCTCTGGATGTGCTGAGCCAGAAGCAGGTGCAACGCCTGCGGTTCAGCGAGCCGAAGACCTGGGAACAGAAAGTGACCGTCGCGCCGGGCGGCAAAAGCAGCGTGAAGTTCGCGATTTCCCAGAAGTAGAAATTCTCTGTCTCACCCACCGAAAACCAGCACGAATGGGCGTTCCTCGCCCTAAATTCGTAAAGTTCCCTCGCGTTTCGCCGATCACCGACCTTGAAGGTAATGCGCTTTAGAAGTCGCCGGCAAGGTGGGCGCCGATGGTAATCGCGCCCCGTCCGGAAATGGCGCACCATTTTCAGTCTTCAGGATTTGGGTCTTGGGGACCTTTCATATGGAGATCTTTAGAAGGAGCGTTTCGGATGCCTGGTCTTATTGAGGTTTCTGCTGGGATGGGGAATACGCGCTCTCGAACGCGGCGTTGGGCTGGTTGGTTCTTGTTGGCGGGGTTGCTGCTTGTGGCCAGGCCCGAGGCTGGCGCCGCCGCCGCCACTGTAACTTCCCTAACGGTAGCTCCTGGAACCTCGATCATGGTGGGTACAGCAATCAGCTTCCAGGCCACCGTCGTAGCAGGCGCAACGCCGGTGACGTTGGGCACGGTCAAATTGTATGACGGGGTAACCGTATTAGCTAGCGCACAGTTGGTGGGCCGGGGAGTAGCCTACGCGCACGGCACAGCCAACTTCAAGCTGCATCTCGGCGCCGGTGCTCACGCCGTCAAAGCGGTCTTCGCCGGCACCAGTGCTGATGGACCGAGCACCTCGACGGCAACTACGATCACGGTTGCGCCAGTGTTATCCGCTCCCACGACCACCAAGATTTCCGCCACCGGCGTGCCCGGCAACTACACGCTGACGGGAACCGTGACCACCCTGGGGTCGGTCGCGTCGACCGGAACCGTGTCCTTTATCGACCAGACCAATAGCAACTTTGTTCTAGGTTCGGCGCCGCTGACGGTGGCGTCACAAACGGTCAGTTGGAATAATTTGGCCCCGCACGCAACGGGTGCTTCGACCTACGGCGTTCTTATGGTGGATCTGAACGGAGATGGCATTCCGGATCTGGTCAGCACCAACTACGGCGGAAGTACCATCAGTGTGCTGATCGGCAATGGCGACGGAACGTTCCAGCCGCATGTCGATTACGCCGTGGGCACTTTTTCGTTCGGACTCGCAGCGGGCGACCTCAATGGAGATGGATTTGCCGATCTGGTTGTTGCTTCGGGGACGAACAACCTGGTGTATGTATTTCTGGGGAACGGGGATGGGACTCTGCAAGCCGGGCAGATTTACGCAACGGGAGGCGTGGCGGCGTATCCGGTACTAGCGGATTTCAATAACGATGGAATTCTGGATGTGGCGACGTGCGCGGGAGGCACCGGATCGATCAGTGTGTTGCTGGGCAACGGCGACGGAACCTTTGGCGCTCAACAGACATTCGGTTCCACGGTCTTTCCGGATAGCCTGGCAGCCGGGGATTTCAACGGCGACGGGAACGCCGATATCGTCGTATCCAACAACTCCGTGAATACCGTGAGCGTGTTCCTGGGCAAGGGTGACGGGACGTTTCAATTACCGGTCAGTTACCCCACAGGGACTTCGCCGACCAATATTGCGGTTGTCGATTTGAATGCGGATGGGAAACAGGATCTGGTTGTTTGCAACTCGGTAGGATTCTTTATCAGCGTGCTTCTGGGGAACGGGGATGGGACTTTCCGGCCGAAAGTGGACTACACCGGTTTGAATGATCCCTGGGGATTGATGGTTGCCGATGTGAATGGCGACGGTGTTCCCGATGTGGTTGCGACCAGTCCGGGGACGCAGGCAATCGAGGTATTTGAAGGCAAGGGCGACGGGACCCTGCTGCTGCCGCCAATTTCCGTAAGCACCGGCGTGTCGAACTATCTGCTGGCCGTGGGCGACTTGAATGGCGATGGCGTACTCGACCTAGCGGTACCTGACATTTCAGCGAGCTCTGTGTTCGCGTCACTGGGCGCCATTTCGTCGACCGCGACCTTGACGGCGGTTTCCGTTCCCGGGGGCGGCTCGCACAACGTGGTTGCGAGCTATCCCGGGGACGTGAACTCCTCCCCGAGCGTATCGACTCCGATCAGCCTTATGGGCACGCCTTTTGCGACGACCCTGGCATTGATGGCCTCGCCTCTGATGGGTCCGTCCGGCCAAACTTTCACGTTCACGGCGAATATCTCTCCGGCCAGCAGCTCGGGGTATACCGCCGGCGGTACGGTGACATTTTTCGATGGCGGCGTGAGCCTGGGATCGGGAACGGTATTGAGCGGCGCGGCTTCCTTCAGCAGCAACACCCTCTCCGCT
>Ga0075028_100001027_pt1 | contig 10072 bp, 9 predicted proteins | sample LitLauG_LLR_2014_FD_71390 | JGI IMG/M metagenome (GOLD analysis project Ga0075028, IMG submission 71390) | Freshwater sediment microbial communities from Pennsylvania, USA - Little Laurel Run_MetaG_LLR_2014 | ecosystem: Environmental > Aquatic > Freshwater > Creek > Sediment | place: USA... | reverse complement strand
TGGCGCTGATCCACGCGCCGATGGCTGACCGATTCGGCAACGTCTGGATCGGGCGGCAACGCGAACTGGCCACCATGGCGCACGCCGCAAATAAAACCATTGCAACCGTTGAAAGAATCCACGACGGCAATTTGTTGGACGATCCCACACTCGCCGCCGGCACGCTGCCGGGCTTTTATGTCGAAAGCGTCGCTGTGGCCGAGCGCGGCGCATGGCCGCTGGGATTGCCGGACTTTTATGCGGCCGATCCGGAGCATCTGGCCGAATACGCCCGCATGGCGGCAACGGCAGAGGGCTTTGCCGATTATTTGGAACGGTACGTGTATGAACGCCGCGCCGCGTGACCGAAATTTCCGTGACGAGGAGCTGCTTGCAGACGTGATTGCGCGTTTGATCGGCGACGTATGCCACGTGGCGGTCGGCAATGCCTCGCCGATCCCGGCAACCGCGGCGCTGCTCGCACGCGAACGCGGCAAAGGACGGCCATACGTTTCATTGCTGCAAAGCCGCAAGCACAATTTCTTCACAGATGGCGCGCGCGAATTGTTCGACTGCGCCGGCCAGGGCCGCATTGACGTATTTTTCCTCTCCGGTGGGCAGATTGACGGACGAGGCAATGTCAACCTCGTGAGCACCGGTGACTATGAGCATCCGAAGGTGCGCTTTCCTGGCTCGTTTGGCTCGGCCTATCTCTATTATGTGGTGCCGAAGGTGATCCTTTTCCGCACCGAGCATTCGCGCCGCACGCTCGTGTCCAAGGTTGATTTCATCAGCGCGCCCGGCACCAGCGAAGCGAATGTCTATCGCTCGGGCGGGCCAATCGCCTTGGTGACCAGCCGTTGTCTGTTCAGCTTTGCCAACGGTCGCTTTGTGCTGACAAGCGTGCATCCGGGCCATACGATTGATGAGGTCATTGAAAACACAGGATTTGATTTCGAGAGGCCGACCACCGTGCCGCAAACTCTGGCACCCTCCTCCGAGACGCTTGCGCTCATGCGTGAGACGGTTGCGCCGCAATTAGCGGAGGTCTATCCGCAATTCGCGGCGCACGTCTTCGGCGTCGGTCAAGCTGCTTTCGCGCGCTGAAAAACCACACTCTTCCGGTCGCTACACGCGTGGGCTAGGCTGCCGCGCGCGGCCGGCCGGCCGCACCACATCATAAGAAACGGAAGGAAGAAGTCTGGTGAAAACGGTTGAAGCTGCGGTGATCGGTGTTGGGTGGGTCGGGGGCACGCGCGCGGATACCCTCTCGCGAACCGCGTTGGTCGACAAATTACACCTGTGTGAAATCCGGCCCGATCGACTGGCCGAAGTGAAGGCGCTCTACAAACCCGCCACCGCAACGCTCGACTACAACGATATCATCAAGAATCCGAACATCTCTGTCGTCTACATTTCGACCACACCGGAATCGAACCATTATCCGATCTGCCGCGACTGCCTGAAGTCCGGCAAGAACGTGATGCTGGAGAAGCCGATCGCGCTGGAATTATGGGAAGCCGACGAACTCATCCAGCTCGCCAAGCGCAACAACCTGAAATTCACCATCGGCTATTCGCAGCGCTTTAATCCGAAAATAGCATATGCCAAGAAGAAGATCGTGGACGGTACTCTTGGCAAGGTCGTGTCAGTACTCGTGAGCCGCCATCTCTCGCGCAGCCTGGGTAAAAAGATCGCCAGCCGCGTCCGCCTCTCACCTGTCGTGATGGAATCCACTCACGACCTTGATTTTGTGCTCTGGCTTTTGGAGCCGGCCAAGCCGGTCCGCGTCTATTCACAGGGCGCTTACGGTTACATGCAGCCCATCAACGGCTCCCACGACGTGATGTTCACCACTGTGACGATGGATAACGGTGTGGCAGTGATGATCGGCGGCGGCTGGAATCTGCCGCCAAGCTATCCAAACTATTGCGCGACCTGGATCGAAATCACCGGCACCGATGGATCGCTGTTTCTTGATGACACCCAGCGCGACAATTGGCTCAACACTGAAAAAGACGGTCAGGTGTTTCCCATGTCGACCATGCCGGGTGAGTGGGTCGACAATGTTTTCGCCGGCGGCATGGGCCCGGAAACCATCCACTTCCTGGAAGCTTGCATCCGCGACACCCCGGTCATGGTGACGCCGGAAAGCGCGCGACGGGTGATGGAAACCTATAGCGCCGCTGACCTGTCCGCCGATCGAAATGAGCCGGTGGACCTGCCACTGACCAACGAAACGATTTCGGCCATTGCCGAATTCAAGCAGAAGATCCGCGCAGGAGTGAACCAATGAGGAAGTCGGCCAAGGGAGTCGGCCTCGCGATCATCGGGGGCGGCCGCGTCGGATTATTCCGCGGCGAAGTGGCAGCACGCCATCCGGCCGTTGAGTGGATCGGGCTCGCCGAAAAAAACCCGAACCGCGCCGGCGAAGTCGGCCCCAAGATTAGCGCAGACTTTGTGACGCAAAGTCATGTCGAGCTGCTTAAGCGGCCGGAGGTAACGGCCGCCATTATTTGTACCGACGAACATTTGCATGTCGATCCGATCATGGCCGCGGTCGAACGTGGCATTCCGATGCTGATCGAGAAACCGCTCGCCACCAATCTTGCAGAATCCGAGCGGGTGCTGAAAGCCATCAAGGCGGCGAAATTGGATGCCGTCGTCGGTTACACCCAACGCTTCCGCCGACGCTGGCTGGCGGCGAAAGAAAAGTGTCGAACGGGCGCATTGGGTGACGTCACGATGGTGACCTCGCGAGCCTTTATGAATCGCCTGGTTGCGATCGACAATTACAAGCGTACCGACGACCCCACAACAATCTCGCCCATGGTCATTTCCGGCACGCACGCACTCGACATCTGCATGTGGTGCCTTGAGGGCAAGACCGCAGTCGAATGTTATGCTCGGTCCGTCGACAAGGTGCTGGGCCCATCATACAAGGGCATCGATGGTACTGCGGGCATGATAAATTTCTCCGACGGCACCATTTATCATCTCAACATGTCCTGGGCGTTGCCGGTGACCTGGCCGGCCGCTGTGTATTCGCTCGAGGTCGGCATCATCGGTACGACCGGCGTGCTCACCATCGACGATACGCATCGCGACATCGTGCTTGCGGTCTCGAAGCCGCAGTCGGAGGGCTACAATCCGGATGCCACGCGGCTTGTCGATTTCATGGGCAGCTATCCGCCCGGCGACATGGCGCTCGGCGAGCTTCGCGGGCCGATGGCCGAGGAGACCGATTCGTGGCTCAATCGCGTTGCCCTCGGCCTGCCGACGGCGGCAGCAACGGTGGAAGAAGCGCACCGAAATCTGATGCTGACCAAAGCGCTCGATCTGTCAGCCAAGCGTAAGCAACCGGTGAAGCTTCCGCTCGATCCCGACGAAGTACGCGCCGCCGCCTGACCGGCCGCTATTGCTGCGGCTGCCTCCGCGTTGGCGCCGGCGTCGTGCGCGTCGGTGTCGGCGTTGGCGCCGGCGTCGCGCCCGTTGCGCCCGTTGCGCTGCTGCCCCCGAACAGGAAACGTTGCGGATTGTGGGCGAGATCCGTGATTGCCTTGCCCGCGATGTCGATTTGCCGTGTCGCGGTAGCGGTCATCTTATTGACGCCGATCGTAATGTCGTCGGTACGCTTGTCCAGATTGTCGATAAGTGTGCGCGCTGAAGCAGTTGCTTCCTTGGCGTTACTCATAGTTTCATTGGCGTTACTCATAATCGAGTCCACTTTGTCGCTGTTGCGCGCGAGCGATGCGCTGAACGTGGCAATATCATTGATCGCTTGATGTAGCGCTTCCTGATTGGCGGCAATCACTTCTTCCGCTTTGTTCAGCACCTCGCGCGCTGCCTGCATCATGTCCTGACTGGCGCTGGGATCGGCCTTCAAGGTTGGCGGCTCACCCTCTTCCCGTTCGATCAGTGGTGTAGTTGGCGAGACGCCCTTGAGAGACACAGATGCGACACCGGTCAAGCCGGCAAATTCAAGTCCAACCCGAGTGTCGGAACGAATCGGCGTCGCTTTGTTGACCGCCAGCAATGCGATCACCTGGGAAGGCTTGTCGGGGTCGAGTCGCAGATTGGTGACCTCGCCGACGCGAATCCCGTTGAACAGAACGTTGCCGCCCACCTGCAATCCCGACACCGAACTGTCGAAGATCACACGGTACGCGACGGCCTGTTTCTTGCCAGAAGAGTGATGTAGCCAGAAGATAAAGCCAAACGCGCCCGCGACCACGGCGAACGTGAACAATCCGATCAGTGCGTAGTGCGCTTTTCTCTCCATCACTCCACTCCATTAGTTCCTAGCCGCTTGCCGGCCTGCCATGGCGCGCACACCGTGGAAATAGGCCTGCAGCCACGGGTGCTGCGATGCCAGCATCGTATCCATGGTGCCGGCTTCAATGATCTTTCCGTCACCCAGAACGGCGATCCGGTCGCAGATCGTATGCAGACTATCGAGGTCATGGGTTACCATAAATACCGCCATCGACGAAACTTGTTGTAAAGTCAGGATCAGCTGATCGAAATCGCCGGCACTGATTGGATCCAGGCCTGATGTTGGCTCGTCCAGGAAGAGAATTTCCGGATCGAGCGCCAGCGCCCGAGCAAGTGCGACACGCTTGATCATGCCGCCCGAAAGTTCCGAAGGGAATTTTCGGTATACATCCGGCTTCAACCCGACCATTTCCAGTTTCGTTATCGCTATTTCGGTCATCAGGCGGTCCGAAACATCGAGATATTCGCGGATCGGAAATTCGATATTTTCACCGACCGTCAGCGAAGAGAACAACGCACCTTGCTGGAACAGGATGCCCCAGCGCCGCTCGATCTCCTGTCGCTGCATCTCGCCGGCCTCATCGAGGTTGACGCCGAAGACGTCGATCCGCCCCGCCTGCTTCGGCAACAGGCCGAGAATCGTGCGCGTAAGAACGGACTTGCCCGCACCCGAAGCACCGACGAAGCCAAGAATCTCGCCGCGATAGACGTCGAGGGTAACGCCATTGAGAATCGGGTTGCCTTTCAGTTCGACGACAAGATCGCGCACCTCGATCACGGGATCATTTGCCATGTCACATTCCGATTGATGCGAAAAACATGGCAAAAACACCATCGAGTACGATTACCAGGAAGATGGACTTGACCACCGAATTGGTTGTTTTCTCGCCGAGTGACTCGGCGCTGCCCTGCACCTGCAATCCTTCGACGCAGGCCACGACGCCGATGACCAGCGCCATAAATGGCGCCTTGATCATTCCCACCTCGAACGTGGTGCTCGTTACCGCTTCACGAAGGCGCGCTAAAAAGACCTCTGGCTGAATGCCGCCATAAAGCCAGGACACCAGACCACCGCCATAAAGTGCCGCCATCGATCCGAGGAATGTGAGAATCGGCACCGCAATGATCAAGGCGAGGATGCGCGGCAAAACCAGGACTTCTATTGGATCAAAACCCATCGTGCGCAGTGCATCGATTTCCTCGCGCATGCGCATCGCGCCAAGCTCTGCCGTGTAGGAGCTCCCGGAACGGCCTGCGACCATGATGCAAACAATAAGCACACCGATCTCACGTAGCACCAAGACGCCGACCATATCGATGACGTAGATGTCGGCGCCGAACTTGCGGAAATGGAAAATACCTTGCTGGGCGAGAATGGCACCGATCAGTACGGTGATCAGGAGTATGATCGGTACCGCGCGCCAGCCGACGCGTTCCAACTGATGAACCATCGACGTGAATCGAAAAGTTGTCGGCCGCAACGCCACGCGTTTGAACGCGACGATCAGCGAGCCAAGCATATGCGCCAACAAGGCGAGATCGGCACCCACCGACGCCATGGTTCTTCCGACGCTTTCAAGCGTTGCAACGATGCTATTGGGCTTGGGAGGCGGTGGCGACAGTATCTGTGTTCCGGCATGAACCTTGTCGAAGAGGCCGCGATAATCTTCGCGCAGTCCGACAAGACGCGCTTCGCGTCCCTGACTTATCCAGTTTCGTAGCGTACGCTCGATGAGCCATGCGCCATACGTGTCGAGATAATCAATGCGAGCGATATTGACTGCGATGCTGCGCGCCGTAACGCCACGCGTGGCTGCGTCCACCTGCGGCTCAATCGCGCTGGCATATTCAGCAGTCCACGACCCGGCTGCGCTGAGTTCGACCCAATCGCCCCGCGTTTGACTACTGAGCAAGACTCCTGCGGTCACCGAGCCACTCCTTCGTACACCACACAGCACCGCGCGCCCGCGCTTGATCCTTCGCAGGACGACGAGCTGAGACAGGACTGGATGCGTTGCGGCGGGACTTTGCGGTTGCGCCACGAACCGGTCGGCAGGCGGTGGCTACAATGCAAGGGCCGCATTGAGCGCAATCTTCCGCCCCGCCCTTCACACAGTTAAAGGTTAACAAATTGTTAGTAATCGTTAAATCTCGTTTACCCTTTTAGGTTAATGATGGGTTAACTATAAATGCCCGCGTTTAGTGGGCCATTCGAACCGTGCGCCTCAAACGGCGTCCCTGGACCGTTGCGCAGCTTTGGACGCGGTGGCAGCCCCAACGGCCTAACAAGCCGATACGCCCACACAGTTGGCATTGGCATCATTCACCGCAAACAAGCTTTCCACCACAGGCCGTTGCATATTCTTTATCGGCGGAATCGACAGAACTTCCATGTAGACGGTGCCCAGCCCCTGAAGCCCCAATAACGTGCCGGCACCAAGGCTGAGATCGAGGTCACGGTTCGCTACGAATGGGCCTCGATCGTTGATCGTCACGTTGATCGAGCGGTGGTTCTTGGGATTCGAGACGCGGATCAATGTGCCAATCGGTAATGTCTTATGAGCGGCATGCCATCCGATCGGATTGAAACTCTTGCCGGTTGAAACCAGCTTGTCTTCCCAATACATCGACGCAACAACCCACTCACCAGCTTGAATCCGGTCGAAGGTATTCTCGCTCGAGACACTTAGCACGGGAATCGCAGACAACACGCTGCCACACGCCAAAACGAGACCCGCATACGCCAGCGTCCTTTTGACCCATCTCACGACTACTTTTTTTTCGATGATCTGCATCAACCTGATTCGACAATTGATTTACGCCAAATGCCGCATCGACGGCTCGCACTGATCGAGGGCGGGCCGCGGAAGGAACGGCGTTTTGTTCGATTTGTTCCCTTGAGCACCAAAAATACGGCAGTTATGTGATCGGTGACGTCCCAACCTAGCCGCGTTCACGGAGTGGCTTGATCGACAAATCAGCTGCAAGTTTGTCGAGTTGCGCAAGCAGTTCAGGCGCAAGCGCTAATCCGTTGCGCAGTCGGTCGGCGCGACGTTGCGCGCGGCGCTCGCCCGGCAGCCGAACGCTTTGACCTGGCAATGCTTTCGTGTCGCGCAGCTCACGAATATGCCGATCGACTTCTGCCTTGAAATCATCGATTGGCTGGAATCGGCTCGGGTCGAGCGCGACCACGAACTGGCCGGTATTGGTAATCTTGTCCGGCTCAGCATTGAAATCGACGCAATCGCGACCAAACAGCGCACCGTTGAGGGTGCCGGCAAGCAGACCAAGGATGAGCGCGAGTCCCGCTCCCTTATAGCCCGCCATTGGCAACAAGAGCGCTTCCGCACTCTTGTGCGGGTCGGTAACCGCTTCGCCGGTTTTTGGATCAATCATCCAGTCGGCCTGTAGCGGCTTGTTTTGCAATCGGTGATTCTTGATCGTGCCATAGGAGACAATCGAAGTGGCGATATCGAGGACCACCGGTTCTTCCTTTCCGGCGGGGATGGCTATTGCCACCGGGTTGGTGCCGAGTAGTGGCTCGGCACCGCCAGCCAACGGCATGTGGTTGGCATTCGCCACCGCCGAATAGATACCCACCATGTCAGCTTTAAGCGGCAGCGCGGCGTAGACACCGGCCGCGCCAGCGTGGCCCGACATGCGGCATCCTACCCAGGCGACTCCGCATTCGCGCGCGAGTTCAATGGCCGCCTGCGCGGCGCGTGCCACAACCAGATGGCCCATGCCGTTGTCGCCGTCGACGAGTGCGGTCGCCGGAGCGCTTCTGTTGACGGTGATGTTGGGCCTCGGATTGGTCGAACCGAGTTTCAAGCGCTGCACATATTGCATCAAACGGAACACACCATGGGCATCGGCCCCGATAAGGTCCGCTTCCAGCATAAGTTCGGCGATCTTGCCGGCGTCATCCTTCGACACACCGGCTTTACCCATCGCATCGACGATCAGGCTCGTAATAGCAGCTGTTGGAACGCGAGCTGATTTGGCGGTCTGAACGTTCATGATTTCCCCGATAGCAAAATCTCCGCACGCGTCCCCAAGATTGTCGCCTTGTCGGCATCGGAAATCTTCAATGATCGTACGTGCCTCACGCAATCCATCATGCCCATGTCATAAGGATAGTCGCTGCCAAGCATAACGCGATCAGCGCCGACATGCCCGATCATGAATTCCAGGACCGGCGACGAATGAAGGATCGTGTCGTAATAAAAGCGCTTTGCGATGTTCGCCGGTTGCTTGGAAATATTCTTCTTTGGCTCGGGGCGCACCTGCCAGCCGTGCTCCCAGCGCGCAGCCTGATACGGCGTGAAACCGCCACCATGGGCGAGCACAACGATAAGTTTGGGATGGCGATCAAGCACGCCGCCGAAATAGAGACAGGCCGCGCCGATCGTCGTGTCGAGTGGATTGCCGATCAAATTGTTGAGGTAATAAGACTTCATCCGATCGGCGCCGGCGACATTGTTCGGATGCACGAACACGAACGCGCCCAGTTCCTCGGCGGTCGCCCAAAGAGGCTCGAAACTCGGATCGTCGAGGTTTTTACCCATGATGTTGGAGGCAAACATGGTCCCGCGCAGGCCGAGCTTGGTCATCGCGCGCTTGAGCTCCTCGGCGGCTTTTTCGGGCGCCTGCATCGGCAGAGTTGCAATGCCCATGAACCGCTGGGGATTTTCTTTGACCAATTTCGCGATTTGATCGTTCTGGATCGTGGCGGCGGCAATCCCGAGTGCGGCCTCCTGGTTATAGAGATAAGTTTGTGGCGTGGCTGAGAGCACGTGCACGTCAACACCCGCTTCATCCATGTCACGCAAGCGGTGCGCAATATCAAAGCCACCGCGCGGGTAGGGTCTGTACGCAACGCCGCCGACGTCGAGCGTCGCCGACGCCGCGTCGATCGGAGTGATCGTCACCGGCACCTTGGGCGCTTCCTTGCGCAGCAGTGCGGCAGTTTCTTCGGTCAACACATGCGTATGAGTATCAATCGTTCGCACTTTGCTCATTTCACCACCCGAAAGACGCCACTCCGCGCACGGCAAGGAGCGCCTGAGTGCCGCAGCTGGCGCGTTGACGCAAGCCCCTGTCGTGGCCTTTCCTTTGAGCTATAAACAAGGCCCCACAGACGGTTTCGGACCTTCTCATGACCGCAAGCCCCACCCTTACGAAACACACGCCGCGCGTCGAGGACGACGCCCTCGTCCGCGGTGCCGGCCGCTTCATGGACGACCCGCGCTTGCCCAACACGGCCTACGCCGCCTTCGTGCGGTCGCCACACGCGCACGCCCGCGTTGTTTCGGTGAAGATCGAGGAAGCGCGCAAGGCAAAGATGGTGCTGGCTGTCCTCACGGCCGGGGACATGAAGGCAGCCAATGTGGGTAGCCTGGCGCGGCATCCCCCCGTGCCAGGTCGCGGTGGTGCCAAGATGATCGTGCCGTTCCGACCATCCTTGGCAGGTGAAAAGGTGATGCACGTCGGGGACCCTGTCGCGATGGTGGTCGCAGAAACACTCGCGGCAGCTCAAGACGCCGCGGACCTCGTGCAGGTCGAATACGACGAGCTGCCCGCTGTCATCGATCTGCGTGAGGCCATGAAAAAGGGCGGCACGCAGCTTTATCCGGAAGCGCCCGGAAATCTTTGTGTGGACTGGCCGGGACCTGTGCCCGATGAACAGAACGAACGCGAGGTCGCCGAAGTCATCGCAAAGGCGCCGCATGTGGCCAAGGTCAGTGTGACTAACCAGCGCATGGTGGTCGCTTCCATGGAAACGCGCGGTGGGACCGGCGTCTACAACAAGGACAAT
>Ga0075028_100001026_pt1 | contig 10073 bp, 10 predicted proteins | sample LitLauG_LLR_2014_FD_71390 | JGI IMG/M metagenome (GOLD analysis project Ga0075028, IMG submission 71390) | Freshwater sediment microbial communities from Pennsylvania, USA - Little Laurel Run_MetaG_LLR_2014 | ecosystem: Environmental > Aquatic > Freshwater > Creek > Sediment | place: USA... | reverse complement strand
TCTTCGTTTCGCGGGCCTGCGCCGCTGCTCGGTGCGCTGAACATCCGTACCGAGCGTGGTGCGGTGACGTTTGCGTCGTTTGAGAGCGGGCGCTGGGCGTGGGCGACGGGGGCGGAGCTGTCGCATCGCGATTTTCGCAGCGTCGTGCCGGGGCTGGGGTTGCCGGCTGAGAGTCTGCTGGAAGGGCTCGAACTCAAGCAGCAGATGCGAATCAATTACTTGCTGTTTCGGCATCCGGAGCGGCGTTGGGACGTGGCCACGCAAGCTGGGTACGAGCTGGGACGCATCTGGTCGCAGCCGGGACACACGTTTGTGAAGCTGCAGGCGTCGGCGGTAGGACATTGGCTTCCGCAATTTCGCGGCGACAACTACGAGATGCAGGAGCGGCTCTATGTGGGCCGGACGGTCGGTACCGTTCCCTTTGATGAACTCAGCATGCTGGGCGCGGAGCGGGATAACGATCTCTGGCTGCGCGCTCACATTGGAACGCGCGACGGGCGGAAGGGTAGCGCTTCGCTCGGGCGGCGGCATTTTCTTTCCAACTGGGAGATGGATCGGAACGTCGTGCAGACGAGCGTTTTCCAGGTGAAACTCGGGCCGTTTGTGGATACGGGGGCTATTGCGGATTCGTGGTCGGGCCTGGGGTCGGGAAAATGGTTGTGGGATACCGGTTTGCAAGCGAAGGTGCGGGTGTTGGGCGCGGGGTTTGCGGTTTCGTATGGGAGAGATCTGCGGTCGGGGAACGGGGCGCTGTATTTAACGTATGAGCGGAAGGCGGAGTTGGGAGCGCTGCTGGGGAGGCGGTAGGGGGCTGGTCGAGAGCACGTTCCGGATGTTGGTAAACGCCTGATTTGGTCAACTATTCACTTGTCAACCGATGGATGGGCGATATTCAATGCGTTTAAGCATGAAGAAGCTACTCGAAGTCATCAAGCACCCGCTTGGTCCCGAACGATTTCACCAGCTTCTCACTGCTCGGCAGCAACAGAGGAAGGGCTTTGTCGACGCCAACGTTAAGGCAGATTCTTGATGCCTTGGAAAAACAGGTATTGGTTGGAAGAACCTACCTCGACACCGCAAAGGGTCTGCTGAAGGCGGACTCTGTTCTCCTGCAGACTGCGCCGACTTTCTTCGGCTTGGCGATTGATGGCAGTTTGGAACTCGCCCAGATGGCTATCGCAAGACTCTACGACAAGACAAGGGACAGCATGACTGTGCCAAGGATGTTGGAACGGGCCGAGCAGGAGGCTGGCACGTTCCAGCGTGGCACCGGGCAGGAGGTTAGGCAGGCGATATCGGAGTCCGAGGGGGCAGTGCTCGGGCTCGAGTCGGTGATCGCATCCATTCGTGAGCGGAGGAAGGGATGGCTTGCGCACCTCGACCCGGAGACAATCGCCGACCCCAAGGCACTGGACGCTCGGGCAAAACTGACCATCCCGGACCTTGAGCGGGCTTTCAAGGAGACTGAGGAGATACTCCTGAAGCTGGCTGCGCTGTACGATGGAACCATAGGCGAGTTGAAGTACATCGGCGGTGATGATTATGAGGTTGCACTTGACTGGATACGCAAGGCGAAGTGCGCGTTCATCGAGAAGTATGAGCAGGAGTTTAAGCAGAATTGGGACGGACCTCGACCGAAGGATTGCTCTCGCAAGGACTGGGAGCTGCTTTAGCCCCTCATCGATGTTTAGATAGGCCTAGGCGAATTGCGCATCTAGAAAGTTGACCGTACTTGGTGATAAATCTCCACAGCACAAGTTGACCGGCGCTCATCGCGCCGACTCCATTTGGGGTAAAGACGCTTTCAGCAATGAAATCTGCGGCAATTCCACGTTTCCCTGTCGCCTGCTTTGAAGGGGCGCGGCTTCAGAGCCTGCCCTTGAGAGAGCGCAAGCGAACGAAGGGCGCCGATTCGGAGGCACAATCCGTCGGCCTTTAGGCCTGAGGCGGCCCTCCCTCAGCGGCTGAAGCCGCCTTTGTCGGGTTGCCTTTCCGGCACGCCTGAAGGCGTGCCCCTTCAAAGCAGCTACGCGTCCTGCGACACCGTTCCAGGTCTGCACAAGCGCCTGGCGCGAGCGCCAACGCTTGTGAGAACCCCCGACCGCAACCTCTGATAACATGCTGCGGCAAAACTGTTTTGGGAGGCCAGCTTGCCAGAGAATATGATCCCCGAACGAGAAGCCGCTGTTGCGGTGCAAGGAAGCCCGCGCCTTCGCGTCCTGGGCATCGTACTTGCCGGGGGCAAAGGAACCCGGCTTTTTCCCCTGACGCGGGAACGCGCCAAGCCGGCGGTTCCTTTTGGCGGCAAGTACCGGATCATCGACTTCGTGCTGAGCAATTTCGTCAATTCCGGAATCCACTCCATCTATGTCCTCACCCAGTTTCGCAGCCAGTCGCTGCTGCAGCATTTGAGCGAGGGGTGGCAGTACGGCGGAATGCTGAAGAGCCACTTCATCATCAACGTCCCGGCGCAGATGCGTTCCGAGAGCGAATCCTGGTATCAGGGGACAGCCGACGCCATTTTCCAGAACATCAATCTGGTCGAGCAGTCCGATCCGCACCTGGTGGCGATCTTTGGCGGCGACCACATCTACCGCATGAATGTCGGCAGCATGATTGATTTCCACATGGCGAGGCGCGCGGAAGTAACGGTTGCCGCCATCCCGGTTCCCAAAGTGCACGCCGGTGAATTCGGCGTTGTCGAGGCGGGCGAAGATGGACGCATCGTAGCGTTTCACGAAAAGAACCCCAACGCGCCTACCATGCCCGGCGATCCCAGCCGCGTGTACGCCTCCATGGGCAACTACATTTTCTCCGCACGCACTCTTGTGGATCTGCTCCATGCCGACGCGAAACACCCCGGCAGCCGTCACGATTTCGGCATGGACATCCTGCCGAAGCTTGCGGGCAAAGCTCCCATCTATGCCTACAACTTTGAAGCGAACCGGATCCCGGGCGAGGCCGAAGACGCCATCCCTTACTGGCGCGACGTCGGGACCATCGAGGCTTACTACGAAGCCAGCATGGATTTGAACGATGTCAAGCCAGACCTCAATCTCTACAACCGCGAGTGGCCGGTGCGCAGCGCGAGCTACCCGGATCCGCCGGCGAAGTTTGTCTTCGATGAAGAGGATCGCCGCGGGCAGGCGATCGACAGCATCGTTTCGGGCGGATGCATTCTCAGCGGCGGCATGGTGCGCAAGTCCGTGCTTGCGCGGGGTGTCCGCGTGCACAGCGGCGCGCTGGTGGAAGGTTGCGTCATCATGGACAACTGCGACATCGGGCGGCGAGCCAAGTTGCGCCGCGCCATTCTGGATAAGAACGTGCGCATCCCGGCAGACGCTACGGTCGGCTACGATCTGGATGCGGACCGCGCCCGGGGATGGCATGTGACTGAATCGGGCATTGTCGTGATTGGGCGGGAGCATAGCCCGGTGCCGATGGCGGCCATGCTGGCGTGAGGGGTGGCCCGGCTCATCTCGACTCAAGCACAAAGGCGACGACGACTGAAATAAAGGCGACGGCCTGAATGACTACGAGGAAAGCCACACCCGCCACGTGGAAAGCCCTTAGCAGTGAGGGCTGTGCGCCGCCAAATCGCTTGACGCGATCTAGTTCTCGTTCGTAGTCTTCGTCTTCGCCATCAAGCCAGTACCGCACTGCAGCCACCTCGATGGCTCGGACGGTTGCGGTTCGGGAAGGTCAACCATTGCGGCCGCGATGATCGGGCGGGAACTTTGGCGCGTTGAAGCGGCCGGTCAGTCTTTGCCGTCCTGCCCGAATCCCTTACGCCGCTGCTCGCTGTAGGTGTGCAGAGCGCTCTCAATGATCGGATACGCTTCCGCCGCGGGGCGGATTTCGTCCACTTCAACGGCTTTGCCCTCGAGCTGCTTGTAGTCCTGGAAGAAGCGGCGGAGCATGACCATGCGGTGCGAGGGCATTTCTTTGGCGTCCCGGTAGGAGTTGAACTCGGGATCTTCGGTGGCAACAGCGATGATCTTGTGATCTTTCTTGCCGGAATCAATCATGGTCATCAGGCCGATGGCGCGAGCGTGGATGATGGTCAGCGGGACGACGGTTTCCTGGCAGAGAACGAGCACGTCGAGAGGGTCGTCATCTTCGGCGAGTGTCTGTGGGATGAAGCCGTAGTTAGCGGGGTAGTAAACCGCGGAGTAGAGCACGCGATCGAGCTTGATGAGGCCGCTGGTCTTGTCGAGTTCGTACTTGACACTCGAGCCGAATGGGATCTCAATGACGGTGTCGAACTCGTGGGGTAGCTTGCTGCCGGGTGTCACGTCGTGCCAGGGATGGATCATAAGAATCGCGAAGCTCCCGAGGGTGGATGTCGTAGCGAGCTCGATGGCCGTAAGTGATTGTAAATGCTAGCCGTCCGGGTGGCGAGAAGGGCAGGGGTGTCATTCGCACTTCTGCGTCTTGACCCTCATCCTGCGGGCGAATAGAGTCTAAGTGAGGAGCCGGCGAAACTATGTCCACACAGACTGCGAAGATCTTCAAGTTCGGGGCCGTGATGGCCATCATCCTGGTTTCCCTGGCTTACCTCGCTTATACGGGCGTGCAGGAGAGCAAGAGCTACTACGTGACCATCAAGGAACTGCGTGGCCTGGGCGACAGCGCGTACACCAAGCGCCTGCGAGTCGCGGGGAATGTGGAGCCGGGTTCGATCAAGCGGAACGGCACCGAACTGGAATTTGTCCTGCTCGAAGAGACGAACAAGCTGAACGTTGTCTACAAGGGAACGGAAGCGCCGCCGGATACGTTCAAGGACGATTCGCAGGCGCTCGCGGAAGGTTCGTTTGGGCGCGATGGCGTCTTTCATGCCAACCATCTGCAGGCGAAGTGCGCGTCGAAGTATGCGCGCAAGCCGGGACAGGGTGGGCAGGCTGCGGCGCCGTCAACAACGATGTAGCTTGGTAGCTGGCTTCCGCGTTTTGCAAATTTCCTAGAACCTCATAGACTCATCCCTGCTTTCATCTTGAGCGCAGTGCGAATGAACGTGTCCGCGGCTGAGAAGAATTCCAATCCGGGCGCTCCCGTCGTTGTCCTCAGCAATTTGACCAAGCAGTTCGGGCGCTTTGCCGCGCTGCGCAAAGTCAGCGCCGAATTTCTGCCGGGCCGGCTGTATGCCGTGCTGGGAGAAAACGGGGCGGGGAAGAGCACCATGCTGCGCGCGATCGCGGGTCTGGCGCAGCCGACGGACGGGCAGGTGCGGGTGCTGGGATCGGACCGAGTGCGGGACGTGTGCCATCGCCTGGGATACATGGCGCATCCGTCGCTCTTGTATGACGAAATGAGCGGGCTCGAGAATCTGCTCTACTTTGCCGGCCTGTACGGCGTGCACGACCGGCAGCGGTCGGTGGCGGCGATTGAGCGTGTGGGGCTCGATCCGGAGCTGTTGCGTCCGGTGAGCCAGTATTCGCAGGGGATGCGGCAGCGGATGTCGCTGGCGCGGGCGCTGGTGCATGATCCGGAACTGCTGTTGCTGGATGAGCCCTTCTCCAACGTGGACGTTGCTTCGGCGCGGGAGATGGTGCAGTTGCTGGGCAAGATGCGCGATGGCGGCAAGACGATCTTTGTGGTGACGCACCAGGCCAGCCTCCTTGCTCCGGTGGCGGATGAATTTGTCTGGATGCACGCAGGGACCATCGAGAAGCGCACCTCGCATCTCGAGCCGGGGGTGACGCAGTGAGCGAGAGCGGAATCACGCTGGCCGCCCTGCGCAAAGACCTGCGGCTGGAATGGCGTTCGAAAGACGCCATCAACTCGATGCTGTTCTTTTCCCTGCTGGTGGTGGTGATTTTCAGTTTTGCGTTCAATCCCACGGCAGAAGAGTCGCGCATTATTGCCGGTGGGCTGATCTGGACGGCGTTTCTGTTTGCTGCGGTGGTAGCGCTCAACCAGACCTGGGCGCGCGAGCTGCGCAACCAGGTGCTGGACGCTTACCGGGTCTCGCCGGCTCCAGCGAACGCTTTGTTTCTGTCGAAGGCGATCGGGAACTTCGTCTTCGTCACGGTGCTGGAAGCGCTAATGACCCCGTTGTTCATTGTGTTCTACAACCTGCGAGCGCTGGGTCCGGCATACCTTTTGCTGGTAGTATCCGTTTTAGGGACGTGGGCGCTGGTGGTGAATGGGACGTTCTTTGCAGCCATTTCGCTGCGCACGCGCAGCCGTGAGATCATGCTGCCGTTGCTGCTGTTCCCAATTTCAGTTCCCGCGCTGATGGCGATGGTGGAGGCGACCAGAATCATTCTGATGGGGGATGGTTCTCCCAAGTTCTGGATCGTGCTGCTGGGGGTGTACGACGTGGTTTTCACTACGGTTTGTCTAACTCTATTTGAAACGGTGCTGAACGCAGAATGAAACCCGGATTCGTGATCTTCGCACTGATTGTTTTTGCCCTGCTGAGCTACGCGCTTTACGCGGCACTGGTGCTGGCTCCGACAGAGCTGACGATGGGAGATGTGCAGCGCATCTTCTACTACCACCTGCCATCGGCGTGGACAGGGATGCTGCTGTTCATCGTTAATTTTGTCGCGTCGATCTGGTATCTGATCAAGCGCAATGCCAAGGCGGACATTCTGGCGCTGACCACGGCAGAGGTCGGGCTGGTGTTCTGGACGGTTGTTCTGATTACGGGACCGCTGTGGGCGCGGCCGGTGTGGGGCATCTGGTGGACGTGGGATGCAAGGCTGACTTCTTCGCTTGTGCTCTGGCTGATCTACGCAAGCTACTTAATTCTGCGCCGCTTCTCGGCCGGAACCCAGATGCCGGTGCTGGCGGCGACGCTGGCAGTGTTTGGCTTTGCGGATGTTCCGTTCGTCTACCTGGCGATCTGGTTCTTCCGGACACAGCACCCGCAGCCGGTGATTGGAGGCGGCGGGTCCCTCGATCCTTACATGTGGCATGTGGTGTTGTGGAACTGGCTGGCGTTTGGCTTGTTTGCGGTGCTGGTCTGCTGGGTGCGCTGGCGGCTGGAGACGACGAAGCGGCAGGTGGAAGCATTGCACGCGACGGCCGCGCTTGAAGGGGGGTACCGCTAGCCATGGATTCCTTGACCTATATGCAAGTGGCGTACGCTGCGACCTGGCTGATTCATCTCGGATACATCGCGACGCTGGTGACGCGTTATCGGGCGCTGAAGCGTGATGTGGAGGATATGAAGCGGAAGTAGGCTTGGGCGTACTGTGCGGTCCCAGGGGCAGTTCTGGGTGTTCTCGGCGGAAAAGCTCTTCAACGCAGAGGCCACGGAGAAAGGCCGCGGAGAGCGCAGAGGCAATCGCTCTTAGTTTGGCTTGCGGGTCGGATCTACTTCGGTGGTGAGTTCGGAGCGCAGAAATTCGTATTCTTCAATTACGGCCGCGGTGCCGATGCGGGCGCTGGGGCGGGGGCTTTCCACGCGAACCACTCTTGCCGTGAAGCGCACGCGTACGGAATCCGTCAGCGTAATGTGTGGCGGGAAGGTGAGCGTCACCTCAAACTTATCGCCGAGGGTCAAGGGGCGGTCGAGATAGAGGAACACGCCGCGGGCGCTCACGTTCTGTGTTTCCGTTACCGTTTCGAGGCCAGAAAGTATGACGGTGGCGGGCAGGCGCATCTCGAAGCGCCGCATGGTGCGGCGGTCCTGATCCGTTAACGGAGTCTTGCTTGTGCCTTCCCTCAGCATTTGGTCCCGGGTTTGTCCGGCGACAGCATGAGCCATTGCCGGAGAACCTTATCTCCCTAGTTTGATGCCGCTCGCCACGTCGAGCAAGATGAAAACGCAGCCGGAATTGACTCGGTTAACTGGATCGGTCAACTTCTCCAGCGGGGCGGAAAAGGGGTAACTATGTTACCGAGCATGCGCCAGGCCAAAACGAGAACCATGGGAACCGGGGAAACAGCCACTCTTTACATTGGCTTAGCGCGCTGGGGTTCGGCTTTCTGCGACGACGGTTGCCGGTGCGTGCATTCCTTTGCAGAAAATGCGCGAAATCTCCACAGCCAGCGGGACAGCTAGTAGGAAAGAGTCAGCATCTAAGGGCACGTCGGTTTCGTGGCGGAGGGTCGGCCGTGCCCAGTCGCTTGACAGGCTAACCCCAAGATGATTAAGTAGTTAGTTTAACTTTGCCCCAGGTTAGGTGACAGATTCGACGTGCCTTCGTGGCGTTGCGCCTCGGTTCTGGTGCGCCTTACATCATCATCCTCTCCACACTTTTGCCGATTTCGGAGGAACTCGTGAGCTTGATTCGCCGTGGTACAGGAACGTCCAAAACCGCAAAGGCGGTGATTGCGGGTGGTTGTCTGGTGGCGCTGGCCGCGACAGCCGTGTTCCTGAGGAAAGATGGCGGGGTCCCGTCTGCCAGGGCGGGTGTTCCCGCAGCGATGCAGAAAGTTCAGACAGCTTTTGGACAGCTCCCGATGGCCTTCGAGCCAAACCTTGGCCAGAGCGATCCGCAGGTGAAGTATGTGGCGCGTGGCAGCGGCTACGGGTTGGCGCTCACGGCGAACGAAGCGGTGCTGAGACTGCACTCGGGTGAGTCCGCGTCGGAAGTTCACCTGCGCCTGGACGGCTCGGCAGCGAACCCGGTAGCAACGACGCTGGATGCTTTGCCCGGCCACAGCAACTATCTGCGCGGCAGTGACTCTTCGAAGTGGGTGCGTAACGTGCCGCAGTATGCGCGGGTGCGTTATGAGCAGGTCTATCCGGGAATCGATCTTGTTTACTACGGCAAGCGGGGACGACTGGAATACGATTTTGTGCTCGCGCCGGGGGCGGATCCCGATCGGATTGCTCTTGGTTTCGATGGGGCAAAGAGAATTGGGTTAGATCAGCAAGGCAATCTTAGTCTTGAGGCCGACGGCGGAAACGTGCAACTGGAGCCACCGCGTGTGTACCAGGTCGTGAATGGCGAGCATCGCGCCGTGGCGGGGCGCTACGTGTTGACGGCGGCGAATCATGTGGGCGTAAAGCTCGGTGCGTATGATCGCAGCCGCGAGCTGGTGATTGATCCTGTGCTGAATTACTCGAGCTACTTTGGCGGTAGCCAGGATGAGTCGGCGGTAGCCATCGCGGTTGATACCGGACTGAATATTTACGTAGCGGGTACGACGACATCGGATGGCTTGGCTACTACAGGCGTTTATCAGGCGACACGCAAGGGCGGCACCGATGTTTTCATTGCAAAGCTGAATCCCTCTGGTTCGAGCCTTACCTACGTGACGTACTTGGGGGGCAGTCTGAACGATGCGCCGGCGGCGCTGGCGGTGGATAACGGATTTGAAGTATACGTTGCGGGGAGTACGAACTCGACAGATTTTCCGACCTCCACTTCGATTTCGAGCAACACGATCACGGCCGGAACGCATGGCTATTTAAGCAAGCTGGATTCGGCGGGAGCGACGCTGCTCTACTCGACGTTTCTGGCAGGCAGTGGACTCGACAACGCAACCGGTCTCGCGATTGACAGCAACCAGAACGCGTATCTAACGGGGACGACCACATCCACGAACTTCCCAACCTTTGGCAATGTCTATCGAACCACGTTCCCGACCGGTGCTTCGACACAGATCTTCGTTTGTGAAATCAACACGGCGGCAACCGGCACCGCCAGCCTGGTCGCGTCAACGTTCTTTGGCGGCAATGCAGCCGCCAACTACGTCGGTGGCGGCATAGCGCTCGATGGCGGCGGTAACATCTACATCACCGGAGGCACGAACGCCAGCGCAACCGATTTCCCGCTTGCGAACGCTTTCACCGGGGGTGACACGTACCACGGTGGCCTGGATGCGTACATCGTCCGCTTTCCGCACACCCTGGCAACGAGAGATTATGCGACTTATCTCGGCGGGAGCGGCGATGATGTGGGTACTTCAATCGCGGTGGACACCGCCAACAACACTTATGTGACCGGCATTACCACATCCCCCGACGTGAGTGTGCCGGCCCTTCCTTCGGGCATCACTGCGTTCCAGGCCGCTTCCGGCGGTGGTCAGGACGCATTCATCGCCAAAGTGAACCGGCCGTCGACCGGAAACATCACTCTGACATATTTCAGTTATCTCGGCGGCTCCGGCAC
>Ga0075028_100001024_pt1 | contig 10088 bp, 13 predicted proteins | sample LitLauG_LLR_2014_FD_71390 | JGI IMG/M metagenome (GOLD analysis project Ga0075028, IMG submission 71390) | Freshwater sediment microbial communities from Pennsylvania, USA - Little Laurel Run_MetaG_LLR_2014 | ecosystem: Environmental > Aquatic > Freshwater > Creek > Sediment | place: USA... | reverse complement strand
TCGTGGACATCTCCCTGGAGAGGCTCTCGACTTCTATGTCGAGATCAAGCACGCGAGCCCCGGCGAGCGCGTTGTCTTTCTCGTCGGCCCTCCGACCTTCCTGTCGCTGACGTGGCCGACCGAGGTCATGGCTACAGAAGAGAAGGAACCTCAACAATGGGCGAAGACGGTGAGGCGCTTCGTCACCGCGGCCTGAAGAGTTCTTCTTTGCGACTAGAGACGTCTAAGCTATGGTGGGGTTCTGCTCCGCCGACCTACCACATTTCCGACTTGACAACACCGGGATTCGGTATACGCTGTTACACAGAGCGAATTACGTCTTCTCCTCTTTCAGATCCCCTGAACTAAGGCAGCCCATCTGAAGTTCTCTCCTCTTAGTCGCACAAACCCAGGAGGTTGACATGTTTGCTCGTCACGTTTCCATGCACCTGAAGCCCAATACCGGTGCAGAGTTTACCCAGACAATTGAGAACGAGATTCTTCCCCTCCTTAAGAAACAGCACGGCTTCCAAGAAGAAATCGTATTCGTCGCCCCCGGATCGGGAACGGAAGTGGTCGCTATCAGTCTTTGGGACAAGAAAGAGGACGCGGAAGCCTATCTCCGCAGCAGCTATCCTGAAGTGCTGAAGGCCCTGGCGAAAGTGGTAGACGGTACTCCGGAGGTCCGGAACTTTGAGGTGGCCCACTCGACCTTGCAAAAGACCGCTGTTCTCGTAGCCGCCTGAGGCAAGCAGACAGGCTTTCGCGTTCGTAAGGGGGGCGGCCGATCCCCGCCCCTTACGAAAGAGACAAGAAGAGTTGAGGTTTAGATCTTTCTGGTCACGCCCGCTTCTCAAAGGTAATCCTGCTTTCCGAAACGCCCGCTTCCAGAAGACTTGGAGGTGTTCTGTGCCCCAGCAACCGCCGATTTCCTTTCCAATGGGCACGAAGAACGTGCTCATCATCGATGGCAACGAAGCGATGCAGCAGTTGCGCGCCCGCGTGCTGAGAAGCCGCGGAGTTCACGTGCACACGGCCAAAAGCGTCACAGAAGCGGAGTTGCTCTGGGTGCCTGATTTTTTCGACTTGGTACTGCTGGACGTGCGCCAGAGATCCAAAGATGCAGTGGAGTTCTGGCGAACGATTCGGCGCCAGTATCCAAGTCAGCGGATCAGTTTCCTAGTTGGACCCCCAACATACCTGGCTCCTACCTGCGCCGACGATGTCATTGCCCGCGACGGGGTTCCTGAGGACTGGGTGCAGGGGCCAGGACTCCTGCATGTGGCATAAGGCCTTACAGACCGATAGCAGCCAGATGGAGACAACAAATCAAGGAGAAAATTCCATGAAACCGGAGCTTTTGACCAAGAGAGATGCAGATGCAGCGATCACGACTCATGAGGAGAACGTGCGCGCTCGCGCTTATGAGCTGTATGAGGTGCATGGCAAAATAGATGGCCATGCGGAAGAAGACTGGTTTCAAGCAGAAGGCGAAATAGCGGGAAGCAGCGAACGAAAAGCCGTCCTAGCCTCAGCCGCAAGATCACTGTGACTAGGAATCGTTGGTGAAGCCTGACGGGTTGGACGATCACGTAGTGGAGAGCGATGCTCAAACCAGGAGGTAAGCCATGACTAACATCTACGTCGGTAACCTAGACTTTTCCGCTTCCGAAGACCAGCTTCAGACATTATTCGCGGCGTACGGAGCAGTTAAAACAGTCACGACCGTCACGGATCGCGACACAGGTCAACCGCGGGGATTTGCGTTCGTCGAGATGGCTAATGGTCGTGAGGCGCGAGATGCTATTCGTACCCTGAACGGTTCGGTTCACGGCGGGCGCGCTCTGATTGTCAATGAGGCTCGTCCTAAGCTCTACCGCAGTGGTGAACACGAGTCACTTCCCAGTAGGGATCACCGGCGCCATCGTATCTAATGATTGGGGAGACGATGTTGTTGGCTTTCCTGCGAAAGCACTCGGGAGAATTCGACACACTTTCAGGCCCGTTTCCCAAGTGAAACAGGGGGAATTATGAATACCGGCGGCTCTAAATCTCTGGACAGCGGAGCGTGGAGGGATTTGTACAAGGCTGCGCTCTTTGAGGTGGATAGCGCCAGACTCCCGGAGCGCATTGCGCAAGCAGAGAAAGCACTTGCACTAAGGGCGCGGGAGTTGTTTCACATAGCCGGAGACAACATCGAAGAGGAACAGGCTCTGGACGACACGATGTACGCCTTGCATGCTCTGCGGAACACATCGCAAACTACCCACTGTATACCGCATCGCAGTGAGGCTGCCTAGGTCAACTCGCAGATGCTGCGCCATCCCTTTCCTGGGCTCTCCCTGCGTGCACGTCTCGCCCGCGCCGTTATTCGTGCACGTTGTCGAGAAATAATCTGAGCTTGCCGGAGCGTGAAGGCTGGCGCAGCTTGCGCAGAGCCTTGGCTTCGATCTGGCGAATGCGCTCGCGGGTGACGGCGAACGCCCGGCCAACCTCCTCCAGCGTGTGCTCCGAATCGTCCTCCAGGCCAAAGCGCATCTTCATGATCTTCTCCTCGCGCGGAGTCAGAGTGCGCAGCACCTGCCCGGTCTGCTCCTTCAGGTTCACGTTGATGGCCGCCTCGTCCGGTGCGATCACAGCGCTGTCTTTGATGAAGTCGCCGAGATGGGAATCCCCCTCCTCACCAATTGGCGTCTCTAGCGAGATCGGTACCTGCATGATCTTGCGCACTTTGCGCAGCTTGGCTGCGGGAATGTCCATGCGTTTGGCAATCTCTAACGAGGTAGGTTCGCGGCCCAACTCCTGAACCAGTTGCCGCGAGACGCGAATCAGCTTGTTGACGATCTCGACCATGTGCACTGGGAGTCGGATGGTGCGCGCCTGATCGGCAATGGCGCGGGTGACTGCCTGGCGAATCCACCACGTCGCATACGTGGAAAACTTGTAGCCTCGGCGATACTCGAATTTGTCCACCGCCTTCATCAGGCCAACGTTTCCCTCCTGGATCAGATCGAGGAACTGCAGTCCGCGGTTGCCATACTTCTTGGCGATGGAAACCACAAGGCGCAGGTTGGCTTCAATAAGTTCGTGCTTGGCCTGCTCCGCGTCCATCTCGCCCTGGATGATTTTGCGCTGCGTGCGGCGCAACTCTTGGAAGCTCACGCCGGCGTCGCTTTCCAGGCTTTTCAGCTCGGCGAGATGCTGCCGCTGCGGCCCACAGCGGAATGCAACGCTCTCTTCGGCCCTTGCCGTGGACCAGGACGTTAGGCTCGGGTTGGAGTCTAACGTCAACGACGCGAACGCCGACCAGTTCCGACACTCGCAATCCCCCCGCGAAACAGAGGTGCAGCATTGCGCGATCACGAATGCCGACCCGGCGAGCTGGATCAGGAGCATCCAAAATGGACTGCATTTCCTGCGCCGTGAGGTGCCGGACGAGGCGCACGTCCGTTTTCTTGGTAGGAATCGACAGGATGCAGCGAATCTGTTCAAGCGCAGACGGCACCCTATACTCCATGTACCGCATGAACGACTTGATCGCGGCGAGCCGGATGTTTCTGGAATCAGCACCGTTTCCGCGAGTCGCTTCCAGGTCATTCAGGAAGTTCATGATGAGCGGGGCATCAATCTGCTCCACCTGCAACTGCGACGGCGGGATTTTTAGGCCGTTGCTCGCGTATTCAAAGAGAAGCCTGAAAGCGAGTGCGTAGGGGTCACACGTGTTCGGGCTGGCCTGACGCTCGATCGGCAACCGTTGTTGTAGGAAAGCTGCGATATGCGGCGCGATAAGTGTCATGACCGGCCTCCCATGAAGTAGCGTTGGGAGGATTCAGCAATGTTCCTCATCAGCTCGGGCGTCGCTTCCAGATACCAGTACGTATCCGCGATGAAGCTGTGGCCGAGGTAGGTTGAGAGCGCCACCATGTGCCGTGTGATTCGATCCCGGTCATCGGAGCAGGTTTCAAGGGCCCTCACTGCAAAGGTGTGTCGCAATGCATGGATCGTGGGCCGCGGAAGGCCCGAATGACGCGGAAGGCCGATCTTCTCGATGGTTCTGCGAAATGCCACGTAGGCGTCGTGCCGAAGCAGTTTCCGCTTTCCCAAACCAACGAATACGTGATCGTCGAATGGGGCAAAGACGCGTCGCTTCGGCAGATAACGCTCCAAGACAGCTTGTGTTGTCGAATGCAGCGGAATCAACCGGCTCTTGCGGAATTTAGTATCTCGAATGATAAGACCATCCGCAGCGATGTCCTGCAACCGAAGATTAATCGCTTCCGACAGCCGCATTCCCGTACATGCCAACAGTCCGAAGAATGTGCTGTAGGTAAGCCCGCGATACTTGGGGTTGGGGTACCGCCCCACCTCAGATGCGGCTTCGACGAGGCGTCGGACATCTTCTTTTGAATAAATATAAGGAGTGGGACGCCGCGTTCGGTCCTCGCTCCCAAAGACAGGCGGTGGCACTTCATGACGTTGGTCCTCCGCACGCAGGTATCGCGCCAATCGAATTACTAATCCAAGTCGTCTGGCTCGCGTGCGAACGGACGGCGTCGATCCAGCCCACTTTATTGCTGTGTCAGAGCAGACATGGTGTTGGCCCGTTCCATCGGAAAACGCTGCGAACCCTCGCAACAGGTTGCCTGACCACTTCATCCCGAATCCCATAGCCCGGCGCACAGCCAGATATGCTTGCACGTCCTGAGTCAGCATGCCTTCACCTCCGGCCATGGCTGCGCTATCTGCCGCAGCGTAAGCACGTCCACCTTGGCGTAAATCTCCGTAGTCAAGAGGGAACGGTGGCGGAGCACGCCAGCGATATCTTGCAGGGATACTCCCTGCCGCAGCATACTGCTGGCAACAGAGTGACGGAGGATATGAGCTGCCCCTCGTTTCGAGCAGTTGATACCGACGCGGCGCATCGCACGCGCAACGATTGCTGAGACCGAAGTGGAGTCACTGAAGGCTCGATACGGAGCGAATGATCGGACAAACACTGCATCGGTGTCGGCCTGGGGGCGATGGTCTTTAATATAAGCAGCCAGCGCATCTCCAACCTCTTGGGTCAGTGGCAGCACGGTTTGGCGGCGTCCCTTACCGGAAACACGGATCATGCCTTCCCTCCAATCGAGATCGTCGAGCCTTAGCTGAACAATGTCACCTGCCCGAAGCCCCATGCGTGCGAGCAAGAGAAGGATCGCTCGGTTCCGCCTTCCGAGCGAAGTCGTCAGATTGGGTGACGCTACGACCTGTTCGACCTGATCGGGTTGTAAGTAGCGCGGCAAAGCAGAGAGCCGCCAATGAGCGAGAGTTGGGACCGACGCATAGAGACTGGCCGGGCACCTGCCCTGCGAGATCAGAAAGCGAAGGAACATACGGATGGCGCAGATGCTCTTTCTCGCACACGCCCATCCGGACTGCTGACTCTTATCCAACACGAACTGTCGCACGTTCCGCGCGTCATACCTGGTTGGATCTTCGCCCAGTTTCTTGATTAAAGCGCGCAGTTCGAAGCTGTAGATGGAAAGAGGAGCGTCGGAAGCTCCGCGATGCTGGCGCATCCAGTCACCGAAGAGCACTAGCAGGGGTGATCCCAGTACGGGCTCAACAAAAGTTGGAGTCAGGACAATGCCAGCGCGCCGCAAATAGACGAACCAAAGATCGACACTGTACTTCTGCCGGTGAGGTTTCAGTGGTGGATGATGTCCGCGACAACAGCATCGTTTCAAGTGATCGAGGAACTGCTGTGCATATCGTTCTTCAACACTCGCGATCGACAGGTTTCGATGGGCGATCCAATGGAGAAAGTGTTCCGCTGCCCGAATGTGCTTGCGCGCTGCAACCCACTGATAGCAGCCTTGGGACAGTTCCCTGGCGAATCCTTCAAGCAGATGACCACCGGTGCTACTGCGCAGTTGCTCGATACGTGATGGCCGTCTGAAATAGCGAACCAGCATGATGTTCCCCCTCCTTGGGAGCATCATGATTATGTGTGATAGCCGAGACTTGACGTTACACGCGCTGTTGTGAGGACGAAGCGGAACTGTCGGACTCGGCTGAACCTCAATTTCCGGTTTGCTCGTCACTCGGGAGCCAAGTCCAGCCTGATCTCACGGACATTCGGAGTGGCGCTTAAGATACCATTGCAGCGCACTTATTCTTGAACTGCGTTTCTCATTCAGCTACGTCACAGGAGCCATAGAAATGGAGCCAAACAGTCTCAGCCGCAGAAGCTTTCTTGCGTTGACCACTATGGCGGCAGCCGGTATGACTCTGAAGCCAGCGTTTGGAGAATCGCAAGACTTGGCGTACTTGACGCTGAAAGAAGCTTCCGAGCTGCTTCGCCGCAAGACTGTTTCGCCCGTCGAGCTTACTACGACTTGCCTCAAGCGCATTGAAGCTTACAATCCCACGCTGAATGCCTTCATCACCGTGACGAGGGATCAGGCGATGGAAACCGCACGTGCAATGGAGGCGGAACAACGGCGGGGGAAGTGGCGAGGACCCCTCCATGGCATCCCCATCGCCTTAAAGGACAACATCGATACTGCGGGCGTTCGCACCACAGCCGCCAGCGAACTGTTCAAGGACCGGGTTCCATCCGAAGATGCGGAAGTGGTCCGAAGGCTGAAGAACGCGGGCGCGGTGCTCCTGGGCAAGACGAACCTTCACGAATTCGCTTTGGGCGGAACGTCGGCAGTCAGCTACTTCGGACCGGTGCACAACCCCTGGGCGCTGGACCGGATTCCCGGCGGATCGTCGGGCGGATCGGGCGCCGCCACAGCCGCCGGTTTGTGCTTCGGATCGTTGGGAACCGACACCGCCGGATCAGTTCGAATTCCCGCCAGCTACTGCGGGATTGTCGGGTTCAGGCCCACGAACGGCCGGGTGAGCAGTCGCGGAACGGTGCCAGACTCATGGACCCTGGACCAAGTTGGCCCTCTGTGCAGGAGCGTCGAGGATGCGGCCCTGATGCTTGGCGCCATCGCCGGGTATGACGAATTGGACCCCGCTTCGGTGGACGTGCCGGTGCCAGACTACGGCCTCACATTCCAGGCACAGGTATCGAAGTTCCGCTTGGGCGTTCCGCGCGTCCCCTTCTTCGATGGTCTTGACCCAGAGGTCGAGAAGGCTATTGCGGCCGCCATCGAAGTGCTGAGAGGGCTTGCCGCGGAAGTTCACGACCTCTCCTCCCCGATCGTCGCTGCTCCCCTCCTGGAAATTTGGACTAAGGTTGCGGGCGCGGAATCTTACACCTACCACTCCAAGTGGCTTGCCGAGTCTCCTGAAAAATATCAGCCAGCCACGCGCCGCCGACTCGTTTCGCCGACCAACGCGGGTTTGCAGGGCCAGAACTCGCCCGAAATGAAGGCATCCACATACCTGGAAGCACGCCGTCAACTCGATTTGCTCCGCAGGGAGATCCGAAAGGTCTTTGCCAATATCGACCTCCTAATCTTGCCCACCCTTCTGAGCCCGCCGGCAACGGTCGCGCAGGGCGCCGACCCGACCATCGTGAGTATCCGCAACACAGCTCCGTTTTCTGTCCTCGGGCTGCCCGCGCTCTCCCTCCCTTCCGGTTTTACGATCGCCGGTCTGCCGATTGGTCTCCAAATTGTTGGAGCGCCGTTCGCGGAGTCAACCGTTCTGGCGCTGGCGCATGCTTACGAGCGCGAAACTGAATGGCACAAACGGCATCCGAGGCTCGATCTAGCCTAAGGCTCTCCAAATCAGGCCTGGAGGTCGGCAATACTGAAGTTGGGTTCCTGCTAGCTGGTTGTCGCGCAGGGGGTAGAGCGCTTCAATCGGTCAGCAGTCAAGTCAAGTTCAGACTATTGCAGATTATGCGAAGCTGTCACTCTCTGGGGATCGGGCCATCATGCTAGTCCTAACGAAGTTCATCCCCTGTTACGCTGCCGCACTCTGCATAAAGACGCGCTCCGCATTACTGGCCTTATGCGGTGCACCGCATAAGACCAGTTCCCGCACTGGAATCAGGACTTGGCTATTGCCCTCGCTGGTCCACAAGCCCCGAAACGCAGCCGAGAATGCCTCCTGCTGTTGCGAGGCCGGGAGCTTGGCGATCAGCAAAGCGTGGCCGATGGTGATCTCGTCTTTCAGAAATGCCTCGGCCACGGGCGGTATGAGGTCAGCGAGTCTAACGCGACCGTACACATACGCCTCGCTCTTGCCAGCGCGTGAGGCGATGATGGCGATTGTGTAGGCAGGCTCTCCGAGTTCCAAGAGCGACTTGAAACCCAGAGCTTCCTCAAGCGGGTGGATGTCCTCGCGTTGCAGGTTCTCAACTTATCTTTAGTCCTGAAAGAGCATTCCACGACGTACACGACGGTAGGTTCCCGCACGATGCAGAATCGTTATCTGTAGTTGATTCCACGACGTGAAACCAGTCCGCGTTGGCACAGTTGAGCGTAGCGAAACTGCGCCAATGCGGACTGGGCAGCTAACTTCAGGAGGAATATGGTCCAAGTGCAACGAATCATTGTGCCCGATACGCAGGAGCGCTGCTGGGTGTTGCTCGACGCAGACCGCCAGCCGCTCATCGCTCCTAACCAATACTTGTCGTATCTGCATCACCTGGGGCGGTCGCCAAACACCGTGCGAGCCTATGCCCACCATCTCCAGGCATTCTCAAAGTTCTTATGTAAAGAGAACCGAGACTGGACGACGCTCACCCTGACCGAACTGGCGACGTTCGTTGCGTGGTTGCGTCGAGTCAGTCCAGGCGGCAGCAAATCGCGGTCCAACACAACGATCAACGCAATCCTCGCTGCAGTTGGCTCCTTCTACGAATATCAGGACAGGCTTGGGGTTGAGACAAACATCAGCCGGTCGCGGCAGTTTGGAGCAAATAGTCCATACAAGCCGTTCTTGCACCACATAAGCCGGGAGCGGCCCTTGCGGCGCGCGGTTGTGCAGGTGCGAGCGATTCGACGCCTGCCACGGGTGTTCTCCGCACAAGAATCCCAGGCCTTACTCAACGCGTGTGCGCGACAGCGGGACCGTCTCCTCGTGAGCCTGTTGTACGAGAGCGGGATGCGGGTCGGCCAAGTGCTCGGACTACGCCATGCCGACATCCGTTCCTATGATGGGGAGATCGACATCATCCCTCGCGCAAACAGCAATGGCGCCCTTGCCAAATCCGGGTCTCCCTACACCGTGCATGTCTCGAAAGAACTGATGGAACTGTACGCGGACTACCTGGTACACGAATGCCAAGATGCCACTCACGACTACGTTTTCGTGAACTGGTGGGGCGGGCGCATCGGGGCACCGATGACCTATTCCACGGTGATCGATCTATTCCGCAAGCTCAGCGCCAGGACTGGCCTGGACGCCACGCCCCACATGTTCCGCCACACGCACGCGACCGATCTGTTGCGTGCCGGATGGGATCCAGCATATGTTCAGCGGCGTCTCGGGCACGCGCAGATCCAGACCACCCTGAACACCTATGCGCATCTGTCAAGCGCCGATCTGGGGCAAATGTTTGCACGCTATCAAAAGGAGCGTGCAAGGTGACGAGGATTACTTGGAGTCGTGAACGACAGCAATCTTTGCTTGGCCAGGGTTCTGGAAGGGAGACATTTGGGACATGCGTGCCAGCCCACTGCAAACTAAGCTTTCGGCAAAAACGAAGCAGCGCCGTCTACACTTCGGCTGCAAATCTGCGACCATCAACAGCGAACTCAAGTATGCGTGCTGGAAGAAGTTCTCCGACGGCGATTGGAGAAACACCCAGGAACTGGGAAGGGTTCACCGCATGGTGAAGTGGCTGAATAGTCTTGGTCCGCTGCCGGCGTCTTTGATGATCCGACCCTTCGCCGAATGGCGAGCGCGGTACACGACGTATCTGAAAAAGCGCGGCATGTACCGCCAAGGCACCACATTCCGCATGGATCGAGAGCAACGGCCGTGCGTGACTTCGCGCGACAGTCACTACATCAGCACTCTTCGGCAGGTCTATTCCATCGTAAGCAATGGAATGGACGCCCCCGTCAAAGAGGCATCGAGTGTGCCAGAGTGGCAAGTGCAGGACCAACCACTACGAATGAAGGAGAGCGTCCAAGATGAAGGTTACGACCATCGGT
>Ga0075028_100001023_pt1 | contig 10102 bp, 5 predicted proteins | sample LitLauG_LLR_2014_FD_71390 | JGI IMG/M metagenome (GOLD analysis project Ga0075028, IMG submission 71390) | Freshwater sediment microbial communities from Pennsylvania, USA - Little Laurel Run_MetaG_LLR_2014 | ecosystem: Environmental > Aquatic > Freshwater > Creek > Sediment | place: USA... | reverse complement strand
AACGGCCGCGCGGCTCAGGTTGCCATGGTACTGCTCAAGCTTGGATTCAAATCGTGCAAAAAGCGAGAAGGCGTCGGCAGTGGACCCGGCGAATCCGGCGAGGATCTTCTCCTGGTAAAGGCGGCGGATTTTCTTGGCTTTGTGCTTGATGACGGTCTCGCCCAGCGTGACCTGGCCGTCGCCTGCCATCACAACTTTGTCATTGCGGCGCACGCAGAGGACGGTTGTGGAGCGGATGAGGCGTTTAGGCCGGGAGTCGTCGGGATTGTCGTATTGAACTGGAGATAGAACTGGTTTCGTAGGCATGAGACTAAACCTCGATTATACAGCGGATGAGCGAGGCAGGGGCGGTGTGGCTGGAGCTTGTTGTCCGGATTGCACGGGCGAGGACGCCCGTGCCTCCATGGATTTTTAGCTCTTTGCCGCCAAAAGTTGCCGCAGTACGAACGGCAAAATGCCACCGTTTTTGTAGTACTGGGCTTCGACCGGTGTGTCGATGCGGACCAGGGCCTGGAATTCAGTCGTCTTGCCATTGTGCGTGGCGCGAACTTTAATTTCGCGTCCGGGATTAAAGCTTTCGACGGCATCGCGTATTCCCGCAACTTCGAAAACTTCTTCGCCGGTTAGGTGTAGGGATTCCGCGGTTTCTCCAGCACGAAACTGCAGCGGTAGGATACCCATGCCGACAAGGTTGGAGCGGTGGATGCGCTCGTAGCTTTCGGCGATGACACAGCGCACGCCGAGAAGCTTGGGACCCTTCGCGGCCCAGTCGCGGGAGGAGCCGGAGCCGTATTCTTTCCCGGCCAGAATGACGAGCGGAATCTTGGCGGCGATGTATTTTGCCGAGGCGTCGAAGATGGACATCTCTTCGCCGGTGGGCAAGAATCGCGTATAGCCGCCTTCGATATGCGGAACAAGCTTATTGCGCAGGCGAACGTTGGCGAAGGTTCCCCGGACCATGACCTCATGGTTGCCACGACGCGCGCCGTAGGAATTGAAATCGCCGGGCTTCACGCCGTGGGCGATCAGGTACTGTCCGGCAGGACCGTCTTTCTTAATCGACCCGGCGGGAGAAATGTGATCCGTTGTGACGCTGTCGCCGAGGACGGCGAGGACGCGAGCGTCGGCGATTTCTTCGACGGCGGACGGCGCGACCGTCATGCCATCAAAATACGGAGCTTGGCGGATGTAAGTGGAGTCAGCGCCCCAGGTGTAGGTTTCGCCCTTGGGGATATTGAGCGAGCGCCAGCGGGCATCGCCTGCGTAGACTTCGCCATAGCTTTTCTGGAACATTGCGGAATCGATGCAGGAGTCGACGGCTTGCTTGACCTCCTGTTGGGTGGGCCAAACGTCGGCCAGATAGACTGGTTTACCGTCCTTGCCGGTGCCGAGGGCATCTTTGTGCAGGTCAATATCAATGCGGCCTGCGATGGCAAAAGCTACGACCAGCGGCGGCGACATGAGGTAATTGGCGCGGACTTCAGAGTTCACGCGGCCTTCGAAGTTGCGGTTGCCGGAGAGGACCGAAGCCACGACCAGGTCTTTTTCCTCAATCGCGTGGGAGACCTCGGGCAAGAGCGGTCCTGAGTTGCCGATGCAAGTGGTGCAGCCGTAGCCGACCAGGTGAAACTTGAGCTGTTCCAGGTACGGCATGAGTCCTGCGCGCGTGAGGTAGTCGGTGACGACTTTCGACCCCGGGGCCAGGGAACTTTTCACCCAAGGTTCGGTGGAGAGGCCTTTTTCGACGGCTTTCTTCGCGAGCAGTCCGGCGGCAACGAGGACGGACGGGTTCGAGGTATTGGTGCAGCTAGTAATTGCCGCGATAACCACACTGCCATGCTGGAGATTCTTCGCGTAGCCGTTGGAGCTGGCAGCGGGTGCTTTTGCACCATTGCTGGGCTTGAGCAGCGACGGAAGCGCTTTGCGGAAGGATTCTCCGGCTTGCCCGAGTGTAACGCGGTCCTGCGGACGCTTGGGTCCAGCAAGACTGGATTCGACGGTGGTGAGGTCAAGGGCGAGGTGTTCGGAGTATTCTGCCTGCGGGGTATTCTCTGTGTGGAACATGCCTTGCTCCCGGCAATAGGCTTCAACCAGCGCGACCTGCTCGGCCGTGCGCCCGGTGAGTCGCAGATAGCGCAGGGTTTCTTCGTCGATGGGAAAGATTCCGCAGGTGGCGCCATATTCCGGAGCCATATTGGCGATGGTCGCCCGGTCGGCGAGAGAAAGCGCGCGCAGGCCGGGACCGTAGAACTCCACAAACTTGCCGACCACGCCGTGCTTGCGCAGCATTTCGGTAATCGTCAAGACCAAATCTGTGGCCGTGGTGCCTTCGCGCAGCTGGCCTGTGAGCTTCACGCCGACTACCACGGGAATCAGCATGGAAACCGGCTGACCCAGCATGGCGGCTTCAGCTTCGATGCCGCCCACGCCCCAGCCCAGCACGCCGAGGCCGTTGATCATGGTTGTGTGAGAATCCGTCCCGACAAGGGTATCGGGGTAAGCGGCGGGCATCTTGCCTTCGCGTTCCTGAACGAAAACAACCCGGGCTAGATACTCCAGATTCACCTGGTGGACAATGCCCGTATCCGGCGGGACAATAGCCAGATTGCGGAACGCCGTCTGCCCCCAGCGCAGAAATCCGTAACGCTCCTGATTGCGCTGGAACTCGAGCAGCGCATTCATTTCGAAGGCGTTGGCCGTCCCAAATTCGTCGACCTGCACGGAGTGATCAATCACCAATTCCACGGGCTGCAGTGGATTGATGGTTTTCGGATTGCCGCCCAGCCGGCCCATGGCATCGCGCATCGCGGCCAGGTCGACCACGCAGGGGACGCCGGTGAAGTCCTGCAGCAGCACGCGGCTGGGCGTAAACGCAATTTCTTTTTCCGGCTTACTTTTGCCGTTCCAGGCAGCGAGGGCGCGGACTTCCTCCTTGGTGACGTTGCGGCCATCTTCAGTGCGCAGCAGGTTCTCCAACAGAATTCGAAGGGAGTAGGGCAGGTGCTGGGTGGATATGCCCTGTTTGTCGAGCGCGTCCAGGCGATAGAGTTCGTAATCTTTTTGGCCAACGCGAAGGGTGGAGCGGCTGCCGAAGCTATTCATGGAGAAGTGCCTTTCGTCGAAATTATGATGTCCGGGGCTGAAAGGTGCTTATTCTTCTAGTTTAGTCCGGAAGGCGGATGGAGTCACGGAAGGACGATTCTGGCCTCGTTACCGGCCGATGGGCACAGCGCGGCACTCACGATAGACTGTTGTGGCAAAATTATGTCGCCCTGCAGATCATGTGGTACACAAATCGCTGACAACGGGCGCTTCTGCTCGTCTTGCGGAACGCCGGTAACAGTTGGCGACGAGGTCGCAACCTTTGATTTCGGGCCGCCTACACCAACGCGATCATCGGCCCCGCAAGCCACAGCTTCTGCGGTACGTCCGCCAAGTTCTTCCGCATTCGTCAGTGACGGGCTATTTCTACCGGGCAGCCTGATCGCGGGACGATACCGAATCATCACATTGCTCGGAAAAGGCGGCATGGGCGAGGTGTATCGCGCCGACGACCTGACGCTAGGCCAGCCCGTGGCACTGAAGTTCTTGCCCAGCCGCGCAGGGGGCGATGAGGCACTGCTGGAGCGCTTCCGCAGTGAAGTGCGCATTGCGCGCAAAGTTTCGCATCCGAATGTTTGCCGCGTTTATGACGTGGGCGATGTCGATGGGCACGCGTTCTTCACCATGGAATACGTGGATGGCGAGGATCTGGCTTCCCTGCTGCGCCGCATTGGGCGGTTGCCTCAGGATAAGGCTCTCGACATTGCGAGACAGATGTGCGCAGGACTGGCGGCTGCGCATGCCAAAGGTGTTTTGCATCGGGATATGAAGCCAGCCAACGTCATGCTGGACGGACGCGGACAGGTTGTGATCACGGACTTCGGTTTGGCCGGAGTCGCCGGACAGATTCAGGGAGCGGACGTACGCAGCGGCACCCCCGCCTACATGGCGCCGGAGCAACTGGCGGGCGAAGAAGTCAGCGTGCGCAGCGATATTTATTCGCTGGGATTGGTCCTGTACGAAGTCTTTACCGGGAAGCGGGCCTTATCGGAGAAATCAACAGTCGCAGAGCGGATTCGCGGTGACCAGAACCTGAGCCGGCCTTCTTCTGTGGTGAAGGATCTCGATCCGGCGGTGGAAAGCGTGATTCTGCGCTGCCTGGAAAACACGCCCTCTGCGCGCCCGTCGTCAGTGCTGGGTGTTGCGGCAGCTTTGCCGGGTGGCGATCCCCTCGCGGCAGCTTTGGCAGCAGGCGAAACGCCATCACCGGAATTGGTGGCAGCCTCGGGAGAGACATCGGGCCTGCGTCCGCGTGTCGCTCTCGCATGCCTCGCCGCCGCATTGATCGGTATTGCGGGTGTCGTTTATCTGTCGGTTCGCTCGAGCGCCTTGGAGAGAATGAATCTGGATCAATCTCCCGAGGTGCTGACGCAGAAGGCCCGTGAGCTCGTCAGCCAGTTGGGTTACGAGAAGCATCCAGCGGACAGCGCTTCCGGCCTCTACAACAACAGCGACATGATCGAGGACATAGAAAAAACCGACAAACCCCGCCCGGATTGGAATGGGATTCTGGCCGGAAGGCCGTCTCCTTTGCAGTACTGGTATCGGCAGAGTCCGCGGTACATGGTGCCCACTACGTTTCGCGATGTGATGCTGACGCCGGGCATTATTCAGACCTACGACCCGCCGCAAATTATCTCCGGCATGGTCAATGTGGAACTCGATCCGCAGGGGCGATTGATCTATCTCCAAGCGATCCCGCCAGAGTTAGAAAGCAGCGGGGCATCTTCACAGCCGACGGCATTCGATTGGAACAAGCTCTTCGTGGCCGCCGGACTGGAGCAGTCGCAATTTCAGGCCGCGCAACCCATTTGGAACTCCGTCGCAGGCGGAGACGTGCGCGTTGCTTGGACGGGAGTCTGGCCGGGATCGTCGAGACCTCTGCGCGTTGAAGCCGCTTCCTGGCGGGGCAAACCGGTCTTCTTCTCGCTGATCGGGAGCTGGACGAAACCGGAACGCTCGAAGGCCGACGATCAGACGCTTTCCGACAAAATCCGCAATCTGCTCGGAGTGGTCTTGCTGGTGGCCATGATTTTGGGCGCTGCTTTGCTGGCTCGCCGCAACTATCGTCAAGGGCGCAGTGACCGAGTCGGCGCCGCTCGGCTCGCCAGTTTCATGTTCGGCTTCGAGATGCTCCTCTGGTTGTCCCGCTGCCACTTTGTGCCGGACTTAAACTCGTTTCTCTTTTTCGTATTGGCGGTTAGCACCGGGCTTTGCGTAACCGGAGCAACTTGGCTGCTCTACCTCGCTTTGGAACCCTGGGTACGGCGGACCTGGCCGCGAACGATCATCTCCTGGAGCCGATTGCTTTCCGGGAACTGGCGGGACGCAGTCGTCGGCAGGGACATCCTTTTCGGCGTAATCCTGGGAGTGATCTGGACTTTTATCTTTCGTGTTCGCGATGTGCAGTCGATCCGCCTTGGCGGCGTTCCGAGTCTGTTCTCCACCGAGTATCTATTGGGGGGCCGTCACGCCCTGGGTCTGTGGCTTTATCAGATACCGTCGTCCATTCTGGGCGCTTTGGAGTTCTTTTTCCTGTTGTTAGGGTTGAAAATACTGTTGCGTAAGGAATGGATCGCTGCCGTCGCCTTCATCGCGATTTTCACCATGCTGAACTCGCTCGGCAGCCAGCAGCCGGCATTGAGTGTAACGACCAATGTCTTGGTCTACGCGATTGCCGTGGTAGTCGTGGTTCGCTTCGGGCTGGTGGCTTTGACCTGCGGCATCTTCACGGTGGATATGCTTGCCAACGTGCCTTTCAGCGGAGACTTGTCGGCGTGGTACATGAGCACGTCGCTACTGGCGCTGTCGACTGCGGCTGCGATGGCGGCCTGGGGCTTTTACTTCTCACTGGGAGGCGAGCCCTTGTGGAAGCCAGAGGTCGAGTAGTCGCGTTCTCGTTTAGCTATCGGAACAGTTGATGCCCATCCGCGACGAGCAGGAACAACTCGGCTTCACCTTCCGCCCTCCGGAGCGGCGGGTGTGGACTGTCCGCGATCTCGTCGCGTCGGCGCGCGTCACGCTGGAACAAGAGTATGGCGACGCGTGGATTGAAGGCGAGATTTCTAATTTCAAGCCGGCGGAATCCGGGCATCTCTACTTCACGCTCAAGGACGGCGCAGCGCAACTCAACATCGTCATGTTTCGCTCGCAGGCACGGCTCCTGCGATTTCGCCCCCAGGACGGGATGCAGATTGTGGCGCGGGGAAAAGTCACGATTTACGAGGGGCGCGGGCAGCTACAGCTCATCGCGGAGTATTTAGAACCGAAAGGCGCCGGAGCGCTGCAAATTGCGTTCGAGCAGCTTAAGGCCCGGCTCGAAGCTGAAGGGTTGTTTCGCGCGGAACGGAAGAAGGCCATCCCTTCCCTTCCGCTGTGTATTGGAATCGTGACTTCGCCGCGCACCGCAGCGCTCCAGGATATTTTGAACATTCTGCGCCGCCGGCATCATTCGGCGAATGTGCTGATTTATCCAGCGCAGGTGCAAGGGGAGACTGCCGCGGCCGAAGTTGCCGCCGGAGTGGTGCACTTCAACCGCGAACAGAACGTAGACGTCATCGTGATCGCGCGGGGTGGCGGTTCCTTCGAGGATCTCGCCTGCTTCAACGATGAGGCCTTGGCGCGCGCGGTATCTACCTCGGAAATTCCTGTAATTTCCGCCGTGGGCCACGAGACCGATTTCACGATTCTCGATTTCGTCTCGGACCTCCGTGCTCCCACTCCGTCAGCCGCCGCGGAATTGGTGATCCGCTCGCGCCAGGAGATTGAAGAAGAGCTGGAAGAATGGCATAGGCGGCTCGGCAAGGCTATCCGCTACCAAATTCTGATCCGTCGGCAGACGCTGACGGAACTCGCGCAGCACCGCGGTTTTTCTCGGATCATGGATTTAATCCATCGCCGGCAACAGCGCGTGGACGACGTGGTCAACCGCCTCGCCCACGCCCAGCGCGACACTCTGGAAAAGTACCGTCGCCGCTTTGAGGCACTCGCCGCCGCCGTCCGCCATTACGACCTGCCCATGCGCCTGGCCGCGACGCATCGCGACCTGGACGCCCGCGTCGCTGCCCTGGCGGCAGCCATGCGTTCGATGAACTTGCACCGCCGAGGGCGCCTGGAGCGGATGAACGAAGCACTGCAGGCCCTCTCTCCGCTAGCAATTCTCGACCGTGGCTACGCGCTGGTGTTCGACGCCTCCGGCAAGCTCCTGAAAGACGCGCGCGATGCTAAAGCTGGCACCGACGTCACTGCCCGTCTGGCTCGGGGCGAAATTCGCGCCACAGTCAAAAAGCCGTAATTTTCGCGGCCTCCGGCTACAATAGAAGCGAATGATCCCCATTCTCCGAGGCGCGCTGTGACTTCGCTCCTGGCCAATTGGCCGCACATGTCGCGTTTGTCCGTCCTCGACATCCTGCTCGTGGCAGGGCTGATCTACGGAGCATTACGCCTCGTTCGCGGAACCCGCGCTGCACTCATGCTGCTCGGCCTGGCGGGGCTCGCGCTGGCTATGCAATTCGTCCGCCTCGGCCAGTTGCCCACTCTGAACTGGGTCATTACCAGGCTGCTCCCCTACGCCGGATTCACTCTCATCGTTCTGTTCCAGGCCGAAATTCGCCAGGCTCTGGCGCGCCTGGGAGGAATCTTGGTCTTTTCGCGCTCGAATTCCGCCGTGGCCGATGCCTACGACGACATCGTCCTTGCCGCCCATCAATTCGCTCGCAACCGCACCGGAGCGCTCATCGTCATCGAGCGCGAGGTTGGCCTGCGCACGTTCATTGAGAGCGGCGTATCTTTGGACGCTCGCCTTTCCTACGATCTGCTCGCCACTATTTTCCGTCCCAAGACGCCGTTGCACGACGGTGCCGTCATCGTACAACGCGATCGCATCGCTGCCGCTGCCTGCTTCTTACCGCTCTCGATGGACCCAATCCTCTCCACCCAACTCGGCACGCGACACCGCGCCGGCATCGGCATCACCGAGGAAACCGATGCAATCGCGGTGATCGTCTCCGAAGAAACGGGCGGCATCAGCCTGGCGCTGGCTGGAAAAATCGAACGTGACATCTCCGTCGAAGGATTACGCGAGCGACTGAGCCGTCTCTTGCGAACCTACGTCGCGCCCGCATTCCTACCCACTTCGGTGCCCAATAACGACGACGCGCGGGATGATGCCCCCTCCAACCTGATCCCTCGCGAAATCCGAGACGAAGTCCAAAGCCGTCAGGCCCGAAGCGAGGCACAATCGTGAACCTGCGCGCATTCCTGCGCCGGGTTTTCCTGCGCAACCTGCCTCTCAAAGTGATGTCCCTCATCCTCGCGACCGGCCTCTGGTATGCTGTCTCGCGCGAGCCAGTCTCCGAAGTCGAAGTTAGTGTCCCGGTCGAATTCCAGAATTTCCCCGAAAACCTCGAGATCGGTTCCGAACACATTCCTCGCGCCGAAATTCGCGTTCGCGGCCCGGCAAGAATCGTTCGCGACCTCAAGCCCACAGATGTCCGCGCTGAAATCGACCTCGCCGGCGCCGAGCCGGGCGAACGCACGTTTGAGTTAAGCGGTCGCCACATTCGCACGCTGCAGGAGCTTTCCGTAGTGCAGATCGTACCCTCGCAGTTGCACCTGGATCTGGACCTCCGCGAGACCCGCGACATCGAGGTCCGCGCCCGCGTCATGGGCAGCTTTGCCCAAGGTCTGCAAGTGGCCCGCGCCATGGTGGAGCCGTCACACGTCACCGTCACCGGCCCCAAGCGTCACGTCGATTCCCTCGAAGCCGCCCTGACCGATCCAGTCGACGCCAGCGGCACCATGCATCGCGGAACCTTCATGACCCATGTGTACCTTGCTGATCCGCTGGTCCAAGTGGTCAACCCCGCACCCGTGCAAGTCACGGTTATCATGGAGCGGGCGCCGGCGAGTACTCCACCGGCCAGCGCACCGGACACAAATCGATGACATCTTCTCAGCGTCAATTATTTGGAACAGACGGCATCCGCGGTGTGGCCGGAGACTTTCCACTCACTCGTGAGTCTGTTTTCCTCATTGGCGCAGCTTTGGGCTCCGATCTGGGCTCCGACTTACGCCGCGACTCGCGCAAGAGCGCCGCTGCCGGACAGCCGGTCCGCGTCGTCATCGGTCAGGACACGCGCGAGTCAAGTTCGTGGATCGCCGATCGCATCGCTCTGGGTCTCGCTTCGCAGGGAGTGGAAGTCCATAGCGCTGGAATCATCACCACGCCCGGGGTCGCATACCTCGCGCGCTCCCGCGGTTATGCCGCCGGCATCGTCATCTCCGCTTCACACAATCCGTGGATGGATAACGGCATCAAGGTTTTCTCCGGCGACGGCTACAAATTTCCCGACGCTCGCGAACTCGAAGTCGAGAAGCAAATATTCGCTCTCATTCAAGACAAGCACCCAGAGCCCGAGATCAATCCCAAACCCGCTCCCAGTCTCCCAGGCGAAGAAGCTCTGCGCGAGGAATACATCGCTTGGCTCGCGCATGGTGTCTCCGGAGATTTGAGTAAGCTGAAAGTCCTGGTCGATTGCGCCAACGGCGCAGCCGCCGCCGAAGCCCCCGAGCTGTTCCGAAAACTAGGTGTCGCCGCAACCATCCTGCATGCTTCTCCGACGGGCAAGAACATCAACGACGCCTGCGGAGCGCTCCATGCCGCTGCCATCGGCCGCGCTATTGTCGAACGTAAAAACGAAAACTTTGACCTCGGAGTCACCTTCGACGGCGACGCCGACCGCGCCCTGTTCTGCGACGCCGAGGGCCGCAACGTCAACGGCGATGCCGTCCTGCTCCTCGCAGCCCGTGACATGCAATCTCGCGGAACCCTCGCCAACGCCACGGTTGTCGCCACCACCATGTCGAACATGGGACTCGAGATCGCCCTCAAGCGTTCCGGAATCACAATGCTCCGCGCCAACGTCGGCGACAAATACGTTCTCGAAGAAATGCAAAAAACCAACGCCACCCTCGGCGGCGAACAATCCGGCCACATCCT
>Ga0075028_100001022_pt1 | contig 10104 bp, 8 predicted proteins | sample LitLauG_LLR_2014_FD_71390 | JGI IMG/M metagenome (GOLD analysis project Ga0075028, IMG submission 71390) | Freshwater sediment microbial communities from Pennsylvania, USA - Little Laurel Run_MetaG_LLR_2014 | ecosystem: Environmental > Aquatic > Freshwater > Creek > Sediment | place: USA... | reverse complement strand
CTTCAAACCGCCGTATTCCTTGCGCCAGCGGTAGAACGTCTGGATCGTGATCTCGGCTTCCTTACAGGCCTGTGGAGTGGTTTTTCCATTGGCGATGCCGACTTCAATCTGTCGCAGCATTGTCACGATTTGCTCTGGCTTGTACCTCTGGATGGGCATGACCCGTGTTTCCTCCAAGTGGATTCTCTCTCATTCCACTTGGTACAAATTTCCCCGGTCAGGTCAACGTCGCAACAAAGCATCGTGTCCACAAGTTTCTGCTCGTAAAACCCAAATACGTTTTCGGGCGTAACAGTACAGCCCGATTCTGGACAGACACCCCGCGACCACGCCACGACTGCATCGATAGAGCACTTAGTTTGATCGATGCAATTCGGCGGACGAACTCGTGAGAGCCGCGAACGTATTCCCGGTCTCTTACGGAATGTGAAAGGAAGAAGATCCTGTGGGGAGTCGATCAGCGCTGAGGCAATCTCGCAAGCGACTCGCCGTATTTGGTGAGACTGGTTCAGCTTCGTGATAGGAAAGTCTCGCCCAATCTCTTGGGCGATACGCGTGCCCACCCTCGTGAGGCCTCCTGACGCGTCATACCACCCGCCATACAATCGAAAGTGAAGATCGCCGAGATCTTTGATCAAGCCATCGAGCAGAGACACAACTCTCATTGCCAATCCGGCGAGGCCTACCTTTGTGAACTGAGCGGGCACGTTATCGTGGTCAACTAAAACGTGTGCATCCATTGTGACGTCTCAGAAGCGAACTGTCGAAACCCTACGATACCAACAATGCGCACTTATCGCTGCCGAACCACGGACCCTGCTTTAGTGAGATTTTTCCGCAGTGTTTTAGGGACCGAGCTGTTGACCGCCGCCCGCTTCTCCCACTCCTGCTATTCGCTTTCGTTCCTGCTCAAGCGACCGGAGTAAACTCGTCAATTCCCCTTTGGTGAAGGGACGCACTTTGATCCCGCGAGTCCGTTTCTGGTGCATGTGCCGTCCGATGATATTTGACAAGTATTCATCCACCCGATGCCGCAACTCGCGCGCCCAAGTTTTCACCGTGTCATGTGTCCTCGTGACAAGCTCGGGAAGTACTTCGAGAGTGCTCTTGTCCTTAAACATTGAGTGCTCTACCGATACTTCAAAACCGCAGTCAAGCAATGCGCCGCACACCCGCCGAAAATGGGCCTTGGCAGGCAGCATCGGGTCCACGGTTTGCGAGTAGGTCTGGCTTGGAACGATGAAATCAATTCTTGGCAGAAATCGTTCAAACTCAAGGCGTGGCACCGTAGCAATGAAACAGCTTCCGTACCATACATTGTTCAACATCTGAACATAGGGGTCTGCTTGATCGCGAAAATCATTCCAGAACGCCTTACTCTCGCCGTCTTTAAGGTCTCTTGCCTTCCTGTCTAGGATCATCTGGACGGGAGACTTCGCACGGGAATATCGCTTGTTGTAGTTTGTCGTCGCGTGAAAGGGACGCAGCACAAGGCAAGTTCGCGTCCATGGGTCGTTCTTTTCGCGTTGTGCAGTCAACAGTCGCGTGAGTAGTGCCTGATCAGGCAAGGCATTCATCGCGTTTAGCGGCCAACTCTCCACGGCACTCGCACTTTTCTTCGCCGCGAGCTGCGTCACGTACCAATTGAGGATCGGACCGAAAACCCTGACTTGCGCGTTCTTCACCACACCAGCCACTGATTGTTGGTCCGATGTGCATTTCTTCACGATTTCCCAATTCAATGAGATCATCTCCCGCACAATCTCGCCGTAATGGGTATCAAGTTTATAGTGGTTAAAATCTCTAGCTTGGGGCACAACTGTGCCGTCCCGCAGAACGACATCGGCTGGCCGAACTTCGGCACCGCCTGGCGAAGTGTACCAACGACTCAGCACTCGCAGCGTGGCGCGGGCCTCCAGCGTATCCATCGCGTTCCAAAGTGAGTGCATGTACTCGGCATCACTCAGGTCAGCGTAAAACAGCTTCGCCATAACCGTGTACTTGTTTTCGCGCTGCTGAAGATCTTCTGGCTTCTCGGGCAAGCGCGTGAACACCGGAAATTCCTGCCCATTGAACACAAGCCTGCGGTTCACTTGCCCGACAGCAGTATTGATAGAAATCATTGGCGCATGGCCTACATAGAAGTCGTTTTCCTCGCCGATCGCTGACATAACGCCGCTTTGGCTCGATCCATCCACCGCTGCGATCATCAGCCCACTTTCGCACGAATTATCCTGTACGACGAACGCCTCAGGAGCGATGCGCTGACCGAGTTCTTCCTTTAGCAAAACGCTGTCTATGCGCACTACATCAGCGTTTGGATCATTCTTCTTCTCTTCGAGGGCTTCCTCAATGCTTTCCGGAAACTTGACCGCCTCGAAGGACAAGCCCAGAGCAAACCGCACCACCCCTTCAAGAAGACGAATGAGGCTACGGCCTTCTTGACGCAGGCGGTTGATCTCATTTGGAAGAGCGCCCTCCCGAATAGCTTCGGCAGTGTGCTCAATTAGCGCATGGAGGTCCGCCCCATAGCTTTCTATGGCGCGTTGAAAGAGATCGGGAGCGTGCTCAGACATCAGCTTCATTCTGATATGTGTCCACCACTCCTCAGGCACTTGTCGGATTTGTCTTAAAGATTCTTTCCAAATCGGAAGCGCGAGTACTGGGTAGTCTGGGTCAACGATACGAGCCAATTCCTCTTCGTCTAGCCAATAGCTGTCAACGGGCTGGCCGATTTTGTAAGTGATAGGGGAGCTTGAATCATCGGCTACCAGTACACCCCTGTGAACGAGACGGCGGCCGAGATTCTGGTACGCTTCTTTGGTGACCTTGTCGCCCAGCGTGACGGCCTCTTTGTACACGTCAGGCGCAGTTACGCCTTCCGACCGCCCGGCGAGCTTGCAGAAGAGGTCTTCTCGCTCGCGCGTGGTGAAGGGCCGTGTGCTCACTTGCCCTCCTTCTTGAGTGTCTGCTTCTTTCTGCCGGCGAATACCTTGGGAGTGCTTCCGCCGACCGGCGTCTCTCGCTCTCTGATTTTCATCAGGAATCCGTGCCGCACAATTTCGCTGGAACCAGAAACCGCGCAGACCCCTCGGGGCAGCTTCGGCAACTTAGCCAAGAGACGCTCATCAAGATCGGCTGTGACGCCTTGGATAGCACGCAATTGGTCCTTTTCCAAAGCGAATATCAACCGTGTTTGCAGCCGTTTCAGGACACTGACGTTCAGGTCCGATGGGCTCTGGCTGATGAGAACCATTCCGGTGCGGACGTGCCGCCCCATACGGGCAAGCTCGAACATGACTTGACTGCTCACAACGTTCTCATCATTCGGCGCGACCTGATGTGCCTCATCGACCATGAACAGAGAGAACCAGCTTGCGGCTTTCTTGTCTCCCTGCGCAACTTTTTGCGACATCTCTCTGCCTTTGCGCTGTAGCTCCCGTGCGGCGGCGGCACCGATGAGGCGTGTTTGCCGCAGACTCAGAAATCTGCAATCCAAAACTACTAGCCTGTGAGCCTCAAGCTCCTTGATAAAGTCAAAGTTTCCACCCACGATAGGGTCTTTCTCCAGAGCACGAACTCGGCTTACCGCGATGCCGAGACTTGGCGCTTTGACGTCGTTGAGCTTTGCGGTCTCATTCATCTTTGCGATCAATTCGTCAAATGAAAAATGCTGCCCCTTCTTTTCCGTTTTCAACCGCTCGTGCGAAAGCTCGATGAGTTCCGCGTAGACCGTGCCCTCTTGCACATTCGGAGCGATCTGGATCAGTTCCGACGATGTAATGAGCGACAGGGAGAGGCCGAAGTTTGCCGGATTCGGCAATGTGATGACCAGCCCACCAAGGGTTTGCGCCGCATCCAGCATCTCGCCGTTGATGTCGAGCACTAGAGTTGGAATCCCCCACTTGAGCGCTTCTTCCATTAGCACGCCCGAGCTGTAGGATTTTCCTTTGCCGGGATTGCCGAAATCTCCGATGTGCATCTGCAGCATTTCCGGCCTAAAGACCACCGGGACTGGCTTGTCCCCGTACACCGTGCCGAGATTGAGACCAAGGTCAGGATCTGGCAAGGAGCCTATCGTCTGTGCCACCAATTCCTCCGAGAGCGTCACCACGGCATCTCCGGCGCGAACCAAAAGCTCCGCTGCTTGAGGTTCACCTTTGATGTTGAATCCGTTCTTCGTCACTTCGATGTTGAGTTCCTCGATGGTCGGTCCTTCCAGCAGCCGAAAGATTCTGGTCGACACGCCTTCCTTTGCATACCGCGTGCTGAGGCCAAGACGGTCGCGTGCTACCGCAAGTTCGGGTTCTTCGTTCGGATTGACTTCGCGGCAATTTGCAACCTGAAGGACGGTGAGTATGGGTAGACTCCGGTTGCCGTGCCAGATACCGACAAATTGTCCGGGCTTTACTTCGGCTTTCGCGTCAAGCAACGCGGCAGCGTCAGTAAAAGTTGGCGTGCCTTCCCAGTGAACGACCTTGCCGATTATAGACATTCCATCCGGGACGGGAATCCCGCCAACGTCGGCTGACTTCTCTTCCACGAGCATGGGAACGCTCGTGGGATCAGGGGCGGGCTGCGCGGCCTGAGAATCCTCAGTCATAGATAACTCCCAAGAGGGGCTACCTCTTGGAATAACAATAACACGTTATCGGTTATTGTCAATCCCTATGATTCTAGGCATTCCTGTACCGCTTGCCTCGCCACGTTAGCGATTGCCGCGTCCAGCGCATTACCTACCAATTCACTTATGCCGGACATCGGGCCATGGAACCAGAAGTCGTCCTCAATCCCCTGGATTCGTGCAGCTTCCCGTATCGTGAGGGGTCTATTTTCGGTTGGGTGCCAAAATCGACCGCTTCCGGCGTTCGCGAAATACGTCGTGATCGTTCTTGCTAATCCGCGCCTGTGCAGTCTGCCGTAGCTGTGGGAGAAGTGATCTTCCCCGCCTCGCCAACGCCCTCCCTCGGCAACGTTCCCCATTCTGCGTCGCATGAGTGGAGATGAGGGCCAAGCCGTGTGTGTCATGACTTCAGCATCCGGCGTGCCCAGCGGGGGCAAACCTGCTAGAACTTTGCGGATCGTAGGAACGGAATTGCGGCCCGAAATCCGTTTGGTCACGCTTATCTGGGAACCGACGCGATGAGCAGCTGGAGTGATTCCAAGAAATTCCGTTTCGTACTTGCTCGCTGGAATAATTCTTCGCCGCTGGTAGCTGAAGTAGAGGCCCTTGGCTCCATGTGTCGGCTTAGGAATCTTCGGGTCAGCTTTGACACGCTCATGAACAGCGACGAGAAGCAGCCGTTGCCGAGTTTGACAGCTGCCGTATTGCGCCGCGTTTACTATCTCCGCCGTCCAGTTGTAACCCAACCTGTCGAGCATCCGCGTGAACCGCGCGAATCGCTTAGAGCTTGCGACCAATGGGACGTTTTCCATGGCGACTGCGAGCGGCATGAGTCCCTTCACGAACTTGCCGAAAACATCGATGTGTGCGTTTCTAGGATCATCGGCATCCCGTTTACCCGTGTCGCTGAACCCTTGGCAGGGCGGGCAGCCCAACAAAATGTCCACTTTCCCGCCAACTTTGGCCTCCACCTCAGGAGGAGTCAGCCAGTGCAGATTGCGCCGTATGTAAGGAGCCGAGGGATAATTGTCGGTGTAATTGTCTATCGCAAGTTGATTGATGTCGGCGAGTAAACCGAGCTTGCATTTGCTCCATGGGCGAAACGCCTCCCACGTCCGTGCTATTCCGGCATACAGTTCTACGATAGTGTAACGTTTCATCTGATATGGAAGTACGTTACTGATTTTAAGATGGATACGCTTTCTAAAACAGAGCGTAGCGCGTTAATGGCCAAGGTGCGCTCACGCGGCAATCGTTCTACGGAAGTTCGGCTGCGGCTTGCACTCGTGCGCGCCGGAATTTCCGGGTGGGAGTTGCATCCTGAGTCCGTGCCGGGAAGACCCGATTTCTGGTTCTCTACAGAGCGAATGGCCGTGTTCGTTGACGGCTGCTTTTGGCACGGATGCAAACAGTGTCTCCGACTACCACACGGCAATCGACCGTATTGGCGCGCCAAGATAGATGGCAACATCCGTCGTGCCGCGCTGATCAATCGCAAACTCCGATCCGACGGAGTGATCGTGTTCCGCGTTTGGGAACACGAAATAAGAAACCGCCGCAAACTCGATCACATACTGGAGAAGATTTCTCGGGACCTCGCAGGTTAGCCGAACTTCCAAGAGACGCGTGTCCGCCTCTACCCGGGAGTTGAGCCGAATCTCTGGTGATCTCGGATCTTGGCATAGCTAACCGCGAGTTGCTGACCAAGCTTCATATCAGTGTTCGCGACCGGTTCGTTGTCCAGTTGGCCGAAGACGAGTTGCTGCTCGTCATCGCTGTAATCCACCAACATCCACATCCATTCGCTCGCCCCAAAGTGTTTGTCCTCGACCTCGATCTTTACGTGATCGCCTTTCTTGTACTTGCCCATTTGCCCTCGTTTGGGGCGGTTCTGTATGACAGGTTGGCATCTGCCCTGATGGCCACGCGGCAGCCAGCAGTCTCCGGAAAGCCGACACTCCTTCTGGATGGCCTTATTTTGCTCGTGCCACCAGAACCGGTTCGCCTTCATCGCCGCATCGTTGGCGTTGGTGCCAGCATTGAACTCCCCTTGGAAGTCAAAGGCCCAATTCTTCTGCCACTCGCTAAGCGGCATGTTGATCGAGGAGAGCGCATCCTCTACGTCCTTAAGCCATACCTCGTAGCTCTCAGTCATCGTCATCAAGCGTATATTAAACGCGGAACTCCGATCGGCAAAATCGCGGAGGGTCCCCGTCGGTTCCGCACTCAGGCGTCGCGTCCGTGTCTCTCCGCTCGGCCCTTAGGTGTTGGTTGTGGCGTCTCGCCGCCGCCTCGATCGTGCCTCTCCCGGCATCTGAGCGGCAGAGCGGGTGGATTCTACGAGTGGTCACGAGGGAGAAATCGGTGCGGTTCGGGGCGATGCCGGGTCGAATCGCGCCGCTGCCGACAGGAACGGGATAAGGCGCCGCGCAGCAGCAAAATCGCGATTAACCGGGTAGTGAAGGAAGAGGTGTTGCACAAGTGGACTGGATGTGCGCTTACTTCACCCGCGATGGTGCGGATCATAGACGGTTGGGAGCGACTCAGATGGAACTCAGTTCAAAATACCCCTCTGGAGAATGAAAGAGATGTACAATGGCCGCCGTTTTCAAAGCAAAAAGGAAATCTCCGATTATGTGGCGCTGAGTTCGGGCAGCAGAGGTGAGACGATGCATATCGCTGCTTTCCATCTATCCACTCGAATGCTTGCGGGTGCTGTTGTCTTGATCTGTCTGAGTGCTGGAGCAGAATCGGCTTTCGGTCAGTGCGTTGCCCAAGTCACTCCCAAGTTGACCTTTGAAGATTTCGAGAAACGCGTCGTAAAGGACCTGAACAGCGAGACGTTTACGTTGTTCATCACAGGTCGACCTCCCGCGCCTAAACCTGCGCCTAGCTCTGACTACTACTGGTCGCAAATCCACGACGCGATGGAAAACCAGATTAAGTCTTACTACAACGGGACTTACGAGCCTAGAGATGTCGTGTGCTTTGCGCTTTCAGACCAGGAGTACACCAATGCTGACACGGCAGTCACTTACGGTGGGAAGAAGATCGTGCTCGCGAAAGTCAAACACCCCGACAAACCGCGATTAGACGGTCCGCTGGGGCCGAACGCAGAGCTGCTAGACAAGGTTTATACTGCAGCGCTTAATTATGTGATCAACCAGTCCGAGCACACGTATTGCAACGCTCCGCAGATCATCGTTCCTTGCACCAAGAACAGGATATTCCTCCAGACTTTGCGAGAGGCAATGAACGGAGCGGATTCTAATTTCATTCGCGAAAAGCAGGACTACTCGGAATATGAAGTCACGAATGCATCGGCTTTTGATTCAGCATCGCTAACAGCTTTTTATGACCAAGTGGCTGCCTTGAGCTATTTCAATGCTCCCTTTGGAGGATTTCACGCTATTCCTTTCAAGAACGCTAGCGGACAGACCCTTGTCGTAAACGCAACATTCTTTGACCCAATCGATCCAACAAACCCGTTGTCTGACCGCGTGCCGACACTGTCGTTGTTAGACTTTGTGGACGGCAATTTGATCGGCGTGCTTTCAAAGGAATTCTATTCCCCCCTCTTTGAAGCCTTGGTTCGTGATGAAACATGGACCGCACGCGCCGTTCTCACGAAATCCTTGCATAAGCGGACTACGCTCGGCGCGAGTGGTGAGACAGCACTCGGCGACGGCATTTCGGATCTATTCTGCAGGGAAATCGTAAATGACGAAGTTAGATATTCTGACCTTCTTACGAAAACCAAACGTGAGTTCCTCTACAATCACGCCACGTTCTTCTGCACCTTTTTCGAGGAGGGGAGTTCCACTCACGCGCTCGATTTCACTCAGTTCTTGAAGACGCAGGACACGCTAGCGCTATCTGTAACCGTGGACGCCCTTGAGCAGATCAATAACGACATTTCAACCCGTCTGACCACGCTGTCGCAGCTCACGATTGAACAAAAGAATCTGCTGAACGCAATCAAACGCTATGTTGGGAATCAATCCTACGAAGCAAAGCAGCAGAGAATACAGGCCGAAATCGCGGAAGCCGAGCGCCGCGAGGAAGCATCTGGTCTCGGCAGTCTCCTGCAAAACATCCCTGGTGCACTCGCGGCGTTGGCGGACTTGCCAGGGTTGGGCGTCGGCACTTACGCCCTAGTGAGCCATCTCGCCAACTTGCCCGATTCTGACCCGATAGCTTACGTGTCAGTGCATGAAGAAGAACTCAACAAGTCCAAAGAACAGATACGCAAGGGCGGTGCGGCAGTCGGGACTCTGATAGGCGCGGTAGACGGCCTTATAAATCAAAAGAACAACAGTGAGCAGGCTGCTGCCGACCTCGCACGCCTTCGACAGGCCTTAGCTGCGGTTCAAAAAGAATACGACGAGTTTCAAGCGGGGATCGCTGCGGAAGCGGACGCCAACAAAGGTCAGTATCTCACGACCATGAGGGAACTAATCGATTTGAGCGAGCAACGCCGTCGGATTTACCTCGGTGCACAGATGAGCCTCTATAACGCGGTGGTGAAGGAGACTCTGTCAGCGAAGCGTGAACACGCAAGCCCGCTCGCAGTGAAGGCATGCAAGGGGCTTGTTAACGACTTCATCGCAGCTCCATCTGAAGTTACGAGGGGTCAAGTGATTACCATCTGCAGTAATTATTCAGGACGCAACCTAATCGAGATAAGAGAGTGCCTGCGAAAATCTAAGCCAGCGCAGGACTATTCCTTGGTCTTTGCTGGCAGCACTGGTTTCGTCATTGAGGAGAATAGGCGAACTTCCTGCTTGGCTGTCGCTTCTCCGACTGCCAATGTTTCGTCATCAGTGCACTAAGCTCTGCTCGCCTTGTAGAACCCACCTACACCAGCTTTCAGAATGGGTCACCTGTTGCGGGTCGTCGCCCTACTGATTCCTACATTATGAGTTTCCCTCTCCCGCGATTAGGTGTTCGAGAAATTCGAATCAATCTTCCGCATGATCCGCTCCGCCCACTGGACCGCAGCGGCGACCAGTGACTCCGACCGTGGACTTGAGCGGCTGTCAAACAGATCGTCCGTGGTTTTCAGGTGACGAGCCACGAGGATTCCCGCCACAATCGCCAGCACGCGTTTGCGGGCCTCGTCCATGCAGGGGCATGGTAATAGATTCGCTTTTTATTCGCTATACAGGGACCGCTTTTCCGCGATTGTGCCCTAAAGAACCCTAAAGTTTCGGTGGGTAGTAGCGCGTCAGATAGCCCAAATTAGATGGGTTTGCTCCATGGCTAACCCATTGGTGCACCGGGAGTTTTCCAGTATTATTGGAAAAGTTGGGGTGCCAAGAAATAAACTCCCCCTCCCGGCACCAATTGATTCGAACACCTATACTTGCCAGATCTGCCCAATCGCAGGCTAAGGATCTCGATCTACAGATCGATCTATAACCAGGGGGCAATCTCACCCATTTGAACTCTTGTGGCGTGAATTCTCACCCCTGGATGTC
>Ga0075028_100001018_pt1 | contig 10122 bp, 9 predicted proteins | sample LitLauG_LLR_2014_FD_71390 | JGI IMG/M metagenome (GOLD analysis project Ga0075028, IMG submission 71390) | Freshwater sediment microbial communities from Pennsylvania, USA - Little Laurel Run_MetaG_LLR_2014 | ecosystem: Environmental > Aquatic > Freshwater > Creek > Sediment | place: USA... | reverse complement strand
CACCTGCAGCTGCGCCCCGGCACCAATGTCGCCGTCGTGAACTCCCTGGCCCACGTCATCGTCACCGAGAACCTGCTCGACCGGGCCTACGTGGCGCAGCGCTGCGAGCCGACCGAGTTCGCCGGGTGGGAGGCGTTCATCGCCGACCCGGCGAACAGCCCGGAGTCCACCGAGGCAGTCACCGGGGTGCCCGCCGCGATGCTTCGACGCGCCGCGCGGCTGTATGCGGCGGCTCCGAACGCGGCGATCTACTACGGGCTCGGGGTCACCGAGCACAGCCAGGGCTCGACCATGGTGATGGGCATGGCCAACCTGGCCATGGCCACGGGCAACGTCGGCCGAGAAGGCGTCGGCGTCAACCCCCTGCGCGGGCAGAACAACGTGCAGGGCTCCTGCGACATGGGCTCGTTCCCGCACGAGCTGCCCGGATACCGGCACGTCTCGGACGACAGCGCCCGCCAGGTGTTCGAGCAGCTGTGGGGGCGCCGCATCGAGGCCGAGCCGGGGCTGCGGATCCCGAACATGTTCGACGGCGCGCTCGCCGGGACGTACCGGGGCATGTTCGTCCAGGGCGAGGACATCGCCCAGTCCGACCCGAACGTCAAGCACGTCAAGGCTGCCCTGGCAGCCCTGGACCTGCTGGTCGTCCAGGACCTGTTCCTCAACGAGACCGCCGCCTTCGCCCACGTGTTCTTGCCCGGCACCTCGTTCCTGGAGAAGGACGGCACCTTCACCAACGCCGAGCGCCGGATCAACCGGGTCCGGCCGGTGATGGGCGCCAAGTGCGGCAAGCAGGAGTGGCAGGTGGCCTGCGAGATCGCCACGGCGATGGGCTACCCGATGTCCTACGAGCGCTCCTCGCAGATCATGGACGAGATCGCCGCGACCACCCCCACCTTCGCCGGTGTCTCGTTCGCCCGCCTGGACGAGCTGGGCAGCATCCAGTGGCCCTGCAACTCCGACGCCCCCGAGGGCACCACGATCATGCACGTCGACCACTTCGTGCGCGGCCTGGGCCGCTTCGTCCCCACACCGTTCGTTCCGACCGACGAGCGGACCAGTCGCCAGTTCCCCCTCATCCTGACCACCGGGCGAATCCTGACGCAGTACAACGTCGGCGCGCAGACCCGCCGTACCGAGAACGTGCGCTGGCACGACCAGGACGTCCTGGAGATCCACCCGCACGACGCGGAGGAGCGTGGCATCACCGACGGGGCTCTGGTGTCGATCGCGAGCCGGGTCGGCGAGACCGCGCTGCACGCCAAGGTCTCCGAGCGGATGCCTCAGGGCGTCGTCTACACGACATTCCACTTCCCGGCCAGCGGCGCCAACATCGTCACCACGGACATCTCGGACTGGGCCACCAACTGCCCCGAGTACAAAGTCACGGCCGTCCAGGTCGGCCTGCTGACCCGGGCGCCGGACACCGTCGCCTTCGCCGAGGCGTCGCCGGAGCTGGCCACGTGAGCCACGGGGCCGGCACCGACGCCCTGGTCCGCATGGTCAACCAGATCGCCCGTAACGTCAGCCCCGGCTCACCCGAGGTGGCGGCAAGCCAGACTGCCAGCCACCTCAACTCGTTCTGGGCACCGTCAATGCGCGCGGCGCTGCTGGAGTACGTCGCCTCGGGCGGGGCCGGCCTGGACGACGTGGCCCTGGCGGCACTATCCGAGGTCCGTTGACCCGAGGGCCGTTGACGGGAGCGGCGAGCCAGGACCGAAGACTGCGGTCGCGGCACGAGCGAGTTCGAGTCTGAACCTGTGGTGGGGCGCCTGGCTCGACCTGGCGCATCCGGTGACGCCGCGGTTTGATCGGCCATGGCTTACCGAAGCGATCCGCGGGTGGACCTCTACATCAACGCCCTGCCGCACTGGCAGCAGGCGATATGCCGCGAGCTCCGCGACCTGATCCACGTCGCGGACGAGGAGATCGTAGAGACCATCAAGCGCACGGACCGCCCGTACTTCGTCCTGGACGGCAACGTCTGCGCGCTGCTGGCCGCCAAGGACCACGTCAACCTGTTCCTCTACGACGGCGCGATCGTCGCCGACCCCGAGGCGATCATCACCGGGGGCCACGACAACACCACCGCACGCACGATCGCCTTTCGGGAGGGCGGGTCGGTCAACCCGACCGCCTTGTTGGCCATGCTCCGCCAGATCGTCGCCAACAACCGAGCCGGAGGCTGGCGGACGGTCAAGTCTGGCCGTCCGCCCACATCCACGGGACAACCGTCGCCCGAGGCAGGTGGTGATGATGATGCGGGCCTTGATGCTTCGGTCCGTTTCGACTGATCCGGCCTGGCTGGGTGTGGTCGTGGCGCACCGGATTTCTCGACACACGCCTCGACCACGACCTTGGATGCCGATCAACCCGGCTCTGACCGTCGCCGTTGTGGCCTGGCTGCTCGCCGTGGTGCGGGTCTGGTTGCCTGTCGCGGTCAGGGCGATCCCGCGGCGACGGGACGACGGCGACCGAACCGGGCTTGGCGGCGACGGCCGGCGGGTGAGCAGGCCCCGACCGGGTGGGCGGTGCGGCAGCGGCTGCGCTGCCCTGGTGAACGTCGCCGACTCACATCTGCGGCCACGTGGACCTGTAACTACGTCCGGGCGACGGCGCCCTGTCGTGGTCGGGCCCGGTGCACGGGTCAGCGCCGCCGGCGCCTGGTACTGCGGCCACGTCACCCAGGTACGGTTCGAACCAGGCGCGGCTGGGCAGCCGCGCGAAGGCAACCGACAGATCACCGCTGGAGGCCCGCGTGACCATCCCCGACTTCGACACCGGCCTGGTCGCACTGCTGGGGCTTCGGATCGACGAGGTGACCGCGGACCGCGTGACAATCAGCTGGACTATGACCCCGCGGCTCGCCCAGCCCCAAGGCCTGATGCACGGGGGGGTGCACTGCGCGGTCGTCGAGACCGCGGCGAGCCTGGGCGGCGCGGCCTGGTACGCAGACCGCGGCACGGTGGTGGGCGTCGCCAACCAGACCGACTTCTTGCGGGCAGTTAGCGCCGGAGAGCTGGTGGCAGTGGGGACACCGGTGCATCGTGGGCGCTCCCAACAGCTGTGGCAGGTCGAGATCCGTGACAGTGAGCAGCGACTGGTGGCGCGCGGACAGGTGCGCCTGCACAACCTCGCCAAGACCGACTGACGGGCCGACGATCCGCCCACCGCACTGGGTCCGCGACGAACGAAACTGGTGAGGCGCCGTGGGACGCCCACCCGGCGACGTCAATGCTTGGGGGGGCTCGGCGCCGGCTGCTTCGCGCTATCCCGGATGCGGTGCTGCGCGAGGCTGTCGTGAACGCCATCGCCCACCGCCACTACCGCCTGCCCGCCCAGCCGACAGTTGTCCACGCAACCCCCGAGAGCTTCACGGTCAGGTTGCCCGGCGACTTCGTCCCCGGAGTCACCCCACCGCCGGATCATCGCCCCCTCGGTGAGCCGAAACCCGGCTCTCGCCCATGCACTGCCCACCCTTGGGCTTGCCGAGCGAGAGGGCCTGGGCATCGCCACCAGGTACGCGCACATGCTCCGTGCAGGGCATCTCGCCCCGGAGATCACCCAGGATGGCGGTGCCGTCGTCGTCACCGACTACGGCGGCAAGACCGATCTTGGGCTGTCCAGTACTTTGACCTCCTTTCCCGGTCCGACCCCGGGATGGACGGCGTGCGGACCGCGGTGGCTGAAACCGCTCTGTTGACGTCGCCACTCTGCGCGACACCGACCTCGCCGACCTGGCGCAGTGCACGCTCGAGCTGGCTGGTGAGCTGCTGGCCGGTGGCGGGGCGCCACCCGCCCGCGGTGGGACTGGGGGTGGGGTTCGGGCCTCGACGGGCCCGCGAGGCGATCGCTGCGACAACTCAACGCCGGGGCCCACATCTGAAGATGGCGCGCGACATCTGCGGGCACGGTCACGACGGTGCTGCGTCTGGCTCGACCTTGCCTGGAGCCACCTGCAGGCCGAACATGGCCACCCCAGGTGGGGCCACGCCGGGGATCGCGGTCTACGGGTGGGCCCACGCGCTGCGAGCAGAGCGTGCTCAGCGTGGCGCATCGAGCAGTGCGGTCAGATAGTCGCCGTAACCGCTCTTGAGCAAAGGTCCAGCGAGCGCGCGCAGCTGCGCGTCGTCGATGAATCCCTCCCGCCAGGCGATCTCCTCCACGCAGCCGATCTTCAGCCCCTGCCGGTGCTCCACCACCCGGACGAACTCCGAGGCAGACATCAAAGAGTCGACCGTGCCGGTGTCCAGCCACGCGGTGCCCCGGTCCAGGACCGTGACCGACAGCGTCCCGCGGCGCAGGTACTCCTCGTTGACCGAGCTGATCTCCAGCTCGCCGCGGGCGCTGGGAACGATGCCCTGCGCGATGTCCAGGACGTCGTTGTCGTAGAAGTACAGCCCGGGGACGGCGAAGCTGCTGCGCGGGCGGGTGGGCTTCTCCTCGATGGAGATCGCCCGGCCGGCCGCGTCAAACTCGACCACCCCGTACTCGCGCGGGTTGCTCACGTGGTAGGCGAAGACGTGGCCGCCGACGATCCCCGCATGAGCCTTCAGCGCGGTGCCCAGGCCCACCCCGTAGAAGATGTTGTCGCCGAGCACCAGGGCGACGCTGCGGTCGGCGACGAAGTCGGCCCCGATCAAGAACGCCTGGGCAAGGCCCTCCGGCTTGGGCTGGGCGGCGTACTCCAGCCGCATCCCGAGCTCGGACCCGTCGCCGAGGAGCTGGCGGAACTGGGCCTGGTCGGCCGGGGTGGTGATGATCAGCACCTCGCGGATCCCGGCCATCATCAGCGTCGACAAGGGGTAGTAGATCATCGGCTTGTCATACACCGGGACCAGCTGCTTGCTCAGGGCCCTGGTGATCGGGTGGAGCCGGGTCCCCGAGCCGCCGGCGAGAATGATTCCGCGCATAGTGAGGCAGGATACGGGCATGCGACTTCTGGTCACCGGCGCTGCCGGGTTCATCGGTTCATGCTTCGTTCGGCGGGCGCTGGCCGGGCAGCTGCCTGGCACCCCGGGCGGCGCCGACCTGGCGGTAACGGTCTTGGACAAGCTGACGTACGCGGGCAACAAGGCCAACCTCGGCCCCGCCCTGGACGACCCGCGGCTGACCTTCGTCGAAGGTGACATCCTGGACGCCGACCTGGTCGACAGTCTGGTGGGACAGGCCGACGCCATCGTCCACTTCGCCGCAGAGTCCCATGTGGACCGGTCGATCACCGGCGCCACCGACTTCGTCGTCACCAACGTCGTGGGAACCCAGACCCTGCTGGACGCCGCGCTGCGCCACCGGCTCGGCCGCTTCCTGCACGTGTCCACCGACGAGGTCTACGGGTCTGTCGACGTCGGCTCGTGGCCCGAGACGCACCCCCTGGAACCCAACTCGCCGTACTCGGCCTCGAAGGCCGGTAGCGACCTGATCGCGCTGGCCTACGCGCGCACGCACGGCCTGGACGTCACAGTGACGCGGTGCTCGAACAACTACGGCCCCTACCAGTTCCCCGAGAAGATCATCCCTTTGTTCGTCACCCGCCTGATCGACGGCGGGCGCGTCCCGCTGTATGGGGACGGCCTCAACGTCCGGGACTGGCTGCACGTGGACGACCACGTGCGGGGGATCTCGCTGGTGCTGCACGGCGGCCGGGCCGGTGAGGTGTACAACATCGGCGGCGGCACCGAGCTGTCCAACAAGGAGCTGACCACCATGCTGCTCCAGGCGTGCGGGGCCGGCTGGGACCGCGTCGACCACGTGGTCGACCGCAAGGGGCACGACCGCCGCTACTCGGTCGACATCACCAAGATCTCCACCGAGCTGGGCTACCGCCCGCAGGTGCCGTTCACCTCCGGGCTGGCCGACGCCGTCGCCTGGTACCGGGACAACCGGTCCTGGTGGGAGCCGCTGCAGGCACGGGCGGCCCTGAACTCGTGAGGTGGCTGGTCACCGGGGCCGGGGGCATGCTCGGCACCGACCTCGTGGCGGCCCTCGGCGGGCGTGACGTCAGTGCGCTGACCCGATCGGACCTGGACGTCACCGACGCCGACACGGTGCTGGCTGCCGTCCGCGGCCACGACGTGGTGGTCAACGCGGCCGCCTGGACCGCCGTGGACGACGCCGAGGCCCACGAGCCCGAGGCCTTCGCCGTCAACGCCTCGGGACCGGCGGCCCTGGCCCGGGCCTGCGCCGCGACCGGTGCCCGGCTGGTCCAGATCTCCACCGACTACGTCTTCAGCGGGGACGCGGCGCAGCCGTACGCCGAGGACGCGGTGACCGGTCCCCGCAGCGCCTACGGGCGCACGAAGCTCGCCGGGGAGTGGGCGGTCCGGGCGATGCTTCCGGACCGGTCCTGGATCGTGCGGACCGCGTGGCTGTACGGAGCCGGCGGGCCCAACTTCGTCGCCACGATGCGCCGGCTCGAAGCGCAGCGCGACACCGTCGCCGTGGTCGACGACCAAGTCGGCCAACCGACCTGGACCGCCGACCTGGCCGCCCAGGTCCTCGCGATGGTGGACGCGGGAGCACCACCAGGGACCTACCACGCAACCAACGGCGGTGCGACCACCTGGTACGGCCTGGCCCGTCTGGTGTTCGAGCTGGCCGGCGCCGACCCCGACCGGGTGCTGGCCACCACCACCGCGGCGTTCCCGCGGCCCGCACCGCGACCGGCCTGGTCCGTCCTGGGGCACCAGGCCTGGGCAGCCACCGGCGTGCGGCCGATGCGAGGGTGGGACCAGGCCCTTCGGGCTGCCTGGCCGGCGCTCGGCGGGCCGCTTCCAGTCGACCGTGCCGGCTGAGCGGGCTGTGCGGGCTGTGCGGGCTGTGCGGGCTCAGCCCGTGCGCAGTGAGTCAGTGAAGGCCTGGCAGGTCGCGTAGTCCGGCAGGAGCCCCGCGGCCCGGGCCTGCTCGAGCGAGGGTGCCTGGGCATCCTTCGCAGACAGCACGAGGTCCAGGTCGGCCGGCCACCGGATGCCCACCGCCGGGTCAAGGGGGTTGATGCCGTGCTCCCCGGTGGGGTTGTACACCTGCGAGCACAGGTAGGTCACCGCCGCATCGTCGGACAGGGCGACGAACGCGTGCCCCAGGCCCTCAGCCAGGTAGACGGCCCGGCGGTCGACGTCGTCGAGCCGGACGCTGTCCCACACCCCGAACGCCGGCGACCCCACCCGGATGTCGACGATCACGTCCAGCACAGCCCCGCGCACGCACGTGACGTACTTGGCCTGCCCCGGCGGGGTCTGGGCGAAGTGCAGTCCACGCACAGTTCCGGCCCGGGACACCGACAGGTTCGCCTGGGCCAGACTCAGCGGGTGCCCCACGGTCTGCGCCAGGTCCTCGAACCGGTACCACTCCAGGAACACCCCGCGCTCGTCGCCGAAGACCCGCGGGGTGAGCTCGTAGGCGTCCGGGACCGCGAGCGCTCTGATCTCCATTGGTAGTCCGGGGCGCAGTACCGCGGTAGCGGCCTGTTTCCCTTTCCCCTTTCAATCCGTGCGTGCGGTCTTCCCGCACACGGCTTACCGACGGTCTTCCGGTCAGCGCTGCGCTGCGCAGCATCCGGCGAAGCCTACTGAGGTAGCGTGACGCGGTGCCCTCGCTGCCGCGTCGAGTGCTGCGCCGGGGGCGGGCCGCGGCCACCCTGGCCAGACAGGGCCCCCGGCCGATGGTGGCTCGGCGCCTGGCGCGCGCCGGCCTGGTCGACCGGGACTGGTATGCCGCCCAGAGCGGGCGTCGCTGGGACAGCGACAGCGCCGCCGCCGGTCACTACCTGCGCACGGGACGGCGGGCGGGGTGGTCGCTGCATCCTGTGCTGGAGCCGGAGTGGATCGTCGGGCCGGCCTGGCGGACCAGCCGGCTCGACCCTGCGCAGCTGTACCTGGCGGGCCGCTCGCAGCGCGGCGGCCCGGGGCCAGCGTTCGACGACGCGACCTACCTCGCCGTCGACGGTGGATCGGCGCACGACCTCGGCGGTCCGTTGGGGCATTTCCTTCGTCACCGGCCGGGCGCGCCGCTGCCGGTGCCGCAGGGGCGCCCGGCGGTCACCGTGTCGAGCCTGCGCTCGTGGCTGGACACCCCGCTGCCCGCCGCTGTGCCCGTCGTGGACTGGGCGGGCCAGCTGACCGGGCTGCCGCAGCGCACCGCGGGGCTGACAACGCTGGTCCTGGCCGTGGACGACCAGTGGTCCGCCGCGCTGGCCCTGGTCGACTCCGTGCTCGGCCAGGCCAGGTCCCGCCCGGCCGAGGTCGTCCTGGTCGCCAGGCAGCCCAGGGCGGCGGTGCGGCGGATCCTGCTGGGCGCCTACGGCGGCGACCCTCGCGTGCGCTGGCTGGCATGGGGCAACGAGCTGTCGTTGGCGCAGGCCTGGAACGCCGGCCTGGCCGCCGGCAGCGGCGACGTCGCCATCCTGGCCCGGGCACGGTGCACAGTGCGGCCCGGCGCGGCGGGCCGGGCCGGCCAGGAGCACGCCCGGTCCTGGTGGGAGGTCCTGCGCGAGGCCCTCGACGACCCCGCGGTCGCCGCGGTCGCGCCCCTGCTGCTGGGCCCGACCGGGACGGTCGCCAGTGCCGGCCTCGGCGTCCGTTCCCCCACCCACGCCCTCGTCCTGGCCTCCGCACCGGCCCCCGCGCCGGCCGAGCACGCCGGTGGCGCCACCTTCTACCGGCTGTTCGCCGACGAGGCCGCCGACGAGCTGGTCGCCGCCGGAGCACTCCCGGTGCCGGCGCTGGGGGACGAGGTGCTGGCGGCCCGGGTCGCAGACCTGGTGGCGGCCGAAGGGGTCGACCTCGCATTCAGCGACGGCCTGTGGGGCGCCGACCTTTCCCGACGGCTGGCCCGCAGGGCCGCCGGTGCCAGTCGCGGGCCAGGTTTGCTGGTCCTGCCCTCGGCACGCCTGGTGCTCACCGGCGACGACCCGGTCCCGGCCGGACCGACCGCGGCCGACGCCTCGCTCCTGGGTCAACGATGGGCCGCGGACCCGGCCGGACCGCAGCGGCCGGCCGGGCCGCAGTGGGACGAGGACGCTACCTGGGCACGGACCGGGCTGGCAGTCTCGGGCGTACGCCCGGACCCGACCGGCGTGCTGGCCTCACCGATCCTTGTTCGGGCCCGCGCCGGCGCGGGCGGCGCGGCGGGCGCCCGGCCGGCCCTTCGTTGGGCGATCAAGATCGCCGCACCGTCCAGCGAGCAGGGGGACCGCTGGGGCGACGTGCACTTCGCCGCTGACCTCGCGGCCGCGCTGCGCCGCCTCGGCCAGCATGTCGGCGTCGACCGGCGACCGGCCCATGAGCGCTCCACCGCAGGCCTGGACGACGTGGTGCTCAACCTGCGCGGCCTGGCGACCCCACACCTTCACCCCGAGCAGGTCAACGTCGTCTGGGTGATCAGCCACCCTGACCAGGTCAGCGCCGAGGAGCTGCGCCGCTACGACCTGCGGTTCGCCGCCAGCACGTCCTGGTCGGCGACCATGACGGCCCGGTCCGGGGTGGCTGTCGAGGCGTTGCTGCAGGCCACCGACCCTGCCCGGTTCCACCCGGGCCTGGCCGAGCCCGGATCCGGGCCGGCCGTGCTGTTCGTCGGCAACTCTCGCGGCGTACTGCGCCCGATCGTGCGTGACGCGGTGGCGGCCGGGGCCGACCTGGCCGTGTACGGGACGAGGTGGTCGGACTTCATCGACCCGGCATTCGTTCGGGGCCCCTACCTGCCCAACGAGACGGTGGGAGCCGCCTACCGCGGCGCCGGGGTGGTCCTGAACGACCACTGGCCGGACATGGCGGCGCAAGGCTTCGTCTCCAACCGGGTCTTCGACGTGGTCGCCTCGGGGGGCCGGGTGATCAGCGACCCGGTGGAGGGGCTGGCGGAGCTGTTCGGCGGGGCGGTCGTTCAGTACCGGACCCCCGCCGACCTGGCCCGATGGACCGGGCCGGACCGCGACCTGGTCTTCGCCGACCCTGCCGAGCTGCTCGAGATCTCGGCCCGGGTCCGGGCCGAGCACTCCTTCGACGCGCGGGCGGGCCGGCTGCTGGCGGCGGTGGGCGCCGTGCTGGCCGATCGAGGGGCTGCCCCGACGCCGACGGCGTCACGCTGACCCGCGCACCCAGCCCTGGAGAACCCGCACGAAGGCCGGGC
>Ga0075028_100001017_pt1 | contig 10125 bp, 14 predicted proteins | sample LitLauG_LLR_2014_FD_71390 | JGI IMG/M metagenome (GOLD analysis project Ga0075028, IMG submission 71390) | Freshwater sediment microbial communities from Pennsylvania, USA - Little Laurel Run_MetaG_LLR_2014 | ecosystem: Environmental > Aquatic > Freshwater > Creek > Sediment | place: USA... | reverse complement strand
TGCTGCAACGACGAACTCTATATTGCGGCGCACGATGTGGAAGCAGGCAGCTTCCGTCACAAGGAGCGCAGCTCCGAGGAAAGCCGCCTCATCCTCGATATCATCGTTCCAGTAACGACAGCCTCGGTCATCGAGCGCTGGTGTCGGAGGATGGAGGAGGAGCCCATGGCTGAGCTCATGTCCAAGGTTGCTGTGCTGGCGGCCAGGCACGTGACTGTCGTTGTGAACGATAAGCCGGCGACTGCCGTCAAAGACGGTGACGGCGGAGAACGACTCTGGTGCTTGAGAAGAGAAGTAGTGGGCAGCGATCGGCGCGTCGGTCGTGAAATCGGCGAGAGCGAGAACCGGGATCTCAAGATGTCGGGCGAGGACATGGGGGTCCAGCGCGTCGAGAGGTCGGAGATGAAGTTCAGCCCTCACCTCGTCGGCAAGCGCGCGTGCTTCCGCTTTGAACCCCCACCGGTAACCCACTTCACACCGTCCGCAATCGCTCGTAGGCGGCCTTGACGAGTTCGTCAAGGGCCGTGGCCGCTTCAGGAGTAAGATGCTGGTCGGTCTTGAGGAAGGTTGAAATCATCGCCAGGGGTTCGGTCGGCTGCGTGCTCGGCGTGATAAACGTATCTGCGTCGAGGCCACCCCAGGAGCAGAGGGCAGCAAGGCTGTCCACGTCGGGGCGCTTGCCCTGGGCCATACGCGTTAAGGTGGATGCGCTGACGCCAGCCTCGCTGGCCACCTTCTTCCAAGTCAGCCCTCGCGCGAGGCGGGTCGCATCCAGGGCAGCGTAGAAGCCGCCGGCGTCGAAAGACCCCTTGCGTGACATAGTGCACCTCTTGTCCGTTCGACACTAGCAATCGCTGGCTGAATGTGCAATCATAATCGGCAGTTCGACACTCGCAATCGCTGGTCAGTAAAGCAAGAGGAGTGGAACCGTGGCAGACCGACGCGCAGACCCGCGGCAAGGTCCATATGTTCCGAGTCCCGGCGGCGGCACGCAGCCTCGTTCCCGAAACGAAGATGGAAGCTGGCGGGCGAAGCGGTCAGATGCGGGCAAACCGCGTGAACCTCAGCCGCCCCCGAAGAAGTAAGACATCGCTGGAGTAGTCTGACGGCCAGCCAAGTCGTTAGCCACCATCCGGAGGATCGCATGCAAATACGCGTGGCGCACCTGCGGCTTCAGGGTCAAAGCATTGCCGTGTTTGCTGCTGATGCAACGGCGGGCTCTTCCACGGCACGCTCAGACGTGCTCGCCCGGCTCGCCCGCAAGGCACGTGCCTCAGGGCTCCGGGTCGATAAGGCCGTTCTCCGTTTTATGGAGGGTGGTCGCATCACCTACTTTGGAAGCCCCGACCTCGTGCGTTATCTCGCTAACAGTGGTCTCCACCAATGGACACATTGGATAGATGACTGAAAGAAGGTGGGGCGGGATGGCAAACTACACTGGCGCGGCGGAGCTGGTCGCCGCGGACGGTCGTGTCGTTGAGACGGTACGAGCAGTCCTCAAAGGGGGACCTAACCCACGCCGCGCTGGTCTGACAGATTGGAGCGGTACTCTCTACCCCGCTAAGGGTCAGTGGTTCAGTGCGGCGTTCAAGAACATGCGCGCCGAGCCGCTTCGCCTGCGCCTTCCCAGCGGGCGTGAGGCGTCCTGCTTGGTGCCCAACCTGACCACGAACACTTCTACCGGGGAATTTGCCGCGGTTGTAGGCGCTGGCGGGCCTGTTCCGTTCGGCTAGTCTAGCAGGGGCCTCTATAGGGGTCACCTCACGAAACGGAAAAAATCCTACGCTAAGCGGGCGACCGCCTGAGCTGACCCTGAAGGTGTCTGGCTGGGGTATACCCCTCCTGGACGTCAACCGTCGTACCGCTGGGCTGTCAGTCTAGGGTTGCCTACAGCATTTCTTGACGCTCCTCAACGCGGGTCTTAGAGTTCAGCCTGACACTTCGCTGTCAGGAACCCCGTATGCAGGGCCAGCGCCTCGGCTACGTCCGGGTCAGCAGCGTGGACCAGAATCCGGACCGTCAGCTCGACGGCCTCGCGCTCGACCGTGTCTTTACCGACAAGGCATCCGGTAAGGACACCCAGCGGCCGCAGCTGGCGGCGGTCCTCCAGTTCGCCCGAACGGGCGACACCGTGGTCGTGCACAGCATGGACCGCCTGGCCCGCAACCTCGACGACCTACGCCGGCTGACCAACGACCTGACGCGGCGCGGCGTGCGGGTGGAGTTTCTCAAGGAAGGGCTGACGTTCACCGGCGACGAGACGCCGATGGCGCAGCTGCTGCTGTCGGTGATGGGCGCGTTCGCCGAGTTCGAGCGGGCACTGCTCCGGGAGCGCCAGCGCGAGGGCATCGCCCTGGCCAAACAACGGGGTGTCTACCGCGGCCGCAAGCCGCGACTCACGACCGTGCAAATCAGCCTGCTGCGGCAGCGTGCGGCGGCCGGCGAGCCCAAGGCCCAGCTCGCACGCGAACTCGGTATCAGCCGCGAGACCCTCTACCAGTATCTGCGCAGCGAGGCGTAGCGCATGCCGCGGCGTCCGCTGCTCAGCGCGGCCGAGCGCAGCACCCTGGTGGCGTTCCCCATTGACCCGAGCACGCTGATTCGGCACTACACCTTCGACGAGGGGGACCTCACCCGTATTCGCCGGCATCGTGGGGCGCACAATCGCTTCGGCTTCGCCGTCCACCTGTGCTGCTTGCGCTTCCCCGGCTACGCGCTGGCCGCCGATGCCACCCCACCGGAGGCAGTGCTGGCATGGGTGGGCCAGCAACTCCAGATCGATCCCGGTGTCTGGTCCCGCTACGCCCGCCGGCCTGCGACGCGGTGGGAGCATTTGCAGGAACTCTACGCCTGGCTGGGCCTGACGCCGTTCGGCGTGCGGCAGTTCCGCACCAGTGTGCAGCACCTGACCGCGCTGGCCGTGCAGACCGACCGCGGCCTGACCCTGGCCGCCGCGCTCGTCGAGCATTTGCGGCAGCAACGCATCCTGCTGCCGCCCCTTGAGGTCATCGACCGCGTCTGTGCCAGTGCGCGGACGCGTGGCCTGCGCCGGGTGTACGCGGCACTCACGGCACCGCTGAGCGCCACGCACCACGCCGCCCTCGAGCAGCTCCTGGACCCGCGCGCCGGCACGACGCTCAGCACGCTGGCCTGGCTGCGCCAGCCACCGGGCGTGCCTACGGCCAGACATGTGCTGGGCCACCTGGAGCGGCTGCGGGTCCTGCAGGCCCTCGCACTCCCTGAGCGTCTGGAGCAGGCTATCCATCACAACCGCTTGCTGAAGCTCGCCCGGGAAGGCACGGCGATGACGGCTCAGCATCTGCGGGACCTGGCGCCGGCCCGGCGGACCGCGACGCTTGTTGCGGTCGCCCTGGAAACTCGCGCTACTCTCACGGATGAGCTCATCGAGCTGCATGATCGGTTCATGGCCGTGCAGCTCAGCCGCGCCAAGCGCAGTTACGCGGAGCAGGTGCAGCAGACGAGTCTGACGGTCAGTGAGAAGCTGCGCCTCTTCGCCACGGTCGGCCAGGCGTTGGTGACCGCCCGCACCGCGGGCACGGACGCGTTCGTGGCGATCGACGCTGTGGTGACGTGGGAGGTGTTCGCAGCCAGCGTGACCGAAGCCGACCAGCTCGCCCGGCCGGCGCGCGCGGACTTCCTGGCCCACCTGAGCGACGGCTACCCGCAGCTCCGCCGCTATACGCCGCTGTTCTTGGAGACGCTGGCGCTTCAGGCGGCGCCACCGGCGCGCGCCGTGCTCAGCGCGGTGGAGACGCTCAAGACGATGAACGCGGACCAAGCCCGCAAGGTGCCAGCAGAGACGCCGACCGCGTTTGTGCGCAAGCGCTGGCGAGATCTGGTGGTGACGCCGCACGGCATCGATCGGCGCTTCTACGAGCTGTGCGTCCTGACCGAACTCAAGAACGCGCTCCGCTCCGGCGATCTCTGGGTGCAGGGCTCGCGCCAGTTCAGGGACTTCGAGGACTACCTGCTGTCGCGGGAGCGGGTAGCGGCGTTGCAGGCGCAGCAGGCCTTGCCGGTCGCTGTTAACCCGGATGGCGAGGCGTTTCTCCGCGAACGCGTGGCGTTGCTGGAACGCGAGCTCCAAACGGTGAACCGCTTGGCCGCCGAGGCCGCGTTGCCGCAGGCTGCCCTGACCGAGCGCGGCTTGCGGATCACGCCGCTCGACAAGGCGATCCCGGTGGCCGCCGAGGCCCTGCAGGACCAGCTCGCGGCGCTGCTGCCACATCTGAAGATCACGGACCTGTTGCTGGAGGTGGACGACTGGACCGGCTTCACGCGCCAGTTCACGCATCAACAGAGCGGCGAACCGGCGCCAGATCGCACCGTGCTGCTGACGGCGCTCCTCGCCGACGCGATCAACCTGGGTCTGGTGAAGATGGCCGAAGCCTGTCCGGGCACCAGCTATGCGAGCCTGGCCTGGCTGCACGACTGGTACGTGCGCGAGGAGACCTACACGGCGGCGTTGGCTGCACTGACGAACGCGCAAGCCCGTGAGCCCCTTGCCGCGTACTGGGGGACGGGGACCACCTCCTCGTCGGACGGCCAGCGCTTTTGGGCCGGAGGTGCAGGCGAAGCGCTGAGCCACCACAACGCCAAGTACGGCCGCGAGCCCGGTGTGACCTTCTACACGCACATTGCCGATCAGTACGCGCCCTACTACGTCACGGTCATCCATGCCCCGGTGCGCGACTCCACCTACGTGCTCGACGGCCTGCTCTATCACGAGTCCGAGCTGCGCATCGCCGAGCACTACACCGACACGTCCGGCTTTACCGACCACGTCTTTGCCTTGATGCAGCTGCTCGGCTTTCGCTTTGCGCCGCGCATCCGCGATCTCAAGGACAAGAAGCTCTACGTGCCGGGCGATGCCAAGACGTTCCCGGCGCTGGCGCCATTGATCGGCGGGCCCCTCAACCTCCAGCCGATTCACACGCAGTGGGCAGAGATTCTGCGGCTGGCGACGTCGATCAAGCAGGGCACGGTGACCGCCTCGCTGATGCTGCGCAAGCTGGGGAGCTATCCGCGGCAAAACGGCCTCGCGGTCGCGCTGCGCGAGCTGGGACGCATCGAACGCACGCTGTTCACGCTGGAGTGGCTCCAAAGCGTTGAGCTTCGGCGCCGGGTGCAGGCGGGGCTCAACAAGGGCGAGTCACGGAATTCGTTGGCGCGAGCGGTGTTCTTCCACCGGTTAGGGGAGCTGCGCGACCGGAGCTTCGAGCGGCAGCACTATCGCGCCAGCGGGCTGAATCTGGTGGTCGCGGCCATCATCCTGTGGAACACGGTCTATCTGGAGCGCGCGGTGCAGGCCGTGCGCGCACAGGGGCAGCCGATCGACGAGGCGCTGCTGCCCCACCTGGCGCCCCTGGGCTGGGCGCACATCAATCTGACCGGGGATTACAGTTGGCGCCAGAGTGATCGTGTGCCGCCGGGCTGGCACCGGCCGCTCAGGACCGCGGCCGCCGCGTGGGCAAAGCAGCCGCCTTAGCGTAGGATTTTTTCCGTTTCGTGAGGTGACCCCGTATAGGTGCCTCCAGCCGTGTGGTTCGAGGATCTCGCGCCAGTCGGCCCGCGCGTTGAAGTCGTCGCCGGGCCGGTCGCCGGCCGCTGTGCTCGCCGGCCGCGGTTCATAGGCCTTTTCGCGGGGCATCTGGTCGAAGGTGCGCGCGAGGTCGAGGAACTGGCGGCGCTCCGCGGGGGTGATGGTGACGATCGTGCGTGGCCCGCCCGAGACGCGGACGTAGGGCAGGCGCTCGGGGTGAACGGGGCCATGCGTCGGCGCGTCGATGAGGTACCCGCCCTCGCCCTTCGTCTCAATCAGGGTCGATTTGTCGGCCCGCTGCGCCAGCTTCTGGCTGGCGCTAATCTCCGGACAGCGCCAGTTCACATGGGCGCCGTGCGGGGTGTCGTCCTGCCAGCCGGCGCATACGCGCTCGAACAGTTCGCCCAGCCCGGCGGCGTGGGCCGCGGCGCGGTACTCCTCGAAAATGGCGTACACGTCGAAGTCGAGGGTTTCCGCATTGCCGGAGACTTTGCCGTTGACGTGACCGACGCCCGTCCGGCCGTTGCGATACCAGTCGCGGACGTGGGCCTCGTCGGCGCGCTCGTGCTGGTACGGAATCCACGTTGGCCGCCCGTCCTCATCGCGGCGATCGGCGAGGGGCGCCTTCGTGCCGTTCTCATACGGGGGGAGGATAGAGAAGCCGTTGGCCCGTAGCTCGAACGCGGTGTCGCGCACGCTGGCCGCGGCGTTCGCCGCCTCGCCCGCGCTCACGACGCCACCGCCAGCGCGTCGGCGACGATCTCGCCGGCCTCGTGCACCAGTGCGGCCGCGTCGGCGAGGCGGAGCGCCTCGCAGGCCACCGCACCAGACTCGCGCATGAAGGCGATTGCGGCCGCGAGTTCGGCGGCATCCGCCAGCGCGTTGAAGGCGCTGCCCACGGCGTCAGCGGCGGTCTGTAATGTGTCCCTGCGGAAATTCGTGCTAGACTTTGGGTGTCCCGTTGTGCCGATACTATTCATGGAACGGTCGCTCCCGTTTCACTAGAAACGCCGGCCTCGTCCGCCAAGAAGAGGGCCGGCGTTTCGCTTGCCTACTGGTTCTTGGCCGCGCGCTCGGCAACCAGGCGGGCAACGTCCGCCTCGCCAAAGAGTCTCCCATGCGGCGTGATGATGCTCGGCCGCAGACGGCCGCTGCTGACGAGCTGGTCAACACGGATCGCCGTGACACCAATGCGCTTCGCCGCTTCGCCGCGAGTCAGAACGCCACTAATGACGATATCGGCCACGGGTGTTGCCCCTCGCACTCTTGTCATCGCCTTATCTGTGCACTAGTATACGGCGCTCGGCCAAAGTGAAGTCGGACAAAGTCGGACATTGCGAAAATCACTCATTCAACATCCAGGGTGGTATACCGTTCCAGCATCTCCGTCGGCTGAAGCCGTTCATGGCCAGTTCCCAGGTAGTGCGCGTCCAGCCAGCGTTCGAGCGTCTTGGCGCTCTTGCCCGTCGGCTTGGCGACTAACGCAAGAGAGAGGCGCACATTGCCGGACTTCACCCCCGCCGCTGCCTTACAGAGTTTCGCGTAGTTATGGCAAGCATCGCACTGCAAGATGTAGACGTTGGGATTGTGGGGCGTTTCGTCCAGAATTCGCCCCATGTCCGTGGCGCCGCGCGCGTACCCGGCGTCGGCGCTCGCGTTTGCGAGATCAGCCTGGGCGCGTTTCAGGCAGGGCGGGCAAAGGGCGCGGTTGAGTCCGGCGGGATCAAGAGCGCGAATGAGTGCGTGAGAGTAGCCGCCAAGCGCCCACTGTTTTTTGCAGGCGCTGCACAGTTCGGGCGGCAGGCGATTGCTGGGCGTTTCGTCACTGGGTACGATAGGCATTGTGCGCGGCTCTCCATCCGGCCGTTCACCACGCCGCCGGGTGTTCTCAGCACCGCGGCGGCTTCCTTTTGTCCGTAACCGTCACCCGTCCATAAATAAGCATAGTGCGAAGCACCCGCCCGCCGCCGTAAGCGCCGCCTCGCCGCCGCTCCCGGACGCTGGGCGACCACGATCGCCGCACCAGGCGCTATGTCGCGCGCGGCGTACCCGGGCGTCAACTGCGCCGCGGCCACTCTGGGGCGCTCTCGGGCGCTGGGCGGTGATCACGGCTGGCCTCGCGGCAGGGCGGGGAGCGGCGGGGTTATGGCGTGGGGCTTAACCATCAGACGAACCGCTGGCACCTGACGCACCGTTCCCTGCCTGTGTCGCGGTTGTAGATGATGCGGTCGTTCTTGGCGCCGCAGGTGCGACAAGCCAGCATTGGCGACTCGCGCACCGTGCCAAAGAGGATCCGCGACGCCTCGGCCAGCACGTCGCCCTCGCTCAACTCGTCATCGTCCGGTGAGAATTCGGGCTCACTCATTCAGATCAGCTCCATGCCGAGCAGTGCGGCGTTCGCTTTCGCCTCTGCGATCTCCATCTCGTGGCGCACGCGCCTCTCCGTCGCCGCGACCGATGATGTGCGGCACTCGTCGCACATCGGGCCGTAGAAGATGAGATCGTCGTAGGAGTCGTATTCAGCGGTCGGCTCCGGCACAGCCCCTATCCCTTCTTCACCGCAGCCGCAGCAGCGCCACCGTGGGTTCGTGGCGAGTAAGGCTGCTGCCCACGCTGAACCCTGCTGCGCATACCGTGCGAGCAGCGCGTCGGCGTAGGCTGAGAAACCTTCCGGCGACCCGAAGACTTCGCACGCGTCGTCGCGCCCCATCATCGCTACGAGTTCGCCGTGATAGAGCGCCCGCACTTGCGTGTCGTCCATGCTGCTACGCCTCCCCTAGAAGTCGAGCCGGGCGAGCAGCTTCTCGGCCGCTGCCAGCGCCCATTGAGGCCGTTCCGTCGCACAGACATCACAGTGCGGCGGGCGGTCCCGCACGTGTTCCCGATAGTCGGGCACGGCGTCGAAAAGCACGCGGTTCACCGTGGTGAGGATCACCTCGGTGGCGGCCACCAGCCGCGCGATCTCTTCGTCGTCCGCATGATCGTCGAGGTGCCGCTCGATCGCGGCGGCGCAGTCGAGGCGTTCGGCGTCGCCCAGGGTGAACAGCACACTTTGCAGCATGTCGCTCGCGATGCGGCGGTTTTCTTCTGGCGTGAGCCGTCGATCGTTGTGCATCACTCAGTCTCCCCGTCCGGCCGGTTTGCCGAAGCCTCAATGAATTGTTCGAGGTCGCTTGCGCGCACGCGCCACCCGGCTTTGCGCCCGCCAGGGCGGTAGCCCTTCAGCCGTCCTGAACGCAGGTACTCCCGCACCGTCCAGTCAGTGACGCGGAGCCGCGCCGCGACTTCGACAACGTTGAGCAGCTCGTCTTCCACCATTGCGACCATTCCTCAGCCCCCGCGGTAGGCACCGCTATCTAACCACATTATCGCACAGAATCGCCAGCAATTCCCAGAAAACCCTTGACAAAATACCACATGAACCCTTATGATACTGGTGAAGGGAGACACCAAACCGGCCGGACACCGGCCCCGCGCAACATAAGAAGCGGCCCGGCCCCGTGGATCAGACGGAACCGGGCCAAGGAGAGCAGTGATATGACCACCGCAACCCCCACCCGCAAGTCTACCGCCCGCGACCCGCAGACGGTCGAACTCAGCCCCCGCGCCGATGGCAGCTTCGGCGCGATGAAGCGGTCCAGCGCCCGCGGATGGTGGAAGAAGCCCTCCGCAATGAGCCGGGCCAGCAGGAGGTCCCCCAAATCGCGATGCGGGTCGATGAGGATAGCCGAGGCTTGGCGTGACGCCAGCCAGCTTAAGTAGAGCGCAGCAAAGAAACGAGACTTTCCGTACCCTGATTTTCCTTCAAGGTGGGCGTGGACCTGGAGCGTGTCGGTGTCGACCTCCAGCAGCTTGGGAAACAGGCCTGAGCCGTAGCTGCCCAGGCGGATGCGGCGACGGTCGGGCGTCTGGGGGCGTGACGTAAACCAGTTCATGCCAGCACTCCTGGCACAAGCGGTTCGGCGGTGTCACTGAAGCAGCGGCGCCAGCGGGGCGCGGTGAAGAGGGCCTCCGGCGACAGGCTGGCCGGCGCGGCGCCGGCGATGAAGATGGACGGCCCGAGGTCCGCGCGGCCGAGGTCGGTGCGGAGGGTGAGCTCAAGCCACCGTTTGAGCCGCGCGGCATGCTGGTCGCCTTCGGTGGCAATGATGGCAATCGTGGCTGTCTCCTTGCTGAACTGCTCGCGATAGGGGCCGGCTAACCAGGCGCTGAGCCGTTTGAGCTTCATCTGCCAGCCGAAGGGACCGGTGCGCTTCATACTTCCACGATCGATTTCAAAGGTCAGGCGCCGACGCTTATCGCCGTCGGGGCGATGGAGGCGCAGGGTAACGAAGCCGTCTGGCGAATAGCGCGTGGTGGCGCCATCAGGCAAGGTCAACTGCGGGCTGAGGCGCTTGAGGTCGCGTTCATGCAGAAACTGCTCGATCGTGACGGCGGCGGGATAGGCGGCGCAGAGCCGATGCAGCTGGATGGTCGTGTCATTGACCTGGCGCAGGTGTTCGAGGTGGAGCGGTTTGAGGGCGCGAAATTCGGCGGGGGTGATTGGCGTGGCCACGGTCAGG
>Ga0075028_100001016_pt1 | contig 10132 bp, 14 predicted proteins | sample LitLauG_LLR_2014_FD_71390 | JGI IMG/M metagenome (GOLD analysis project Ga0075028, IMG submission 71390) | Freshwater sediment microbial communities from Pennsylvania, USA - Little Laurel Run_MetaG_LLR_2014 | ecosystem: Environmental > Aquatic > Freshwater > Creek > Sediment | place: USA... | reverse complement strand
TGTGTGCAGCTGCTTTGGACCCAATACCAGCAATCCGAGCATAAGTACGAACAGGATTTCGGTACCCAAACCCACGCTTCACCCCTTGGCTACGCTTTGGTCACCGGCAATGGTGGTTGTTGTGCTGGCCGGCTTCTCTTCATCTTTAATAGCTGCCTTGAAGCCGCGGATGCCCTCTCCGATTCCTTTACCAAGTTCGGGGAGCTTTTTAGGCCCGAACACAAGCAGGGCAATTCCGAAAATAACCAGCAGATGCATGGGTTGAAACAGTCCTTCAAACATGAATGTTCCTTCAGATTGAGTGAGAACATCTCAAGACGTGTTAACAAAAATACAGGCGCTGCAACGAGCTATCAGCAGCGCCTGCCCAGACAGCAGGGAGCTTGCAACAATCAAAAGCCGCGTCGGACCGAATCGGCCTCGACAGCCAGCCGGTTAACTAGGCTAAAGAACGCTGGCGCTTGACCAAGGAACAGGAGGTCATCCGTGAAAGCCTTGATCGTGGCGACGGCTCCCCCGTTCTGTGTCAACGTTGGCCGAATCACGGAGCACCGAGGCAGACTCTTGCTGATAAATTCGCATGGCTCAGGCAGGATCAGGTTCGTCTGGTCGAGCTCTGAGTTGACGGCATTGAGATCCGGGAATGTCAGGCCAGTTTCTGGATCTGTTACACCGGCCAAAGGCTGAGCCACCGCATTGCCGGCCTTGTCATGCCAGAGTCCGAAATGGTCGATCTCTACTCCGCCAATGCTCACCAGGATCCGCAGGACTTCAAGGTCGGTCGCCTTGAAGGCCAGCGTAGGATACAAGCTCGCCCCACCCTGCTCGATGAACGCAAAATGAAATCCCGCCGTGTTCGCGATCGCTTGCATGCGGGCCTCTTGCGGGGTCGCCGGGGGCACAGGTTGGTCCTGTGTTGGAGGTGTGTCGTCGTCGTTTAGTGGAATGGCGGGCTGGTTCTCAATGATGAAAGGTCCCTTGAACTTGACCCCGAAATCAGGGTTCTTAGCGCTGCGGTACCGCGTATACCAACTAAGGTCGACGTCGAGCTTCAGCAGGTTTGTCAGCCTTCCGACATCCTTGGCGCCGGTCGCCTGACTGCTGGGCAACGTCCGGAACGCATCGAGATCGACCGGCTCTTCCCTCTTGGAGATCAAGTAGGCGTTCAGGAAGGCCGCGTGGCTCAATTCATCGTCGGTGTTATCGGTGATGTATTGAGGCATATCGCCATCAAGGTTGCTGAGCGCGGCCATGTAGGCTGGATTGCCTCCTTGGACTCCTCCCAGTTCGTTGTATTGTTGCCACAGATCAGCCTCTATGAGTTCTGCCGCCGCCACGAACCGCAGGAGCGCAGCATCGCCTCTGGAAAGCTTGCCTGTGCTCCGCGTGGCCTGCGCGTTCCCCTCGGTCTCCAACAAGGCGCCGGCCGACAGCGCGGCACTGGCAATCCCGAGACCCTTGAGAAAGGAACGTCTCTTGACCACACCCTGCCAGTGACGTTGAACACCTTGTTCCGCCGAAGAGTGACTCGCTTCAGATGAGTTTGCCTCGGACACCACAGCAGATGGAGAATTTTCTTCTTTCTTCATACTTTGCGCTCCAATTCCTTTTGCTTATGATTTTGTTCCAGCAGTATGTGAAACTTCGCTACTCGCGCGATATTCCCTAATTCCACAAATATTTTTCCTGACAAAACAGCTCTTAGCGTACATTTTGAGGATTGGGCCCACTTCGCGGAGGGGCGCCGGGGCATTGCTCGCGCATTTGTCTCCGATGGCCGGAATGCGGTCGGGAGCTTCAGATTGATCTGCAACTTCCCATTGCGAAGACGGGATAGTCGATCGTGCACCAACGAGAACAACCTTATCTGTGCCTGTCACGGCGGCGAGGGATTGCCTACTTTCTACGCACCGTAGTTCGCCACAACCCGTACCACTTTCCCTGTCGCTGACAACTCCATGAACTCTGCCGCCCGCGTTCCCTTTTGGTTTGTGTAGTAGAGCACCGCGCTGTTTACGCCCCACAACACGTCTGCAAGGCGAAAATAGAGTTCTGGGTAGGCTTCTAGCCCTCGCTGAAAGTAAGCTCTCAAGTCTGCCTTTCCAACCACCTTGCCATCAGATTTCCCCAATATCTGCGCGGCAATTGGTGAAGTCAACTCGATCGCATCCTCATAGTGCGTCATGATCAAGTCCAGATCATGAGCGTTCCAAGCCGCGACCCAAAGGTTGGCCAGATTCCAAGCCTCGTCTCTCGTCACTGCCTTTTCCCCCAGTGGAAGATTCATCATATGAACCGATTTCACTTCTGATTTTAATTAGGCCTCCGATCATGGTGAACCACGTCGTGCTGAAAAACTCGGCGAAGCTCACAAATCTTGCTTCGATTTGTACGCAGACAAATCCATGCTGCTTGGAAACCGCTGACTAGGGGCGCGCACGCGAAGAGCACCAACCCTGGTGCGACTTCGCGTGCACAACCCGCCTCCTCGGTTAAGGAAAGTGAATCTACTCTTTGCTCGCTCGGTAGAAGAAGTAGTCGGCCGTGTAGGGCACGAGCTGAGTCTGACCCACGGTGCAGGCGGTGGTAGGAACAGCTCCGCCGTTGGTGTTCAGACGTTGGATGAAGGTGGTTTTGGCCAGGAGGTTACCGCCCGTGGGCCCCTTCTGGTTCCCGACTGACTGCAACAAGAGGCATTGGATCGAGCCGCTATTCGGGCAACTCGCGGGGTCGGAGCCCGCGTCGATTCCGTTCACCTTAACCGCCCACACCCGGCTGCTATCGAAGGAACTCTGCCACGTCGCGTTCCCACTCAGAGGGGGGACGATGCCCGGCTTCGGGTTTTCATTGATGCTCTGGAAGTGCGTGATGATCTGGAACTTCGCTCCGAAAAGATCCGTAAACAGGGTGGCTTCGGGGCGGGCGGTGGGATTCCAGGCAGTGCCACCAGTGCCCGTCGGCAGGCAAGTATAGCCCTGGCTGCCGAAGGCGTGGCCGACCAAAAATGCAGCGTTTCCCGCCGGTGGCGTAATCGCGTCAGGAGTGGGTGGAGGCGTGACTGTCTGCGCCGCCGCATGGGTGACTGTGCCGAAGGCACATCCGAGCACGAGAGCGGCCACGAACAGGATCCGAAGTCGCGCAGTTTTTCTTGTCTGTTGCTCAAGGGTATAGCTCATTTGGTGTGGTTCTCCTTTTCTGTGTGTTACTTTAGCTGTTACACATGGTTGAGGCCACTCAGTCACGCAGATTAGAACGGCCTTACATCCGCGTCATCCAGCTACTATCTGAAACTCCGTTAGGTGAGAAATATTCCCCAAACACAGAAATATCGGCGGATTTCCCTAATACCGGAACGGCGCTATATACCATGCGTAGTAAGTTCCCACACCGGTGAGCACGACAATGGACCAAAGCATCAGCTCCGTCCGCATCCATCCCTTCCAGTGTTTGAAGAGTAGCCAGTCCGGAAGGGCTCTTGTGCCAGCAACGATGACAATATAAAGTCCCAAAAGCTCGGCCGTTACTCCTAAAACCGCATGGATTGTAGCCGCCGCGTAATACCACTTATAAAAAACCTTAGGAAGGGCTGGCCTCACTTGTTGTTGGAACGAAGGCCACATGACGAACCTGATCATCAACAAATTCAAAAGCAGCACGGTCGTCTGGCAAATTCCGTGAGCGGTGTAGCGTTTTCGTCTCGCGAGAAGAGATCCCGCGATCAACGCTACTCCCATGATGACCTGCACCACGAGGTTGAGATCGGCCTCAAACGTGGCCCCTGTGCCGAGGAATCCTTTTATTGGAAAGAAGGCCAACACAATTAATCATCAGCTCCAGACACCGCATTTGTGATCGCTAATAGCCTGCAAACTCTTCCGTCCGGATATCGTCTTCATCGACACCTGCTTCATTGAGCGCCAGGCGCGCTGCCGAGACCATTGTTGGCGGTCCGGCGACATAGCAGATCGAGCCTTGCAGGTTGGATACGTGTTTGGAAAGCATTTCTGAGCTGATGTGGCCAGTCTCACCCTGCCATCCCCTATGAGCGTTGTCCGCTCGGGTAAGGGTTGGAACGAACTGGAAATTCCCAGTTGAGCTTTCTAATTCTCGAAGCGTATCCATAAAAGCAGCATTTTCGAGGTAGCGGCTGGCATAAAACAGAGAGATTGGGGGGTGAAATTTATTCACTGCAGCATAAGAAATCATGCTAAGGAAAGGGGTGATCCCGATTCCGCCCGCCACGAACACCGCTGGTCGCGAGACATTGTTGTGCAACGTAAATGACCCCATCGGACCTTTTACTCTGACCTCTGCACCGATCGCCAGGGTGGCTAACGCACGCTTGAAAGGGGTATCCCGCATGCGGGTCGCGACCACGATCTCTTCGGTAATCGGAGAGCTTGCAATTGAAAAGACATGAGTGAGTCCGTCTGAACCGTCAGGTCGGGCGCCGAGCAGAGCCAGCTCAACAAACTGCCCCGCCTTAAATAGGAAGTCGCGTGGCCTTTCAAACTGGAACGCCATGGTTCCTTCCGCTACTGCCTTGCGCCCCACCAGTCTGCTGTGATAGCCGATCACTGCGTAGTGCTCTTGCTGTACTGACCCTACTTGTGAAAACAATTTGCACCTCGCCTGTTGACTGTAGGTTAAACCAAAGATTTGCCGCTCTTGCTGGCTATGCGACTGGGCTCCGCAAACGGGCCTAACTCGACTCGCGCAGGCTTTTTGTGCCTGCCGAAGTACTCGTTTAGCAGTTCGCGAAGCTGCAGCCGAGCTCGCCATAGCCGCGCCTTCACTGCGGCGGGACCTAAGTCCAGGACCTCTGCCGTCTCACCTATTGAGAGCCCTTCAATGTCCCGCAGCACAAAGACCGTTCGCAAGATCGGGCGCAGCTCTTCTAAGGCCTTGATTAGGATGTCTCTCAATTCAGACGCCCGGTAGAGTTCTTCAGGATTTGGAGCCCAATCGGTGACCTCGCGCGGAAGCCTATCTCCATCTGACTGAAAGTCCTCATCGAGAGACACCTCTTGGATTGTGCGCCTCATTCGCAGCTTCATGAGGGCTTGGTTCAGGGTGATGCGAATTAACCAAGTCGAGAATTGTGAATCCTCCCGGAATTGTCCCAAGTGTTGGAAGGCCTTCAAGAAGGCCTCCTGCACCGCGTCTTGGGAATCCTCCCGATTGTGCGTGACGTGTTCGGCAATGCGGAGGAGTTTGCGATCATATCGCGCCACGAGTTGCTCGAAAGCAGATAAATCTCCATTCTGGGTGGCATGGACAAGATCCAGATCGTTGCTTGCCACTGCCCTCCCCGCGAATTGTTCCGAGTCTGTATTCATAGTGGTTCAAGACACTTTGGAGAACCTCAGCCTTGTGGAAGCAAATGATGCTGCCAGGAACGCAAAGCCGTTTCCGTTGCAATACCATCAAGAAGTACTGGGTCTCACTGCACCACGACCTTGCCGGTCATCTTCGGATGGATCGAGCAGTAGTAGGGATACGTTCCCGCCTTCTCAAACGTGTAGGAGAACTTTTCGTCCGTATCCCGCACCTTGGACTTGAACACACCTTCTGTGCTGACCACCGTGTGGGGAATATCATCACGGTTGGTCCAGGTAACCGTCGTTCCGGCGGGCACTGTGAGCGACTGCGGCCCAAAACTGAAATTATCGATTTTCACCTCCGCGTTTGCCGCTGAGGGCTGGTCGTTCGCCTTGACGCTCGGTGATCCCGCTACCAGCAACAGCATCGCAATCATTACCGGCGTCGCCAAAACTGCAACCACATTCTTCTTCCTCATTTTCTTGTGTCCTTTCTAGATTTGATTTTCTGGCTGGACAGACCTCGGCGGTCTATCCAAGGGTTGAGTCAACCACCGCCAGGGAATGCTGGCCCCGGACGTAGTTCACATCGGTAATTCCCAGCAGGCTCCGCAACTGCTCCGCCGGCACTTTCATCGGTCCGGGAGAATCGGCCTTGCCCGGCTGGGGTTGCGGAAATGCCGTTGACATCGCGGTGTGAAAGGTCACATTTCCTTCGACCTTTTGCATCGTCTGGTGAATGTGTCCATTCAGCACCGTCACGGAACCGAACTTCTTGAGGTAAGCCAGCGCTTGCGCGCTGTCCTCAGTGCCCCAGCCCCACTCCGGATACACCGACCACAAGGGAATGTGCGCGAACACCACGATCGGCGTGCTGTGGCTCAGATGCTTGACGTCCTTTTCCATCCATTCGAGCTGCTCACCGCCCAACGATCCCAGTCCACCAGACTTCAGGTTCAGCACGTTCACCAGCCCGATGAAGTGGACGCCTTTCTTGTCAAAGCTGTACCATCCAGACCCTTTGGCGCTCTTTCCGTACCGTTCCAGGTACGACTTTCCGTTGTCGTCCAGCACGTCGTGCTCGCCGGGCACGAAGAATACGTCCTTCGCGCTCGCACTTTTCAGAATCTGGTCGACGTTATCGAACTGTTCCTGCTTCGAGAGGTGACTGATGTCGCCGGTGTGCAGCAAGAACTCCGGTGGCTGTGCCAGCCCATTGATCTTGTCAACCGCCGCCTGCAGTGTCGCTATCACATCCGGATTCGCCGGCTTGTTGAATCCCATGTGACTGTCGCTGATCTGCACAAAGCTGAAGTCCCCGCCTTTGCCGGCTTCCTTGCCATAGCCTTTAGCGAATGCCCGAGACACAGGGATGCCACCGCTTAACGTCCAGACCAAGCCTGTACCCGCCCATGCCATGCACTTCAGAAACCCCCGACGGTCGATGCCATCGTTGTTGAGATCTTGCAACATCTGATCGATAAGACCTTGCTTCTTGGCCGCCATTTGCCCTCCTAGTTTGTAGCGTTCTACGTTGATAACTGGCACGAGTCGGTTTTATTCCCAGTCAACAGGAGCTTCTAACTAATTCCGTTTACGCCGCTTAGGAAGCCGCCCAAATGCCCTGTCAGAGCGACGATACCGACGCCTAGGAATTCAATGGCCAGACGGTACCTCGGCAAGACCTGTGCCCGCCGTCGCGCGCGGAAATGCAGCCACCACACCAGCCAGATCATCACACTCGAGACGCACGCGAGTACCAGGTGCAGCAATAAAATGCCCTTCAGTTTCTACCCCTCGAGTTGGAACTGCCACGCGAGAATGCCCGTGGCGAGAACTGGGAACGCTGAAATCGCTGCCGCCAGCAGGTTATAGTAGGCCGTGTCTGCGAGGCCGCGCCGCCTCGTCCATTGAGCGATGAAGTCGAAAGCCACTGCTGCAATGAACAGCGCGATTGGAAAATGGATCAGCACGACATGTTGTGCGTGCTTCGCCAGAAGTACTGTCTTGAGATCGAAAGGATTTACCATGGCTGCGCCAGTTCTTAGATTCGTTCAACGTCCTTAAATGCCCATGCACTCCCGGACTGTGGGTCTTAAAGTCCTGCACCGTCAAAGGTCACCCGTTGTTCCGGCGCTCATAACGGATAACCGACCAGGCAGTGCTTTATTCCCGCCCCCGAATTATTGCTATCTGATGGAATAAAACTCCCGCGTACTGGTTTTAGCCTTGTGTGGATCTCAGGAGAGGGTCCTCAATCCGATTCATTCGAAGACCTGGCAATGCCGCTCTTCGATCAGCTGTATAATTTCTCGCGCTGGTTGACGCAGAATCGCGAAGAGGCCGAAGATCTGGTTCAGGAAACCTACGCAAAGGCCCTGAAAGGGTTCTCGTCTTTCCAGTTGGGGACTAATTTCCGGGCGTGGATGTATCGAATCCTCCGCAACACGTTCCTAACCTCGCGCACCGGATTAAGAGGTGCTTCAACTGTTCCTCTTGATTCAGAAGACGACGGACCTGAACTGGGAGTTGAGAACGAGACTCCCGAGACGATTCTAATGAACCGCTCTAATTCCCAGCTGGTACAGGCCGCCATCGACGATCTGCCGGTGCATTACCGCGAGGCCCTCCTTCTTTGCGAGGTGGAGGAAATGTCATACCAGGAGATTGCGGAGACTCTTTCCATTCCTATCGGCACGGTGATGTCTCGTTTATCACGCGCCAGACGCACGTTGCGCGACCATCTAGGGCGCGAATTGCGCAGTCATGAAGCGGTGAGGGAAGTTGCGAGAGGAATTAACCATGGTTTGTGAGTCTTGGAAGGCGAAACTCGACACGTACCTCGACGGTGAGCTTTCGGAGGAGGAGACGCGTACCTTCGACGCTCATGTGTGCAACTGCCCCTCTTGCTCGGCGGATGCCCTTGCGCGGGTGCAGATGAAGCGCGCGACTCAAACCGCTGGAAAACGTTTTACTCCCAGGGCCGAGTTCCGGAGGCGGATACAGCAGAGCATTGCACCCAAACCGCAGCGGAGTGTACGTCTAGGATGGATATTAGCTGCGGCGTCGGTTGTCATTCTCGTGGCCGGAGCGTTGACTTCAACTTATGTGGGAACCCGATCCGGCAGAGACAACGTCTTCAGCGAGATTGCGGACTCGCACGTGGCGACGTTGGCCAGCTCATCGCCGGTGGATGTGATCTCCTCGGATCGGCACACGGTTAAGCCCTGGTTCCAGGGAAAGATCCCCTTCGCGTTCGATTTGCCGGAACTCCAGAACTCCGAGTTCTCTCTGCTTGGAGGCCGGATGACCTATCTTGACCAATCGCCGGGCGCGCAACTGATCTACGATGTTCGAAAGCATCACATTTCCGTGTTTGTGTTCCAGGAACAGTCATTGCGAGCCAGGTTGGACGAGGATTCTCTCTCGCCGAAACAACTGTCTTTCAACATCGAAACATGGAGTCAAGGAGGGCTCCGCTATTTCGTGATCGGCGACGCAAGTGCTGCTGACATCGATAGTCTTGCGAAATTGTTTAAAACCGCCGAGGCATAGATTTGACGTCCGGTCCAGGCAACCAACGGTTAAGGCACAAATTTATCGCCCACGCCGTGTACTGTGAGAAGGTGTGACGGGTGCGAAGGGTCGCTCTCCAGTTTCTGCCGTAACCTCAGGATGTGGTTGTCCACCGTTCGGGTACAGGGGTAGTTCTGGTAACCCCAAACTTCATTGAGAAGTTCATCCCGCGAGATCACGCGCTCGGCGTTCTTTGCCAAGAACTCCAGTGTCTTGAATTCCTTTGCGGTGACCGTGATCTTCTCGCCGCCACGAGTGATCTCCGTCTTAAAACAATCCACGATCACATCCTCAAAGACATACAAGCTTTCCGGACTGACTCGTGACGTACGCCGCATTAGTGCACGCAAACGGGCCACGAGTTCCCTTGGGCTGAACGGTATGGTCACGTAATCGTCGGCACCCATTTCCAGGAGAAGGACCTTGTCCGCAACATCTGGGTTCGCGCTGAGAACTACAAGGGGCAGACCAGAAATCGAGTTTGCAATTTTCCTGCAAAGGTCACACCCCGAAGATCCTGGGTGCTGCAGATCGAGGATCACAGCGGAGAATGGTCTTTGCCGAAGCATCTCCAGACCAGCCACGTTATCTGGGACAACCTCGACCTCATATCCTTCCGAGGAAAAAAGTCGCTGCAGAACTCTCCGCAAAGCACTGTCGTCCGCGATTACCAAAATCCGGCCCATTGTGGCTGGTAGCAGTTCGGACAGTGGAGTATTCACAGTTGCTGCCAACGTGGTGGCTGCCATAGTTCTTCCCTCTTTCTGCAGGATCGTTGCTTAATTCACCCCTTCATCTACACAGGGCGCGAGCCCCTCTGGTGCGCTTCGGTGATGAGGCAAGCCTCTCGATAGTGGCGCCGCGAGACTGCTACTGAGTGACTCGCGAACTGCCCTTCGAGCTCTGGCCAGGCGCGACATAACGGTTCCTATCGGGATCGACAATATTTCTGCGATCTCCTGGTACGACATTTCCTCCACCTCACAAAGAAGAAGGGCCTCCCGGTAATGCGCCGGCAACTCATCGATCGCGCTCTGCACCAGCTGGCGGTTCGAGCGGTCAATTAGAATCGTTTCTGGAGTCTCGCTTTCCACTGCCAGTTCAGGTCCGTCTTCCTCCAAGTCCATCGCAACGGTCATGCGCCGCTCGAGTTTCGAGCACGAACTCAGGAAAGTGTTCTTCAGGATCTTAAAAATCCATGCCCGGAAATTGGTGCCCGGCTGAAACGACGCGAA
>Ga0075028_100001015_pt1 | contig 10133 bp, 8 predicted proteins | sample LitLauG_LLR_2014_FD_71390 | JGI IMG/M metagenome (GOLD analysis project Ga0075028, IMG submission 71390) | Freshwater sediment microbial communities from Pennsylvania, USA - Little Laurel Run_MetaG_LLR_2014 | ecosystem: Environmental > Aquatic > Freshwater > Creek > Sediment | place: USA... | reverse complement strand
CTGGTCGACATTGCTCATCGCCATGTCCATGCGAGCTTCGTTGACGGCAGTCGTCTCCTCAATCTTGCGCACCATCTCATCGTGCGTCTGGCTGATCCCGGCAACCTCGAATTGCTCCATTGCATCGGCGACCTTTTTCTGCCACTGGGAGCGGCGGTAGTCGGCGATTGCGCCCAGCGCCTCCTGTGTCTTCCGGTCTTTCTCGCGCATAAACGCCTGCTTTACGGCCATGGCTTTGTCGAAGGCTGCGCGCGCGGTCGTGAGCTGGCCCTGATTTCTGGCCAGAGCGCTCTTTGTCTGTTCCAGTTGGGCGGCATAGGTGCCCGCGATGTCGTCGCGATTCGCCTGAATCGCAGCTTTCACCCTGGCAGTCAAGCTGGCCACGTCGTTCTTGTACTTGGCCTCTTCCTTTTCCAGCAGCGTCACGTTGGCCTTCACCATTGCGATGCTCTCATTCATCCGAGGCACCTGGTCATTCATGTCACGGATATTCTGCTGGAGAATGAGCTCAGGGTCCTCCGCCACCGAGATGAAGAAACCGATGAAAGACCGCACCACTCTCGTCAACCGTTGCCACATAAACTCCTCCTGTTCAGGAACGTTGCGCTGTCTTCGATGTGGGCGACGGCGCATTCACATCACCCGTCGTAATGGGGTTTTCGCTGACAAAATATCCGACCGCCTCGGCGATCTTCTTTTCTTCCTGCTGTTTCTTCAGCCGCCAGCCGGTAAAACGTTCTTTCTCCCGTGAGACCTCTTCGTTATTGCTCTGAATCTTCGCTCGCTGCTCGGTCACGTACTTATCGATCTGCGCCTGAATCTCATTGTTCTCCTTTGTCTTGCGTGCTTCCAGTTCTTCGGCGGCGCGTTGCTGGACGCGTTCGTAGGTGTCAAGGGCGCGGTCCCGTCGAATCGCGTCCTGGATGATCTCCTTGACGTCCACACCCGCAGCATCAAGCGCGACCAAAACCGAAGACCGCTTCACGTCCGAAGGAAGATTGCGAATGTGCTCGCTCTCCAGCATTTGCGAGATCTTGAGGATCGAATAACCCTGCGGTGCCCCCGGAATTTCCGCCGCTCGGTAGATCTCTTCGAACGAAGTGGGATCGGAGACCGGCAAAGTAAATTTCGGTTCTGTCGCTATGCTCGATGCGATCTCAGCCACACTCTGAGCTGCGCTCTTGGCAGCCGCCGGAGCCTTGCTGGCATTCCCCTGGCCTTGCTCGGCGCCGACCGCGTCATCAACGGAAACGATATAGTTGTACCACTTCTTCGACATTCGGCCTCCGGGGACACAACCCTCACCTGTCAGGGTTCTGGCGACTACAACTATAGAAGGAAGGAGGGTGACCTTGAAAACTACGACCCAGCACGATGTTTGTCAATTGTTTTCATAGGGTTCCACGTGCTCCGAACCAACTCTGTGGCGAGCCTGGCAGTCCTCTCCTGTCTGCATTTGGCTACCCGCAATGCGTCAGCAAATGTAATGAGTGTTCGTCGTCAGAAGCTGTGAGACCAACTTGGCGCCTGGGCCAAGCTAGGGTTTGAGTTTCAGTACCACCCTTGGTTTCTGGTTCCAACGGCCCAGATTGTAACGCAGCCGCTGCTGGATCGTGCGTGGTTTCTGTGCGGCCCTCCGGCGTAAGATTTGTTGCCGCCGCCGGTAGGACACATCCGCCGGGGTCACGTTGCCAATGGCTTGGTGATAGCGGCGATGGTGGTAATACGCGATGAAGGCCTGCATGGTTCGGCGCAACTCGTCCGGGCTGGTGTAGACCAGCGGTTCATGCGTGCCTTGAGCGTTTCGTGGAAGCGTTCGATGTTGCCATTGGTCTGGGGATGATGCGGGGCGCAGTAGAGGTGGCGGATTTCGAGCACGCGCAGATACTCCTGGAAGACCCGCGCCAGGTAGCCCGAGCCATAATCGCGGAGGAACTTGGTGCGGTCCTCGACCGGCACCTGCCGCATGTCCGTGAACTCGACGGCCTGTTCCACCACGTCGCTGATCGAGTGCGCGGTCCTGTCTGGTTTCAGATCGCTGGCCAACACGAAACACGAGAAGTCGTCCAGCACCAGAATCGAGTAATACCAGCCCCAACCGACCACGAAGAAGTAACTGGCATCGGACTGCCACAACTGGTTCGGTGCCGTCGTCTTCACGCGAAACTGCTTCCCCGCGGGAAAGCCTACCAGCGGGATCGTGCGATTCAATCCATGCCGCTTCAGCACCCGGTACACGGTGGCTTCCGACCCCGTAAAACCAGCGTGGTCGGTGACAGGACAGGCCAACTCGCGTGGGCTGAGATCAGGCAACCGGAGCGCTTCTCGCACGATCACGGTCTGCTCCTCGGGTCGCAGCCGGTTCCACACCGCGCCCGGCTCCGGTTTGCCATCCAGCAACCCGGCCTCGCCCTAGTCGCGGATTGGTGGCCGGACTGGCCTTCTGCCTGCGAGACGAGCGGCAAGCGGGTAAGGTTGATCATTCGTTACGTGAGTTGGTGCCGCAACGAGTGTTCTCGATCGCCTGCGGCTACCCAGACGCCAACGCCAACGACTCGGCCCGCTTGTCTGGGGATCCGATTCACAAACTGCTCCTGGACCGCGATCCGGTCGAAGGTCGCGACCTGGCTTCGCAGCCGACCTTGTCGCGTTTCGAGAACCGGGTTGGGGTAAAGGAACTCTATCGGGTGGCCGAGTTCCTGGCCAGCAGCGTCATCCGACGCCACGCCAAGCGACTGTGCCATCGCGCTGATCGCGTCACCCTCGATCTGGATCCGACCGACGATCCCACGCACGGCGCGCAGCAGCCGTCGTTCTTCAATGGACACTACGACACCTGGCGCTATCTGCCGGTGATGGGTTTTGCCAGCTTCAACGACGAGGCCGAACAGTATCTCTGTGCCGCGGATTAGCGGAGCACCGTTGAGCTGGGGAACCGAGGCCTTCCAGATGGATCTGCCCGACAGCGGATCGGCAAACCCAAGAGGTATCGGAATCGCTAAGAATTTTTGTGGAATCCCAACCGGGATGTAGTCGGACTGACCAACGGCTGCAACGGAGCGTGCCACGACGAGGCACAACGCAACGGCGAAGCCATGGGCTCCGCCAGGTAGTTGAGTGTCCCCTCGGAATGGAAGGAATCTAAGGCATCGTGACTCGACGAGTCAAGGAAAAAGCAAGTATCCTGCTCCCGCACTTCTTTGGCCATCACTTCGATAAATGACCCGCGTCACAGACTTCGAACCAACCACACCTGGCACAGGTGATGCCGTAGAGCGCTGCGCTCTGTTTGGTCGATTAGCACCGCTTTTCGCGGTCTTACCAGTCATCCGCGGCCCTGCAAGTTGTTGAAGGGACGTTTCGTTGTTGATTCAAATCCTATCGCCCCGACCAACCTTCCAAACTTAGCCCAAAGGACCTCCCAAACGAGGAGCCGTCCGATGCGAAGCGCGATTGCCGATTGTCTCCTGCTGTTGATTCTGGGCCTGGCCGTATCTGCGCAGAATACACTTGATCTGAAATGACTACTAACTGCCCTTCTCCCGCTCGTAGGCCTTCTGCAGATACTTGCGGGTTTCGTCCAGCGCACCCTGTGTGTTGTCGTTGGTCTGAACGGCTTGACGGTATTCGTTGACGGCGCGTTCCCGCTGTCCCGTTACGTCGAAGATCTTGCCGAGTTGCAGATGGCTCCAGACTTCCGTCCAGCGCGGTTCGCCGTCGCCATTCAGTGACTCGCGATAAGCGTTGGCAGCGGCCTGGTAATTGCGCTGAAGGAAGAACACCTCGGCGATGCGGTAGTGCGCCAGCGAACTGTTTTTGTTTGCTTCGAGAGCTTTGTTGAATTCGCTCAGGGCTCCGGCCAGATCGCCCTGCTGAATTAGGCCCTGTCCTCTCACAATCGACGAGCGCAGCTTGATGTCGGCAGAGTTGGTGAGGACGCGATTGTCGGGGTCTACCACTATGCGGCGCGGGCGTCCGAAGGTCTCTATGGTGAAGGGCGAATCGGTGCCGACGACTTCGATGCGTTTTTCTTCGGTTTTGCCGTCGGTATCAATCTTCAAGTCGACCGGCATGCGGAACAGGTCGAGATCTTGCGTGATGGCTCCGACGACGCGGAAGCCCTTGTTGCTGCCCAAGCGGTACACGGTGTACTTGGTCTTGAACTCAGGCGCGCTGGTGGAGTCCATCCATTGGGAGAAAAACCACGTGAGTTTGTCGCCGTGGATTTTTTCGACGAGGGCGCGGAAATCGTCGGTGGACGCGGGTTTGCCGGCGAAGTTGGTGGCGAAGTCGCGCATGGTCTTGAGGTACTTGTCTTCGCCAAGCACCCAGCGCAGCATGTGCAGGATCATGGCACCTTTGTCGGTCACTAGTGACTGGAACTCAGGCGAAAAGTAATCGAGCTTGGCGGCGCTAGAAAGCGGCACGCTGTCGTAGGCGAGCGCGCCCACCGACATGTCTTTCACCATTTCTTCAAGCCCGGCGCGTCCGGCAGCGCTTTCGACGTAACGCGCCTCGGAGTAGCGCGAGAAGCCGTCGCTGATCCACCAATCGTCTTTGGTGGCAGGACTGACCGACACACCCCACCACTGGTGCGCAATGGTATTCGAGAGCAGGCGGTAGTTGATTTTTTCAGTGATCGCACGGCCTGAGATGGCGGCGATCTCCGGAGCCCACGCCGAAGGCACGGTGTCGTCGGGGAGTTCAACGATGTTCAGCTTCGTCGACGGGGCGTTACCGTACTGTGTGACGAAGTAGGTGAATTCTTTTACCGCGGTGGAGGAATACTCAGCGCCCAGGTCTTTGTGCGTGGGTTTGAAGAACACGTGGAGGTCGAGACCGGCTTCGTCGCTTTTGAATTCTTGAAATGTGCCGGCGATGATGGTGCCTGGGAAACTGGGCTTGTCCCAGGCGAAGGTGAAGGATTTCGAGTTGGCGACGGCGGGCTTCCTCGTGGCCGCTACGGTAGCCGGTTCTTTGCCGCTGCCGATGACGATCATGTGCGCGGGGACGGTGATGCTGATGGTCGAAGTGAAGCGGTTCGTGCCGTATCCGGCGACCGGGAACCAGAAACCGGAATAGAGAAGATAGCTGGTCTCCGGGCCAATGTAGGCAAGCTTGAGGCCCTGCACCGGGCTGTCGTCGGCGGTGTCGAGCGTGCCTTCGTATTCGAAGGTGAACGAGGTACTGGTGTTCTTAGCGAGGCCGCTGGTGAGGCCGAAGCGCACGGTGGAATCTTGCGTATTGCGCTCGGGCGTGAGCGGCTTGTTGTTGGCGTCAGTCAGCTTGGTGATGCGGAGTCCGTTGTTCAACTGAAAGGTGGCGACGCTGAGGTCGTCGAGCGCGGTGACTTTGACAGTGGCGCGCGCGGTGATCTTGTGGGTCTGGGGCAGGAGTTCGGCGTCAATCTGGCAGTCGTCGACGCGCAAGCGAGGCTTCTCGGCTGCGGCGGCGGGGCGCGAGGCGAGGAAAAGCGGCGCGAAAATCAGAAACAAATAGAGCGCCCGACGCATGGGTCGAGTGTGGAAAAGCGTCAAGTAGATTCTCCTGGGAGGACAGACACTTCGTAAGATGTTAATTCTCCCGCAAAAGATGCTGCGAGGACAAGGGTGGGAGGAATTTGGTGGGGAGGGGATTCGTTCCCCGCGCGGCTGGGTAGGGTCGAGACTGCCCTTTTACCGCAGAGTTCGCCGAGATCGCAGAGACACAAGGCAAATTAATTCTGCACTCAGAGCAGCATTTCCATGATGATCTCGGCGGCGCGGTCGGCCGGATGCTGGTTGCCGCCGGGTCTTTTCAGTCTCTCTCGCACCAATTCTAGACCCCGCAGCATTTTCTCTCTCGCGGGACCGTCGGGAATGATTTTGGCGAGTTCGGTGAGAACGCCGTCGGCGGTGAACTTGTGTTGCACGAGTTCGGGGACGACTCTTTCGCCGGCGATCAGGTTGACCATGGCGTAGTGGGGAACCTTGATGCGGGGCTTGCCGATCGCATAAGTGAGTGGCGAGACGCGGTAGACCATGACGAACGGAGTGCCCATGAGCGCGGCTTCGACGGTGGCGGTGCCGCTGGCGACGATTCCCGCGCGGGAGTGGTGGAGGGCGGGAAGAGATTCGGGGACGAGGTGAATCTTGCGTTCGCCGATCAGTTGCTTGAGGAATGACGGCTCTAGTGTGCGAGCTACGGGGAGCAGATAGTCGTAGCTTGCGCCTAGGCGGTCAGCGGCTTCGAGTATGGTGGGCAGATTCATGCGGACTTCTTTGCGGCGGCTGCCGGGCATAAGGGTGATCCAGGGCTTGGCGGCGTCGAGGGGCGGGCAGGAATGCCCGTCCCACACGTGCTCGGTGGCATAGGCTTCGCGGGGGAAGGCAAGCGCGGGCAGATCGGCGAGCGGATGGCCGACGAAGGTGGCGTCCACGTCGCGATCGCGGTAGAACCTTTCTTCGAACGGAAAAATCACCAGCGCCTTGTTGACGCATTTGCTCAGGAGCTCCACGCGTCCCTGGCGCCAGGCCCAGAACTGCGGGCAGACGTAGTAGACGACGGGGATGCCGCGCTTGCGCATCTGGCGGGCGACGCGCCAGTTGAAAGCGGGCGAGTCGATGACGACGGCGAGCGCGGGGCGTCGGGCGTCGGCGGCGAGGATAAGCTTTTTGTAGAGGCCGAGAATTTTGGGGAGATGACTGACGATTTCGGTGATGCCGACGACGGCCAGGTCTTTGGCGTCGACGATGATGTCGCAGCCAGCGGCGCGCATGCGGGCTCCACCAGCGCCGAAGAATTGAAGCGATGCATCACGGCGGCGCAGTGCTTCGATCAACTGCGCGCCATACATTTCGCCGGAGGCTTCGCCGGCCGAAATCAGGATATGCACAGGGCATTGTAAAACGGAATTGCTTAACCGCTGATCGAGAAGTGCAGCGCAGTTAGGTATTTTCTAGTGGCCTGTCGCGGTGATTTCGTTACTGCGGACGCGGCGGGTGGGATCGGAGTATTTCCACTGGATGGGCCCAGCATTGGCGGAGTAGGCGTTGATGTAGCGGCGGAGCTTGCGAGCGAAGTCGGAAACTGAGGTGAAGATGCCGCGGGCGATGACGTCGCGTTCGATCTTGCCAAACCAGATCTCGACTTGGTTGAGCCAGGACGAGTACGTGGGCGTGAAGTGAAACCGGACTCGCGGATGGTGTTGGAGGAACTCGCGGACCGCCTGAGTGTTGTGTGCAGAGAGATTGTGGAGGATGATGTGAATCTGTTGCCGAGGCAGGCACAAGGACACGACCTCTTGCAAAAAGGCGACGAAACTCACGGCTGGTATGGCGGGCAGCGGTTTTGCCGTGGATGCGACCGTGGCGGTATTGAGCGCTGCATACAAGGAGCGGGTTCCGTGGCGGTAGTACTCGAAGCCGTGGCGTTCGGCGCGTCCCGGCGAGAGCGGCAGGACGGGATCGAAACGATCTAAGGCTTGAATGGCGGTCTTCTCATCGACGCAGAGCACGGCCGTGTGTTGGGGCGGGTGCATAGAGGCCGAGGATGTCGGCCGCTTTGGTTTCGAACTCGGGATCGTCGCTGGCTAGGTAGCGTTCGAGGCGATGCGGCTTGAGGCCCGCTTCTTGATAAACCCGATGCACGACGGCGGACGAAGGAATAGACTTGGCCGAGGAAATTGGCGAATACTACATCCCCGATTTCAGCAACTGGAAGAACCACGACTCTTATGCGAAGGCGCTTGAGAAATTCCTCAGCGGCTTGAAGGCAGACGGCTCGAAAGCAGCGTAGGTGCTATGTGCGGGTGCCTGACGCTTTACGGACGTGGGGCTACCCCGAAGTCACGGACGTTTGCGGCGCGCAGTCGATACCCAAGGCTCGCCATCTGCGCTTTTGTTCGGTTCACCCGAAAGCTTACGGCACTCCTGGCACCCACGTCTCGAACCGCGAGACGTGGGCCACCCACCCGGAAACAACGGTCATGAGCTTGACGGTCTATGAAAATTCACACGAGTTCATACCCTCTCTATGGATGTTTTACCAACCGCGGTTCAAGATCACTCTCGTGGTACACGATGAGCGGGCACTGATGAAGCTGGCGGGGGGCCGCCCCACCCGTCATCCGGAAACCACTCCATCTCGGGTCACGAAAACCGCGAGACCCGGGGCACGCAGCCACCGTTGAGGTGGCCCCAGAGCTTCGGGGAGCGTTAGCGACCCCGCCTAGCCGCTTGAGCGGATCACAAAGTACCTGGCCGATTTTGATGCCGAAGTTAAGACATATCCTGCGGGCCAGTGGAGTCGCGTGCATCGCATCTTCGGGACGTACCGATTGCGTGTGAAAGGAACCAACTTTTGAGGTGATTTCATGGCAACCAACCGAGCATTCGCGCCCCCAACGGCCCCAAATCTCTCTTCCAGCCTGATTCGCGTTCTCTCCCTGCCGTGGCTGGATCGCGCCATTGCGGCCGTCGCCTGCGTCCCGCTTGTCTATCTGGCTTATTACCGCTATGAGCGCTGGCATCACGGACTGCCGCTGATAGCGTCGGCGCTCGGCGTCCTGATTCTGGTCGTGACTATGATCATCCGCCGGCCACCCAAGCGAGTAACGCCCAATCCCTGGTATTGGCTGCTGGCCTTCGTGGCTACGTACTGGCAGATTCTTGTTCTCGGCCAGTTGCAGCAAGGACATGCACTTGTCGCCAACTGGATCACCGACGCAATCGCCATCCTCGGTCTGCTGATCGTCATCTGGGCGCGCTTAAGCCTCGGGCGCAACATCGGCTTCGTGCCTGCGCAGCGCGAACTCGTCAACAGTGGCGCTTACGCCTACATGCGTCATCCCGTGTACACTGGCGGCTTTCTCACCTCTCTCGCCTTCCTGCTGCGCGCCTACAGTTTGCAGAATGCTGTCTTGCTGGGTTTAGGTGTGTTTTGGTTCATTCCCGTGAAGAGCTTGGTCGAGGAGAATTTCCTGCGTGCCGACCCCCAGTATGCAGAATACATGCGCAGGGTGCGCGCTCGTTGGATTCCATTTCTCGCGTGAGCCGAGGCAGCTTTCTTGTCTCCGCAAACTCAGCCCGAGATGCGTGCGGCTTAGTGAAATAGCCGGGAGTACTACGGTGTGCGGTAGTGGGAAGTCCATTGAAAGGCGCTCGATTCGGAAGCTGCAGATCAGACTTCTTCCCATTCTCTTCCTTCTCTATGTCGTCGCGTTTATTGACCGCATCAACATTGGGTTTGCGGCGCTGACTGCGGCTCTATCTCGACCGGGCCTGATTCCCCGCTTAGATACTGGCGGAAACTACTCCAAGCCCAATCCTCGGGGCGAGCGACTACGAAGAAGTAAACCGCCAAGTCCCTCAGGGGCTAAAGCCCGCGTATTTATTGGCTCTGGATGGCACGGCTGAAAGCCGTGCCCCTCCCCCCGCTATTGTGAGAGAGCTACTCACCACTCGCGATTGGCAATCTCCGACGCTTCCCCCAGCATCTTGTCAATGCGCCGGGCGCGCGATTCCGGATTTCGATAATAGAAAATGCCCAGCAAGTGGCCTCGGCGGCGGGCGATAGACATGCGTTCCCAGCCCTCGCGTGCTCCGGGGTTACGCGAAAATGCGACTTGCAGGATGGGCGGGAGTTCGTGTTCGGCATCCATGGTGGCGAGCAAGCGCTCGGCCATCTGTTCGGCGCGCCGAACGCGGGCCTCGGCGCTCTTGGGCTCGCGAACCCACTTGGCGATTTCGTTGCGCGACGACTGATTGAGCTGTTCGAACCAGCGCCGCAGGGCGCGGTCCTCGGTAAGAAAGCAGCTGAACTCGGTGGGGACGGGGACCACCAGCTTTTCGCTATCGGGCTCGATCCGGAAGCGGGCCACCGTCCCGGCAAAAGCCCGCGCACCTTTTTGCATGCGCTTGTTGACTAGCAGGATGTGGCCGCCCTGCCCCGTCGGAAACAGTGAAGTGCGAAACGCAAAACCGTTGATTTCGCCCTTGACTCGACATTGGGCGCGCGTTCCCCACACCTTGGCGACATCGAACGGGATCGGGATAATGATCCAGTTCAGGCGGGACTTCATGCGTTCCAGCGTTGCCTGAAATGACTTGGCGACGAGCGGAGACTGGTTGGATTTCGACTTGGCCATGGGCTTC
>Ga0075028_100001014_pt1 | contig 10135 bp, 9 predicted proteins | sample LitLauG_LLR_2014_FD_71390 | JGI IMG/M metagenome (GOLD analysis project Ga0075028, IMG submission 71390) | Freshwater sediment microbial communities from Pennsylvania, USA - Little Laurel Run_MetaG_LLR_2014 | ecosystem: Environmental > Aquatic > Freshwater > Creek > Sediment | place: USA... | reverse complement strand
GTCGCGGCTAAAGCCGCGACCTACAAGGCCTCGATCGTGAAATGGCCCTTCTTATTTACATCGGGTCGAATGTTGGCACGCTTATCCCGATTGGCTTAGGAAGCACTTCTGGAATGTCACCCGTTCAGCAAACTGCGAAAAGACCACTATATTTTGTCATTCTGAGCGAAGCGAAGAATCTCTCTTCGATCGAAGTGCGAGCAGGCACAAGAACCCAAGAGAGATTCTTCGCTTCGCTCAGAATGACAACGCTGTTAAATGACAGCGTTTCTAAGTGTCAGCGTCTCGAAATGAAAGCGTTTTTAGATGAAAGCGTTTCCACTTGTTCGCAGGGGTTTGAAGCGTGTGCTACTTACACCCTTCTTCCAGTGTGCAGGGTTACGATTCCGCCGGTCCATCGGGCGAAGCTTACGCCGCCGTAGCCGCTCTTTTGAAACAGGGATTGCAAAGCCTCTGGAGATGGAAATTTGCTGACCGAACTCGGCAGATAGGTGTACGCCGAGCTGTTGCCAGAAATCAGCGCGCCGAGCCGTGGCAATACCCGGCGAAAATAAAAGCGGTATAGCCCGCCAAATAATTTTCCCGGTGGCTCCGCGAATTCCAGAATCGCCGCCACGCCGCCCGGTTTCAGCACGCGGCGAATCTCCAGGACGCCACGTTCGTAGTTCGCCAGGTTTCGAAACCCAAACGAGCAGGACACCAGATCGAATGTTTCGTCGCCGAACGGCAATGCCAGGGCATCGGCCTCCACAAACGTCACGTTGGCGCCATGCGCCTCCGCTTTGGCACGGGCCCGCACCAGCATCTCCGGCACAAAATCCGAACCCACGATTTCCGCGCCATTGGGCGCCGCCCTGCGAAAGGCCAGCGCCAGGTCGCCCGTGCCGCAACACAGGTCCAGCACGCGCGCCTGTGGGCTGCGCAGCGTGGAGCGAAATTGCCGCGCCACACGCCGCCGCCAAATCTTGTCGATATCGAGAGAGAGGAGATGATTCAGCAGATCGTAGCGCGGCGCGATGAGGCCAAACATTTCGCGGACGTGCGCGGCGGCTTCCCGCTCGTCACGCACGCCTTCGGGGCGCGTGCCCGGCGCTCCACTCCCGGTTGCGGAGCTCACTTGCGTGGAATCTTCCGTGTCGGCGGCAAAATAGAAGCGGCCTCGCACTCGCGCAGCACGCGCAGCAGCACCGGTTCAGCAGCCTCGACGCCGCACCGGACCCGCCCGATGCGTTCCGGCAGTACAAACCGAAGCCGGCCGGCGCGTGTTTTCTTGTCCGCCTGCATGGCTGCCGTTAATTGCTCGGCTGGAACCGTAGGCCACGGCGGCAACGCGCCCACGCGAGCGATGACTCTGGCCACGCACCGCTCATTTTCCGGAGAAAACATCCCCAGCTCCACCGCCAGCCGCGAAGCCGCGATCATTCCCCACCCCACGGCTTCTCCGTGCAGGTAGGTGCGATAGCCAGTAGCGCTTTCCAGCGCGTGCGCGAAGGTATGGCCGAAATTCAGAATTTCCCGCAGCCCGGACTCGCGCTCATCCTTGGAAACGACGCGCGCTTTCTGCGCGACGGAGCGCTCAATGACATAGGACAGTGCCGCACGGTCGCGCCGCAAAACTTTTTCCAGTTTCTGCTCCAGAAAATCGAACAGCGGAGCATCTCCGATCACGCCGTACTTGATCACTTCGTACAGGCCCGAACGAAAATCGCGCGGCGGCAGGCTGGTGAGGAACGCCGGATCGGCGATCACGGCCTTGGGAGGATAGAACGCGCCGACCAGGTTCTTCCCTTCCGGCAGATTCACGCCGGTCTTGCCGCCCAGCGCGCTGTCCACCTGGGCCACGACAGTCGTCGGAACATGAATGAGGGAAATGCCGCGCGCGTAGCTGGCGGCGATAAATCCCGCCACGTCTCCCACCACGCCGCCTCCCACAGCGACAATCAGCGCCTGGCGATCGGCGCCGCCGCGAACCAAATCGCGGCAGGCGCGCTCCACCGTAGACAGATTTTTCGCAGTCTCGCTGTCGTCGATCAGGATGGTGGCGCGCCGCGCATCGCCCAGCGACTCCTCGACGCGCGTGCCCCAGTGCCGCCAGACCCGCGGCGAGGAAATGACAAACACCGCGCCTTCTTTTCGTACCCGAGCAGCCGCACGCGGCAATTCCCGCAACACGCCCCGGCCGCATAGCACATCGTATTTTCCGTTTGCCGCCCGAACTGATATTTTTTTCATCCGTCTTCTTTGTTGCAGAATGATTACATTCAAACTGCATTCGACTGGAGCGCAAAAAATGTAACACAATTCGGCGATGGACCGCGGGGTTTAGAGGCGGATGGCGGATCCAACTTCGTGGATGCGGACCGGCGAGCGCCGAGGATCCCTGTTCGCGATACGGCCACTTGGTATAGGATTTGAGGCGAGACTCGCGATTGCCGCCGCGCTGACATAAATCTTTGCGATCAAATCTTCCACGTCGCGCGGAGAAGGATTTACACCAGTGAAAATGATACCTCTCGGCCTGAACGGGCCAATGGTTTCACAAGTTGGGCTGGGATGCATGGCCATGTCCGACATGTACGGCCCTTCCGACGAATCCGAGAGCATCGCCACAATCCACGCCGCCCTCGACGCCGGAATCAACATGCTCGACACCGGCGATTTTTACGGCATGGGCCACAACGAAATGCTGATCCGCCGCGCCATCGAGGGCCGCCGCAAGGACGTGTTTCTGGCCGTGAAATTCGGCGCCCTGCGTTCGCCGGACGGCGGCTTCAGCGGATACGATTTGCGTCCCGAGGCGGTTAGAAATTTCCTGGCCTACAGCTTGCGCCGCCTGGGCACGGACTATATTGATCTGTACCAGCCGTCGCGCGTGGATTCGCGAACGCCGATTGAAGAAACCTACGGAGCCCTGGCGGACTTGCAAAAGGCGGGCCACATCCGGCATATCGGAATTTCGGAAGCGTCCGCCGAGAGCATTCGCCGCGCGAAAAAAGCCGCGCCGGTCGTGGCATTGCAGATTGAGTATTCGCTGGTAAGCCGCGGCCCGGAGGAGAGCATTCTGCCCGCCGTGCGCGAACTGGGCATGGGCGTCACCGCTTATGGAGTGCTGTCACGTGGACTGCTTTCAGGATCGCCGGTCACTTCTCCCAAAGACCTTCGCAATCACCTGCCCCGTTTCCGCGGGGAGAATTACGAGAAGAACCGCGCACTGGTTGACACGCTCAACGGCATCGCGCGGAAGAAACAAGCCACGGCGTCGCAGGTGGCCATCGCCTGGGTGATGTCTCGCGGAGCGGACATTGTGCCGCTGATCGGCGCGCGCCGACGCCCGCAACTGGCCGAATCGCTGAAAGCGCTTGACCTGAAACTTACCGCGGAAGACCTCGCGGAAATCGAGCGCGCCGTTCCGGCGGATGCCGTCTCCGGCACGCGCTACGCCGAAGAGCAGATGCGCTGGCTGGACAGCGAAAAACCGGCGACGGCTTAGTGGCACAGACTTCAGTCTGTGGATTTTTGAAAGTCTCGCTCAATACTAAACCGATCGCCAAGCATTGATGGAATTCCACAGACTAAAGTCTGTGCCACCGGTCGTGGCGCATGCTTTAGCTTGCGCGTAGCAAAAAAGCTAAACTGTAGCCGCAATAATTAGTCCGGACAAAAGTTATATTCCCAACCTCACCGAGGCCACGTGAAAATCGTACTCTGGGCCCTAATCCTGGCGCTGCTCTGGACCGCCGCGCTGGTAGCAATCGCGAGCACCGTAGGCCTTCATTCCACGCCCGGAATGTGGACGGGAGCCATCGGCCTACCCGGCGTGGTGATCTCCAACTGGATTCAGTCGCAGCTATTTCATCAATTCCACCGCGCGCTAGGCTACTTCCTGATGTTCCTGATCAACTGGGGTTTTTACTGCACAGTCCTGGAAGGAATTCTTTCCGTGAGACGCAGGTTCAAGTAGGACGGGCTGAAGTAGGACAGGCTTCAGCCTGTCTGGTTTAGATTCCAGCCGGCCACGACTCTAAATCTGACAGGCTGAAGCCTGTCCTACGCAATACTATTTAAGCTTCTTCTCCAGCTCCGGGATCGACTCAATCAGCACGTGCCCGGTAATCGCCAGCGTGCGTGGATCAACCTTGTCGAGCGTGTCTTGAGTGGTATGCCAGTACGGCACTTCCAGGTCGATAATATCCAGCGTCGGCACTTCGCGCTTCGCGAAGGACAGATGGTCATCCTCGATCGTGGACATCTCGTTGACGAAAACTTTGGAGTATCCCAGGCGCGCCGCCGTCGACCAGAAAAGTTCCGTCAGCCACGGCGTGGAATTGGTTTCGCGCTTATAGACCGGATTAAACGGGCCAACCATATCGACCAGAATCATGGCCTTCAGGCGTTTCAAATCACCGGACAGCGCCATGCTGGCCGCCAGTTCGCGGCTGCCGTACGTGTTGTCCTCGGCCCAATTCGTATTGAAGTCTTCCTCACCGTCAAAGAACGCCAGCCAGAAAGTGTCCGCATTTTTTCGCGCGCACAGCAGCCGACCCAATTCCAGAAGGATTCCGGTGCTGGAGCCGCCGTCATCGGCGCCCACGAAATTGTCCATGCGCTTGGTGTCGTAGTGAGAGGAAATCACGACGATGTTGGGGCTGGCCCCAGGAATTTTCACCAGGATATTTTTCATGGCTACATCGCCGATGGGAGTCGATGACGCATGAAAATCCTCTTCCGTCACCGGGCAGCCAAAGCTTTTCAGCTGGCCGATGATGTAATCCTGGGCGCGGCGAATTCCGGGCGTTCCCGCCGAGTGCGGCCCGATGGCCACCAGTTGCTCGACGTGCTTGTAGGCTCGCGCTCCGTCAAACCCTCCGGTCGATTCTGCGGGCGGCGCCGCGGGGATCGTGGCGGCTTGCGGCGAACTGCTTTCGGACGAAGCACCGCCCGAAGAAGAAGAATGGCCACAGGCGGCCAGGCAGACGAAGGAAACCACGGCAAAGCGCAGAATTCCGCGCGCTGTTCCCTGCCTGATTCCACTCGCGATCTTCGCTCGCTGCCAGTTCATAGATCCAACCCCTTCGGCGTGCCGCTTCCTCAAACCGCTAGCTCGTTATCGCCGCGCGCTTGGCTTTATTGCGCACCACCATGGCCGCCACCCCAATGCTCAGGAAATAGAGCGCCACCATCGGCGCCATGAACACCAGCATGGTGGTTGCGTCCGGCGTGGGCGTGATGATCGCCGCCACGATGGCGATGATCAGGATGGCGTAGCGCACGTTATTCCACAAGAACTTCGGCGTCACAATGCCAAACAGAGCTAGAAAGAAAATCAGCACCGGCATTTCAAATATTACGCCCAGGCCCAGCATTACGATCAGGACAAAGTCGAAGTACTCGTTGATGCTGATGAGCGGCTTGAACGGCCCCTGAAAACTGGTCAGAAAATCCAGCATGTACGGCAGCATCACGAAATAGCCGAACGAGATCCCGGCGAGAAACAGGAAAATCGTGGAAACCAGGAAACCCGTCACCGCTTTGCGTTCGTGCTTGTACAGGCCCGGCGCGATAAACAGCCACACCTGGTACAGCACATACGGCGCGGCCAGCACCACTCCCAGGTACAGACCGAAGGTGATGATGATGTTGATCATCCCCGCGGGACTCGTATAGATCAGCTTGTCGTCCAGGTGGTGATTGCGCAGGGCGGCCTGCATGGGGCGGGAAATGAATCCGAGGAGCCTCTCGGCCACCGTCACGCCAATCATCGCGCCGATCGCAATGGCGATCGCCGAATGGATCAGGCGTTTCCGCAAATCGACCAGGTGCTCGAAAAACGACATCTTACCGCCGGGTTCCTGGTCGAGTTCCGACGTGGGTAGCTCAGACGGCGGTGTTGTCATCAGAGGGTTTCTCGTGTGGGACGCTTACAGAGTCCGCCGGCGTCTGCGGCGTGCCGGAATCGGCGTCGTGCGAGGCATGTTGCGCGGCATTCGAATCGCCCGGCGTTTCCCAGGGCGCTGAGCCAAGTCCGGTCAGCGAAGTTTCGCGCGGGATCGCCCCATCGGGTGCGACGGCCGGCAAAGCCGCCGGGGCCTGCGCGGAGCGCGCCGCGGCCGCAGCTTCTTCCTGCTTAATGCGCGTCTGCCGCTCCAGTTCCCGGACTTCATCTTCCAAGGCAAACCGGAAATCGTTGGTCATTTTTCGAAATTCGCCCGTGGCCTTGCCCAGCATGCGCGCCAGTTCCGGCAGCTTTTCAGGGCCGAAAACCACCAGGGCGATCACGAAAAGCACTACTAAGTGTGGCAGACTCAACATGGCCAGTGCGCTTTGCCTTTTTAGATCGAAGGAAGAAAATACCGGCGGCGGACATCCACCCGAACATCGCAACCGCCCCGCTTCGAACCATCCGTGTCACTGTTCCGGGTTTAAGCAGGAGTAAAAACCGATAGAAACCGCCAAATACTCCTATCCAACTGGAATCATAGTGGACAGGGGCAGGGGTGTCAATTCAGCCTCTATGCTATACTTATAGCTAATGTGCGCGGCCTTGGGCCGTGCCGCAGGAAAGCGAGGGCGAAATGCAGGGTGAGAGGCGTGGTGCGCTGCTCGTCATAGGCGTCTTGGTGATAGCTGCAATCCTCGGGGGCATTTACGGTCCTCCGGTGCGCGCGACGTCCAACGATGTGAATGGACTCCAGGATACCGTTCGCTCTTTTACGCACGTCCTGTCCGTAGTTCAAAAAGATTACGCTACGCCGATTGACACCGACCACGCGATTTATTCCGGTGCGATTCCGGGCATGCTGCGAGTTCTTGACCCGCATTCCAGCTTCTTCGATCCGCGCGCTTACGCCAACCTGCGTGAAGATCAGCGCGGCCGCTATTACGGCGTGGGCATGACCATCGTGCCGCGCGACAGCTTCACCTATGTTCTGGCCCCCATGCCCAATTCCCCGGCCTACCGCGCCGGGATTCGTCCCGGTGACGTGATCATGGCCGTGGACAGCAAGTCCACCGAAGGCCTGAGCAGCTCCGAAGTGGCCGACATGCTGAAGGGCCCCAAGGGCACGGTCGTGCACATCACGATGAAGCGCGTCGGTTATGCCGAGGCCGTGAACTTTACGGTAACGCGCGATGAAATTCCCAAGCACTCCGTCGATCTTGATTTTGAAGTGAAGCCCGGCATCGGCTACATCAAGCTTTCCGGATTCAATGAAACCACGGACGGCGAACTGGCCGCGGCGCTGAAGGATCTGGATGCCACCAAGCTCGATGGCCTGGTGCTGGACCTGCGAGGAAATCCCGGCGGCCTGCTGAACGAAGCCGTAGCCGTTTCCGACATGTTCCTGGACAAGAACCAGCTGATCGTTTCGCACCACGGCCGTTCTTCGGCCGAGCGCCGTTATTACGCGGTGCGCGGCAATCGCGGCGTCACGATTCCCCTGGTGGTGATTGTCAACGGCGGTTCGGCGTCGGCATCGGAAATCGTCACCGGCTCAATTCAGGATCACGATCGCGGCCTGGTGGTTGGCGAGCAGAGCTTCGGCAAGGGATTGGTGCAGACCGTATCCGGCTTGAGTGAAAACACGGGCCTGGCACTGACCACGGCGCGCTATTACACGCCCAGCGGCCGCCTGATCCAGCGCGACTATAAAGATATTTCGTTGTACGACTACCTGTACAACCACAAGAACCCGGCGCCGACCGAAGTGAAGCTCACCGACAGCGGCCGCCAGGTTACGGGCGGCGGTGGCATCACGCCGGATGTAACGGTTTCGCCGGCCAAGCTCGATCCGTTCCAGGAATCGCTGCTGCGCCACGAAGTTTTCTTCGCCTACCAGGGCGGCGTGGGCGCGTTCACCACGTACTTCCTGGGATCGAAGCCGGAAATCACCAAGGAATTCACGGTCAACGACGCGGTCCTGAAAACGTTCCGCGGCTACCTCGACAAGGAGAAAATTCCCTACACCGAGGATGACCTGGCGCAAAATTCCGCGTGGATCAAGCGCGAAATCCGCAAGGAACTTTTCATCTCCATGTTTGGCCTGACGGAAGGCGCCAAGGTCGACCTGGAAGAAGACGTTCAACTGCAAAAGGCTGTCGAGACGCTGCCGCAAGCGCGCGCGTTGTATGAAAACGCCCGCAGAATCATCGCGCAGCGCTCCTCGGGCACGCTGCCGCAGCAGCAATAGTTACCACTCGTAACTGTTTCAGGAAATTTTGCGGCGGGGTGCGTTTGGAATCCTCGCCGTCCCCTGCTAAAATCTCACGAGTTCAGTGGGCGTGTAGCTCAGCTGGGAGAGCGCATCGTTCGCAACGATGAGGCCGCCGGTTCGATCCCGGCCACGTCCACCAAAATATCCCAAGCTTTCAGCAACTTATACCGCCCTGCGGAATTGAACGAGTTGCCCAAGTTGCCCAGCTGAATCCCCGGGCAACCGGAATCCGAGACCGATCTTCTCGGCCCACGTCAGCCGAAAGTCCCGGTCCTCCGCAAGTTTCACGTACCGTTCAGAAACGTGCTTCTGCGCGTGCCCGGACCAGAAATGCTTCAACGATTCCGGGCATCCCGATGTCTCGAGGAATGTGAGACGGAAGCGGCGAAAGATATTAAAGCCGCCGCGCACGTGCGCCAGGTAGTCGAGAATCGGATGCAGACTGTCGGAAAGCGTGTTCGACTGGAGCAACTGCGCGCCGGTCGAGGACCGGAAAAGCAGTCCTGCCTTCCGCTCGCCCACAAACTCGCAAAGCATTTCGGCGAGCCGAGGGCAGAGGTCAACCTGCCGTTCTCCGTTTTTGGTTTTTAGGTAGGGAAAGATTTCTCCGCCTTTGGCCTTTTGAACGATCGACAACGTCCGAAAGTCTCCGGAGATGTGTTTGTCGATTTCGAGGCCGAGCGCTTCGCCGGCGCGCAGCGGTCCGCATCCCGCCAACAGAGCGTAGAGCATGCGGTACTGGCCGACGGCGAACTGCAAAATGTCGGAGATGCCTTCCGCGGTTGAAGTTGGCTGCCGCTGCTTGTCAATGAGCGGGGCGTCGATGAATTCCGCATTCCATTTCCGCGGAAATCTCTCTTCCCCGTTCTCGTCGATCGCGGAAGCGACCACGGCTTTTGTGATGTTGACGTAGTCGCGAATGGAGGACGCAGAGAGAGACTTCGCCATTTCCTCCACGAGCTCCTTAACCGCGAGGTTGTTCACGTCGGCAAGATAGGTTTCGCCCAACGTCGGGTAAATCCACTTGTCCAACGCATATCTCCGGTTGGCGATTGTTGTCTGCTCGACAGGATTTCGCTTCCGGTTTTCGAGTGAGCGCAGCCAAATCTCACCCTGGCGTTTGAATGTGGTTGTGGAAGTTGATTCAACGAAGTGTTGCGTGGAATTGATCCCAAGTTTTTCGATGTGTTCGGCGCATTTCCGCTCAGCTACAGAGCGGGTGCGGCATACGCCAAGAGGAATGACAACCCGCTTAGGGCTCGATCCCGGAACATCTTTCCAGTAACGGCCATACGCGAGCATCTTGCTATCCCACCTTTCTGCCCTGTTCCTGCCTTTCTGAAAAACAGAACCAGCCTGAAACGTTCGACGCGCCAAAGACGGTCCCCTCCGGCGCGGCGCTGCAACCAGTAGCGATTCAGACTTTGGCACACGCGTTCGAACCGGAGCAAGATTATTCTGGCGGCCGTATTCCGATTGCGAACGCTGCGCGAGTTTAGCGTTGGTGGACATCGAGTCTTCAGTGCGCTAAAAACTTCACGTTCTGGCGGGCGCTGGTCCGCCAGCTCGATCTTAAGAAATCAGTGGATTACGGGCGGCTCCGCTGCCGGAGTTTTGGCGGAAGGCCGCGGCGAAGCTTGACGGATCGGCCTCGCGGACAATGAAAATTGATATCTTTTGCAAATGCACTCTACGAGCAACGTCTCCCCGCTCCGCGTCAGGGAACAGAGAATCTTCGCTTGGTCCTCCGGGCTCAATCGTCCAGTAGTCCCGCACTCTGGGCACGACAGCAAAAAATCTTCAGGTTCGGTCACGCGGCGCCTCCGGATGAAAATCTTGGTGAGTCGCAGTGCCGATCGAAGCCGCGCTGTACCAACCAATCGCCAAACTCCATCGTGGGGGGAATTCTGCCGGCAGCCCTGAGG
>Ga0075028_100001013_pt1 | contig 10136 bp, 8 predicted proteins | sample LitLauG_LLR_2014_FD_71390 | JGI IMG/M metagenome (GOLD analysis project Ga0075028, IMG submission 71390) | Freshwater sediment microbial communities from Pennsylvania, USA - Little Laurel Run_MetaG_LLR_2014 | ecosystem: Environmental > Aquatic > Freshwater > Creek > Sediment | place: USA... | reverse complement strand
CCGGAGTGCCGATGCTTTCCGCAAACTGCGCCACGGTACGCGGGTCGAAAATATCCCGCCGAAGCCCGGAACCCAAATCCTGATGGTGCGCGATGAGAAAGAGAACTGCATCCCGGTCGGCTGCAGGAAGTTCCAGGCGTCCGAGGCACTTTCCGGCAATTTCCAGACTGGCCGGAATGTGTTCCAGAAGCGTGACTGCCTTGCCGGTGTCGTGCAGCAAGATCGCGAGATAGAGCAGCTCGGGCTGATCCAGCTCGGCGAGGATGCCGGCGTAGCGTTCGTCCCATTTGAACTTGGATTGCCGCAGGCCGTGTAAATTTTCGATCGCCCGAAGCGTGTGTTCATCCACCGTGAAACGATGAGAAACTTCGCGCACGGCAAGGGCGTCAATCCCCTTCAACTCCGGCAGGAAGAGAGTCAACAGATGGAGGGAGTGCATCGCGCGCAGCGCGTCCGCCGCATGCAATTCCGGCAAAACTTCTTCCAGAAAACTCCAAAAATCACCGCCGCCTGGAAGGCCGGCGGCCAATTGCGGCCTGGCCTGTTCCAATTGGTGTTCGGCCGTCGGGCTGAGTTTGAAGCCGCGCTGGGCTATGAGGCGGAAGGTGCGAAGGAAAAGGTCCGGATCGGATAAATTCTCCGGCTTCTGGAAAAAAATCAATCCGTCCACGACGGAAAAATCCTTATCGGAGAAACCCGTTCGCCAAGTTTCCAATTGCCTGTAAAACAGAGATTGGGCCGCGGGCATTTCCTCGAGCAGTTGTCCGGAAATATGGTCGACGGCGCGCGCATGGCCAAAGTAGATGCGCATCCAATCCGTGGCATTGCGGATCTCCGCATTTTGCGCCCCAATCTTCTGAACCGCCGCATCGTCCTGCGCCTCCCAGGTCAGAAGATTGTGGTCTCGTTTATGCCGGAAATGGAGAAAGCAGCGCACGGAAGCGAAGAAAGACAGCGCCGAGTCCATTGCTGGTTTGATCGCGGGTGAAAAAAATGTATCCGGACCCGGCCAGCCATCCTGCTTTTCCATGGCGGACATGGCGGCAAGCCAGCGCGCCGTTACGTAGTCCTGAAAACCGCCTGGACCATCCTTCACGTTCGGCTCGAGGTGGAAAACGGTGTTCGCAAACTTGCGATGGCTATTGCGCGTCAATTCCGCCAGGCGCTCGACCAGGGCCTGGGACTCGCGGACCATGATTTCGGGAATCATTCGGTTCCGAAGGTTCGAGAACAGTTCCGTGTCGCCTTCGAGATACCGGCAGTCCAGCAAGGAAAGTAACGAATCCGCACGATCGGAATCAAACTGGATGAATTCCGAAATAATTCCCGCCGTGACATTGCACTTCAATCCAATTTCGTTCAATCCTTGCGTGAGCCGCTGAATCGCATCCTTGAATTTTTCCGCCGCTTCACTCGTTTCCGCCAGGAAAACGATATCGACATCCGAATAAGGAAAGAGAGTTTGCCTGCCATAATCGCCGACGGCGGCGAATATGATCTGGGAAGTTTCAAAACCTGGGGACGCGACAAATTGCGCCCAAAGGCGGCGCGCGATGGAATCCACCAGCGCCGATTTTTCGCGCAAATATTTCAGGCCGTCTTTTGTCGAGGAAAAGTCGTGCTCGAGCCGCGCGGATTCCGCCTCGTAATGCTCCCGCAATTCAGTGCTGAGTGGGGGCTGTGTGGGCATGCTATAGTTTCCGGTCTTTGCATCCCCGGAACGATTCTTGCCGAGCATACTCGCAAAAAAGACGTCCGCTAAAATCCACAAAAACAAAGAGGCAAATTCCGGGACCGGACCATTCCTGGCGTATTGATTCCGGCAGCAGACAATAGCAAATCCAGAGTCGTAACACCACTGCCAACACGTTACTCCAATCTCTCCCAAGCATCTATCTTATTGTGATTGTTCATCTTAGGGAGGACTCACGCCGCGAAGTCCAAATTCTGAATGCGGGGCCGTGGGCGCCGGAACCGCCATTATCCTGATAGCACCGATAGATTCTTTCGTATGCTGAACGGAGACGGCCCTTGTTACAGTGGGGCCATGGCCTCCGTGCCTTCCAAGATGCCTTTACAGGGGCTATTCGGGGATTATCAGGTCGGGACGTTTTACGACGAGATGTTTTCGGCGCCCGACATGCCGCGGCCGCACTACGCCAAAATTTTCGAGAAGCTTGGCGCGATGATGCCGGCGCAGTTTGAAGAGCGCCGCCAGCATGCCGACCTCTCCTTTCTTCTTCAGGGGATAACGTTCACGGTGTACAGCGATGGTCGCGGAACGGAGCGGCTGTTTCCCTTCGATCTGATTCCCCGCATCATCCCGAATTCCGAATGGCAGCGCATCGATCGCGGCCTCGCGCAACGCGTCGTCGCGCTGAATTTATTTTTGCAGGATGTGTACGGCAAGCAGCGCATATTTGCCGACCGCCAGATTCCCCGTTCGCTCGTCTATTCCTGCAAACATTTCCTGCGCGAAGTGATCGGGATCGAAGTGCCGCGAGGGATTCACACGCACATCTGCGGCATCGATCTGGTGCGCGATTCCAAGACCGGCGAATTCTGCGTCCTCGAAGATAACGTGCGCACGCCCAGCGGAATTTCGTACGTGCTGGAAAATCGTCTGGTCATGATGCGCACTTTCCCCGACGCGTTTCAGGAGTACGAAGTTCTTCCCGTCAACCACTATCCCGCCGAACTGGCCAGAATCCTGCGCAGCCTGTCACCGCGGGGAGGAAATGACGCTCAAATCGCCCTGCTGACGCCCGGCATCTACAACAGCGCCTATTTTGAACACAGCTTCCTGGCGCAGCAGATGGGCATCGAACTGGTGGAAGGCCGCGACCTAATTGTGGATGGCGGCATCGTCTACATGAAAACCATCCACGGCCTAAAGCGCGTCGACGTGATCTACCGGCGCGTGGATGACGAGTTCCTGGACTCGCTCACCTTCCGGCCGGATTCCGTACTGGGCGTCCCCGGCTTGATGGGCGCCTACCGGGCAGGAAATGTGGCTTTAGCCAACGCCGTGGGCAATGGCGTTGCCGACGACAAGGCCATCTACACCTACGTGCCGGCCTTCATCCGGTACTACCTCGGGGAAGACCCAATTCTGAGGAGCGTGGACACGTATCAGTGTTCCAAGAAAGAAGACCTCGCGTACGTGCTGGATCACCTGCCGGAACTTGTCGTGAAGGCAGTGGGCGAGTCTGGCGGTTACGGGATGCTGATGGGTCCGAGCGCGGATCGCGAGAGAATAGAGGATTTCAAACAGTGCATCAAGGCCGATCCTCGAAACTACATTGCGCAACCCGTTCTTCCCCTCTCCCGCGTGCCCTCCTACGATTCGGCGCGCGGCTCGATCGCCGGCCGCCATGTGGATCTTCGCCCGTATTGCCTCTACGACGGAGAGAAAGTCACGATCGTGCCGGGAGGGCTGACTCGCGTGGCGCTGCAACAGGGCTCTTTGGTGGTGAATTCATCCCAGGGCGGCGGCAGTAAGGACACCTGGGTTCTGTTCGGGGAAGACTGAGATGCTATCGCGAATCGCGGAGTCCTTGTTCTGGCTGGCTCGCTACATCGAGCGAGCGGAATACACCGCTCGGATTCTCGACGTGAATTTCCACACCGTGCTCGAGCAATCCAAGGACAAGTACCGGTTGCACTGGGATCCGCTGATCGTCATGGCCGGAGAAGAGGAGCGCTTCCGGAGTTTGTATGGGGAAGCCGACGCGCGCGCCGTCTTCGAATTTCTCGCATTTCGCCAGGACAATCCCAGCTCGATCGTGCAATGCATCACCAAGGCGCGCGAGAACGCGCGAACTATTCGCGACTACATTTCCCGGGAAATGTGGGAAGACATTAACAGCCTCTACTTCACAGTGAATCGCTTCCAACCCGACGAAGAGATGGCGGCGGGGCCGCATCGCTTTTGCGATGCGATCCGGTTTGGCAGCCACCGCTTTCACGGGGTGACCGACGCGACCCTGCCTCACGACGAAGGCTGGGAATTTCTTCGCATCGGCTGGTTCATCGAGCGGGCGGAAATGACGGCGCGCCTGGTCGACGTGCAGTATCACATCCTGTATGACGCGCCGGCGGAAATCGGCGGCGGCGACAACCATCAATGGATGGCGGTGCTGAAGTCCGTTGGAGCCTATGAGGCTTACCACCGGAAATATCATTCTTCGATCGAGCCGGAAAAAGTCGCGGAAATACTGATCATGCACCCGCTTCATCCGCGGTCGATCCGCTTCAGCATGACCGAGGTACAGGCCGGCCTGCGCGCCATCAGCGGCACGGGAGCAGGTTCCTACGCGAATGAGGCCGAGCGGCTGACGGGCAAGGTTCTCGAACGATTGCGCTACGACCGGATCACGGAAATATTTCACCTGGGCCTGCATTCTTATTTGAACGACATGCTCAAGATGTGCGGCGCCATTGGCGAGGACATTGCCCGAAACTACTTCTACTACGCGGTGGTCGCATGAATCGGTATCATCTGGTGCACGCTACGGAATTTCGGTACGACGGCCCGGTTTCGGAAAGCTATAACGAGGTCCGTTTGCGGCCGATCCACGACGAAACCCAGAGTTGCCTGTCGTTCCGGCTGCTCACCGATCCTGTCTCGCGCGGCACTTCTTATCGCGATTCGTTCGGGAACTGGGTCCATCAATTCAACATTCTTCCCGAACACCACCATCTCAAGATCGAAGCGGAGTCCGTTGTCCTGGCGCACGATGCACCGGCGTTGCCATCGGGCGGAATGAAACTCTCCGACCTGGACGGTCACCGTGAGCAGTTGGAAGAAGAATTTCTCGACTTCATCGTTCCAACGGGATACGTCCCTCACGTGCCGCAGCTGGATGAACTCATCGAAGCGGCCAGCCGCAGAAGCGATGGGACCGTTTCGGGATTCGTCAAAGAGGCGTCCTTTCTGATTCACGAAAAATTCAAGTATGTCAAAGGAGCGACGCACGTCAACTCGTCGATCCAGGACTCTCTTGCCGTCTGGGCGGGAGTTTGCCAGGACTTCGCGCACTTGCTTCTGGGAGTAGTCCGCAAGCGAGGACTGCCCGCACGATATGTATCGGGGTACCTGGTCCCGGAAAACGCGGCGTCGCCCGACGCTAAATTGCAGGAAGTCATCGGGGGATCGGCCTCCCATGCCTGGGCGGAAGTTTACTTGCCGGATTCGGGCTGGTTTGGTCTTGATCCTACTTTGGGGAAGCCGCTAGGACTGCAGCATGTTCGCATAGCGTATGGACGCGACTATGGCGATGTGGCTCCCGTTCGTGGAGTATATAAGGGTCATGCGGGGCAGAGGCTTTCGGTGGATGTGAGCGTGCGCCCCGCCATCGACGATGATGGGCGCGAGCAGCTCAGCGAAAACAAGGTCGCGGCACCCGAGCCTCCCGCAATTGTGGAGCGGGCGCAGCAACCCGCCCAGCAGCAACAATAGCCGCCGATTCGGTCAAACGTCACGCCAGCGCAGGTTCTACGAAACAGCTCCAAACCTAAACCTTACATTACTCTTTTCTTCTTGGTCTTTACACTGGAACGCTTTGCGGGATGCCGTCCAGCTCCATTATGGCTAGTGCTGACCATGGCCATAATGCGCTTCAGTTCTCGCTCCAGAGACAATTCTATCTCACTGGATTGGCGTTCTCCACGTGCAACACGGCTCACGTAGGAGGGATCGACCCTCAGTTGCCGAGCGACGCGGCCATAAAGGCCTCGGATCAGCGATGCCAAATTAGTGGGTGCTGTCTTGTGTACACTTTTTGCGCGGGCCATGAGGCTCCTTATAACTTGCAATCGAAGGTCAGGCCAAGTACCACCCGGATTAACAAAGATGTTAACGCACTTGGATTATGGATGCAACCATTGCATGCAACGAACACGGTCTCGCAGTAGAGGCAGCTTCAGTGACTCTCTCCAGGCCCCCATTGGCGCGACCCCTTAAGGAATCAAAAGCAATTTCCCAGTCGTTTTTCTGCCCTCTAGGTCCCGATGCGCCTGTTGTGCGTCCCGCAAAGGATATAGATGCTCGATGCGAAGCTTCAGATTACCCGATGCGATCATGTTCAACACATCGGTGGCGCGCTGCTGAAGCTCTTCGTGGCTCGCAATGTGATGAACAAGCGTGGGACGCGTGATAAACAAAGACCCTTTCTGCGCGAGCTTGTTCAGGTCAAACAGCGGCACAGGCCCGCTGGAAGCTCCGAAAAGCGCGAGGTAGCCGCGCGGACGGAGCACGTTGAGATCCTGATCGAAGGTGGTCTTGCCGACACCGTCGTAAATGACGTGAACTCCCTTTCCGTCGGTGAGGCGTTTGGTCTCCACCTCAAAATCCTGCTTGGTGTAAAAAATCACGTCATCCGCGCCGGCTTCGCGCGCCAGTTTGGCTTTTTCCTCGGTGCTCACCGTGGCGATCACCCGAGCTCCGAGATTCTTCGACATCTGCACGAGGAGCAGCCCGACGCCGCCCGCGGCCGCGTGGATCAGCGCGATGTCGCCCTTTTTCAGCGGGTAAGTGCTATGCGTCAGATAGTGCGCGGTCATGCCCTGCAGCATCGCTGCGCCCGCTTGATGGTCCGTGATGCCCGCCGGGACGCGGACGAGCCGGTCCGCCGGCACCGCTTCATATTCCGCGTACGCGCCAGTAATTCCCGTGTAGGCGACGCGCTCCCCCGGCTTGAAATCTCTTACATCGCTGCCCGCTTCGCTCACGACGCCGCTGGCTTCCTGGCCAACAATGAACGGGGGAGTCACGGGATAGCGCCCCTCGCGGAAGTAGACGTCGATGTAATTGACTCCCGCTGCGGCGATCTTCACGAGCACTTCGTTAGGCTTTGGCTTCGGAGTGGGAAGATCTATGAAGGTGAGGACTTCCACCCCTCCCGTTTTCGGGACTTGAATTGCTTTCATCTAGGCTCCCCTTGGAGTTGTGCTCGCCGGATTCCGCTGCGATTTAAGCGCCGATATCATATTCCATCCGGCCTGTGGAAAAATTGTGGAACGTTTATTTTTCGGTGGAAAATTGGATTTCTCAAGCGCCCAGCTTTGGCAGCAATCGTGCCTGGAGACAATCCTCCTGCCCGCTGACAAGGTTTCGCGATGTTATCGCCTGGACGAAGGCTGCGCCGCTGCCTGCAACTGATCCGCCTCTGCCAAGCGCTTGATATGTCGAAAGACCCGCACGTGGATTTGGTGAACGATCGCATCCGACCACAGCCGCCAGTAAACCACGGGCCACATTCGATTTCTGTAATGTGAAGTGCCGGTGAGCAGGGTGCGGCCGGCTGGCAGTCGCGTTAACACAAACTCTGCGTCTTGCGCCTGAAAATACCCGCCATCGACGTGTCGCGTATGAATGTGGCCGTAGGGTGACAATTCTTCCATCACCAATGGTTCGCCGGATATCGAAAATACCAAGCGCTTGTTTTCCTGCCAGACGCGAATCGGCTCGATGAACTCGCCGCTTGAGAATTGGCATTCCCGCTGTGCCCCGAGGCCCGATCCTCGAAGCGTGGATCGAATCGGATAGGCGATTCCAATTCGGAAAGGCCATTCGGTGGGTGGAGGAAGCGTTGGAAATGAGGTGAGGAATTGCCACACTATCTCCGGCGGCGCATTAATTTCGATTTGTGTGGTGACTTGAAGAATCGGTGGCTGTTGAGATTTCAAGGCTTCCGTCCCCATGAGGAACGGTACGAAGAGAAGCAAAGCGCTAAAAGTTGCTCGGGTCTGAAAGCGATCCCAATGTTTTTGCTGGATCAAGTAGCCCATGGAACCGCCCATCAGGGCCAGAATCAGTCCGATTGGTGCGGCCATGACCAGGCAGATCACCCCTTCGACGGCGAGACCCAGCAACAATAATCCAAGCAGGACAACCGATAAGCTCGCAACCGCCAGGCAGCTACCCAGGCTTCGCGGCCGGTGATATCCGTACAGCAATACGGAAAAGAACCCAAGGCAAAATGGCAGGGCGACAAAAAGTCCCCAGCCGTAAATCGCGAGCACATTCACACTGAGAAGTGTGGCCCCCGCCCCAAGCACCGATGAAATCACCAGGGCCATGGCTGCGCTGCCCCAGTTGCTCTCCGGAATGATTCGCTTGAGAGCAGGATTCCCTTCGACGCGCAAGGATCGTTGCACATCGTCGTCGCGCCGCGATGGGTAAATACACAGAATGACGAAGAAGAGGAGGTTCAGATAGGGCGCAAAGAACAACACCACAAGCCACGCAGGCAGCCCCGCAGCTCGAAGGCGCCGCATCGTCAACACTACGCCGACCCAAATGAATGGAAGCGAAAGCACCAGCATCGAGAGAAGGAAGGTTCGATCCGTAGGGGCAAGCGAGGTCACGCGCACCGCTTGATCGAGCGGAATCCAGTAGTTGAATAGGCTCCACTTGCGATGAAAAACGAGTGTAGCCAAAGCCCGGTCTAAGTTGTGTTTGATTGCGAAACCCACCAATCCAACTAGGGCATACGGGCCGCGATCAATGGTTCCTTCGGAGCTCCAAAGATCAGGGAATTTCATCGTGCACCTCTCCATTTCCTTAATGAGGCCAGACTTGCCAAATGACGAGTCCTAAATTCGCGGCTGCCAGATACGCGAAAAGGGAGGTCAGCAGAATGTGGCCGATCATGAAGATTCCGCCGCGAGGCCAATCCTTGTGGTCGTAGTAGATGAAGTCGACGGCGATCCGCAGCGCCCAATACACGCCGATGAAGAGGGCCAGGCCTAGCGCGGCGCGATCGCCACGAAGCATTTCGGCGTGCAGCGCCAGCGTGAGCGTTCCGAACGCAATAATCGTCAGCACGGCAAATCCGCCGTGAACCCACATCAGCTTGCGGTTGAATGAAGTGAGCTTCTGAAGGTCCTCTTTCCAGCCCAGCCTTGCAGGCACCTGAAAGCTGGCGATTAAAACAAAGAAGTGCCCAATGCCCGCTAGCCACAGCACTGTGCTGAAGACTTCTGCGGCACTCTGCGGAACGAACGATGCGGCAACGAGATTCATCATGACTAGGCTCCGTTCCGGCGCTACCGCGCGCCTATGGCCGTCAAGAATGGCAAGATCACGCTACGCACAAACCACGGGTGGAACAGCAAGAAAGCCGGCGCGCTGCCGCAAAACGCGGCAAATAACCGGCCTCGAGCGCCGGAACTCAGCCCCAAGCGCTTGCCCGGCAGTGATCGTTCAAACAGAACACCAAGGCCCTGCAAAACAAAATAACAGGTTGGCAGACCATAACCGCCGCGCGCGGGAAGCGAGATCACAAGTTCGTGGATGACTCCCGAAGCGAAAAATGAAAACAGAGTCGCGGCTACGACACCACTACGGGTTCGCGCAGGCTGGAAAATGAGGCGATGCGTCAACTGGCGGAAACCCAGGTTCCACCGGCGCCCCCAGAAATCGCTCAGAGACGTGGCGGAAAGAGGCGCCTGCATGATCGGGGGAGCATCCACTCCGGCGGACCGCCATAGAAGAGACAGGACGTGGAACGTTCCGAAGTGTAAGACCAAAATAATTCCCAGCATGCCCACCCATCCGGCGAGAAGTTCTCTTGTCGCAGGCACGCGCCGCGCAACACCCCACAACAGGACCGCGCCGAATGCGGTCTTAACGATCGCCCAAAGCCACTCCTTCCCTTCGGGCCTTTGCGCACACTTCTCAGGGTCGAGGAATCCTTTTGCATCCATGCCCGGCCAGAAAAATAGAAATCCAGCGCTTCGGCCTATCGTCGCACCGGCAATACTTCGGTGTTCCCACCAAGATTGCCATTTGCAACCGAAGAAAATTGCGGCTGCAAGCGTCCACATGAAACACCACGGCACGAGATAGGGCCGAGCCGCAATCGCCGCAGTGGGCAAAACGATCAGCGGAATCCAGCCGGGCCATCCAATTTCGTTTGGATCCGATTTGGGGCGGATTCGAGCCGGCACTCCCGTGGCTGCGTTTTTCATCGCGCGTCTCCGTCCAGACGTACCGCGTGTCGTGCCGAGAGTATCCATCCCGCCAGGCCGCAAAGAACGAATCCGACAGCATTCGCAGTGCCGTGAAATCTGGCCATCTCATCCAAATGCACAAAGGGTTGGAGTGGAAATTCGCCTATCGCCCAGACACA
>Ga0075028_100001012_pt1 | contig 10143 bp, 10 predicted proteins | sample LitLauG_LLR_2014_FD_71390 | JGI IMG/M metagenome (GOLD analysis project Ga0075028, IMG submission 71390) | Freshwater sediment microbial communities from Pennsylvania, USA - Little Laurel Run_MetaG_LLR_2014 | ecosystem: Environmental > Aquatic > Freshwater > Creek > Sediment | place: USA... | reverse complement strand
CGATCGGCGTGAAGGTCGTCACCGACGTCGACAAATCAGGCTTTACGGCGATTGCAGACCCCTATCTCGACAAGCTCTCCAAGGAACTCGGGCCGCACGCCGAAAAGATCAAGAACCTGATCCGGGCGATCAACTAACTCTCTCCGCCCGTCGTCCCGTCGTTCGCCGGGACGACATGGCTGTGCGTCTGTCAAAACCGATGCGTGATTGACAATGCCGTAACCCCGATGGGATGATTGAGAAAATCAATTCGGGGGAAACAGTGAAGAATCCAGCAAGATTACTCAGCGGGTTGATCGCGGCGTTGGAAATCGCCGACCCCTATCTGGACAAGCTCGCCAAGGACCTCGGTCCGCATGCCGACAAGATCAAGACCCTGATCCGCGCCATTAATTAAACCCTCATGGTGAGGAGCGCGCTCTTCGCGCCTCTCGAATCTTTAGGCGATACATTCTTCATCTTCGAGGCGCGGCCAAATCAGGATAAGGGTCTTGTCTGACCGTCCTTGGGAATTCCGACGATGACCATCACCGACAAACTGGTGTTGCAACGGCAGCATCATCTGAAATGGCGGTCGTTCGACAGGCTCGAACTGATCCTGATGGTCCTTTGCGGGCTGTTGTGTTTTGGCTTCTCGTTGTCGGTGACAGCCGACATCGTCACCCGCACCATCGGCCATCCCTGGCTGTGGTTGCAGGAAGTAACTTCCACGCTGTTTATCTACGCGATCTTCATCGGTGCCGCCGTCGCCACGCGCCGCAACGATCATCTCTATCTGACCGCGATCTCCGAGGCGCTGCACGGCACGCCGCGGCTGATCGTCGAGATCATTATCCGCATTGTAGTTCTCGGAGTAGCGTTTTGCCTGATCTGGTTCGGGTATATCAATTATCTCAGAGGCTTCGGCAGCTTCCGGCTGCCATCAGGCACGCCAATCGCCTCGCTTTATGCGGCGATCCCGCTCGCCGGGATTCTGATCGCGCTGTTCACGATCGAGCAACTGGTCAACGGCATCACCAAGGGATTTGACCATCCGGAGCCGCCGGAAGCGGACATCGACATTCAGCCGATCGACACCACCATACCGACGAGGGTGGGCCTGTGAGCGCGCCGGTCATTCTGGCACTGATGTCGTTCTGCTTCCTGTTTTTCGGCTATCTTGGCGTGCCCGTGCCCTTCTCGCTGATGGCGGGCGTGTTCATCGGGGCCATGCTGACCGATGTTTCGCTTGCGGCCATCATCCAGAAGATCTTCGACGGGATGGATTCCGAAGCGCTGCTGGCCATTCCATTTTTCCTGCTGGTTGGCGAGTTGATGAGTTCGGCGAACGTCGTGGTACGGATCGCCAACCTGTCGTTGTCGCTGGTCGGACACATCCGGGGCGGGCTGTCGCAGGTCGTCGTGGTCTTCAGCATGTTTTTCTCGGAGATGTCGGGATCGACCACTGCCGACGTTGCCGTGATGAGCCGCGCGCTGGGCGGCCCGATGAAGCGGGAGGGTTACACCCCCGCCTTCATCGCAGCGATCATCGCATCGGCGTCCACCATCGCGGCGCTGGTGCCGCCGAGCATCACCGCCGTGGTCTATGGCGCGGTCGGCAACGTCTCGATCGCCGGGTTGTTCATGGCGGGCGTCGTGCCCGGATTCATGATCGGCTTTGGCCTGATGATCTATTGCTATTTCTTCGGTCCCTCCGGCATGCGCAAGTCACGCGCGCCGCTTCGCCAGGTCGTCTTCGCGGCCGGCGATGCCGCGCTCCCGCTGATGATCCCCGTCATCCTGCTCGGCGGCATTCTCACCGGCTGGTTCACGCCGACGGAAGCCGGTGTCGTCGCGGTGATCTGGATCATCGCGGTCGTGATTCCCGCGCTCAATCGCGGGCATTTGCGAAAAATTCCCTACGACTTCTGTCTGGCCGGGCTGATCTTTTCCCTGCCGCTGATAACCATCGGCGCCGCCAATGCCTTCGGCTGGATGCTGGCCTATCTGCGCGGCGCCATCGTCATTGCCGACTGGATCACCTCGATCGCCGGCAGCGATCCGCATATCATGATGCTGTTGCTGGTGTTGCTGTTCACCGTCGTCGGCGATTTCATCGAACCGGTGCCGACTATCATCATCTTCATGCCGCTGGTGAACGCGTTGACCCAGGCCGGCGATATCAACGGCGTGCACATGGGCGTGGTGCTGATCGCGACGTTGGCGTTTGGGTTGATCACGCCGCCTTACGGGCTGGTGTTGCTGATGGCATCGAAATTCGTCGGCGTCAGCTTTGCCAATGCGCTTCGCGCGGCGTTGCCGATCTACGTGGTGTTCCTGGCGACCATCACCTTTACGATCTATTTCCCGAAGGTGGTGCTGTGGCTGCCGAAGCAGGTTATCCCGGAATCCGTCGGCTGCTTCAAGTCGCCGGCAGGCACAGGGTATATCTGTCCGAATTGAAGGTGCCGCTTACAGCAGAACCAATGTCGTCCTCGCGAACGCGGGGGACGACGCTGAAACCCAACGCACCTCGTCGATCCTCCACACGTCGTCCATCCTGTCGAAGAGACGGCGCCGCAAATTCTCTCACGTTGCCTTCGATTTGCTTGTGAACTTCTTCACCGCGGCACGGAATTCATCGGTGTGCATGCAGTCGATGATGGCGTCTCTTTCGGCGTCGAGCTGCTGTTCGATCGGCGTCACGTGGGCGCGGTGGATCAGCGCCTTGGTCGCCGCCAGGGCTGCGGGCGCGTTCTGGGCCAGACGATGCGCCAGTTCGCGGGTCGCGGCTTTCAATTCAACCGCGGGAACGACCTTGGCGACCAGACCCCAATCACAGGCCTGCGCCGCGGAAAAGCTGTCTTCGGCGAGATATATTTGCAAGGCGCGGCGGGTGCCGACGCTTGCGACCACGCCGGCGGTGCCGCCGCCGTCTGGCGATACGCCGAGCTTTGCATAGGCCGGTGTAAAGCGGGCGTCCTCTGCGGCGATGCAGAGGTCGGCTACAAAGGCGAGAGAGAGTCCGGCGCCCGCCGCCGAGCCGTGCACGCTTGCCAGCACGATCTTCGGCATCCGTCGAAGGGCGGTGATAAAGGCGTGGTAGTGCAGCAACAGTTCGCCGACCACCGGAGCGATCGTGTCAGCAGCGGCCGCGGCGCCGATGGTTTGCAGATCGCCTCCGGCGCAGAATGCGCGGCCTTCGCCTTCGATCACGAGCACCCTGATGTCTTCTGACGCCTCGACTTCCGCGCCGAGCTGCTCCAGTTTTTTCGCGATCGAAAGATCGATCGAGTTGAATGCGCCCGGCCGATTGAGCGTGATCGTGGCGATTGAACCATCGATCCTCAGCAGCGCCGGATCGTCGGAAACGGAGGCGGTGACATGAGCGGGCGTCGGCATTTGAAACCCCCGGGGTCGAGGAAGTTGCCCGATATTTAAATAGCAGAAGGGAAGAGGTGACAATCCCCGTCGAAATCTGCAAAGTGCGGATAAACGACCAGGGCGGATAACCGCATCGCAACAGCCGGGAGCGGAGGAGGCGTGGTGACCATGGATACGACAGTTGACCGCCCGATCTCCACCGTCGATCCGTTTTCGCACGCGTTTCTGCGCAACCCTTACCCTCACCACCAAGGCCTGCGCGAGGCCGGCCCGGTGGTGTGGCTTGAGCAGTACGGGATTTGGGCAATGGCCCGGCATCAGGAAGTCCGGGATGCACTGACCGACTGGCAGACTTACTGTTCGTCGGCCGGGGTCGGCTTGAGCGATTTCCGAAAGGAACCGCCATGGCGTCCGCCGAGCATCATTCTGGAGGCCGACCCGCCGCTGCACACCCGCACCCGCGCCGTGCTGACCCGCATTCTGTCGCCTGCTGCGATCAATATCCTGCGCGCAACCTTCGAGCGCGAGGCGGAACTCTTGGTCGCCCGGCTGGTCGAACAGCGCGAATTCGACGGTATCAAGGAACTCGCGGAAGCCTATTCGTTGAAGGTATTTCCGGATGCGGTGGGAATTTCCGGGGATGGCCGGGAGAACCTGCTGCCCTATGGCAGCATGGTGTTCAACTCATTCGGTCCCCGCAACGATCTGTTCAATCACGCAATGGCCAATGCCGGTCCGGTTCGCGACTGGATCATGTCGAAGTGCAGTCGCGCGGCGCTGGCGCCCGGCGGACTGGGAATGCAGATTTTCGAGGCCGTCGATTCCGGCGAGCTGACGGAACCAGAGGCGGGAATGCTGGTGCGCTCGTTTCTTTCGGCCGGTGTCGATACCACGGTCTACGGACTCGGCAACGCGCTGCATTGTTTTGCCGGTCATCCCGAGCAATGGACCATTCTTCGTGAAAATCCCAACCTGATCCGCGGGGCCTTCGAGGAGGTGCTGCGCTTTGAGGCGCCCGTGCAGACATTCTTCCGAACGACGACCAGGAACGTCGATGTCGCCGACGTGCGAATGGGTGACGGTGAGAAAGTGCTGCTGTTTCTCGCCGCGGCCAACCGTGACCCGCGCCGCTGGGACAAGCCTGATACGTTCGACGTCAGGCGCCGCGCGACCGGGCACATGACCTTCGGCACCGGCATTCACGGTTGTGTCGGGCAGGCCGTGGCGCGGCTCGAAAGCGAGGCAATCTTCGCGGCGCTCGCCAGGCGCGTCGCATCGTTCGAACTGACGGGCGTGCCGGAGCAACGGCTGAACAACACGCTGCGCGGGCTCGACACCCTGCCGCTTCGCGTCGTGCCGGTCTGACCGAATGGCACAGGGAACAGTTCTGATCGTCGGAGCCGGTCACGCGGGTTTTCAGCTCGCGGCGTCGTTGCGGCAGCATGGCTACAGCGAGCGCGTCTGCCTGATCAACGATGAGGCCCATCTGCCTTATCAGCGCCCGCCTTTGTCCAAGGCCTATCTCAAGGGCGCAGGCGCTCCGGATAGCCTGATGTTCCGGCCGGAAAAATTCTACCGGGAACAGAAAATCGAGCTGATTGCCGATCGCGCCGGCTCCATCGACCGTGGTTCGCGCAGGCTGCTGCTCGCATCCGGCTCGTCGCTGGATTATGGACACCTGGTGCTGGCAACAGGCGCCCGCAATCGCCTGCTCGATATTCCCAACGCCAATCTTCATGACGTGCTTTATCTGCGAACCCTCGACGAAAGCGAGGCGTTGCGGCAGCGGATCGCTTTGGCCCGACGAGTCGTTGTAATCGGCGCGGGTTTTATCGGCCTGGAATTCGCCGCCACCGCTCGGGCCAAGGGCCTGGAGGTGGATGTGGTCGAACTCGCAGCGCGCGTCATGGCGCGCGCGGTGACCGCGGAAATCTCGGAATTTTTCCACGATAGACACACCGCGGCGGGGATTCGCATTCATCTCGGCGTGCAGGCCACCAGCATCGAGAGCGATGGTAGCAACGTAACCGGCGTGAGCCTCAGCGACGGTCGCCAGGTGCCGGCGGACGTTGTTGTGGTCGGCGTCGGTGTTTTACCCAATGTCGAACTGGCGGCCGAAGCCGGCCTGCCGGTTGCGGCAGGTATAATCGTCAACGAAAAATTGCTGACGTCGGATCCGAACATCTCGGCCATCGGCGACTGCGCACTGTTTGCAAGCCCACGTTTTGGCGGGTCGCTGCGGCTCGAATCCGTGCAGAATGCCACCGATCATGGGCGCTGCGTTGCGGCACGGCTGACCGGCGACGCCAAGACCTATGACGGCCTGCCGTGGTTCTGGAGCGACCAGGGCGACGACAAGCTTCAGATTGCAGGTCTGACCACTGGATACGACCGCGTCGTGGTGCGCGGCGATCGCGGACAGCGATCGTTCTCGGCCTTCTGCTACAAATCTGGGCAGCTCGTTGGTATCGAGTCCATCAATCGTGCGTCGGATCACGTGTTCGGACGCCGCATCCTTGGCCTGAACCGGTCGATCGAACCGGAACAGGCGGCAGACACCGGCTTCGATCTGAAGGCAGCCCTGACTTAAGTCTGTTTGTCTGGCACTTGCCTCCGCAGTTCATATCGGCGACGTTATCGGCCGAAGGCCCGCCAACGAGGTCTCAGGCAATTTTTGGGAGGATACCATGTCCGTCTGGACACGCCGTCTCGCGCTATCGACGGTATTCATCATCGCAGCGGCAATCGCAGGTCCGGCTACGGCTCAGACCAAATTGAAATGGGCGCACGTCTACGAGACCGGCGAACCCTATCACACCGAGGCGCTCTGGGCGGCCGGCGAAATCAAGAAGCGCACCAACGGCAAATATGAAATCGAGGTGTTCCCGGCTTCGCAACTCGGCAATGAAAACCAGATCAACGAGGGGCTCGGCCTCGGCACCGTCGATATCATCTACACCGGGATCAATTTCGCCGCGGCGACTTACAAGCCGCTTGGCATCACCGGCGCGCCGTTCATCCTGCGCGACTTCGACCACTGGAAAGCCTATCGCGACAGCAAGTTGTTTACCGAACTTGCCAAGGGCTATGACGACAAGACCAAACACAAGATTGTCGCGCTCACCTATTACGGCCAACGTCATGTAACCGCCAACAAGCTGATCATGAAGCCCGAGGACATGAAGGGCATGAAGCTGCGCGTGCCGCCGGCGCCGCTGTTTTTGATGTTCACCAAGTCCGTCGGCGCCAATGCGACGCCGATCGCTTTCGCCGAGGTCTACCTCGCTCTGCAGCAAGGCACCGTCGACGGTCAGGAAAATCCGCTGCCGACCATCATGGCCAAGAAATTTTACGAGGTGCAGAGCCACATTATTCTGACCGGCCACATCACGGAATCGCTGGTGACGGTCGTAGGAAACCATGTCTGGACCAAGCTCACCCCCGACGAGCAAAAGATTTTTCAGGATGTCCTGAAGGAAGCCGCGTCGCACGCGACCGATTCGATTGCAGCTTCCGAGAAGACCTTGGCCGGCGAATTCAAGAAGCTCGGCAAGACCGTGGTGGAGCCCGACCGCGAAGCGTTCCGCAAGGCGGCAATCCCGCTGCACAACGATGCTTCCGCAGGCGCAGGCTGGAGCCAGGCCCAGTACGACGAACTCCAGGCGCTGAAGTAAGTTTTGCCATAATGGCGTCCCGGCGAACGCCGGGACCCATACGCCGTGTCGTCTCGTTTAAGCAAATTGGCAGATGCATCTGTCGCCATGGACGGCGGCGGTTATGGGTCCCAAGCGTTCGCCGGGACGACCGCCAGTCAGGATCGCTTCGTCATGAACACCAATCCCAAATCCACAAACGCCGCTCCCTCGGACGACGTTCACCTCATCGTCGCCAAGGACGAAGACGTTGTTATCGAGCACCACCCGGAGGATTGGATCGCATTTGTGCTGTTCTGGGCGCTGGCGTTCATCGTTTTCCTGCAATTCTTCACCCGGTACATCCTCAATGACAGCCTCGCCTGGACTGAGGAGATCGCACGCTACGGATTGATGTGGCTGGCGTTCATCGGCGGCGCGGTAGTGACGCGCAAGAAAACCCAAATCGCGGTCGAATTGCTCGGCAATCTGATGGCGCCCGGCCGATTGCGGACCTCGCTGTTCGCGCTGGTGGATTTTGTGACGCTCGGTTTCATGGGGTTGCTTGCTTACTTCTCGATCTCGATCACCGGTCGTATGCAGACGCAGACCATGACCGTGTTCGATCTGCCCATGAGCCTCGTCTATGGCGGGGTGGCCTTCGGCTGCTTCCTGATGTTGATCCGGCAAGCGATGACGGTCTGGACTCACGCGCGCCAGCGCTGGCAGAAGGCCGACGATTTCGTGCAGCAACTTCCGATCGATTGAAAGCAGGCCGATGCCCGTTCTTGTTGTCGTCTTTCTGATGGCGTTGCTGGTCGGCGTGCCCGTGTTTGTTGCGCTCGCAGGCTCGTCGCTGATTTACACGCACTTTATCGCGGGCATTCCGGATTTCATTATCCTGCACCGGATGGCGGGAGGACTCGACAGTTTTCCGTTGCTGGCAGTGCCGTTCTTCATTCTCGCCGGCAATCTGATGAATTCGGCCGGGATTACCAACCGCATCTACGATTTCGCGGTCGCCACCTGCGGCTGGATGCGCGGCGGCCTCGCGCACGTCAATATTTTCGGCTCGGTGATTTTCGCGGGCATGTCCGGCACCGCGATTGCGGACGCCGCGGGCCTCGGCACTATCGAGATCAAGGCCATGCAGGATCATGGCTACGACACCGAATTTTCGGTGGGCGTCACCGCGGCCTCCGCTACACTGGGTCCGATCATTCCGCCGTCGCTACCGTTCGTCATCTACGGCATGATGGGCAATGTCTCGATCGGCGCATTGTTTCTCGCGGGATTCATACCCGGCGCCGTGATGACCATATTCATGATGCTCTACGCATCCTATTGCGCTCGCCGCTATGGGATGGGACCCGACCAGAAATTTCGCTGGATTACCTTGGGCAAGACCTTTATCGCGGCGTTGCCGGCTTTACTGACGCCAGCCCTCATCGTCGGCGGCATGACCTTCGGATGGTTCACCCCGACCGAGGCTGCGATCGCGGCCTGTACCTGGGCGCTGATCCTTGGCGTGTTCCTGTACCGGTCGCTGTCTCTGAAGCAGTTCTACAAGGTCACGATGGACACCGTCGAAACGACCGCGGGCGTCCTGCTCGTTGTCGCCGCCGCCTCGCTGTTCGGCTGGGTGCTGACGACGACGCGGCTGACCGAGGCGGGCGCTGCCGCATTGCTGAACTTGACCGATAACAAATACATCATCCTGCTCCTGATCAACGTGCTGCTGCTGGTGGTGGGTTGTTTTCTCGAAACCATCGCGTCAATCAGCATCCTTGTGCCGGTGCTGATGCCGATCATTCTCAAGGTCGGCATCGACCCCGTTCATTTCGGCGTGGTGATGACGCTCAACCTGATGATTGGCCTCCTGCACCCGCCGCTCGGCATGGTGCTGTTCGTGCTTTCGCGGATATCGAAGCTGTCGATCGAGCGGACCACCATGGCGATCCTGCCGTGGCTGATTCCGCTGTTGATGTCGCTGCTCGCGATTACGCTAATACCGGAATTGACGCTGTGGCTGCCGCGGACCATGGGAATGTTGAAGTAGCGTCGGCCTATTTCTTCAGTATTGGTGTGACTTCCGCTGCTGTCGGCATCGACGGCGCGGCACCCATCCGCTGCACACAGATCGACGCCGCCGAATTGGCGTAACGCAGCGCCTCGCCAATTGACGTTCCAGCGGCGAGTTGAGCCGCGACCGCGCCGACAAAGCAATCGCCGGCGCCGGTGGTATCGACGGCTTTGACGGTGCGGCCCGGAATAATCAGCGGTGTGCCGTTCACGAGCGCAAGCACGCCGCGTCCGCCCAAGGTTACGCAGATGATTTGTTCCCTGCTGGTTTGCAGGGATCTGGCGGCGTCGATGAAACGGGTGTCATCGTCGGTATCGCGAATCTCGGTCTTGGTGAGAAAACCCAATTCGCCTTCATTGAGGACAAGAATATCGACGAGATCGAGCAGTTCTCGGCTGAATTCGATTGCTGGCGCCGGATTGAGGATCGTCGTCGCGTCCGCCGCGCGGGCCCGCTTGAAGAAGGCGCCGACAGCGGGCAAGGGAATCTCGAACTGGCTGACTGCGATATCGCCTTTCGCAAGGACCGGTGCGGCAACATCGGCGGGTTCAACCAGCCCATTGGCGCCGGGAATCACGACGATCGTGTTGTCGGCGTTGGCGATGGTAATGAGGGCCGTGCCGGTGTGGGTCTCGGCCGTGTTCTGCACGAAGGTCAGGTCGATCGCCTGAGCGGCGAGGAATGCCTTCAACTCGGCGCCGAACGCATCCCTGCCGATCCGGCCGATCAGCGTTGTCGGCGCACCGAGTTTCGCCGCTGCGACCGCCTGGTTCGCGCCTTTGCCCCCGGGAAAGTAAAACACCGCATTGCCGGCGACCGTCTCGCCGACGCGCGGATGCCGCTCGGCCGTCGCCACCACATCCATGTTGATGCTTCCGGCAACGAAGACGCGGCTCATGCACTATTCCTTAAAAGAGCTGACTATACCCGGACTTCGAATTCCTGCCGGACGGCTTCGATATCGTGCAGCGTCGGCAATCCGGCCTCGTTGCCGAGACGTTGAATCTTGTAGGTCGATGCCGCGCGCGCGAAGTCGAAATGGTCGTGCCAGCTTTTGCCGGGATT
>Ga0075028_100001009_pt1 | contig 10155 bp, 13 predicted proteins | sample LitLauG_LLR_2014_FD_71390 | JGI IMG/M metagenome (GOLD analysis project Ga0075028, IMG submission 71390) | Freshwater sediment microbial communities from Pennsylvania, USA - Little Laurel Run_MetaG_LLR_2014 | ecosystem: Environmental > Aquatic > Freshwater > Creek > Sediment | place: USA... | reverse complement strand
TGCGCGGCCATCGCCTCTTCTCTGACCAAGATCTCCCGATCCGAATGCGCTGCATACCTTGCCAACTCAGGATATGGTCAATCTAATCGGGAAACGCTCTAATAAGACAATCAGCTATTCTGTGATCGTCATCACGAAACGTTCGGATGCTTCGCTTTAGGGGCGAGCAAATCAAGAACCGCCGAGATGGGCGCTCGCCGACGGCGATGAGCGGGCCGCGATGGTGCCCGCCGACGGATCAGCTCGTGCAGCAGCTCCAGTGCGGCGGCTCTTCGCTGCCTCCCTCGAGTCCACGCGTAACCGGGTGGCGCTTGCCCAAATCCGAGAGGCGGGCAATGTAAGGGCCATCGATCGTCTTGCCGCTCGGCTCGCCTCTGCTCGCCATGACCCTGACGGTCAACGTCATCGCTACCCTGTTGATGGCGCCGGCGCTACTGTTGCTGCTCCTGCTGGTCAACGACCGCGAGATCATGGGGGATCTGGCGAATGGCTGGCGGGCCAATCTGGCCGGAGGAACGATCGTCGTCGCGATCTCCCTGGTTGGTGCGTTCTACGGCGTGATCACCGTCTTCCCGGACCTGTTGGGCAAATAGGAGGCGCTGAATGCCATATGATCCCGCGCTGATCCGCGCACTTGAACCAGATCAGCTCACGGCCGCGACGCAACGCCCCCTGCCGCGCCGCACCCTGGGACGCGGAACTCTGGCCCTGCTGATCCTGCTGCGCATCTATGTCATCATCGCGATCCCAATTGTCGGGTATGCCTTCGTCCACGCGCTGCTCGTCGCTCAGCAGTAGTGAAAATCATGTCGGCTAAACGACGACGAATCCGTTGGTAGCCGAGTTCGGTCAGACAAGCCCGGACGCGGATTACATCGCCGACATCCGACAAATCTAGATTGAAGGCAGCCGCTGATGAATCTCGCACGAGCGGGGAGGGGGATGGCTGATTGGTGCCGGTTGGCGGAGAAGGAGAGTTTGGCGTCGTCTCCAAGGTGGTCCGGGTTGGTGAGGATGAATTGGGGCCCCTGGATGCGGCGGGATCATGCAATGAATCCGCGCTGCGCCCCTACACACGCCCGGAAAAATTGATGATAGCTACAGCCTTCTCGGGTCCTATTTCTCTCCTTTTATAATCCGCGCATATATGGCGGCAGCTTCCTGGGGAGACATGTCGCGGGTGATCATTTTGAGAGGCTCGGCGTTTCGCGCGATCTCGGGCTCTTTCGCAAGCGCGAACGCCGTGGCCTTGATGTTTCCCTTCAAAGCTTCATTTACGACCCTCCTCACTATCCCTTCGCGAGCAGTGATAGTCCGAGGCCTTCCCTTTTCTCGAATCTCGAATTTTTGATTCAGAGCCTCATTAAAAATGGTCGCCAGGTTTTTCGCTCCTTTTGGTCGTCCCTTTGGATTCCCGCTTTGGCCGGGCTTCCAGCGCGTCGTGAGCGGCGGGCGACCCTTACCGATCTCATAATTGCCGGAATGCCTCTTTGGCGGATTCTTGCGCATCAGCGACCTCCCTTCACCATTTTCCGTTTCAGTGGCATTGATTTCTCAACCGGCACGGGCTTATTCAGGCGCGCCGCGAGCACCTCTTCGAATGTCTGCGCGGTAGAATCCAAAGTTGCATCCCTCCCAGTGAATCGTTGCCAGCGACGTATTGCGACATCGACATAGCGCGGATCAATCTCGATGCAGAATGCTCGGCGCCCGATTTGCTCAGCCGCCATAATGGTGCTGCCGGAGCCGGCGAATGCATCGAGAATGATCGATCCGCGTCGGGAGCAGTCCCTCATGACATCCGCGATGAGGGCGACGGGCTTGACCGTGGGATGCATCTTAAGTTCATCCATCCGGCCCGCGCGAAACGTGTTAGCGCCGGCATACGTCCATACATTGCTGCGCGATCGTCCGTGCTGGCCAAGTTCAAATGTGTTGAGGTGCGGCACTGTCCCCCGCTTGTAGACGAACACCAGTTCGTGCTGGCTGCGGTAGAAGCTGCCCTGTCCAGGCGTGGTCTTCGCCCAAACGCAGATGTTTTTCAGCTCGTCGTAGATGGCAGCGCCGGCCGCAAGCAATTCGCGCGCATGCCGCCAGTCCATGCATACATAGTTAATACCGCCGTCGACGGTATGACGTGCGCATGGGCCGAGCGTATCTTGCAGAAACTGAACGAACTGATCGGATGACATCTCCCCGGAAGCGCATACGAACTCCCGGTGCTTGATGCGGCCTCGACCGCCCACACGACCAGCAATCTTGACGTTGTATGGTGGGTCCAGAAAAGCCATGGCGGCTGTTTCGGCCTGCATCAACTGTGCATATGCGTGTTCGTCGCGAGCGTCCCCAACCAGGAGCCGATGCCGTCCGAGAACGAAAAGGTCTCCCTTTCTCGCTACGACTGCTTCGTCTTCAAAGTCGGGGATATGGTCGGCCGGATTGGCTGGATCCTCACCAAAATCCAGCATGATCGAATCGATCTCCCCTGGCTCGAACCCCGTAATGCCGATGTCGAGACCGATCTCGGGGAGAGCAATTTGCAACTCCTCAAGCTCGACCGCCAACATCTCACGGTTCCATCCCGCCTTTTCCGCCAGCTTATTGTCGGCCAGCATGTAGGCGCGGATTTCCGTCTCATTGAGGTGCGACAGCCGGATAACTGGGACCTGCTTCAAGCCAAGAAGCTTTGCCGCTTCAACACGCGCGTGTCCGGCAACTATTCGCCCTCGGTCATCGGCGATGATCGGATTGATGACCCGAAAACGAACCATTGAGTCAGCGATTTCACGGATTTGCTTCTTGGAGTGCGTGCGCGCATTGCGCTCCGCTGGGCGGAGGCTCCGCGGTGACCGCATTTCAATAGACCATGGAAGTTCGCCTTCCACGATAGATGCACCATCTACATTGCCGGAGACCGTAGAAACCTGATTATGAGTTTCATTTAGACGATCTATGGCAGATTTATGTTTCTTCACGTCAATCACCTCCGCTTAGGTCAAAATCCAATTATCGCGAGAAGTCTCGGTCAAACTCATCTCGGTTCGCGCGCCAGGACTCACGCATCAGCTGCGGCCTCGACGACTTGGCTCGGTGCCCGACAGCACATGCATGAGCCTATGTGCGACGGCCGCGAGTTCGAACATCGATCCAGCACCAGTACCTCCGCCCGCCTTCCAGAAGAACTTCATCGCCTCACCCGGTCCTCGGCATATCTCACATGCGTTGGGCTCCGTCTCTTTATTCTGCACAGCGCCGGACTTAGAGACGATCGTGAGCAGAACCGGGTCCGCAACATCGAATGCCATATCGCCTGCTTTGGCGTCGCGGCGGATCGCGACTTGGTCGAACAGCTCATGAGCATCCTGTTTGAGTATGCGAGCGTGCTCCTTTTCCAGTTTAGGCCTTACGCGACGCATGACTGAGACGGCAAAACTTTGCGGCCAGCCATGCCCCATCAGTCGCAATCCGTTTAGAAGCGCAAAGGCTTCATATTCCGAAAACCACACTTCGACGCCACTGCCCGGGGCCTCGGCACTATAAAAGGCATAGTTGGTGCGCTCCCGATCGGCGGAACGTGGGACTCGACCAAGCGCTCGGTCTGTCTCAAGCAGTCGTTTAAGTCGAGTCCGCAGCTCGGCGGTCGGCCCTGTCGACCGCGGCTCCAGCACACCAGAAATTGCCTCTTCGACCTGATTGCGCTTGAATTCGGACATTTAAAACACTATACGAGGTTTTAATTGATTCCGCAATGGGGGCGCGAAGTAATGGAGGCTGGGCAACAGTTTCAGCACGAGGGTGCCCTCGGCGGCGGGCGTCGCGATTCGCATAATGACGCGTTAGGGAATGTCCAATGTCAGGCGGCAGCAGCTGCTGCCAGCCGAACGCCCCCGCATGACTGTCAGGTTCTTACTTTCGCCGGCAATTGCCTCAAAAGTGGACGAATAGAACTGAGTGGGCGTGTCCTGGGGTGGGCGTGTCAGCACGGCACATAACATCCAGTTATGGACCGTTGGTCGACGGTCAGATTAGCTCTGGCGGTACTGGAAGTTTATCCAGATCGCCGGGTTGAATGCTCCGCATGTGTTGGCGCCCCTCCGGCATTTTCTGGAGGCGTTCCGGTACTGCGTTTGCCGGCACGCCTCAACACGTCATGACCGGTCGCATGTCGACAGATCATCCGGTCGGCAATGTGAGGGCCGACCTGGTGGGCTCCGAACGGGGTCGCCGCCATCCCCACCACCGCGCTTGATCCGCCCCATCGTGCGGCTTCTCCCGCGGTCCCCGCGCTTATCGGGTCCGGGTCCCCATCATCGGCCGCGTCAAAACGGCCGCACAGTAAACTGCGAGTTTCAGGCAGCTGCCGTTTGCATCTCAGCAAGCTTCTGGAATTCGGTCAGAATGTCACGGTGATGCTGCGCGAGGTATCGCACAACCCGGGCATTGCCGAGTAGCTTATCGTGGCCTCGCGCGTTCATGAGCAAATCGATTTTCGTTACGGCCGTCAAACGCCCGTAAACTGTTGGTCCTGACATCGTTTTGGTCATCTTGATACCCCCGTGTCCTACAGCATTGTTTCACGTGGTGGTTGTGCACGCAACGATTAGTTGCTATGATCTTCCTCAATCAAAGCTGCCTTAGTCAAATGCATAGAAGTGCTGACGGGAGTGCCAAGTCTGAAGACGATCCCATGAGACCGTTTGTTATCTTGGTCTGAAAGGTCGTCATCGTGACGCAACCTAAATATTGGGTCCGCGACGATGGAACGTTGACTAAGAAGGAAATCCTTGAACTCCGAGAGTTTCCAAATTTCGGACGAGCGCCCCGGATCTGAGCGAGCATCCCGCCATGACGGTTCTCTACCGCGCAGCTTCGACTGATTACCGATTGCCCATTCCAACACGTTGCTCCAACCTCACGGCTATGGACGCATCCCAAACGCTCGCGCAAGGGCGGCCCACCTCGCGCTCTGCTCAGCGAGCTTCGCGGCATTTTTGGCCGGTATACTACCCCGCGCCACCATTCCGAGATCGCGCACGCGCTGCTGGATTGCAGGCGCACGTCGGCTGCAATAGGTTCACGCCGCTCCATCGGCATCGTCTTGGGTCCGAAAAATCCCAGCGTTGCTTTGACCGTAAGCTCCGAGAATCTCACCTCAATGACGGTCGGGGAGGCGGGCACCGTTACGGCTCGCTCCGGCGTGGCGAAGGCAAGCAAGCTCGAACGCTTCCGGATTCTCAACGCCGTTTGGCTGGTCTTGACTCATCATTCTTCAAATGTACAATCTTAGGGCCTGTCCATAAATAACTCAGACAATGCATTTTGAGGGTGAATCTTGTCGAAATGGCGCGATCGGATGGTTCCCGTGCGCCTCGCAATTACGCAGTCAGAATCATGCTGTAATGCTATGGCAAGTGATGCGCGTTGTGAATCCCCTTCGAGTAAATCTTCTCGATCGCAGAAATTACGACTCAGTTGATTATGGATGGGCCCTTAGCGTGTGAATTCAACTGGGACCCCAATGAAAAAATTGGTTCTGGAGACCACAGCACCATTCCAAGGCTTGCCCGAACTGGTGGCCTTCGACGAGGGACTGTTCGAGAAAGAGGGGCTCCTGGTCGAGTGGGCGGACCGCGACCAGGGCGTTGCGAAGAAAATCCAGAGCGCCGTGACAAGCCCGAAGGCGGTGGATCCCTTCGCCAGCCATGGGCGGCTCTTCGAGCAGGGCCAAGCCGACATGTACAATGCCTGCGAATGGGGAAACTATTGCCGCGTGCAGGAGACCGGCGCTGGGAGCAGGCAGCTGGGGCGCCGTGCGATCGTGACCTACTCGGCCCTTGTGGTCGCGCCGCAATCACCGGTCTACACGCCGCAGCAGCTGGCCAATCGCGTCATCGGCGTGCCCTTCTACTTCGGCACGCACTATATCGCGCTCCACATGCTGGAGGGTTTCCTTCGGCGCGACGAAATCAAGCTGTGCAATGCGCCGAACGGCTCCCGCTATCGGCTCGCCGCCTTGCTCAACGGCGAGGTCGATGCGGTCACGCTTACCGAGCCGCACGTCACGTTGGCCGAGAAGAAGGGGTGCCGGATCGTCTGCTCGGCGTTCTTTCACGGCACCGAGGTCGCGTCCGACCGAGTGGACGCGGAGACCTATGCGGCATTCAATCGCGCCGTTCGCGAGGCGGTGCGCCGCATCAATGCCGACAAGCGGGCGTACCTCCATTATTTCATCGATTACCACGCAGCGACCGATCCCGAGATCGCCGCCCTCAAGGTCGAGGATCTGCGCGAGAGCCGTGTCGTCGTCTGCGATCCGGCTCCTATCCCGCTTGATGAGATGCAACGCACCTATGATTGGCTCAAGAGCTGGGGCATGCTGGAGGAGACCGCCTCGCCGCTGCAATTGGTCAATATGGAGATTCAGAAACAAGCGCATCAGGCAGCGGAATAGCGCGATCGGCGCTTGCTTTGAGCGTGGTTGACCTCTGTTACCGATAGCCTCGCTGCGACTCGACACACGCGGCGGCATAAGCATAATCAACGCGCAGGCCGGGCTGCCTCTGTCCCTTCATCGCGATCGGATCGCGACAACGGAGGTTGACGTGACCGACACTGTGAAGCGATCTCCTTACCGAGACTCCGTCGCGGCCTGCATTGCGTGCCTGTGCTTGGCAGTGGTCGTTACCAGCCTGTGGAGTGCGCCCGTAGCGGCGCAAGCTTACCCCGCACGCCCGGTTACGATGATCGTGCCATTTCCTGCCGGGGGCCCTGCCGACACGCCCGGGCGCGTGATCGCCGAACGCATGAGAAAGTCGTTTGGACAACCTGTCGTCATCGAGAACGTCAGCGGAGCCGCAGGAAGCATTGGTACCGGTCGAGTTGCCCGCGCGAAAGCCGATGGCTACACGATCGTCCTCGGCAATGCGAGCACGCATGTGGTGAATGCAGCTCTTTACTCCCTTCCCTACGATGTGTTGAACGACTTCGCTCCGATCTCGCCGCTGGTCACCACCCCGCTTGTCCTGTTTGCAAGGAAGGCCGTGCCGGCAAAGGACCTGCCGGAATTGATCGATTGGCTCAAGGCCAACCCCGGAAAGGCATCGGCTGGATATGGCTCGGTGACATTCCAGGCCATGAACATTGCCTTTCAAAAGCAAACCGGAACAAGTTTCGCGCTCATCCCTTACCGAGGCAGCGCCCTGGGGATCCAGGACCTGGTGGCTGGCCAGATCGACCTGTATTTCACGACACCGAGCGAGCTGCCTTTGCTGAGGGCCGGGAGCATAAAGGCCTATGCGGTGACCAGCGACACGCGGCTGGCCCTGGCACCCGAAATCCCGACATTCGCCGAGCTCGGCCTGCCGTCCCTCTCCTTCGCGAACTGGTATGCGCTTTTTGCGCCGGGCGGCACGCCGCGGGACATCATCGCCAAGCTCAATGCGGCAGCTGTCGAGGCACTGGCGGACCCGGTCGTGCGATCTCGTCTTGTGGATCTTGGAACGGACCCCTTCCCGCACGACCGACAGACGGCTGAGGCGCTGGGTGCGCTGCAAAAAGCGGATGCACAAAAATGGTGGCCCATTATCAGGGAGGCTGGGCTCAAGGGAGAGTAAGAAGGTTCGTTGTTACCGAGGTCTACCGCACGCAAGTAGACAGGGCGACTCCCGGTACGATGCAGCGCCGGATTCAGAACGTCGGCGTGATGGTGGTGCAGCAACTTAAGGAGCGATCGGCAGCTGGTTTAATCCGGCGTCATCAAATGCGCGCCGAACAATGCCGTTGGCCTTGGCGCTCTCGATGAAGTCCTTGACATACGCCAGGGCTGCCGGGCGATTCATTTGCACCGCAATGGCAACACCGGTGGTTTGGAACGCGCCATCGAGAATGCGCGAACCCGGCAGCTGCTTCTGCAGGGGCGGCAACGCGTCGTGGGTGAGGGCAAATGCCTGCGCGCTTCCCGCCCTCATCATCGCCATTGCTTCATCGACGGATTTCGCTGGAACGATCTTCGCGGTCTTCAAGCTGCGGCCGGCAGCCCGCATGGTGGTCGAGCCGGCGATGCCGACGACGGTGATCTCAGGCCGGTCAACGTCTGCAAGCATCTTGATGTCAGAGGAGCCGGCGGCCAGATAGGTGCTTTCGATCACAAAATAGGGTGGGCTGAAATCGACGCGAGTTCGGCGCTCATCGTCCGCCGGCATGAAGCCGATGTCGATCGCGCCGGAGCTGCAGGCGTCCGTCAATTCGCCGGTCGTGGCCGCAACGACAACCTCAACGGGCACGTCAAGCGCTTTGGCAAGCGCGATACCGAGATCGCGGGCAACGCCATGAACATCGCCAGCAGCATCCTTGGCAACGAAAATCGGGGTGGGGGCAGGAGCGTATGCGACGCCCACCCGCAGCTTGCCGGTCGGAACGAGCTCCTTCTTGACGTCATCCCCGACAGCCGCCGCCCCAGTGCTGATCGAAAGCGCCAGCATCAACCCAAAAAGCGAAGCACCCTGCATCGGCGTCTCCTCGTCCTGGTTTCAATGTGATCATTAGCAGGGAACTGCGTGAGCCACAAATGTCGCGGGCCGACGCGGCTACGACCGGATGCTATTCCCGCGGGGGAATTTGAATGAGCGTAGCAAGCTGCTCTTTGGACAATGGCGCCTGCATGAACTTGAATTCGATGGCATCCATGGTCGTTGAATCGATTCCCGAGACAAGGTCCGGCGACAGGGCGGCTTTCGGCAGAAACTCCTCGCGGATGCGGATCGCCAAGCGTTCGGAAATCTTGCCGTAGGCGGCATAGAGCTTTGCGCCATCGGGATTGCCGTAGAGCCAGTCGTAAGTCTCGCGATAGGCCGCCACGAACCGGTTGATCGCCTCCCGCCGTTGCGCCAGGGCATTCGCATTCGCGATGTGCACACGGACGGTTTGGTCACGGGTGGAGGGCGCATCGCTGCCACGGGCGATAAGACGTATTTTTCCGGCGTCGAGCGCATCCAACCCGAACGGCGGCGAAGCCCACCCGACATCGATCTGTCCCGACATGGCCTGCGTCAAGGTCAATGCGGAAGCTCCGGTTGCAACCGGCTTTGCCGAGACGTTGAAATGCTTGATCAGCGCCAGCAGCGTGATGTGAGTCGAGGCGCCGTTGGTCGAATACGCCACTGTCTTGCCGTTGAGGTCACCAAAGCTCTTGAGCGGGGAGGTGGTCGGCACATACCAGTACAAGTCGCTCGCCCCGGTCGTTCCCGCAAGGATGATCCGGACCGGGGCGCCTTTGGCGAAAGCGCCGAGCACGGCACCAGTCCCGGCCGAGATTCCGATATCCACGCTGCCGGAAATCACCGCCTGCATCGTCTCGCCGCCGCCGTTGGTATAAAGAATTTCGAGATTAAGCCCGTGCTTCCTGAAGATGCCGGCCCGCTGACCGATTTCGGAAACGCCGCTGTCCCAGTTGTTGGGCGCGCCGACCGCGAGCTTGAGACTATCCTCAGAAAACGCAGCCGTTGGTACAAAGACAACCGCCACCAGGACGGCCGCGCACAGGGGCTTCGACAGCAGCGGCATGAGTTCTCCTTTTTTTCACTGGTGCTGGCAACCATTCTGGACACTCGAAGCGGTGGGGTAAAGCACGCAACTGCCCGAATACCGGTCGACCAACCCTCGATTGCGCGCGCCTCCGGAGGCGTTCAGGGCCCACACAGCGTGGCCGAGCGCCTTGAGGAATCGAGTTCTTGGTTCCGCGCGGCCTGCCAGACTGCTATATGAACGCTCTATAGGATCTCTGACCGGGTCAGGTCGAAGGAGCACCGGTATGGCAAGACTTCGTCACATAGCCATCTCTGTCCGCGATCCCGAGGCGGCTGCGAATTTCTTCGAGAAAGCGTTCGGAATGAAGCGAGCCGGCAATGCCATGCGCGGCGTGTACATGACGGACGGGGTCATGAATGTCGCTCTGCTGAATTTCGGCGATGAGCCGATCGCGGGCTTTGAAGACCAGAAGAACGTTTGCGGCCTCATTCATTTCGGCATGTGGGTCGACAGCCTCGAGGAATCCGACGCGAAGGTACGAGCGGCGGGCGGGAGGTATGTCACCGGCCGCAAGGAGAGCAATCCGAACGTTTATTACGAGGTCAAATACAAGACGCCGGAAGGAATCGT
>Ga0075028_100001006_pt1 | contig 10168 bp, 9 predicted proteins | sample LitLauG_LLR_2014_FD_71390 | JGI IMG/M metagenome (GOLD analysis project Ga0075028, IMG submission 71390) | Freshwater sediment microbial communities from Pennsylvania, USA - Little Laurel Run_MetaG_LLR_2014 | ecosystem: Environmental > Aquatic > Freshwater > Creek > Sediment | place: USA... | reverse complement strand
CGAAGAGTGATCTCAAGCAGGAAGCCGAAGCCCTGGGCCAGCGCACGTTTGAACTGTGTGAATTCCTGGTAAAAGTGGCGAAAGTTACTGACGTAGGCGCCAAGTTCCCTCACACCGTTGCGTATCACGCCAGCTGCCACGGCCTGCGCGAGTTGAAGCTCAAAGAAGAACCGTTGAGTCTGCTGCGCGGCGTGGCCGGACTAAAACTCGTTGCCATGGCGCGCCATGACGAATGCTGCGGTTTTGGCGGGACATTTGCCACCAAGTTTGAAAGCATTTCCGCGGCCATGGGCATTTCCAAAGCCGACAACATCAAAGCCAGTGATGCGGAGTATGTCACGTCCATTGATCCGAGTTGCCTGATGCACGTTGAGGGCATTCTGCGGAAGCGGAACGACTCGGCCAAGACAATTCATGTGGCCAGCATTCTGGCCAGCGAAGGTGCGCAGTGAGATCGGGTGATCTGGTGATCGGGAGATCAGGTGATCGGCAAGCAAGAGCAGAAGTGTTCCCATCAAGCGATGTTGGGGAATCATGGACGCCTGAGGTAGTCCTGTGAGCGGCGCGTCGCCCGCCAATCTGGCGGAGAAATTCCTGCGCGATGCGGCGGAGAAATCCGCTGACCTGGTGCATCGCGAGATCATCCGCAAGGGCATGGAAAGTTATGACGTGGCGCATGCCAAAGGCCGCGCCCGTTTCGCTGACTGGGAAGCCGCCCGGCAGCGTTGCCAGGAGATCAAGCGCGAAGCCATCAACAATCTGGACAAATACCTGCTGCAGTTTGAAGAGAAGGTCATCGAACACGGCGGCACCGTGTATTGGGCCTCAACCAGCGAAGAAGCCTGCCAGTATGTGACCGAGCTGGCGGCACGCCACAAAGTAAAGACCGTGGTCAAATCCAAGAGCATGGTCACGGAAGAGATCCATCTGGGGCCAGCGCTGGAAAAAGTTGGTTGCACGGTGTGGGAAACCGACCTGGGCGAATACATTGTCCAGCTGCGCAAGGAAGGTCCGTATCACATTGTGACTCCGGCCATGCATTTGAATCGCAAACAGATTGGCGACCTGTTTCGCGATAAGTTCAACGAGCCGAATCTGTCTGACGATCCGCAGGAGCTCGTCGCGGCAGCGCGGCGCAAACTGAGAAAAGCATTCTTTGCCGCCGAGATGGGAATCTCTGGAGCGAACTTCCTCGTCGCCGATAGCGGCTGCATTGCGGTGAACACCAATGAAGGCAACGGACGCCTCAGCACGGGAGTTCCGCGCATACACGTTGCCGTAACCGGAATAGAGAAAGTGATTCCGCGCCTGGAAGACTTGGCTACGCTGTGGCCGGTGCTGGCGACTTCAGGTACCGGGCAGCCCATCACTACATACGCCACGCTCATCGGCGGACCCAAGCGGCCGGGCGAAGCGGACGGTCCCACGGAGTTTCACGTCGTCCTCGTCGATAACGGACGCAGCAGTCTGCTGGCGCATCCGGAAGAGAAGGAAGTGCTGCATTGCATACGCTGTGGCGCGTGCCTGAACATCTGTCCCGTGTTCCGCCACATTGGCGGACACACATACGGCACGCCGTATCCCGGACCGATTGGCAGCGTCCTGGTGCCGCAGCTGGAAGGCGAGAAATTCAAGCATCTTTCGCAAGCGTCAACGCTGTGCGGCGCGTGTACCAGTGTTTGTCCGGTGAAGATTGACCTGCATCATCACCTGCTGCACAACCGCCGGGACTTCACCAGGTCCGGCGACGGCAAACTGGGCGACCGTTTTAAGTTCCGCATGTGGAGCGCGGCCATGCGCAACCCACAGCTGTATGCGATCGGTGGCTGGTTCGCCCGCAAAGGCCTGCGTGCGGTGCGCGGCATGGGATTGAGCGGGACGTTCCTGGATCCGATGCGGGCCTGGAACAAGAGCCGGGCCGGCGTGCCTCTGCCCAAAGAATCGTTCCGCGCGCTTTGGAAGAAGGACTTAGGGACGAACAACCTGGGGAAGAAAGGACTGGGCGCCGATGGCAAATAATCCCAGTCGCGAAGCGATTCTGCAGCGAATTCGAGCGGGTCTGAAGTCGAATCCGGCGGCGACCGCACCGGCGTCAGATTCGGCATCGGCCGCGGCGACATCCGGCAAACCGATTTTTGCTCCGGTGGAGATACCGCTGGAACGTTTTCAGCAGGAAGCCAAAGCCAACCTGATGGAAGTCTCGCTTACCATGGATGCCGCTGGAAGCGTGCAGCAGTTCACGCGGATTTTGCAGTCGCTGCCGCAGGGTGAAATCTTCGTACAGGATGCGCCTGTGCTGCGCCGCATGGTGGACGCCGCGCGCATCAACCGTCCGGTGCGGTGGTCAAGCCAGGGCGGACCCGGGGAACCTTCCCAGGCCACGGTCACGCTGGCGGACGCGCTGGTGGCCCAGACCGGATCGATCTTTGTTACCGCTGCCTGCGGCGGGCGCGGAGCGTCAGTCGTTGCGCCGTGCCACATTGTGTTTGCCACCACAGACCAGATCGTGCCGGATCTGCAGACAGTGTTGCGCAATACCCAGCAACAAGGAAAGCTTAATCACAATTCGTTTGCCTGCGTAATCAGCGGGTCCAGCCGGACTGCCGATATTGAGAAAATCCTGGTGCAGGGCGCCCATGGCCCCACTCGTTTAGTGGTGATTCTGCAGAACTCCCACTAGGCAAAACTTGCCCATTACCACCGGGCTGCTTCCCGCACCCCCCGCATCATCCATTTGGCACCCCCCGCATCATCCATTTGAAGGATTGCACAGGCTCCGCCGATAAGAAACGTGGAGCTTGTATGTCAATTTTTCAAGACCCTGAAGTATTCAGCACCGTGCTTGACAGTCTGCCCATTGGGGTCTACCTCGTGGACCGTGACTTGAAGGTGATCTTCTGGAACCGCGGCGCGGAGAAGATCAGTGGATACCGGAGCCAGGACGTGATGGGACGCACGTATCGCGAGAAACTTCTGGTGCAGTATGACGAAAACCAATCCGGTCCGGTGGGCCGATCCTGCCAGCTGACGGATGCCATGCGTGACGGCACCGCGAAAGACGCTGACGCTTATCTACTCCACAAAGAAGGCCACCGGATTCCAGTCCGGGTTTCTGCCGTGCCCTTGCGGTCCAGTGAAGGCAAGATCGTTGGCGCCGCGGAAAGCTTTGAGGAACTGCGTTTCCCGGTGGTCCGCGGACATCGTCAATTACCCCAGGACCAACCGTTCGGCCTGGACCCGACTACCGGATTGCCCGATGCCGCCAGCACGTCAGCCCGCCTGGCGGAAGCACTGACGGAACTGGCAGACCACCACGTTCCATTCTGCGTTCTTTGCATGCACGTGGATGGGCTGGAGAAATTTGAAGCGGCCCACGGTAAAGGACCCACCGCCGCCGCACAGCGAGTTGTGGCCCACACCCTGGCGCACGCCCTGCGTCCGGATGACTTTCTCGGCTGCTGGACAGACAACCAGTACGTAGCCGTATTGCGCTATTGCGAAAAGACGGGAATCCAGCGTGTGGGCGACCGCGCTCGCAACATGGTGCACAGCTCTGAAGTCGATTGGTGGGGTGACGAGTTCTCCTTCACGGTTTCCGTGGGTGGAACCGCGGCCATGAGCACGGACGCACCGAATCAACTGCTGGAGCGTGCCCGCGCCGCCCTGCAGCACAGCACAGACGATGGCGGGAACAGCGTGACATTGGCTGACGAACCCGAGAGCGTGAAGTAACGGAAATTGGATAGCACCAGCGATCAGTAGAAGAGGACCAGGGAAAAAGACATGTTTGCCATTATTGGGATCGTCGTTGTTTTCGGTTGCATTGTTGCCGGCTACCTCATGGAGCACGGCAACCTGATGGTGTTACTCCAACCGGCCGAACTGGTGATCATCGCCGGGGCTGCGGCAGGTACGGTGCTGATTGCCAATCCGCTGCATATCCTCAAGGCCATTGTTGGCCAGCTCATGGGCATCTTGAAGGGATCGCCGTTTACCAAGGCGATTTACCTGCAGACCCTGAAGATGATGTATGACTTGTTCACCAAAGCGCGGAAAGAAGGCCTGGTGGCGCTGGAAGCCGACGTGGAAGATCCCAAGAAGAGCACGATCTTCTCCAAGTATCCGGTGTTCATCAAGGACCATCACGCGGTTGATTTCGTGTGTGACACCATGCGCATGGCGGTATCCGGCGGCGTAGATCCCTTTGACGTGGACCAGATGATGGAAGGGGACATGGACGTCCACCATCATGAATCCACGCAACCGGTGACGGCCCTGGCCACCATGGCGGACTCTCTCCCCGGCCTGGGCATTGTGGCTGCCGTGCTGGGCGTGGTCATCACCATGGGCGCACTCGGCGGACCGCCGGAGGAAATTGGACACAAAGTTGCCGCCGCCCTGGTTGGAACATTCCTGGGCATCCTGTTGTGCTACGGCCTGGTAGGCCCGCTGGCACAGAACATGGCCAAACTGGTGGACGACGAACATGCGTACTACCTGGTACTGCGTGTAGCCATCATTTCATTCATGAAGGGTACGCCTCCGATTATGGCGGTGGAAGTCGCGCGCCGCGCGGTTCCGGGACGCGTACGTCCGCCATTCCAGGAGCTTGAAAAGACATGCCGCAATACCGGAGGCGGAGACGCCGCCGCCACCAGCGCAGCCTAAGCACGAGCGGAACGGGAACATTATGTCTGATAAACGTCCGATCATCATCATCAAGAAGAAAGGCGGCCATGGCGGCCACCACGGCGGCGCCTGGAAAGTGGCCTACGCTGATTTCGTCACGGCCATGATGGCGCTGTTCATCGTTCTATGGCTGCTGAATAGCAGCGCCAAGGTGCAAAAGGCCGTGGGCGGATACTTCAAGGACCCAACCGGCACTTCCAAGATGGTGGGCACCAATCAATCGGGCAGTGGCGAAGCCCTCCCCATCAAAAAAGACGACATGAGCAAGATCAAGGAGATCCTGGAGAACAAGATCCGCGAGAACGCTGACCTGGAGAAACTGCGCAAGAACATTGAAATGACGGTGACCGCCGAAGGCCTGCGCATTGAAATGCTGGAAAGCGAAAAAGACACGTTCTTTGATTCCGGTAGCGCGCGGCCCACCGGCAGTTGCAAGGAACTGCTGGAGATACTGTCCAAACAGTTAGGCGAGTTGCCCAACAAGATATCCATGGAAGGGCATACGGATTCGCGTCCGTACTCGCGTGGCGGCAACTATGGAAACTGGGAGCTCTCCACGGACCGCGCCAATGCGGCGCGCCGGCTGATGCAGGCAGAAGGCATCAAGCCCGATCAGATTTCCCAGGTCCGCGGCTATGCTGACCAGCGTTTGCGCAAGCCAGACAAGCCGGAAGACGCGTCCAACCGAAGAATCTCGTTGATCGTGCAGTACCTGGTCAAGAACGAGGAGCCAGAAGAAGAAGTCAGCAAAGAAGGCGAGCACTCCGGCAAGGAAGGTGGCCAGCACGGCGCTGAACACAAAGAAGGTGGCGTGAAAGAAGCGCCGGCCAAGGAAGGCGGCGAGCACGGCAAGCCGACACCCGCCAAGCCCGAAGGCGAGAAGCACTAGCCCAAAGCAAATTGCTCGTCGCTTAGGCAGGTACAGAGTTCGTCGCGCTAATTACTCTATTTCAAAGGCGACAAAGTCCATGCCGTCCGCGCGTTCTACTTGTAAAACCACAGCCGCGCTGGATTCAAAACCGGAAATTGCTTTCTGGAGTTCAGCCAGTGAGGTGACCGGTTTGCCATTGACCGCGTGAACCACATCTCCGGGACGCAGACCGATGTCTCCGCGACGGCCCGATGCGGTATTCGCCACGACCACGGCCCCGGACCGGATGCGCAAGGGCAGCATGGCGAGAATGTTGTCATCCACGTCTACCGCCAGAACGCCGATTTGTGGGATGGCGTTCTTCTGTGGGTCAATGCGACTCTGCAGTTGGTCCACGTCATGCCGGTGGGGCAGCACGGGCACGTCAAACGCGAGACGTTCGGTTCCGCGCAAGACGTTCACCTTCATCACTTCATCGGTGGCATGCAGGTACAAACTGGCGGCCAGCTGAGGCAATGAACGAATCGGCTTGCCGTCAATCATCATGACCAGGTCACCAATCTTTACGCCGGCGCTTTCCGCCGGCCCGCCCGGTTTCACATCCACAATGATGACGCCGCTGGAAACGGGAAGTTGCAGGCCTTTGGCCAGCAGAGGAGTTATGGCCAGAGCTTCCGCGCCAATCTCACTGCGGTCCACGTGCCCAAACTTGCGTAGCCTGTCCACTACAAAACTCACCACGCGCGCGGGAATGGCAAAGCCCAGCCCTTCACTGCCGCCGCCTTCAGACAAGATGAACGTGTTGATACCCAGTACGTAGCCGTCAATATCAATGAGCGGGCCGCCACTGTTGCCGGGATTGATAGGCGCGTCCGTCTGTATGTACACCATGGGCAGTTTGGGATCAGGCTGGCGATCCACCGCGCTGATGACTCCCATGCTCACGGAATTGCCGAGTCCTTCCGGGTTGCCCAAGGCCAAGACGATTTCGCCTTGGTGCATGCGCCGCTTGGAATCAAGCGGAAGAAACGGCAGGGCCTTGGCATCAATCTTGATCAGCGCCAGATCAGTGTCTTTGTGGACGCCCACTAGATGGCCCGCATACCTGGTCTTTTCCACCTGGCCGTTTTCCAGAGCCTTGCCGCTGGGCGCCATGAGCACTTCAATGCTTCGGGCATTGGCCACCACGTGCGCGTTGGTGACGATGTATCCCTCAGGATCAATGATTACGCCTGAGCCAAGCACGTCCTGGCGTCCTACCACAGCGGCCCGGCCGTCGCCTGATTTCTCCACGGGACCAAAGCTAGCTACCTGAATCTCCACTACCGCCGGTGACACGCGGGCCACCAGCGCTTCCAGGGACGCACTCAACTGCTGGAGTGTATCCGTCTTGCTTGCAGCCGGCGGAGTCTTCTGCAGGTCAGTCTGGCTAGCTGGCGCACGTTTTCCGTTGGCCGGCTGCGCTTGCGCAAAAGCGCTTGCTGCCGGGATGCAAGACACCAATACCGCGAATATGACGGATTTGATAAAGACCGAATGATTGCCGTGCTTGAAGCGCATAGATTGACCCTCAGAAGCAGAAGAGATGGTTGATCTTGGCTGAGAATCCAGGTGATGCACCAACGTGGAATCCCGTGGCGTGCGGAGGTTTGATTTTATCGCTTTAGCCGGTCGTGACCAAGTGCCTGAGGTCTCCGCGAGTTACTTTCTCGTTTCTGCCTGGCTTCCCACACCCGGAGCCGCCTGCATGGTTTTTTGGCGGCGATAGGAGCCCCGCAGAGAGACCCCGTGCCCGTCCTGGGGGCAGCCATGGCGTTGACCAGCATACTTTCGGGCAAAAACAACACTGCCGTTCGCATGAAAGGACTTTCCTTTCAGGATACGAACGGCAGCATAGCTTAACGACAATCTTGATGGTGCTGCGGCGGTCTATGTCGGTGACGGCCGGTAATACGTAACGGTCTGATACGTTTCCGGGTCATATTTCACGGCCAGATTCACCGTGGTTTCCGCGGTGCCCATGAAGAGATAGCCATCAGGACGCAGAATGCGGCGCATGTTGCGCAGGATCTGGGTCTTGGTTTCCACCGGGAAATAGATCAGAACGTTGCGCAGCATCACAATATCCGCGTTGGGCATGGGAGGCCAATCGCCGATCAGATTGACGCGGCGAAACTCCACCATCTTGCGGATGTTTTCATTGATTTGCCACTCCGTACCCTCTTTGCGGAAGTGTTTGATCAGCAACTGCGCCGGCAGCCCGCGATTCACTTCCAGCTGGGTATAGCGCCCGCGTTCGGCCTTGCGCAGCACATCGGACGCGATGTCGGTGGCCAGCACGCGAATTTTCCAATTAAGCAGGGCAGGGAAATGCTCGCGCAGCATGATGCACAGGGAATACGGTTCTTGTCCGGTGGAACTGGCCCCGCACCAGACTGAAATCTGCTGTTCTTTCTGGCGATTCTGCATCAGCTCAGGAATAACTTTGTGGCGTAGCGCTTCAAAAGGTTTGATGTCCCGAAAGAAACTGGTTTCATTGGTGGTCATGGCTTCAATGACCTTCCAATGCAGATCGGTGGAATTCTTTCCTGTCAGGCTGCGGACGAGTTCTGAAACCGTGGTAAAACCCTCCTGCTCGGCAATGGGCGACAGGCGGGCTTCCATGAGGTATTCGCGCTCCGGGCCCAGGGCAATGGCCACGGCGCTCTTTACCAGGTCACGAACGTAAGCGAATTCGGCGTTAGGCATTATCGGCTCTCAAGGAACGGAGTGAGCCAGCAGCATGTTGGCTGTTGGGCCCACAGGAATAGTTAGGAAACATCTGCGCCGCCCAGAAGCAGGGCGATCTTCTGCTCCAGGACCTCAAGGGTGAACGGCTTCATGACAAACTCGTCGGCACCGGCCCCCAGGGCCTGTTCAATGCGCGAGAAATCATTTTCGGTGGTGACCATCATCAGCTTCACGCTGGCGCACTCTTCCCGTTTGCGCAGGGCCTGGACAAATTCCAGACCGTTCATGACCGGCATGTTCCAATCCACCAGCACCACGTCGAAATTGCCGACTTCGTCATAGCGCTGCAGGGCTTCCTTGCCGTCTGCCGCTTCAAAGGTTTCATACTTCAATTCGCGCATGTAGCTGCGCAGAATCGATCGCATGGAACTGGAATCATCAATTATTAGGGCCCGCATGATCAGCAGTCCTTTCCTCTTGCGGTTGCGCGCACAGCTGGTATTCCAACTCAGCCAATTTGTCCTGCAGCTCAAGGATCCGTTTGCCGGCCTTCAAATGGGCGCGCAGATCGTCAATGTTGTAGGGCTTGGTGATGTAGTTGTCAGCTCCCGCGGCGTAGGCAGCTTCTTTGTCTTCCGGCTTGTCCTTGCAGGTAAGCATGATGATGTAAGTGGAATTGGAGCCGAAGCGCGCGCGGATTTTCCGGCACACTTCAATTCCGTCCATGCCCGGCATCATCCAGTCCAGCACCAGCAGGCGCGGCGGCTCGTCCTGATGGAGGGCCGTCCATGCCTGTTTGCCGTCCTCGGCCACCACCACTTCATACCCGGACTTGGTGAGCATGTGTTCCAGGACGCGCCGCGAAATTGCGTGGTCCTCTGCGATCAAGAGTTTCATGGTACAACCTCCATTGCTACGCCTTGCAAATTTGCTGACAGATCCTTGAGCTGTTTCTCCAGGATTCCCAGTTCCACCGTGACGGCCGGGAAATCTTTCTGCCGGCACAAATGCTCCACATTACGGGCGGTGTGAAAAGGTTCTTCCTGGGAAAAATGGCTGATGCAGCCTTTGAGCGTATGTGCCGTCCGGGCCACGGCTTCGCCGTTCTGCTGGTGCGCCTCGTCCTGTATCTTGGCCAGCAAGTTGGGCCAATCGGCGACAAACAAATTCACAATTTCAACCACCAACTCCGCATCCCCTTCAAACTTTTGCAGCAACGCTTTTTTCAGTTCGTTCACGGTTGGCTCCACTACAGTTGCAGTTTGAAGTTCAGCTTGCGCTTTGCCGGCGGCGAATCCTGCCACCGTTTGCAAAAAGTCCTTGAATTCCAGCGGCTTGGTCAGGTATCCGCTCATCCCGGCGGCCATGCATTGTTGTCCATAGCCGGCCATGGCATGCGCCGTGAGTGCGATGATCGGCGGCGCTGCGTCCAGCCCCAATCTTTTATGGATCTCTGCCGTGGCCTCAAAGCCATTCATGACGGGCATTTCGCAATCCATCAAGATAAAGTCGTAGGACTGCCCCACAGCCATCTGCACAGCTTCGGCGCCGTCACTGGCAATATCGGCAATGCAGCCCAGCTTCTGTAGCATTTTCTGAGCCACCCGCTGATTCACGGGATTGTCTTCTGCCACCAGAATATGGAAGCCGGACAAGTCCGTATCTTGTTTTTTAGCAACTGCTTCCGGTGAATAAGAGTTGTTGCCAATCAGGCTGGGCCGGTCCGCCAGGCCCACCGGGATGTCCGCCCAGAAGGAAGACCCCGAACCGACCGAACTTTGCAGGGAAACGGTGCCGCCCATCAAAGTCGTCAGTTGCTTGCAAATGGAGAGTCCCAGTCCGGTCCCGCCGTATTTGCGCGTGGTGGAAGAATCAGCC
>Ga0075028_100001005_pt1 | contig 10172 bp, 10 predicted proteins | sample LitLauG_LLR_2014_FD_71390 | JGI IMG/M metagenome (GOLD analysis project Ga0075028, IMG submission 71390) | Freshwater sediment microbial communities from Pennsylvania, USA - Little Laurel Run_MetaG_LLR_2014 | ecosystem: Environmental > Aquatic > Freshwater > Creek > Sediment | place: USA... | reverse complement strand
TTATAGCCGTTCACCACAATTTCGCTGGGCCGAGTGGTAAGAGCAATCAAGTCCGCGATAGTATTTACCCCCGCAATACCAGTGGCACCTGTCGGGCCTTGCGTGCCGGTTGGTCCAGTAGCTCCCGTAGGACCGCCCGATGGGCCTGTGGCACCCGTTGGTCCCGTGGCGCCAGTGATGCTTGCGCCCGTCGCTCCAGTTATGCTGGCTCCGGTAGCCCCCGTAACACCTGTCGCGCCTATAGCTCCGGTAGCTCCGGTATTGGATGCCGACCCTGGCGATCCAGTCGCGCCCGTTGGACCAGTCGGCCCAGTGGCTGCAGCACCCGTTGCTCCAGTGGGGCCCGCAGCGCCCGTTGGTCCAGCAGGCCCGGTCGGTCCAGTAGTCCCACTTACGCTGCCAACAAAAGCTGCAATCTGCTGGGAAGTGACTTGAACGGAATTGCCCGCCTGGACCGTCTCAAACGGCTCTGTCCCGTCAAGCGCGGTTCCCGCCGGCAGGTCGGGGATGGTGATATTGCCGGCCATTACGCCTCGTCATCCGAGAATGGCTCGGTGCGCGGGTTCTGCACAGGAATTGGATCGGCCGGGATGATGATGGCACGCAATTGCTGCTGCGGGCGATCAAGGCAACGCGAACATACCAACAGGCGGATATTTTGTAATTGAGTTCCGCGCCAATCAAACTGCCAGCGTAGATCAACCCTGTTATGCCACAGGGCGCACCTATCGCAGACAGCAAATGCTTGCGGGCGAGTTGAGGAAGTGCGAGCCCTGCCAGAGCGTGATGCATAGCCCATATTATGCGGCCTTAAACAAATCTAGTTGTTCCTTAGATTTCCGTTTCTCTTTGCGAGCTGCCTCTCTCTTGATGGCAGCAATACGCATCAATTCTTTGCTAGCAGCCGTATGCGGAACACGCGGTCGCCCCGTACAAGCTTTGCGTTGAGCTTCGCGAGTTTTAGCAGATATGCCGCGTTTCTTGGCGGCCACCTTCATCTTTAGAATTGTCTCTGGCCTATGCTTGCGGCCCGAACTGGTTCTAGAAAGTTTTGCGCGAGTCTCAGCGGATGCTGGTGGTTGTCTCTTTTGATATTCGGCTGCCAATCGCCTTTGTTCTGGATCTTCAAATCTTTTCTTGTGCGCCAAAGAAATCTTCTGACGCACCTCTGCTGATGGATTTCTTAATCCCTCTCCACCAGCCGTCATGTTGGCAAGATTATCTTGTCCATAAAACGCGATACGTGAAATTTCTAAAGCTATTGCCGCGTCAGACGAAAGCCTATCGGCAATAATTCTAACATCCACCGATAAGCCCATTGATACCAATTTAGAAACAATTGCTTTGTGATATCTGTTTCTGAAATGCTTCAATGTCCACGCACGTTTTCCCTTCCCTTTACCCACATAGAAACACACGCCCGTATCGGGACGCCAGTGTTCGTAAACATAGAAGGAAAAATCGTTGGTCATGGTCTGTAATAAGAACTTAGCATAGGGCTGACGTAAAAATTTGAACTCTCTACGTCCTGTGCCGCTGCGCGCTGATACGAGCGATCGGCAAACGGCTGCAGCGCGGGTATCAACGGCGGATTCCAAGTGCGCGCCAGTTCCAACGCCATGCCGTTGGCAAAAGCGTTCAGCCAGCGATAGGGAATGTCCACCGTCTGACCTGATGTGAAGTTGGCGTCCTGAACCTGCGTCACGCGATAGTATTTGAAGAACTGCGCGCTCGTTCCATCCGGCACCGGCCACAGCGTTACCGTGGGACTAATGAGCCTGTCGAACCAGTAGACGGTCGTGAAGCCCTGCTGCGTCTTGTTCGGATAGCTCGCGTATTCGGAGCGGCTGATGGTAGTGACGATGCGATCAATCGGCGGCGCAATTCCATTGTCGATGGTCATGTAGGCATCGAGCAGAACGATGGTCTTGGGGTCCACGGCATAGGTCGATACGCCTTGCACCACCGGAACCGTGACCAGATCGACCTTCCACAAGTCCGGCCCCATGTTCGACCACTCGGCCAGCATCAGGTTCGCCGCCATGCGGGCGCTGACCATGTGTTCCTGCAAGAGCGACGTGTTGCGCACCCCGGCGAGGTTGAACGCATAGAGGACGATCTCACCAAGCGTCGGGTTGAATGCGTAGATTCCGGACGTTGCCATCAGGCCGCCTTCTGCTCGCTCAATTTTTCGCGGGCAAACTTAGCGTTGGCCTCGATGCGCTCCTTGTACTCTGCCGGATAGGTATGGCTTCTCGACAGCAACGCTTCGCACGACTGCAGGGATTGATCGTAATGGCCCGAGTGATAGGAACTGACCGCGAACTCGTCCAAAAGGCCATACTGATAGACCCACGGTTCGAGGAACAGCCCACCATCGGGCATCGACGCGACCAAGCCTCTAGCCGCCGCGTAGTAGCCGTCGGCAAATCGACCTGCATCGCGATAGTATTTAGCGAGCCCATGCCATGCCTCGGAGCGGGCAACACAAACCGCGATAGCGCGCCCGAAGGTCTGGATGATCTTGTAGTCGGGGTATTCCTTCTCGACCATCTGACGCGCCGCCCACAGCAGGCTTACATAGACTTCCTCGATCCAGCCTCCCTGGTCTGCCCTGCGTAGGTAAGCCTCGATGGACTTCTCATGCTCTCCAGCATCTCGCCAGCTCTGTCCCAGATAGAACGTGTTGCGCTGGACCATCAGCGGGTCGGTTTCCTCCGCGATGGCCTTTTCCAGAATCGCAGCATCCTTGATGAACCGCTGCGGGTCTTTGCGCCTGTCACCATCCCGTCCGCAGTTGATGATCAGCGGCAGATGGCCTTCGGTCTTGGACCCCTCGCAGGTAATGAACTCGTGCAGCACTCCCTTGTAGCACCATGGCAGAGTGTTCTTTACGAGTTGCTGGCGACGGTGGAGGACGTTCCCGTAGTGGATGTCGAAGTGGTAGTTGTCCTTCGTCAGGTCCGGCATCACGAACCCTTCGGGGATCGTGAGCGTATCGTCGGCATCGATAATCATAGAGTAGTCGGCCTTCGGACGCGCCAGTGCCAGCGCCTCGCTGCGATTGTGCGCGAAGTCCTGCCAAGGACGTTCGTGCAATTCGCCGGGAACATCCTTGATGTGACGCATCTCATCGAAGAACGCCCGGATTACTTCCTGCGTACCGTCCGTTGAGCCCGTATCAACGATTGTCCAGTGGTCTATCAGGGGCAGCACGGTATGCAGGCATCGCCTGATGATGCTGGCCTCGTTCTTGACGATCATGCAGAGGCCGATGGTCGGCTTCCTGTCTGCCAGATACTTGATGGCCGCTTCCTTGGCTCGGAGATAAGCATCATCCGGGTCTCGGGGTGGAAACTGCTCTACAATGCGCTGGCTGGACGGAAGCCCTGCCACGTCACGCTGTTCCCACATCCTGACGATTTCATCGAGGTTGGGGGGCACAGCAAGCCCCATGCGTTCGCGCATCCTTGCGGCGGTTTCCAGCCTCTCCTTGCGCGTGGCCGAATAAAGCCGCCACCACAAGTCCATATCCCGCAGGCGAGGATTGGAACTGCTGCCGTTGTGAACCATCAGCAGGTTTTGTGGAATCGCAATCGTATTGCCCGTCAGAAACGAGGCCAGCTCGTTGCAGGCCGTATCCGAGAACCAAAATGGGAACCGCTCATCCAGAAAGTATCCGACTTCCTCGATCCATTGCCGGGTCACGATGATGTTGGTAGCCTGCCCCGGACTGGCTGTATCGTTCCAGGCCAGAACCCCAGGAGCCGTCATGTTCTCAACAATGATCTGGTCCCAGCTATGACAAGCCACGATTCCATCATCCGTAAGCGTGACGATGATATCGGCTTCCGTGAGGTCTACACACCTATTCCAGCACGCACCTATACCCAGGGGCCGTGGGCCGATGTTTACTCGGGCATCAAAGTCGTAGGCTATGCTGGCCGCATCGTCGTCATCGATCGACACGATGTACTCGATATCATGCTTACCTGAGGCAAGCGTGCGCGCCACGTCCAGCATGGTCTTGGCCTGTGCCGGACGGCCCCGCGTGGCAAGGATGGCTGCGATCTTCATATCAATCCGGTTCCATCGATCAGCCATTCCGTCGATGTGAGCTTGACGGCCCTCGCAATTCCCGAAGCTATCAGGGTGCGCGTGCCCGTGGTGCCCACTGTGCCCGCCAGATACATCGCATCCGTGGTGATGGCGATGCTGAGTTCTCCCGCGCCATGCTCGTTCACGAAGACAAGCGACGTACCAGCCGCATAGGCAACGCTGGCGTTGCTGGGAATGGTGAACGTGGCGGCCGTCGTGGATGCAGATGGATGCATGAGGATGGTGTTGGCATCGCCCGAGACTGCCGTGTAGTTGGTCACCTTGCTGCTGACGCTAACTCCCAAAGACCCGGTGGCGCCCGTGGCCCCCGTAGAACCTGTGGCACCGCCCGTAGGTCCTGCCGCTCCGGTCGGTCCCGTGGCTCCAGTCGCGCCGGCCGCGCCAGTTGCACCTGTAGCCCCTGCCCCGCCAGTGGCGCCCGTAGCGCCCGTGCTGCCGGTCGCGGAACCCGTAGCGCCAGTTCCGCCTGTGCTGCCGGTTGGCCCCGTTGGCCCCGTAGGGCCGGTGGCGCCGGTAAAGCCGGGACTGACGATGGAGAGGCCCGAGCCGGGGAGGGAAAGGCCGCTGCTCATCGCATCGCACTCGAGGCTTGCTGGAACGTAGCCGTTGCGCCGGCAGTCCCCGTCGCCCCGCTATTGACCACGATGCGGGCAAAGGCCGGTGCAAACTCATAATTGGTCTGGAGGCTGGCCGTCGCAGAAACCACCGTCGCATCCGCGCTGTTAAGCCATGTCATGCTCGCTATCGACACCGGGTTCACCGGGGCATTGGGATCGTCCAATGTCTGCTGGATGGTGTAGTTCACCGTGCCCGACGCATCGATCTGTATCGCCACCTCAGGTAATGCATAGTCGTCGAACCGCACCCAGGACGATCCGGCGCTGCCGGTCGTGCCGATGGCGATCGTGCTGGCAAGCCCCGTGCTGGAAACCGCACTCGTGAGCGTCTTGTAGTCCAGCACCGAGGCCACGCCTCCGGTCGCACCGGGAAGCGTAACAACCTCAGTTGCAGCCTGCCCACCGAACGTCGTGCCTGTGAGAGTAACCGTGACCGCGCTCTCGTTGGCATTTACCGTGAGCAGCACTCTGCGGGGCTGGTCGAACGTGGCAACGCCCCCGGACACCGCAGGGCCAGCAAGAGTGAGGCTGATAGGGCCGGCCCCGGTGGCTGCGATCGCTGCCCTGGCGGAAGTCGAACTGGCTGCCGTGAGCCCCGCTATACCGACTGAAATCGGGCGCATCTGAGTTTCCTTTCCACAGGCGCGCCGGATTTACGCTGTCAGGGCACGCCCTCTCTAGTGCCCCGGTGGGCCTAATCGATGTCAGTCGTCCGATGATCCTTCGGGGACGTACCCGCATGCGCAGACGACAGCGGGCTGAAGTTGGAACCCGTTCTCCCACCTGCCTTACGCGGTGCCCGGCCGGCGTGAACCTTGGGCTTGCCATGCACGGGGCCGATATGCTTGGCGTGCTTCATGTGCTCGCCCTTCTCGTGATGGACCGCCACGCCGCCGTGCTTGCGCTTCTTGCGCGCTCGGCCGCCGTGCTTCTTCTCTTCGGCTGCGTCCTCGATTTTCGGGGCGTTGACGCGACGTTCCGGCTTTTCGTTTTCCTCTTCCTTCCAGTCGTCGCGGGGCGAGCCGAAATCCTTCTCGCCCGTCTCTTCGCCGCCAGAAGCCTTCTTGTGCCGCTTCTTGCTCATGGTTCTTGCTCCTAAGCCTGGGTTACGCCGAATAGGCCGGTCATCGACCCGACATTGGTCGGCGGCGGCGATTGATAGATAACCAGTTGCCTGGTGCCGTTCGATGCCGATTGCGTCGCATAAGTGCCGCGAACATCGCCTGATGTCGTGGTGGCCGCGGTGGTCACACCCGCCAGATAGCCGGTGGCAGCTATGATGATGCCGGCATTCCAGTTGACGAACACATCCTGGAATGAAACCGACGCCAGCGGGAAGCCATAGACATCCCCGGTGCCGACCGTGATCGTCGCCCCGACCGTGCCGACCGGCGTGACGCTGGCAATGTACTTGAACGCCTTCTTGCCCGACACCAGAGCCGCGCCGTTAGCGGTAATCGCCTCGCTCATCGGATAGCCGTAGATGTCGTAGCCCTTCACGGTGTAGACAGCCGAGTCGCCCGCCGCCGTGGTGATGGTGACGTTGCGGCCCAGCATGCAGAGCGGATTGTAAAGGCCGACGCTGCCGTTGACGCCGAACGGAATACGCGGCACGCCATTGATCCCGGCGGTGCCAGTGATGGTCGTTGAAGTGACGGTCTGCGGCGTATCGACGATATAGGTGCCCGTGCCACCAGTACCCGTACCCAGGCCGATGATTGTGGTATTCGCGGTAACGCCTGTGCCTGACAGTACGCTGCCGACCGTGAAATTGGCGGGCGACACCGCACCGACAGCCGTGAACACATTGCCGGCAATCGTGCTGGTGGCGCTGGAGGCCGTCAGCGCATCAATCAGCAGCAATCCCGTAACCTGTGCTCCGGTGGCCGCATTGATGACCTTGGCAGCGACCGTAATGCCCGCAGCAGTAGAGCTGGCAAGCGTCACCGCCGTAGCCGTAACCGGCGTCTGGGATGCCGCGATATTATTGGCCGCCAGGGTCGATGGAACGAAAGAAAGCGTCTCGATGTTGGTGACGCCCTGCCAGCCATATAACGGACTCGTTACCGGCTGACCGGGGTTGTAGCCTTCATACGAGCGCTGATCGAGAAGTGCCACGCCGCCGAATATCAGCGATGGGCCGCCATCGGGATTGTAGTCGCTCCCGCTGGCCGCCTGATTGAAGACGATCAGCGGACCTGTGTTAGCAGAGATGGCCATGGATCATCCTTTTAGCGCAGAGTCGGTAATCGGCACCACGTTCGTAGCCCGATGCTTTTCGATATAGTCAGCCGCACGCCGAAGAATGGCGGGGTCGTCCTTGAGTTTTCCAATGGCCTGATTGCAAGCAGTGCAGAGCAAGCCGCGAACCGCGCTAGTTTCGTGATCGTGATCGACCGCGAGAGACTTTAGCACACCATCGCGCTTCTCAGTCTCTTCCTGTTCGCAGATCGCGCACTTGCCATTCTGGGCAACAAGGATCTTGCCATACTCAGCTAGGGAAATACCAAACTTGCGCTGAAGGTCGCTTTCCTTCCAGAACAACGGGAACTGCTCGCGATGCGCTTTAAGATACTTGGCATTATCAAACGTGCTGACCACCTTGCGAGCAAATTCAAGGTTCTCAATCCGAAGATTGAGAGTGTCATCATCCTTGAAGGAAAGACTTGCCGCAGGCCACTCGCGATAATGAAGCAGCCATGCTAGCCGCTGCGCCGGAATGCTGGCGCCACGAATACGCACATAACGATAAGAGATTGGCTTGCCATCGCGTCCCGCTCGCGTGGCTTTAACGCTACCGGCCTCACTGCCAATCATTACGTTCTTGGCGGGCTTGATCTTCCACCAGATTTTTCCGGTTTCGGCGTCATAAGCCAGCATCTCTTCGACATCTTCAAAAGACAGACCCCATTCAGACATAGCACTCTCCTCGCTCCCACCATGGGAGACGTTGAGTTGTACTACGTTGTCTGTGGATTGTCTACCCTTCATAGCCCTAAAGCCTATTTTATTTATAAATCAAACGGTTGGGAACGATCCATATACCGATCTCCAATTGTAGTATCCGAACGAATACCTCTCGTAGCCCTTAACTAGAAGGTTATCAGTGACGAAATCCACCTGCATATCCGTCTCGAACTTGATGCGCTCCATGTAGGAGAGCCCGTCGATATTGGTGAGCAAGAACCATGGGAAAGCCGACGTGAGATAGTCGTTGGTCATGTACGCTTCCGGCAGGCCGCCAGAGGTGGACAGGATGGCGTTCACGTCGTTGTCGTTGGTGCCGGGGCGAAGCTCGGTCTTGAGCAGCCGGATGGCCACGGGTTCGTTCTGCGGGGCTACGATCAGCTTGCGGGCGCGAGCAAAGATCTTGAGGCCAGCTTGGTCCTTGAAGTTGGTGCGAACCGCAATCATGGCAATGAGCAAGCTGCCTTCGTTCAGGTCCACGTCAATCGTCGGCCGATTGGCTACCGTGCCGCCGTCGATCGGATGGGCCGTCGAGCAGAGTGCTACGCCATCGCCTTGGATGGTGGCATTGAAGGTCGTTGCCGTGTTGAGGATGTTGGCGCCGTAGATTTCCTTCGTCTGCTGGAAGGATTCCATCAGGCCCAGGTTGGATGGATGGAACTGCGTCTTGTAGAGGTTGTCATCGATGGCCTTGCGGGTCATCGCGTAGCCAAGAGCAATCTCGATATGCTCTTGGTTGTAGACGTACCGTTCACCAGCTTGGTTGTCGAAGGCAGTCTGGCCGCCCTCAGTCTTCAACTGCGCGAGGCCCATGTACCGCATTTCGGCGGTACGCTCCAAGGCCATCATCGAGTTGTGCTTGGTGAAGATTTTATCGTACTGGCTGGGTATCTGTTCGTACCGGCCTTCCACGCCGCGCAAACCTGGCAGGAGCAAGTCCTTGATATGTGCAAGATTGATTGCCATTGGGGCTGCTCCTCAGGTGATGCCAGTCGGGCCGGCGCCGTTCGTGCGCAGCCACTCGTTGTTGAACCCGACCACGACCCAGTTGTAGGCAGTCGTCGGATCGGTCCCGACCGCACCCGGAGGCGCCACGATCAAATCCGTCACGATGAACGGAAGAGTGACCGTGGTAGCAAGCCCGCTGAGATATGCGCCGGAAAGGCCGTTCGCGGTGCTGCCCGTGCCAATGGTGTAGTTGCAGTATTGGCCGACCGGGGAACTGAGCTGGCTTGTCAGCGTGCCGGTGATGTTGAAGTCGGTGCTGTTGCCCATCGCAACGAACCGGGCGTTGGGGTCATCGATGATCTTGGCGTTCACGTCGCCATTCGCATCGGAGCCAGGCCAGTAATTCGACCACACCATGCGCTTCTGTGCAGTCGATAGGTAGTTGCATCCATCGAAGATGCCGCAGCAGACAATCGTGCTTGCGGTGCCCTGATTGATGAACCCAGTCGCGGTGGTGATGTTCGGCTGGACCGGATCACCCTGATAAATGGCGCCTGCAGACGAGAGAACCTTGCGGTTCGTCAGAGCGAAGGTCGGCGCACCGCCCGAGCCGCCGTAGTACTGCGCTAGACCAAACGGAGAATTACTGTTCGCCATTACGTCATCTCCTTTGCAGGAGGCGACATATCTGGCACCGGGCCGATTATGTTCGCGGGAAAAATCTAACCCGCCCACCGGGGGCAGGGGCGACTAAAGTCGCGGCGCAATCAATATGTTGAAAGAATTTGGCTTTGTAAAGCCAGATATTGCCCAAAAAGAACGCCCCGACTTAGGGGCGCTAAGGGACCACGTTTTGACTGCCCTGTGAGGCTAGCCTATTTCTGCGGGATAGGCATCGGCTCGTAGCTCTTGCCCACCCTTGTTGCCACGCGGGGGTCTGTCCCTCGCTCAAACGTCCCAGGAGGGGTGGCAGATAGCTGCTGCTCCTTCATGCGGACCTGATTGAGCGCATCCATGTTCGCCAGCATGCGTGCGCGGTCGGTCACGATCTTGGGCCTTTCCATCAGGATTTGCCCTTTGCGCTCAATGACTTCCCAGTGGCCCGTGCTGGGCATCAGCTCGGGGTGACGCTTCGCCGGCACCGCCGTCCAGCCCGCCTTGGCAAGCTGGATCTGGTAGGCCGGGTCTTCCGCTCCAGCCACCGTGCGGCGCTTCCATTCGTAGGACCAGCCATCGGGGATGATGCGGAGGTCGAAGTAGAACTCGTCGGTGCCCGTAGCCCCGTCGTCATTGTCCATGATCTGCTTGGCGCGCTGCTCGGCAAGCTCGCGGGATGACAGGCCGCGCATTTCGGCACGGGGTTCCTCGCGCATGGGAGGCCGCTCGGGGGCGGCGGCAACGGGTGCGGCCATGTTCATCTCGGCAGGCGACGGCTGGACTTCATCCTTGGGCTTGTTCTTGGAGCCAGGGGGCCGACCGGCATGGCGGCGCGGGGGTGCGGGTTCGTTCATGGTTCCTCCT
>Ga0075028_100000999_pt1 | contig 10198 bp, 1 predicted proteins | sample LitLauG_LLR_2014_FD_71390 | JGI IMG/M metagenome (GOLD analysis project Ga0075028, IMG submission 71390) | Freshwater sediment microbial communities from Pennsylvania, USA - Little Laurel Run_MetaG_LLR_2014 | ecosystem: Environmental > Aquatic > Freshwater > Creek > Sediment | place: USA... | reverse complement strand
CTCGGGGTGACGAAATTCGCCGAGCTCGACCATTCGTATCTGCAAGCAGCGCCGTCCGTGACGGCGCCACACGTGTTCAGCGCGTTTCCGCTGCTCGAGATCGACGACTATCGCTATTGACCTCTTTGCGGCCGCCCAATGCGTCGGGTGGCGGCGCTGCGCGCTGCGTTCGACGCCACCATGAAGGACCCGAACTACCTGGCCGAGGCCGACAAGCTTAAGATCGACGTCGATCCGCTGACCGAAACGGAGCTTGCGGCTCTGGTGGCGCAGGTAGCGCAGACACCGGCTGAGACGGTTGCGCGCGTGCGCGCCGCACTGGAGCACAAATAGCGCACCAATAAGGCCGGCAGCCGCGACTTTCGATCGGTCATTCCGGCGGAGACGACTGCCGCGACTCGCGCTCCCTCTGATGGATCATGGATGGGTAATGGTTACGTCGGTTGTTATCACCGTGCCTCCTTGTGCGTCCGCAAGAGCGGTGAAATGTGCGTCGCTAGGTGCACCGAACGCCGCCATGTAATTTCCGAGCAGCGCGAGATTCGCTGTGTGGGTACCGTCACTGACCGTGAGTGTGCCGCCCGTGGCATCGCCGGAATAGCCCAGGGTGGGAGGGCCCGCGAAGCTGATGTCGTGCAGCTCGAGCGTATCGCCGATGCCGAAGTCGATGATGGTTCCAGAGTGGCCGGCCCCCGCCGAATTGTCGAGGATGAGGTGGTCGTTGGAGCCGTTGAAAGTGATCGATCCATCCTGCCAGAAACCGACCTCCATCGTGCCGCCGCTCGCATCGTTGCCGATGAAATTGGACCCGAGTCCATGCAACAGCCCGCCGATCTTGATCGTGCCCCCGCCGACCGCGGCAACGGAGCCCTTTGAGAACCAGTCGTCGATGTCGTTCGTCACGGTCAGCGAGCCGCCGCCGTTGGCCTGGATCAAGTTGGCGTTGCGCGTGCCGCTGGCGTCGATCGTGAGCGCGTCTCCCGTGCTGGCGACGATGACGCCGCCGCTGTTGTAGAGCGCGAGCGTGCTGTCGCCGATCGTGCCGGTGCCGAAAATTTCGTTGTCCTTGTTTTCGAACGTAACCGGATTGCCGCTGGCCCGAACGGCCGCGCTGGAGAGGATCGAGCCGCTGCCGATGAGCCCCACGGAGCCGCCGCCAAGCAGCGTGGTGTCCTGGTCGATGACGATATTCGGTTGGAAACCGGGCCCGATTTCCAAAGACGTAGTGTTGGTGATCGTGCCTCCGCCGCCTCCATTGCTCCCGAGGACCACGTCCGTGGTGACGAAGACGCCGCCATTGCCATCGTCGGCGAGGAAGAAATGATTCGGATTGGTCCCCAGTCCGGTCACGCCGCTGAAGGCGAGAGCGAGGTTGGCGATATGCCCGAGGCCGTCCGATACGGTCAGCGTGCCCGATGTGTCGGTGCCCGTGTAATTGAAAACGGCGCTTGCGAAGTCGATGTCACGCAGATCGAGCCTGTCGCTCACGACGAAGTCCCGGATGAGTCCGGCGGCGATTATTGATTGATCGAGGATGAGCTTGTCGTTCGCGCCCGTGAACGTGACGTCGCCATTCTGGAAATCGCCGATCTCCAGCGCGCCACCGGCGTCGACTGAATTGTGTCCATGGCCAAAAAGCGCGCCCGATATGGTCACGGCGCTGCCATTGGCGGCCACGACCCGGCCCTGGCCATTCTGGTCATCGATATCGCCCTGCACGGTGATATCGCCCCCATCGGCCCGTATCGTTCCCTGATTCAGAATGGTCGAATTCGTAATCAACATTCCGCCGCTGCCGGTGGAATCGATGTTACCGCGATTTGTAAGATCGACGTTCACGATATCCAGCCGCGCCGTAAAGGGATCGCTCCCCAGAGAGGTAAACGCGTTCGCTTCGATGCGCCCCGCCGCCTCGTTGACGATCGTCAGACGGTTCGCCGGCGCCCCAAAGGTGAGGTGGAGATTTGGCGCATAGCCGATCGTCCCCGCGCCCTCGATCGTGTTGTCGACGTTGGTCAGCACGAAATTCGCGTTGGGGTCGAGGCCGCTCCCGGCGATGCCGACATCGAGGTTGTGGCTCAGCGCGTCGAAAGAGCGCTCCAGCTGGATGAAGCCGCCGCCCGACAATGTCGTGTCGCGGGACAATACCAGCGCGCCGGTGCGGTCCTGGTAACCCAGGGCTGCGGACGCCGGGGTCTCGTGAATGCCGAAGACGTGCCAGGCGCCGTGGTTCTGGATGGAGCCCTGGACGAAGGTCTCGTCGAGGGAGAAGACAAGCGCGAGCTGCGAAGCGTCGGCGCCGATGATCGAGATCGCGTTCGTGGTTCCGTCCAGCATCGGGCTGTTCGACACGCCCTTCGACTTGGTCGCGGCAGAGAGTCCCCATTTTTCGAAGAACAAATCGCCGCCGTTCTTCGTCTGCAGCGTGCCGCCATGCACGACCGCGCCAGCGAAGTTCACGCTGGAGCCGGCGCCATCCGCAAGGATCAGGCCGTCGCGGTTGTCGATGTCGAGGCCGATATTGGTGAGTTGCGAGTTGAGGCCGGTGCCTGCGAAGACAAAATGTGTCGCGAAATCGAGATCGGCCCCCAACTGCGGATCGGCACCGATGGCCTCGATCAGGCCGTGATTGACCAGTGTCGCCGCGTTGATTTCCATATCTTCCGAGCCCGTCACTTTGATGACGCCCCGGGCGTCGTTGATGAACCCGTCGCCCTTAAGCCGATCCGCGAAGGCGTCGACGCTCACGAAACCGACGCCGATGTGCCCCGTGCCCGTGATCGTGTTGTCGACATTCTCCAGCGTGGTTGTCAGAACCCCGCCTTCGACCTGCACGCCGGCAAGGCGGTCATTGCCGGTCTGGAGCTGTCCCGATGTGACGAATGGCGGCAGACCGTTGTTCAGTATGATTGTCCCCCCGCCGTCGATGCGCCCGGCAGCGCTTGCGAATTGCAGGGTGACAAAATTTGTGCCTGTCCCATCGACGGTGACTATGCCCGAATTGTGCAAGGCGCTGCCGACCGTCAGCTCGCTTTGCTGGAGGGAGATATTTCCGGAATTGGTCACATCGCCACTTGTCGCAAGAGCCACGAATGATGGACTGCTGGAGGTCCGAAGCTCAAAGGCTCCGGCGCCGGCGACGGTCAGGCTAGAAACGGTCGTTGCCGGCGATGTGTAGGTCGCCACCTGCCCAGAGACCAGATTCATTGCGACATTGTCGGACGGCAATGGGATCAAGCCGATGTTCCAGTTGGCGGGCGTAGCCCAGTCCCCGGCCTGCGGGCCGATCCAGACTTCTTCGGCCGCGACGGCGAAATGAGTGGCGATGTCTGCAGCTCCGAGGACTGTCCCGGACACATCCCGGATCGCTGCGGCGTTGATGTCGACCGTATAGCCGGTCCCGATGGCGAGACTGCCGAAGTCGAGGATGACTTTGGTGCCGTTGTCGATCAGGGTCATCGAGGCGGGAACGAGCGGCTGCGTGCCGCCAAGCGGCGTCACGGTGAAGTTTTGCGTCGTGACGGTGCGCGGATCGAGCGCCTGCGAAAACGTGAAGGATACGGTGTGCTGGAGCGCGGAGACCGTCGCGGAATCGCTTGGGCTCGTGGCAATCAGCGCAAAAGGTGTCTGCTGCGGAACGAGCGTGGCCGTGACGGGCGCCGTCACGGTGACATTGCCGCCGGTGTCGGTCGCTCGCACCGCGATCGTCAAGCTGGTGGAGCCCAGGTTTTGCGCGATCGTCGGCAGGATCGCGGAGATATCCCAGGGATAGCTCACGTCGGCAGCGACGGGATTGCCGTTGATGAGCAGCTCGACCCTCGAGATTTGCCGGTCGTCGGTGGCGTCGATGCCGAGCGTGATACGCGCGCCTTCGCTCAATTGCAGCCCGGGCGTGCCCGGATCAGCATCGACGAGGCCGGATGAAATGGAGACCGTGGGCGCGACGCCGGCAAGGTCGAAGCCCGCGTAGTTGACGATCTGCAAGCCGCCGGTCCCGTCCGCGACGAAGCCGAGGCCTTGAGCGATTTTGACGTCCAGAGGGACCTGCGGCACGTCGAAGCGCACCTTGAGATCGTTGGTGCTCGCCGGATTTCCGGCGCCGAGCACGTCGACGGCATTGCGCACCACAAAGGCGCCGGAGAGAAGGTCCACGACATCCTGCACGGCGACGATCCGGCCGGATCCATCGAGCGCCAGGGCCCGGCCCGCAACCGGCGGGAGCCCGCCCAGCCCGCCGGGGACGGGGTGTGCGATGAAGCTCGGCGTCGCGGCGCTGCTGACGTCGACCGTGGTGAAGCTTCCCGACCCGACACCCGATCCGGCACCGATATAGAGAATGCCTTTGGTCGCGAATATTCGGTCGCCGTCGCCGTAATCGCCGGGCTGCAGCACCAACGAGCCGACCTCCTGCAAGGCTGCGCCGGCGGTCTCGAAAATTCGGAGAACGCGAGTCGAACTCGCTCCGTCGCCGGTGACGGCATAGAGGCGCGTCCCGTCATGCGCCAACGCGAACACAACGCCCATGTCGGGTTCGATCAGCTGCCGTTGCAGGTCGCCGCTGACCAGATCGAAGGCGTAAAGATGCCGGCCTGAACCGACATAGACGACTGAGTCGACGATCTCGACGCGGGTCGCGCTGACGCCGAGGGTGCGCACGACTTGCGGCGCGGTCGGATTCGACACGTCGACGATGGCGACTCCGGCGGCGCCCGTCGCTACCGCGGCGAGTTTCAGATTGGAATCCACGGCGATGTCGGTCGCATCGCCGGCGAGGTGGAGTTGCGAGCGCACTGTCGGCCGCCGGAAATTGGTGACATCGACAATGGCAAGACCCTCGGTGCCGGTGGCGACATAGGCCGTCAAGGCAGATGCGGTCGTGCCATCCGCTTGCACCACGACCGCCTTCGCGGTTCCGAGCAGCGGCACCGACGCAATCACTCCCGTCGTGTTCGCGCTGAGCGCGGCGCCGGCGAGCCCGGTTCGGAGTGCCTCGAGATCCGACATGCCGGGCACCAGGTTGTCGGACCGGGTCGGATCGACGCCGAGGACATAGGACTCCGTCGCTGTCAGGCCGTTGGCGAGCGCGGGACCGCGGTCGGGAGCGACACCGACGGACGGGATCGTCGTCGACTGACCGGAGGCGGCGCTGGTGAAGAAGGTCTCGCCGACACGGAACCCGGTCGGATCGAACAGCGTCAGTTTGTAGAAGGTGTCCGGCTGCAGGAAATAGTCGATGCCCGTCAGCGGATCGAACGTGAAGCGCTGCACGGTTCCGGCAAGATCGTCGAGGGCGGCGTAGAAGGTGCTGCCTGCAGCCACCGGAGCGACTGCGGGGCTGGTGCTCGGAGCGTCGATCGGCGTGAAGAGCGGCGCCTCGACGAGGTTGTCGTAGGCGACGGCCGCTTGCATAGCCTGTTGTGCGAGATCGGTCGGCGAGGCATGTCCCGCCAATTGATGCAAGGCCTCCATATACGGCGTAAGATCGGGAAGAAGGGTGGCGTAAGTAGAGGCGGAGAGTCCCAGATCCGGCTTGCTGAAATCGGCTGACGGAATGATATTGGCGAGATCGGTCAATCCGGTTTGCACCGCAGGCAACAGCTTGCGGACGTAGTCGCTTTCGGCGATCGCGAGCTGCGAGGTGGATTCAGATTTCGTCAGTTCAGGCGGCACCTCGGAGCCGACATGGAAGGTTGCGCTCGGATCGGTTGCCGTTCCGTACAGTCGGGCGTTGTAATCGAATTGCTGACCGTTGAACGCAACACCGGAAATATGGACGTTCTTCTGCGTTTCGAGCGTCGTTCCGGCAACCGGATTGACCAGTTGAACGGTTATTTTGTGAAGCTGCGTGCCGAGTATGCCGGAGATCGTGATCGATTGGGTTTGACCGCTCGCGTGGTCGGCAGTGACCACCTGATCGCCTTGAAGCACACCATCGACATAGATCGCGATCTCCTGAGGTCCGCCGTCGGACGACACCTGCAATTGCAAATCGGGATCGGTAAACGGTCCCGTCGGGGCGGACGGGTCATAGCCCGTAATGGAATTGGCGATTGATTTCACGCCGTCATATATCTTTTCACATGCAAAGATACCGAGGGTCACGAGGTTGACGGCATCCTTCGTCGCCTCCAGAACCGGCGCCAACGGACCGGAAAGGAGCTCTACCGTGCCGAGAAACGCGGCAGTTCTATCAAGACCGTACTTGACGCCCGCGACGGCCACACCGCCAGCTTCCTCCAGGGAGCCGGTTTTGTTGAAATTCGCGAGATGCGAATTGTAGTCTGCCCTATCGCTTTCTGCCGCTAGGTAAGCCGCGCCGGTGCCGAATATCGGTACGAATGTGGCGACGCGTGAAGCGAGGCCGACATTGCTCGCCTTGAATGCGTCCGAGCCGTAACGCTTGACGGCTTCTCCAGTGTTCGTAATCCAGCCGTTTGTATCGTTGATTCCGGACAGCAAGCTTGGATCGGCAGGGCAGCCATTCTTGGCCGCTTCCGCGAGCAATCTCGCGAGCCGCGGCGTCATGGCGTGCCAGCCGGGCTGCATCACGCCCGATCCGGGATCGGAGGTGACGGTCAGCCCGTCGGCTGAAACCGTCGCCGTCCCGTCGACGACCAGTCGCCCAGTAGTGTGGTCGAAGGACAGCATGTAGGTCTTGTCGCCCGCCGCGAGGCCGAAAACGTTGGGCATCGTCAACGTTGCGGGTTGGGTGAACACTGCCCCGCCCGGTGCCTGGATCGTGATGTCGAAGGAATGCTGCAGGATGCCCGGCGGCAGCATGTCCATGACCAGCGATGCCGGGACCGGGCTGATGCCGATTTTGGCATTGGCGACCGGATGGCCATTGGCGTCGACCAGGCTTCCGGGCTGAACCGTTATCGACAATTCAGCGATCTGCTGCGGCGTGAGATTGAGGCCGCTGGCGCCGGCGGAATCGAGCGGCGCCGTGATCGTGGTCGGCTGGGTCGTGCTCAGCGTCTGCAGAATGCCGGTTTCGAGACGCGGCAGATAGACGACCGGATTGGTGGCGTTGGCCGCTTGCGTCGCGAGCGAGCCCATGCCGCCCATGATGGTATTGGCGACGCCTGGCTGGACATTCACGTCCATCACCATGACCGGGAAGTAGAAGCCGGCGGGGGCATTGGTTGCGGCGGTTCCGTCGAACTCGACCTTGACGTCGCCGGAGGGCACATTGGTCAGCGTGTAGCGGCCCTGCGCGTCGGTGAAGACGGCCTGATCCTCGTGCCCGAGAACGAACACCTTCACGCCCGCGATCGGAAGCTTGAAGGTGTCGTGGACGAAGTCCGCAAGGCCGTTCGGCCCGGCCTTGATATCGTCCGGCGTCATCGGGGTGAGATCGGGGCCCGGATCGGCGAGGATCCCCGAGATCGTGGTGCCGGGCACCGCCGCCGTGCTCACGGTCGTGTATGTCTCGGTGAAGATGCTGCCGGGGACGCCGGTACCCGCCGCGTCGAGCAGCGCACCATCGGCTGCCTTGATGGCGTTGCCGACCACATGGAGCGTGATTGCGGAGGCGCCCGGCATCGGTCCGTTGAACAGCATCCAGGCGCCGGTTCCGTCCGCCAGGGGAACGATGGTCGCCGGAATGAGCGCTCCGGTCGTATCGGTTGCGTAGAAGGTCGCGCTCGTCAGCGTCGACGGATCGATCGCGCGCGAGAACGTGATCTCCGGCCGATAGGTCACACCCACGTCCATCGCCATTACCGCGGGCGTCAGGCTGGCGATCGTCAGCGCGGGCGGCGCCGCGACGATCACTTGGATGTTGTCGGTCCCGATGTTGCCGGCGGAATCGGTGGCCGAAATCCTCAGCGCATGTGTTCCGATCGAAAGGCCCCCATAGCCAAGCGGAGAGTCGAAGGCTTCTGTGGTCGAGTCGAATGCAATCGGAATGGCGGCTCCGTTATCGAAGGAATAATTCAGGGACACGAGCTTGGAGCCGGTCGGATCGGCGATTCCAGCCAGCCGCTCGCCGCTGAACAAGGTTCCGCCCGCTTGAGCGCTCGTGGCCAAAAGCGTGATGGACGGAGCTTTCGTGTCGAGCGTGACGACGAGCGAGGAGAGCCCGCTGGAGTTTCCCGCTGCGTCGACAGCCGTAAAGTCGACGACATGCGCGCCATCGGCGGTCCCGTCGAGCGGCAGATTTGTCGGCAGCGCGAAGCTGCCGGTCGCCGGATCGAAGGCCACATTCTGGAATGCGCCTCCGTCGATCAAGGCCTGTAGCGATGCAACACCCGAGAGATTGTCGGTGACGTGGCCGGTGATGATCAGCGCTTGGTTGATAGCTAGGCCTGAACTTTGATCGAGCGAGACGACCGGGGGTGTCGTATCCGTCGACTGGTTGAATACTTTGAGCGTCCAGTCGCCGATCTGCTGGCCGAGCGCGAGACCCGCGGTATTGTCGAAGCTGTAGTGGATGCCGCCATAGATGCGGCTGATGCCGGCTTCCTGCGCGGCCTGCGTGAAGCTCGTATAGCTGCGCGTCACGCCGGCGAGGCTGCCCTGCGCCGGGTCGGTGTAGCTGAACGCGAAATTGGCGCCGAAAATGCTGGTGAGGATGTCGGCCGCGGCGGCGCTGAAGGTCGAATGCCCCGAGACGTAGCTGGGGAAGTTTGGCGTGATGATCAACGATTGCCAGTTGGGATCCTGGGTGATCGCCACGTTTCCGATGCTGTTCGCATTTTGGATCGCGGTGACGGGCCGCCACAGATTGTAGGCGTATTTCGCATTCCAGGCCGCGATGCCGGAGTCGGCTTCCGCCACATTGAGCTCGGCCAACAGCCGCGCGTCGGCGCTGAGACTGTTGCCCTGCTGCTGGGCGATCTGGTCGGCGATCGAGTTCCATTGGCCGGGCGGCGTGTAGGTTCCGGAACCGTCGGCCCAGAATTTCGCGATCTGGGTCTGGTCGGCGGTACGGGTCGTGCTGGTCGCGCTTCCGAGCGATTGCACCTCGTTGACGGCAGCCGCATAGGCCGCGCTGGTCAGATCGGGCGGCGGCGGCGGCAGAAACTGGCCGGGACTTGTCAGCGCGAAAGGCGTGACATTCGCCCATTGCGGACCTTGTGCGGGCGCAAAGGCCGGCCCGGTCGGCCGCCAGGCACCGACGGCGTCGCTGCCGTCGTCGATGACCACGGCGTTCCAGCCGTCGTTGGCGCGCAACGCGACGATCTCGGCCGCGACCGTCTTGCCGAGCGCGATGCCGTCGACCTTCGCCTGACCGTCCGGAACGGCTGCAAGCGACTGCGCCAACAAAGCGTCGAAGGAGGCGGCCTGGCCCGGATAGAGATAGGCGAGCACATCGTGGGCGGCCTGCGCCACCGCGGCGTCGGGCGACGCATCGGGTGCAGCGGTTGGTTTCAGGAGATATCCGGCCGTTCCGTCGATCGCGCTCACCGTGTCGAATACGGCGAGGCTTTCCATCGCCAGCGCGCGCGCGGCGAATTCCGGTATCGAGGCGTCGTTGGCGATCGCCTTCAACGCGATCTTATTCCAGGTGATCGCCGCATCGGTCGACCCGCCGGCGGTCAGGCGTCGCACATCGAGGGTGAACGAGCTCGTCTGGCCATGGGCGTCAGTGGTCTGGACCGTCAACGTATTGTCGCCCTGGCCGAGCGCCACATTGGAGAACTGGAAGTTGCCGAGATTGTCCGACAGGGTCGTCTGGCCGGTCGAAAGGATCGTGACCGTGTCGTTCGCGCCGGTCGTTCCGACCAGCGTCACGTTGGCGGACTGGGTCTCATGGGTGCCTTGGGGACCGACCTGATCGGTCCTGGCAAGATCGAATACAGGGGGAGGTGGCGGCGGATTGGTCTGCGACGTCACTGTTAGGGTGAAGCTTTCCGAAGCCGCGTTGCCGTGAGTGTCGGCTGCGCTCGCGGTGATGGTGTGGGTGCCGACCGAGAAGGTGTCGCCGGAATGGACGACATTTGCCCCTTCCTTGAACACGACCGGATCGGTGCCATCGACCAGGTCGGTCGCGGTCGCCGCGAACGTCGCCACGGCGCCGGCGGCGCTGGTCGCTTCGTCGGTCTGATCGGGGACCGTCGTCAGCACCGGCGGAGTGGTGTCGCGCACCGTGATGCTGAACTGCTCGGAGCTGGTATTGCCGTGAGCGTCGGTCGCGCTCGCCGTGATGGTGTGGGCGCCGATCGAGAAGGTGTCGCCGGAGTGGACGACATTC
>Ga0075028_100000994_pt1 | contig 10211 bp, 5 predicted proteins | sample LitLauG_LLR_2014_FD_71390 | JGI IMG/M metagenome (GOLD analysis project Ga0075028, IMG submission 71390) | Freshwater sediment microbial communities from Pennsylvania, USA - Little Laurel Run_MetaG_LLR_2014 | ecosystem: Environmental > Aquatic > Freshwater > Creek > Sediment | place: USA... | reverse complement strand
CCGCCAGGATGGTCGGCGCGCGCAGGAATTTGGGGTCGTTCATCATCACTTCGGCGCCCGTGGCCGGATCGAAGAAGAAGTTGCCAGCGATGCCGTGTACGGACGGCGGGCGGCCGGTGATGATCGAGAGGTTGTTGGGGTTGGTGAACGAGGGAATGACGCATTCGCCAATAAGATTCGCCCCATCCCGCATCAGCCGCGCGAAGGTGGGCGCGACGCCCGCCGCGATCGCCGCCTCGATGTAGCCCGGCTCCGACCCGTCGATGCAGATGACCACCGTTGGCGCCTTGGGCCACTGATAGTCGCGGCCATTGCAGGAAACGATCTTGCCCATAATCCCTAATCCCTAATCCCTGTCTTCACGCCCATCTCCCCCATCACCTCGCGCACCGCCGCCAGCGCCCCGCGCATATGCTCCGCATTGAGCCGCCCGATGCAGCCGATCCGGAAACTGTCGGCCACCGTCAGCTTGCCGGGATAGATGACATAGCCACGGTCCTTCAGCCTGTCGTAGAAGGTCTGGAACACGAACGCCTTGTCCGTGGGCATATGGAAGGTGGCGATGATCGGGGCTTGCAGCGCGTCCGGCAGCAGCGGCTTGAAGCCCATTTCGCGCATCCCGCCGATCAGCACACGCGCGTTTTCCGCATAGCGCGCGCCGCGCCCCGGCTGCCCACCCTCGGCCCGGAACTCGACAAGCGCCTGATGGAACGCGGCGATGACATGGATGGGCGGGGTGAAGCGGTATTGCCCGGTCTTGGTGAAATTCTGCCATTGGTCGTGGAGGTCGAGCACCAGAGTCGTGGCGTTGCCCGCGCAACTGCCCAATGCGGCTGGGTTGCAGATGACGAAGCCGAGCCCCGGCAGCCCCTCGATGCATTTGTTGGACGAGGCCGCGACCGCGTCGAAGCCGACCTGCTTCAGGTCGAGCGGCAGCGCGCCGAACGCCGACATGGAATCGACCAACAGGCTCTTGCCGTGTTTGCGCGCGAGCGCGCCAATCTCAACGATCGGATTGAGGATGCCACTGGTGGTCTCGCAATGGACGGCAAAGACGTGGGTGATCGTCTCATCCGCGATCAGCATTCGGTCGACTTCGGCCAAATCAGGCGGCGTGTCCTCGGGCGTCTGATGCACCACGGCGGCACGCCCCGCGATATCGAGGATCTTCTTGGCCCGCAGCCCATAGGCGCCATTGATCAGCACCAGGCATTTACCCGTCGGCGGTACAAGGGTTGTCAGCATCGCCTCGACCGCGAAGGTGCCCGAGCCCTGCATCGGCACGGCGACATGCTCGCCGTCGGCGTTGACGATCTCGGGCAGCCAGTCCAGCACCTCGCGGTTGAGTTTGAGGAAGGCCGCATCGCGCGAGCCCCAGTCGTGCAGCATCGCCGCCTTGACGACGCGCGAGGTGGTGAGCGGCCCCGGCGTCAGCAACAGCGGATCGCCGGTTTCGGATTGTCCGCGAGGAGCAGAAGCGGTCGCCATTGTTGCAATCCTCTTGCGTTACCTGCCATTCTGATCGCGATCACCACCCTCATCCTGAGGAGCGCCCACCTGGCGCGTCTCGAAGGATGCCTGGGGGACGGATGGCATAACCCAACGCCTCCTTCGAGACGCTCGCCTTGCTCGCTCCTCAGGATGAGGTTGGTGGGTAGCGCGAGTCCGCCAGAGGACGATCACGGTGTTTGACTCCTAACCAACCCCTTTCCCCTTCGCGCCCTCCAAAATCGCGGTCACGCCCATGCCACCGGCGGTGCAGACGGATATCAGCGCCCGGCCGCCCTCCTGGCCGAGCAGTTTGGCCGCCAGCCCCAAGATCCGCCCACCGGTTGCCGCGAACGGGTGGCCGTAAGCGAGGCTGGAGCCCTTGACGTTGAGCTTGGCCCGGTCGATTGAGCCCAGCGGCTTGTCCTTGCCCAGTACGTCCTTGCAATAGGCCGGATCCTCCCAGGCCTTCAGCGTGCAGAGCACCTGCGCTGCGAAAGCTTCGTGGATTTCGTAGAAGTCGAAGTCCTGCAATGTCAGCCCCGCCCGGTCGAGCATCCGGGCCACCGCCACGGTCGGCGCCATCAACAGCCCGGCGCCAGCGACGAAATCGACCGCGGCGGTGTCGCCAAAAGTGAGGAACGCTTGTGGCTGCAGACCGCGCTTGGCCGCCCAATCCTCCGACGCCAGCAGCACGCTTGACGCCCCGTCGGTCAGCGGCGTCGAGTTGGCCGCTGTCAGCGTCGCCTTGTCGGTCTTGTCGAACACGGTCTTCAGGGTGGCCAGCTTGGCAAGATCGATGTCCTCGCGGATATTGTTGTCGCGGAACACGCCCGCGCAGGGCACCACCAGGTCGTCGTGGAAGCCATCGGCATAGGCCTTGGTCGCATTTTTGTGACTGTCGAACGCCAGTTTGTCCTGGTCCTCGCGCTTGATCTTCCACGTTTGCGCCATCAGCTCCGTGTGCTGGCCCATCGACAGGCCGGTGCGGGGTTCGCCGGTGTTGGGCGGCTGGGGCGTGAGCTCCGACGGCATGAAGCCCTTGAAGGCGGCGAGCCGCTCCATCACCGTGCGCGAGCGTTGCAGCGCCACCAGCCGCTGGGCGAATTTGCGGCTGAACACGATGGGCGCGTCCGAAGTCGTGTCGGAGCCGCAGGCAATTCCGCTCTCGATCTGGCCGACGGCGATCTTGGCGCCGATGTCGAGCGCCGCTTGCAGGCTCGTTCCGCAGGCCTGCTGCATGGTGATGCCGGGCGTGGTCGGGGCGAGCTTGGTGTCGATGATAGCCTCGCGCGCGAGGTTCCAGTCGCGCGAATGGCTGACGACGGCGCCGCCGACAACCTCGCCAACCGCGACCCCCCTGAGGTTGTATTTGTCGACCAGCCCGGTAAGTGCGGTCGAGAGCATCTTGAGGTTGGTCTGATCCGCGTACAGCGTGTTGGACCGGCAGAACGGGATGCGCGAACCCCCGATGACCGCGATCCGCCGCAAGGTTTGTTGTGTCATTTCAATCCCCGTTTGAAGCTCCATCCGGATCGGCTCAGCCAACGGGGACACACTGTTCATCTTCGGCGACAGCTACAAGCAAGCCCTTGGCGGCAAGCACCGAAGATGAACAGTGTGTCCCCGTTTGTGGCTCACGCCGCCGCGCTCTGCTTGACCAACCCGCTCTGGCTCGCCCGGTAGTTCAGGGGACCGCCGCGGAACGGCGCGAAGCCGGTGCCGAAGATGACGCCAGCGTCCACCATGTCGGCGCCGTCCACCACCTTCTCGTCGCGACATTTCTCGCATTCATCGATCATCGGCTTCACAAGTTCCTCGCCCAGAAGGTGAAGCTCGACCGCGTTATAGGCGGGCTCCATGGTCTTGGGCTCGGGCCTGCCATCCTTCCAGACGTAAAAGCCCTCGCCCGACTTCTTGCCGAGCTTGCCGGCGGTGACCAGCTCGGCAAGCTTGGAGCCGCCCATTTTGTCTTGCGCGACGCCAAGAATGTCGGCGACATGCTTGCACACATCCAGGCCCACCTGATCGGCCAGTTCCAAGGGGCCGACAGGCATTCCGAAGGTCTTGGCGGCCTCGTCGATCTTCTCGCGCTCGGTGCCGCCCTCGAGCTTGGCCATGGCTGCGGCCATGTAGGGAAACAGCACGCGGTTGACCAGGAAGCCGGGCACGGACTTGACCACCAGCGGATACTTGCCGATTGCGGTCACCACCGCGCAACCCTTGGCGATCTCCTCGGGCCGGCTGTCGGTGCCGCGCACCACCTCGACCAGCGGCAGCGCCGGAACGGGGTTGAAGAAGTGCAGGCCGATCAGCCGGCCTTTGTCGGCCAACGGCTCGGCGACCTTCTCGATCATGATGGACGAGGTGTTGGTTGCCATCACCGCGCCAGGCTTCATCCGCGCCTCGATGCCCTGGAAGATCTTCTGCTTGACATCCAGCCGCTCGACCACCGCCTCGATCACCACATCGGCGCGGGGCAGATGATCGCCATTGCCATCGAGCAGCAGCCGCGCCACGGCGGCATCGACCTCGGTGCGGGTCTTGAGGCGCTTGCGGAACAAGGCCTTGGCCTGGTCGGCGGCCTTTTTGAGCTGATCGGGATTGATGTCCTGGAGGCTGACCTCCAGGCCCGCCAGCACGCAGACCGCGGCGATGTCGGCACCCATGGTACCGGCGCCGATCACATGCGCGCGCCTGGGCCTGAAGTCGCCCTTGGGGGCCTGTGCCTTCATGGCCTCGGACAGCCGGAACACCCGGCGAAGATTGCGCGAGGTGTCGGACACCATCAGGGGTGCGAAGGCGCGGGTTTCGCCCGCCGCCATGGCCTTGTCGTCGCCACCCGCCCGGTCGAACAAATCGATGAGGCGGAACGGGGCGGGGTAGTGTTCCTCCCGCACCTTCTCGCGGGTTTTCTTGCGCATCTGCTCGGCCAGGAACCCGCGCGCGGGCCACTGCCGCATCAGGCGCGCGAACACTCCAGCGCCCACAGACCGTTTGTTGCTCAGCACGGCCTTGCGGGCGGCCCAGCGCACATTGGCGGGCGATGCCACCAGTTCGTCGATGAGGCCCATGCTCTTGGCGGAACTTGCCCGGATCATGTTGCCTTGGAGCATGGCGGTCATGGCGTTGGTTGCACCAGCCTGCCGGATCGAGCGGAAGGTGCCGTTGAAGCCGGGGAAAATGCCAAGCTTGATTTCGGGAAAGCCGACCTTGGTGTTGTCGTCGCGGGTGGCCAGCCGCCAGTGGCAGGCAAGCGCCAGTTCCAGCCCACCTCCAAGACACAGACCATTGATGGCGGCGACTGTCGGGACGGTCAGCTTCTCCAGCCGATCGAGCATTTCCGTGACCTGGCTGATCGAGGCGCGCACCTCGTCCTCGGAGCGGAAGTTGTCGAACTCGCGGATGTCGGCACCGTAGATATAGCCCCCCTCCTTTCCCGAGATGAAAACCAGGCCCTTGATCGCGCTCGCGGCGGCCTTGCCTTCGGCATCGATGATGATGGCGCCCAGCTCCTCGATGGCACGGCGTGACAGCGTGTTGACCCGCTCGCCCTCCCGATCGAACACCGCCCACGCGATGCCCTCCTGGTCGGTGGAATAGCGCCAGTCCTTTAGTGCGGTGATGTCAGCTGCCATAAAAAGGGACCTTGATGCTTGACTGCTCTGGACGACGTTTCTCTTCGTTGTCCTCGAGCGGCGAGGGCCTGAAGGGCCTGTAGCCTTCTCGGGGATCCAGCACAAGAGCCGGCCGAAGGCATCAAGATTCCGATGACGCTGACGGCGGCTTCTCGTGCTGGATCCCCGATGCCGCGATGCGCATAGATGCGCACACGGATCGAGGATGACGTTCCTTGCTACTCCGCCGCCCGCTGCCCGGGCATGGTCCGGGTCGTATTGGACAGCACCCGGTAGTGGGGCTTGACTTCTTCGGGGTCGAAATGATCGACGGCGATAACACGGGCCGTCAGCTCCTCGGCCTCCTTGAGCTGCGCGGCTTCGGTCGAGGTCACGATACCTTTGGCCGCTGCCTCGCCGAACCAGTCGCGGCCATGGTAGCGCTTGACGTCCCCCTTGCGCACAGCCCGTTCCAACTTGCGTTGGGCATCTTCCGCCGCGACCACCTTGGGCAGCGTGAATTCCAGGAGGCCGACCGGATCATTGGGATCGTTGCTGACGAATATCTCGCGCGTCAGCCGGTCACGAGCGTCTCCCGGCTCCAGCACCAGCCCGACAACCTGCTTGGCGAGCCGGTCGCTCGCGGGCCGCATCCTGGCGCCGAGCGGGAAGGCGACCAGCCGCATCAGCCAGCGCACGGGTGGCACCGGGAAATTGTCGATGGCACCGGCAATCGCCACCTGGAACCGGTGCAAGCCATTGCGGGCGGCCAGCTCCACGAAGGGCATGTCGGCGATCAGCCGTCCGTCGTCCTCGTAGCGCTTGAGCGTGCAGGACAACAGATAGAGCTCCGAGAGCGCATCGGCCATCCGGCCGGTGATACGCTGCTTGGTCTTGAGCCCGCCACCCAGAATGGCAACCGTCAGGTCCGACACGAACGCGAACGTGCGGGTTGCCCGGCCAAGCTGGCGATACCAGGCGCCGATCCGCCCAGCGTCCATCGGAGTCTCGGCAAAGGCCCCGAACGTGAGGTTGTGGAACAACGCGCCAAACAGGTTGGAGGCCGAGTAGGCGACATGATCCATCAACAGGTGCTCGAAACTGGCGAGCCCCTTGGCCTTGTCCTTGTCCTGTGCCGCCTGGATTTCCTTGTAGAGATAGGGATGCGCCCTCAGTGCGCCTTGCGCGAAGGTGATCAGTGAGCGGGTGAGGATGTTGGCGCCTTCGACTGTGATGGCGACCGGCACCATCTGATACGCCGATTGCAGATAATTGGCCGGGCCGTCGCAGATGCCGCGCCCGCCATGCACGTCCATCGCCGCATTGACGCATTCGCGCATCCGCTCGGTGGACTGGTACTTCAGCAGGCCGCCGATCACGCTCGGCTTCTCGCCGCGCGACACCATGGCGGCGGTGACGGCGCGGGCCGCTTCCAGCACATAGGCGTGCTCGGCGATCTTGGCGATCTGCTCCTCGATGCCCTCCATCTTTCCAACCGGTATGCCGAACTGGCGGCGGATGCGGGCATACGCCGTCGTGACGCGCAGCATGGTCTTGGCGCCGGCGGCCGACGAGGAGGGAAGCGAAATCGAGCGTCCGGCCGACAGGCATTCCATCAGCATCCGCCAGCCGTGGCCCACCATCTCCTGGCCACCGATGACAAAATCCATGGGCACGAACACGTCCTCGCCCCAATTTGGCCCATTGGGGAACGCCGCCCCTGACGGCAGATGGCGGCGGCCAATGCGCACGCCGGGATGGGTGGAGGGGATGAGCGCGAGTGTGATGCCAATTTCCTCGTTCTGGCCGATCAGCTTGTCGGGATCGAAAAGATGGAACGCGAGACCGAGCAGTGTCGCCCTTGGGCCGAGTGTGATGTACCGCTTGTCCCAATTGAGCTTGATGCCCAGCACCTCGTTGCCCTCGAACGTGCCTTTGGTCACCACGCCGACATCGCGCATGTTGGCGGCATCCGAGCCCGAGGTTGGACCGGTGAGGCCAAAGCAGGGAATATCCAAGCCCTTGGCCAACCGCGGCAGATAGTGGTCCTTCTGCTCCAGGGTGCCGTATTTCTCGATCAGCTCCCCCGGCCCGAGCGAATTGGGCACCATCACCACGGTCGCCGCATCGGGGCTGCGCGAGGAAATCTTGCCAAGGATCAGCGACTGCGCCTGAGCCGAGAAGCCGAGGCCGCCATGCTCCTTGGAGATGAGCATCCCGAGATACCCATGCTCGGACACGAACTTCCAAATCCGGTCGGGAATCTCGTGCTCGGTGTGCCGGATTTCCCAATCGTCCAGCATCTTGCAAAGGTCGTTGGTGGGGCCATCGAGTAGCGCCCGCTCCTCCGCCGTCAGTTGTATGGGCGGGATTTCCTTCAGCTTGCGCCAATCGGGTGTGCCTGAAAACAACTCGGCATCCCAGCCGACCGTGCCAGCTTCCAGCGCCTCGCTCTCGGTATCGGAGACCGGCGGCAGGCTCTTCTGCACCACCGCGAACACGGGACCGATCACGGCCTGACGAAAGCGATCGACATTGAGGGCGAAAAAGGCGGCGCCGGGCACGAACAGCAGCAGAGCAGGCAAAAGTGTAAACTCGTGACCCGCGCCCAACAGCCAAAATACGGCGGCCAGAATGGCCGTCACACTGCCCCAGACCACCAGCCGCGCGCGCCGCATCGCCAGCGCGAAGATGGCGACAATGACGGCGACGAGAATAAGCCAATCCATGCGAAATCTCTCCGAACCAGCCCGACGCCGCTGCGTGGCGAACAGGCCAAGGCTATTTCGGCACCACACTAGCCGACCCAGCCGCCGCCGTCGAATAATCAGAGCGGCCGCTCAGCTACAAGTGGGAGATTTCGGAAAACCGCCGCCGGGACAGGCTGGCGAATGGCTGGACCTACGCACCAAGAACTCGGATCCGCACCTGAGAGAGGGCGGAAAGGCAGGTCTGCGCAGTCACAGAGGGGAAACTCGGCCAACCCGGCCGCCAGATTGCAATTGAAGGCTCAGGCAGCGAGCGCTGCCTGAGCCTGTTTGACGCTCAGTAACCGGCCTCACCCAAAAGCTGGATGCGTCGGTCATACGCCGTCCGCAGGCAACGAACATTGGCGCCGCATTCATTGCGCGCGCCGAGCCAACGCACCTGTTGGCGTTGAATGGCGTAGCGCGCACCATGGGGGGCACTGTTCAAGACATTGAAATAGATCGACGCCATGGTTTCATCGGCGCTGCTGAGACCAGGATTGTCGCAGATGGTCTTTTCCGTATAACTCAGATGGGCGTTGCAATTGAAACTGGCGGCGTTGGCGTTGCCCGTAGTGGCCAATACCGCGAGTACGTCGGCGGCCAAGATGACGATGCGCGACATGCTGAAACTCCTTGAATTGAATTTGCCCCAGCGACATTTCGGGACGCACACTGTGGGCGCGGGAGCCGCCGCAGTGGTCACGATTGGGAGAGTATGTCCGGGCGGCTGAATCGCCGATGAACGGGGTCAGCTACAATGTTACCGGCACTCAAACCCGCGCCAGGCTCGGAGTGGCGCGGGCGACGATGGCAGCGCTGTCGGCACGTCCCAGCCCGGTGCCGTAGGTCCGGTGGCGCGGGCCGTCGAGCCGGCTGGCGACGAAGGCATCGGCAACGAATGCCGGCGCGTTGAGCCGCAACAGGCAGGCGGCCGCCGCCATTGCCACGCCTTCCATGAAGGTGCGAGCGTTGGCCTCCAACTCGCGCGGACGGTGCAGCAACTCGCGCACCTTTTCGATATGGCTGGACAAACGCCTTTCGCCTCTGGACTGATCGGCCAGCTTGTCGAGCACCGTAGCGGCTGCCTCCGGTTCGTTCATCAGGATGCGCAGCACATCCAACCCCATGACATTGCCACTGCCCTCCCAGATCGCATTGACCGGGGCCTCGCGGTAGATGCGGGCGAGGCCGTTCTCCTCCACATAGCCATTTCCGCCCAGGCACTCCATCGCCTCATAGGCGAAATTGGGCGCTATCTTGCAGACCCAGTATTTGGCGACCGGCGTCATCACCCGGCGCCAGGCGCGATCCTCGCCGGTATCGGGCCGGTCGAAGGCACCAGCGAGGCGGAAGGCGAGCTGGGTGGCCGCTTCGCTGTCGAGCGCCAGATCGGCTAGCACCGACAACATCAGCGGTTGCTCGGTCAGCACGGTACCAAAGACCTTACGCTCCTGGCAATGCTGGATGGCGGTCGCCAGACCCAGCCGCATCAGCGCCGCCGAGGAAACCACACAATCAAGCCGCGTGTGGGTCACCATCTCGATAATCGCGCTGACCCCGCGCCCTTCCGCGCCGACCAGCCAGCCATGTGCGCCGGCAAACTCGACTTCGGACGAGGCATTGGAACGATTGCCGAGCTTGTCCTTGAGACGCTGGAATTGCAGCGGGTTGACACTGTCGTCTGGCAGGAAGCGCGGCACCAGGAAGCAAGAGAGCCCGCCCGGTGCCTGGGCCAGCATGAGAAAGGCATCCGACATCGGCGCGGACAGGAACCACTTGTGGCCGGTAAGCAGGTATTCGCCGTCTCCTCCGGCAGGCTCGGCCCGGCTCGTATTGGCACGCACGTCGGTGCCGCCCTGCTTCTCGGTCATGCCCATGCCAAACGTCACCGATGCCTTGTCGGCAGAGGGACGCAAGGAGCGGTCATAGGTCCGGGCAAACATCTTTGGCAGCCAGGCCTTGGCGAGTTCGGGCTGGGTGAGCAGAGTGGCGATCGCGGCATTTGTCATGGTCATCGGGCAACAGTGCCCGGCCTCCATCTGCGCGGCCATGTAACTGCCAGCAGCGCGGATGACATTGGCGCCAGGTCTTGGGCTGCCCGTCAGATGCTCGAACGAGCCGCAATGCAGGCCCTGCTCCATGCTCAGCGCCATGCATTCGTGATAGGCGGGGTGGAACTCAATTACGTCGAGCCGCCGCCCCTTCTCGTCAAACGCGCGCAGCCGGGGCGGATTGTCGTTGGCCAGCCTGCCGCGCTCAAAGGCCTCCGCGCTGCCGGTCTTGGCGCCAAACGTCATCAGCTGCGGAATTGCCGCCCCGCCGCCCTCGCGTGTCACCACCTCACGCAATATTCGAT
>Ga0075028_100000990_pt1 | contig 10216 bp, 7 predicted proteins | sample LitLauG_LLR_2014_FD_71390 | JGI IMG/M metagenome (GOLD analysis project Ga0075028, IMG submission 71390) | Freshwater sediment microbial communities from Pennsylvania, USA - Little Laurel Run_MetaG_LLR_2014 | ecosystem: Environmental > Aquatic > Freshwater > Creek > Sediment | place: USA... | reverse complement strand
CCGGCGACGTCGCCGGTGACGTAAACGACCGGGCGCAGATTCTTGCGGTAGACGCTGGTGTCGATCGTGGTCTGGGTGACGGTGGTGACTTCGCCCAGCGAGACCTGTGCACCCGACGGAGTCGGGAGTTTGATCGCTTCCAGATTCTCAATGCTCGACCGGTCGGGCCGGGTCAGGCGCACTTCAATCGGGATACTTTCACGCGATTGAGCATCATGCAGAAGGCCTGCGGTCGCGCCTGAGAGTGCGATCTGGAGGGTGCGCGTAACGTCTGCGGCGGAAACGCCGTGCAGGGCAGCTTTGTCGAGATCAACCTTAATGTCGTACTTGGGCTGAGGATCTTCGACGTACCAGTCGACATCTACGACACCCGGCGAATGCTGAAAGATGTTCTTGATCTGGGCCGCCAATTCGATTCGGCGCTTGGAGTCTGGCCCGTAGACTTCTGCCACCAGGGTCTGCAGCACGGGCGGGCCAGGCGGCACTTCCGACACTTTGATGCGTGCGCCGAAGGGGCGGGCGATTTCGACCAGTTGCGGGCGCAGACGGCGCGCAATCCCGTGACTTTGCGCGCTGCGTTCGTGCCGCGAGAGCAGGTTCACCTGGATGTCAGCCTGGTTCGGCTGGCGGCGCAGGAAGTAGTGCCGAACGAGTCCGTTGAAGTTGTAGGGGCCTGAGGCGCCGGCGTAAATCTGGTAGTTGGTAACTTCGGGTTGCTCGCCCAGGTAGCACCCGAGTGCCTGCGCTACGCGCGTGGTCTGCTCCAGGGTGGTCCCGTCAGGCATGTCAATCATGACCTGGAACTCGCTCTTGTTGTCGAAGGGAAGCATCTTCACGCGCACCCACTTGAGCGGGACGAAGGCAGCCGCAGCGATCAGAAGCACCACGACTCCGACGAGAAACAACCAGCGGAACCGAGCTTGCTGGATCAGAGGATTCATCACCCGCCGGTAGAGGCGCGTGGTCCATCCTTCGGTTTCGTGTGTGTTTTTGGTTGGGCCCGCATGCTTCTTCAGCAAGCGCAGGGCTGCCCAGGGCGAGACGACGAAGGCGACCATGAGAGAGAAGGTCATGGCGGCCGAGGCGCCGACGGGGATGGGACGCATGTAGGGTCCCATCAAGCCGCGAACAAAAGCCATGGGCAAGATCGCGGCGATCACGGCAAAGGTGGCGAGTATCGTGGGATTGCCAACCTCGTCGACGGCTTCCACAGCGACCTCGGCGAGCGGCCGGCCAACATTCTCCGGCAGCCGGAAGTGGCGCACGACGTTTTCTACTACCACAATCGCGTCGTCTACCAGGATGCCGATGGAGAAGATGAGGGCAAAGAGTGTAACGCGGTTGAGCGTGTTGCCGTAGAAGTAGAAGATGGCCAGGGTCAGCGCCAACGTGACCGGGATGGCCAGCAGGACCACACCGGACTCCCGGAATCCCAGCGCTAAAGCGATCAGCAGCGTGACCGAGAGCGTCGCGAGCATGAGGTGCTTGAGCAACTCGTCCGACTTATCTTTTGCGGTTTCGCCGTAGTTGCGCGTAACCGTGACGTTCAGGTCCGCTGGCAGCATGTAGCCGCGAAGCGAATTGACCTTCGCCAGCACGCGTTCGGAAATGTCGCTGGCGTTGGTGCCCTTGCGCTTGGCTAGGGTGATGGTGACCGCGGGCAGGTTCGAGCCATGCGGCCCGCTGGCTCCGCCTTTGGCCGCTCCGAACAGCACATAGTTCTCGGGATCAGCCGGACCGTCTTCCAGTTTCTCGACGGCGTCGCGCAAATAGACAGGACGGCCATTGTGCACGCCCACGACTACGCGTCGCAGATCTTCCAGGTTCGTGAAGAACTTCCCCGCCTCCACTTGAAACTCACGGTTATCGTGAGCAAACGATCCGGCTGTGCCACGGTTGTTGGCGGCTTGCAGCTGCGCTGCAATGGCGCCCGGGGTCAGCCCATACGCGGCCAAACGCTGCGGATCGAGCAGCACGCGGACTTTTCTCGGTTGGCCGCCGATGGTTGTGGTCTCGGAAACGTCGTCCAGTTGTTTGAGCGAGTTCTCCAGTTCACCGGCGATTCGGCGCAACTGGTAGGCGTCATAATTTTCCCCCCAGAGCGTGAGCGCCAGGATGGGCACGTTATCAATGGAGCGGACCTTGATCAGTGGCTGCGAAACGCCCGGCGGAATGCGATCAAAATTCGAGTAGAGCTTGTTGTAGGTTCTGAGGATCGCGTCTTCTTCTTTGGTGCCGACGTAGAAGCGGACGATCACTGTGCTGACGCCGGGGTGGCTAATGGAGTAGAGGTACTCCACCCCGGGCACTTCGCGCAGCAGCTTCTCCATGGGAATGGTCGCTCGCTGGGCCACTTCTTCGGCGGATGCGCCGGGCATCTCCGCGACTACGTCGAGCATGGGTACGATGATCTGCGGTTCTTCTTCGCGCGGCGTCTGCAGCACGCTGAAGACGCCGAGCAGCAGGGCGGCGGCAATCACCAGCGGCGTCAGCTTCGAATCGATGAAGCCGTGCGCGATGCGCCCCGCGATGCGAAGGGCGCGTTTCGGCGAACCGGATTCCGGGCTGTGCGTCATTTCGCCTCGACCCGCTTCCCGCCGAGTTCGAGCGCGCCGGGCGCGAGTACCAGAAGCTCGCCGCTTTCGAGGCCGGAGAGAACTTCGACCTGCTGGCCTGCAACTTTGCCGAGAGTGACGTAGCGCAGGTCCGCAGTTTCGTTTACGCCCACGACGTAGACGCCTTGCAGTTGGCCGCGTTCAACGACCGCGGTTCGTGGGACGAGCAGAGCAGATCGCTCGCCGCGCGGGAATTGCGCTCGCCCGAACAGGCCGGAGCGCAGTCGCTTGTCGGGAGCGAGTTCGACCTTGACCAGGAAACTGCGGCTGGATGGATCAGCAGCTGGCACGATGTCTGTAACCTTGCCCTGCAATGCGTCACTGCCCAGAGCTTCGATGGTTACTGGCAGAGCTTGGCCGAGGCGAATGAGATGGATGCTGCTCTCGTCGACCGTCGCTTCGAGGAGAAAACGGCGAGTGTCTTCGATCGTGAAAACCGGCATTCCCGGCGCCGCCAGCGTGCCGGAATCCACCTTCTTCTCGGAAATCACGCCCTCGAACGGGGCACGGATGCGGGAGTATTCCAGCGACGTTCGTGCCTGCGCGAGAGCGGCTTTCGCCTGTTCCTGGCCGGCAGTCGCCATGTCGCGTCGCGCAAGCGCGGCCTGGCGTCGCGCCTTAACCTCATCGAATTCCTGTGGGCTGACGGATTTTTTCTCGAACAGACTTTGGTAGCGCTTGCTGGTGGAATCCGCGAGGGCGTAGTCGGATTCGGCGGCTGCGACCTGCTGCTGTGCGGCAGTCGCGGCGGCTGTGGCCCTTTCCATCGCTGCGCGGGGCTGCGCGTCGTCAATCACGGCCAGCACCTGGCCACGCTGCACGTGCTCTCCCTCGTGTACGCGAATCTCGACGATATTCCCCATCATCTGGGCAGAGACCTGGCTGGTCTGCGCCGCACGCACTGTGCCGGTTGCTTCCAGCCAGTCGGGCACGCTTGCCTGGTGAACCGTGGAGACAGCGACATTGCGAACCGTGTCGGGCTGCCGATCCGAGGCCTTTGGCTCGGAGGAACAGCCTGTCAGGCCGGACAACAACACGATGAATGCAAACCAGCGCAACTTTTCTAAGATTTTCGTCACTGTCATTGCGTCACCACGGGAGATTGTGAATTCAGCGTTCCGCTGGCCAACTCCAGGCTGGCGTAGCTGGTGTGCATGCGATAGACGGCCTGCCAGTAGTCGGTTTGGCTGCGCCGGGCGGCTTCTTCTGCCGCGAGGAGGTCAGTCACGGTTGCCAGCCCGGCCTCGTAGCGATTCTGGTTGATCCGGAGGCTCTCTTGCGCCTGCGCGACTGCGGCGCGAGTCAGCCCAACTTCCTGACGCGCTGAGTCAAGATCGTAAAAGGCGCGCCGGACTTCTAAGCGCACACCATCGCTCGCTGCTTGCTCAAGCGCGGCAATCTTGTCCTGCAAAGCACGGTCGCGGGCAAGCTGGGCGCGCTTGGCCCCTCCCTGAAAGAGATCGAGTTGTACTTCAATCCCGCTCATCCAGTTGTTACCGACACCGCCGGCGACGAGTGTCGGGTTGTCCGCCTGCCATGAGGCAAATGCATTCACACGAGGACCAAAGGAGGACTTGGCAATCGAGACACTCTGGGACTGGGCGGCTTCTTCCGAGCGAACACGCTGGAGGTCCGGACGCTTCTCGATCGCTACTCTCTCCATCTCGGCCAACGCCGGCGTGGAGAGATTGGGCTCGGCGAGCAATTCCGCGGGTTCCGCAGTGGATTCCAGGGATATGCCCATTGCAACATCGAGCTGCGCTGCCGCTAGTGCGACGTTGTTCTTAGAGCGAATCAGTTCCTTTTGCCGGGATGCCAGGCGCACTTGCGCGCTCAGCAGATCTGCTTCGACCGACAACCCGCTTTCGAAGCGCGCCCGGCTGTGTTCCAGAACGGACTGCGCTGTTGTCAGCGACCGTTCCGCAACGTCTTTCTGCTTTTGCGCAAGCAGCAAGCCGTAGTACGCCTCCACGACGCGAAACACAACTTCCTGGTCGGTTCGTTCCAGTTGATAATTAACCGCTTCCTGCATGCGCTGCGCACGGTGAACGGCTTTCCAACTGGCAAAGGAGTCGAAAAGATTCCACGTCCCAGCGAGACGGGTAGTGAAGTTGCCGAACGGCGAGGGAGTGTTGAGCCGATCCAGCGCAAAATCATTCGTCGTGAAGCGCTGCTGCCGCAACCTGCTGCCGAAGACGTACACCGGATCGTTGCCCACAGTTGCCGTTTCGGAGAAGCCGATCCGCGGCAGCAGACCCGATCGCGCCTCCCCGACTCCTGCCGTGGCCGCTCGCTTCTCAGCCAGGGCCGCTTTTCTCAACGGATTCTTCTCGAGTGCGATGGCGACCGTCTGCTGCAGGGTGAGCGTCGCGGGAGAAGGCTGCTGCGCGACCGCGGTCGACTCCACGAGCGCAAGAACTCCCAGCAGGACCCCGGATACGCGGCAGACTTTCAATGCTGCACTCCCGTCGCCAGGGGCTTCATCCATTCGGTTTTCTCTGCGACAAGTTCAAACGTGGTTTTGAACGTGGCGGTTTTGTTGATCATGGCGCCGACCGAGCAGTACTTGTCTTCGGAGAGATGAATTGCCTCTTCGACTGCCGCCGGGTCCACGTCAAAGCCGGTGATGACGTGATGAATGCGAACCGTCGTGAACACCTGAGGCGGACGATCCGCCTGGTCGGCTTCGACGCGGACTTCGTATCCTGTAATCTTCTGGTGGTGCTTCTGCCGGAGAATGGTAACCACGTCGAAGGCAGTGCACCCGGCCAGCCCCGCTGCCACCAGTTCGATCGGTTTCGGTCCTGTTGCCCCCGCAGTGTCGTCGAGCAACTGGTGGTGACCGCTTCCCGTCTCCGCAACAAACTGGCGCTGCTGGCTGAGGGGCTGAGTGAGAGTAACTTTCGCGCTGATCATTGCGTTCTCCTGCCGGTTCGCATGAACGAACCACGCGAATAAATGCGAACGGACGGTTTTTGTTACAGACATTCCTGGGGAGGGCGTAACCGATTGATGCAGGAGGGCTTAGAGGAGAGCAAGGTGAACCCGAGAGGCAGGGAGCGGTTCGCTTAGAGCTTCTTCAGGCCGTCGAGTGCGGCGACCTTGTAGAGCCAGGATGTGGAAGTTCAACGCGGGACAACAACGTGTACCGCCGAGCAGGCAGCCCGATCGGGGACGTGCGATATTCGTTTAGACGCTCCTGCGGGAAATAACCACCGATTCCGGGCGGGAGCCTAGGTGGGGAGCCACTTGGTCTATCAGGAGAGGGTTGAGAAATTTCTGCGGCGCGTAGCCGAATCGGCGCGTTCCGTCTTGCTGCTCGATTACGACGGGACGCTGGCTCCGTTTTCAGCACATCGCGCTCGAGCGGCGCCGTATGCCGGAGTGACCGGTATCCTGCAAAGGATTGTGGATGCTGGACGGACGCGCCTCGTCGTCGTCACCGGTAGAAATGCCGACGAGATCGATCCTTTGCTCGGCTTGCGATCGCCGCTCGAAGTGTGGGGTGCGCACGGGGTGCAGCGTTTGCGGCCGGATGGCGTCTGCGAAACGCAACTGATTCCGTCGCGTGTCGCGCAGGCGCTCAACCAGACAAAACATTGGCTGGATGATGAGGGCTTCAAGGAACTCGTGGAGATCAAGCCGGGAAGCATTGCCGTCCATTGGCGGAGCCTGAACGGGGCCGCGATGGCGGCGGTCCGTTCGAAGATCCTCGGCAGATTCCAAGAGACACGCCAGAACTGCCTGACATTCCTGGAATTTGATGGCGGCATGGAAATACGGATGGCTGATTTGGATAAAGGGGACGCGGTGAGAACCATCCTGGAGGAAATTGCGCCCGACGTTCCCGTTGCTTACCTGGGCGACGACACGAGCGACGAAGGCGCCTTTCAGGCATTGGAACACCGTGGTCTAACTATTTTGGTGCGGCCGAGAAGGCGTCGTACCTTGGCGCAAGCATGGCTGAAAGCGCCGGAGGGGCTGTTGCTGTTTCTATCGGATTGGGCGGAGGCGACGGAAACTTCCGGGCGCGGTGGTGCTGCGCTTTCGTCCGTCATCGCGAGGCCTCATGTCCGCCGCTGAACCCCTTCGGCTGCGACAGGGAAGTGGGGCATCGCGCTTCGCACCGTCAGCGGACAGTACCAGTATCCCGATCAAGAAGTTGCCCAGGAATGGCTCTTCAATGACGCTCCACGTTCGCTTCGGCTTTCTGCGATCGCGAAGGTTCCGGAACTGCTCGAGAAACTACGTGCCGAAGCAAGCGACACTGCGAAAAAGATTCGCGCACAGCTCACCGAAGTGCAAGAAGTCGCAGCGGTCGTGAAAAAGGCTGCCGACGAACCGAAAATGTACCCAATTCCGGTCACAGGGCACACCGTACTGCTAACCGGCGGAGAGGTGAAAAAATGACAACCTCTCTGGTCGTGGCCTTACAAAGCGGCATGGGTATTGCCGTTGTCGTTCTTCTGGTCGTCGGAGCCCTTATCTGGTATGCCTTGTACCGGAAGGGCGATGTGCGGGCCGAATTCACCCACGGAAAAACCGTTTTCAAGTTAGAAGCAAGAGATCGTACGGATAAGTAGTCGACAGGATGCTGCAGCGCAAGCAAGGCTCTGTGAGTGACGCCGTCTACTCTGTTGAGTCTGCTTCGTAGCGCCGGCGGAACGCCGCGACCTTTTCGGGATCGAGCGTTCCCTCATTCCTTGCGATGAGCTCTTGGAGACGTTTGTAGTCAATCAGCGTCTTCAGGGTGGTGTAGTCGTCAACGAAAGACACCCTAAACATCAGCTTCAAGAAGTGATCCAGATCCTTGGGGCGTCTGGTGAGAAGATCAAGCAGGTACTCGCGTTGGTCCGATGCGGCGTCAGGTCCCAGCCTGTGCCATGAGAACAGAAACATGTTCGGTTCGATCGCGTTAGCTCCGGAGCCAAGGTGGCCGAACTGCTCGAACACTGAAGGAGCGTTTTGTATCCGGTAATGCTCACACAGCTGTTCCATGATGCAGGTTTTCATGTCCTGAACATCCGTCAAAAGCTCCGCCTTCTCGGTCTCTTTGAGCCGATATACCTCCACATCCTCGGACGGGCCCACCTTGAAGCTCTGATCCAAGCGGAAAGCCAAAGTCAGAGTGTACAGATCAGACACCGATTCCTTAACGATTGCGCGAAGGAACTCGCGTCGTGCCGCACGCTGCACAATCTTCGAAAGGGCGGTGCGGGTGCTCCTGACCGCAATTAGCAGTTCAAACGCGTCCGTAGACCAAAGTCCCGAGTTCCGGGCCATCCCCCGACAGAGACCACGCGCCGTGCTATTCGCAGTTTCCTCAAATCGATTGTCAATGAGGTGCATGAAATGCCAGCGTTTGAAATCCTCCCTAGCGATCGACTGAAATATCCCACTGAAAGCTTCTGCCGCGTACCCCTCCCCTTCGCTCTCTATGGACGACATGAACCTTGCAAACTCCCTTTGAGGAAAGAGTTCAGAAGGAACCTTAAGAACGAAGTGCTGACGAAAACATCGAGGGTGAAATATATGTCTCGCTTTCTCTGCCTCCGGGCCGTTTTGGGCCTCGGTAAATCGAGGATTGCGGTAGGAAGCGAACTCGGGAAATATCGATTCGAGCAGCCTAAATACGTAGTGTTTTTCCTCCGGCACTAAGTCCATCATCTGCTTATAGTATTCATCGCGGACCTCCTTGGCCTTATCGTCGCTCAGGTAAGGGCCTCGGTGCCGAACCTCAAAAGCGAGGTCTCGACTCCAAAATCGATCGTGGTCACGGTAAATGCGCACGTACAGGCTCGGCTCGATGTCGCGTATGAGTTCAAGAGCGAGGAAGTCCTCGATATTGATCTCGCCAACAATGGGCTTTAGTGAAAGCGCTCGACTAATCTTGTTCAGGAAGATCTTTATCCGCCGCAGGTTTTGAAAATAGCCGGCGCCACCGCTTTCCCAGATCCCCTCGGCTACCTTCGCGGAGCTGTCAAGTCCGGTGCCCTCCAAGATGCGAGCGATACCCTGAGAGAAAAATGCCTGCAACTGGGCTACGTCGATCTCCGGCAGTGGAAACACCACCGGGAAGAATTTCTCGATGAACTTAAGTGTGTCTTGCTGTGGCCTCGTCTTCTGAAGTATCTTTGCGACCTCAGACCTTTCGAACGCGCATAAGTATGTGACATTCGAGAGCTTGTCGGATCCCCTCAGCAACTTGAGGACCGTCTCCAATTCGTCCGCCTCCATTTCTGTCGAGATCGTCGAGCACAACCAGTACTCTGCGACCCATCTTGGCGATGCGGCTCACCAGGGCGTCGATACGCGCTTCCTGCGACGGCTCAGCGATTAGATTCTTGAGCCTCTCCGTCCATGGAACGACGCTCATTAGAATCCGCGCGTACCGGGCGGCATCGCCCCTCAAGCCGGGCACAACCAAGGTACGTTTGATTTCGGAGACGACGCTGTTAAGCAGAGAAAGCACAAGCGCATTGGGATCGGCGGGGAGCCAAGGGCTGAACCTCACAATCATCGGAACCGAGATTTCTTGTGCCTTCTTGAGTTCTCCTATTGCCAGGTTCAAAAAGCTTGTCTTACCCTCCCCGTATCCGCCGGTGACGGCGATAATCGCGGGCGAATCAAGCAGGATCGTTGACACTAACGCCTCGACACTGTCCTGACGGCCTAAGAGGTCCTCACCATCCTCCTGGACTGGAAGATCAGGTTCGACGAATCTTGACGCTTCAGTATCAGCATTCGGTGTCGAACGTATCTTGATAAGCTGGGAGGTTACAGTTACAAGAACCCCAAAGCCGATGCTGGCCCACGCAATCGGGCGAAGATCGTCATACTCGATCCAGAAAACAGCCACTGACAGTACCCACACCCAACTTGATATGGGTACGAGCCCAAGCCTCATGGACCGCCAGACCTTCTGCGGCAGTCTCTTGAGAAGGGCTATCAGGACTAGGGACGCAAAGAACGCGATGGCTTGCGAAAGGCTCTGACGCGGAAGAGAGAGTTTCGAATATTGACCAAAAAGCTGGCTAAGCCTCACATGTACTAGGGAGCCGACGAACCCGATGGCTGTACCCGCCATCACCGTGAGGCAGAACCTCACGACACCTGAGGTCAGGCCCTCCCTGTTCCGCCGACTACGATCAAGTGCTTCTCGGATCCTGATCACCCTGGAGCCCAGCTTTCGAGGCCCAGTATAGCGCCGGTGTCTTATCTGAGCCGCAGCGTGTCGAGAATTTCTTGGCTCCCTGCCCAATATTCGGCACGATCAGCCTGTTCCATCCCCAGAAAATTTGCGTTTCCCCCCACACTTTTCCCTTGACTTCCCGCCCGCCCCTCCTCCATAGTCGAGCTATAGGTGTGGGGCGTCATGTTAACTAACAGTATCAAGTCGTTTGTTTCCAAGATTTTCCCCGCATCTCATTCATTTCCAAAGATTAAACCTGAAATCCCCCTCTATCCCCTTGATTCCACTGGACCACGGGGGGAGGGGGTGGAGCCTTTTCTATGTCTTTCTATCCCGATATCCGTCGTTGTCAGCACATCAAGGTCAATGGCACGCAGTGCGGCTCGCCCGCCCTCACCCGCCACAAATT
>Ga0075028_100000989_pt1 | contig 10223 bp, 7 predicted proteins | sample LitLauG_LLR_2014_FD_71390 | JGI IMG/M metagenome (GOLD analysis project Ga0075028, IMG submission 71390) | Freshwater sediment microbial communities from Pennsylvania, USA - Little Laurel Run_MetaG_LLR_2014 | ecosystem: Environmental > Aquatic > Freshwater > Creek > Sediment | place: USA... | reverse complement strand
CCGAAGCCTTGGGCGCTGGAAATGTGATTGGAGTGGGAATGCCGGGGCCGTATTCGTCGCAGGGAAGCATTGACGATGCGCGGGCGCTGGCGAAAAACCTGGGCGTTCGGTTTGAGTTGCTTTCCATCAATGAGATCTACAACGCCTGCCGGGGTATTCTGCAGGATGTGTTTGCGGGCAGGCAGCCGGATGCGACGGAGGAAAATATTCAGTCGCGCGCGCGCGGCATGGTTCTTATGGCGTTGTCGAATAAGTTTGGAGCTATTGTGCTGAGCACGGGCAACAAATCGGAGCTGGGCGTTGGCTACTGCACTCTCTACGGCGATATGGCGGGAGGATTAGCCGTGATTTCGGACGTGCCGAAGACGATGGTGTATCGCCTGAGCCGCTACGTGAATTCGAGGCGGGCGGTGATTCCTGAAGCTACGCTGGAAAAGCCGCCGTCGGCGGAGTTGCGGCCCGACCAGAAAGACACCGACAGCCTGCCTCCGTACGACGTGCTGGACGCGATTCTGGAAGATTATGTCGAGGACAGCAAGGGCCCCGAGCAGATTGCGACCGAGCGGGGCTTTGATCTGGATTTGGTGCGGCGGGTAGTTCGTATGGTGGATGGAGCCGAGTACAAGCGGCAGCAGGCGTCACCGGGATTGAAGATTTCAGGCAAGGCGTTTGGCGTGGGCCGGAGATTTCCGATTGCGGCGAAGCCGGAGGCTTAGGGCCCATCGGGTACACTGTTGCAGATGAATTGTTCGAAGAATTCGGCCATCAATGTTCCAGAAAGGTCTTTCATGTTGAAGCGCATTTTTCTTGTTCTCTTAGGTACGGTGTTGTTCGGCTTCGCAGTTCTCCCCGGTTTCGCGCAAGACAAAGCGGCCAAGCAGGTCGACCTTCCTTCGGAAGACACGGTCAACGGGTTCATGCGCTACACGTTCGGGTTTGATCCGGGGACGACGTGGAAAATCGTCAAGATTCAGCCTTCTTCCTACGGGTTGGCGGAAGTCAACGTCACGGTTGCGCAGAAAGACCAGCCGCCCGCGGCTTACCGGCTGCTGATCGCTCCCGATGGCACGCACGTGATTGTGGGCGATGTGATTCCGTTTGGCGAGAAGCCGTACGCGCCGACGCGCAAGCTGTTGGACGCCGGGGCCAACGGCCCGAGCAAAGGGCCAGCCGATGCGCCGGTGACGATTGTGGAGTTCAGCGACTTTCAGTGTCCGCATTGCAAGGACGCGCAGCCTGCGCTCGAGAAGCTGCTGACGGCGCATCCCGAAGTGAAGTTTGTGTTTCAGAATTTTCCGCTGACCATGCACGACTGGGCGCGGAAAGCCGCCAGTTATGCGGATTGTGTCTCGCGCTCGCCGAAGCCCGATGCTTTCTGGAAGTTCGTCGGGGATGTGTTTGCTGCGCAAACGCAGATCACGGCTTCGAATGCAGACGAGAAGCTAACGGCCATCGCAGACGGGGCGGGCGTGAAGGGAAGCGACATTGCCGCCTGTGCGGCCTTGCCAGCCACCGATGGGCGCGTGCAGAAGTCGATTGATCTGGGCACAGCCGCCGAAATCTCGAGTACGCCGACGTTCTTCGTCAACGGAAGGAAGATGGGGAATATTTCGGGCGTTCCGGAGAACATCATGAACGAGATTCTTTCGTTTCACGCGACCGAAGGGAAGTAATCGGGCGACGGCTTACCTTGCGGGAGTAAGCCAGATTTCCGAAGCGGCATCACGTTCGCGATTGCGCATGATGTGCGGAGTTACCACTACGAGTAACTCATTTTGGGTTTCGTTGCGCTGGTTGGAAGAGGTTGCCTTCCGGAGCAAGGGAATTTGCCCAAACGCTGGAATGCCATCCCGCGATCCTTGTTCCGAAACAGTAATGAAGCCGGCTACCACCGCGGATTGGCCATCCTCGACCGTGATCTGGCCTTTGTAGGCGCGATTGGAAATGACAGGAATACCGTTGATGCTGGACCCCGCCAGGGCCTTAATGCTGAGATCGAAATCCAGGCTGACGTCGCCATTGCCGTGAATGGTGGGCTTGGCCTTCATCTCCAGACCAATGTCTTCGTAATTGAACGAAGGAAACGGCGCCTGGAAGGAATTGTTCCCGATTACCTGGGCAATCTGCGGCGTGTTGAATACCGGGGCAAATTGAGCGTTCAGGACGGGAATGCGCGAGCCGAGCAGAAACTTTGCTTCGTTCCCCTGGCTGGCGCGCAGCATGACGTGTTCGAGGCTGGTGACGTCGGAGCGATTGGCGGACAACTCCGCGCCGAGCGTACCGAGGCTGATGCCAAACAGTGTTTTGCCTCCACCGAAAGTGGCCAGCGGCTGCGAGAAGATGGAATTCTGCTGATTCTGCTGCTGAGCGAGCAGCGCGGCAATGGCCGTTTGCGATGCTTGATTGATGCCTCCGCTCGCAATTAGCTGATTGATCAGGTCCTGGATGTTCTGCCCTCCTAATGCCGCTAGAGCGGCGGAGGGAATGTTGAAAGCCTGGAACTGGTTGGGAATGCTAAGGCCCATCTTGCGAACGAATGAGTGGTCAACGGCATATACCTTTACATCGATCAGCACCTGGGGCTTGCCCTGATCGACGCCGGCCAGGAGGCGAGTGGCGGCCTCCATGATCCTGGCCGGGGCGCGGACGGTGATGGTGGAAGTCGAAGCCTGCACGCTGACGAAACGAATGTCGAACAGGTTGCGCAGCAGATTGGAAATGTCGTTTAAATCCTGCGGAGCATTGGCGCCGGAGACGTAAAACGTGCGATAGGACATGCGCTCAAAGGCGCGCCGGTTTTCGGGGCTTTCCTGCGCGACGAGAATTTGTTTCTCTTCGAGGGGCGTCCAAAAAGTCTTGGTAATGTCGCACGCGGCCTGCATCGCCGTATAGAAGTCGGCTTTATCAATGTTGAAGACGACGGGCCGCGACTGCACGGAATCATCGATGGTGATGACCACGCCGAATTGCAGAGCGACCTGCGTGAGAAGGCCGCGACCGTCGCCGCGATAGCGAAATTGTTGATCACCCTCGTTGGGCAGTAGCTTTATGGGCTCGGCGCTGTTCTCGGCGCGCGGCACGACCGTCACCGGCGGAGCCAGGGTGACAGCCATGTCCTTGAGGCTCTGAAGCGCGAATTCGTTGGTCGGGTCGAGCTGGATGGCGGAACGGAACTCGGCCAGAGCCTCGGTGGGGTGATTCTCGAGAAGCGATTGATTGCCCGTGCGCAGATGATCAGTAATGCGCTGCTGCCGGAGAATCTCTTTGGCGGTGGTGTAGTTGATGTCGTTCGGGACCAGCCGGTCGGCTTCCTCGAAGGCCTCGAAGGCTTGCTGATTGCGATGATGCTGCTGGAATTTCAGGCCTTGGTCAAAGGCCTTCTGCGCGCGCTTGCGGTCCTGCTTCGAAATCTCGGGGCAGGTCTGGCCTTGCGGACATGGCAGGGCGGTCGTGGTCGGGCTATCCCCACGGGCGAAGCCGGAGATCAGAGTGCACGCCAAAATAGGCGCAAACAGCCGCATGGACACCTCAGAGCTATTGAGAAGATTGTAACTGGGTAGGGAGCGTTATTACGATTCTACACGAGGTACTAGCACCTTCGATTTAGCTTGTGTAGCCGCGGGCGCCCTCTCCTGTGAGGTCTTAAGGGTTGGTCTTGCACTGCTCGATATCGAGCTTGAGACCACGCGGGCGAGGGCGCCCGCGGCTACACGTGCTCAGTCCTCTCGAACCATGATTCGCTCGATGGATCGAGCTCGGCCCGTGGTCTCGTCGCAGTCGATCAGCGCCGCGCACAAGTGGACATCGCCGTCCGCCGCCTCAAACCGCACCGGCATGTTGTTGAGAAATTTCTCAATCACGAGCTCTTTTTTGACGCCAATAACGCTGTCATAGGGGCCAGTCATGCCCACGTCAGTCTGGAACGCCGTGCCCTTGGGCAGGACGCGCTCGTCGGCGGTTGGCGTATGGGTGTGGGTGCCGAGAACAGCAGTAACGCGGCCGTCGAGATACCAGCCGAGGGCCATTTTCTCGGAAGTAGTTTCGGCGTGGAAATCCAGCAGGATTATCTTCGCCGTGACAGGCTTCAGCATTTCGTCCGCCTTGCGAAAGGGGTCGTCGTTGGAACTCATGAAAACCCGGCCTTGCAAATTCATGACCGCATAGGGAACTCCTGCTTTTGTCGTGCCTTCGTAGAGACCCCAGCCGGGCATTTTTGGCGGAAAGTTTCCCGGCCGCAGCACACGCCGAGCGGGGCTATGCGGGTTTCCGCCCGCCATCTCGAAATAGTCCAAAATTTCGCGCTTGTCCCAGATGTGGTTGCCGGTGGTGATCACCTCGATGCCAAGATCGAACAGTTCCTCCGCCAAAGGGCCGGTGATGCCGAATCCGGCGGCCGAGTTTTCGCCGTTCGCGATGGTGAGGTCGACGGAATGTTGCGCCACCAACTGCTTCAGGTGATTGCGAACGATGTTGCGGCCGGGACGGCCAAAAATATCCCCAATAAAAAGAATGCGCAATGAGTCTTCCTCGAAAGTGCGATGGTATCACGCAGGGTCGGTGCTACTGCGCCAGTTCGGCGGTTTGCAGGAAGTCGTAATTTCCGGAGGGGTTGAGCGTGATTCCTCGAACACGCCTCGTGTGCACAACGGTGTTGTCGAGGTACCACAGGTGAACGTAGGGAAGATCCGTGGCCAGTATCGTCTGCAGTTCGGCGTAGATCGCCTTGCGCCGATCCTGGTCGAGTGTCCGGCGGCCCTCGTCAATCAGCTCATCCACGCGAGGGTTGGCGTAGTGGCCGCGATTGGCGCCGTTTGGCGGAAACTTCGAGGAATGAAACACGGCCTCGAACATATCGGGATCCTGGTTGCCGCCGATCCAGCGCAAGGAATAAAACTGAAACGCTCCCTTGGAGACGTCCGCCAGGAAAGTAGCGGCTTCGAAGCTGCGGATGTCCAGCGCGATGCCGGCTTCGGCGAGCTGTTGTTGCAGGATCGCGGCCATCAATCGCGTTGTTCCGTCGGTCGAGGTTTTCATGGTGATGTGGAAACGGATGCCATCCTGCGGCGGATACCCAGCTGCGTCGAGCAGTTGTTCCGCTTTGGCCAGATCGTGCTCGTAATGCGGAACATTGCCGGAGTAAGCCCAGCTTTGCGGAGGCAGGATGCTATCGGCGGGGCGGACTTGGTTGCGCCAAAGCGATTCAATCAGCGGACGTCGATCGATGGCGTACGCAATGGCCTGACGCACGCGAACATCCTTCAGGATTGGATCTGTGAGATTGAAAGCAAGGTAAGAATAGATCGTGCCCGGGGCGCGCAGGATTTCGAGATTCTTTTCCTTCCCGAGAACCGCTGCCACATCGGCGGAAAACGCGTTGCTAGCCACGTCGGCGCTGCCTTTGCGGAGCTCGAGCGCGCGTGTGGTTTCATCCGGCACGACCAGGAATCTCACGGACGCCAGTTTCGGTTTCTCGCCCCAGTAGTCGTCATTGCGGGCGATAACCACGTCCTGGTCCTGCGCCGCGCTGATAAAACGAAAAGGCCCCGAACCAACTGGCTTTGAACTGAGGTCGGCGCCGCTGCCGTAAGGAACGATGCCGATCGCTCCTTCCGAGACGTTCCAAAGCAGGGTCGCGAACGGTTGCTTCAAGCGAAACACGACCGTAAAGTCGTCAGGGGCTTCGACGGCGGCCACGTATTTGTAGGTAGCTGCCTTGGTGCTCGGAATTTTGCTTTGCAGTAGAGAATCGAAGGTCCACTTCACGTCGCGCGAAGTGAGCGGACGCCCGTCGTGGAAGCGGACCCCGTGCCTCAGATGGAAAACATAGCTGAGCGAATCGGGGGCTTCCCAGCGTTCCGCGAGACCGGGCAGCACGTTGAAGTGTTCATCCCGCCGCAGCAGGGCGTCGAAAATTAGCTCGTAGATGCGTTCCGACTGTCCGTCCGTGCCAACGCGGGGATCGAGATTCGTGGGGCTGCTTTCGATGATCATCACCAGCGTGTTGGGATCGGGACGTTGCGAACAGGAGAGACTTGCGAGGAGCAGCGCCAACACCGCGAAAGGCGCGGCGATCTTACCCAGACTCGCTTTATGCATACGAGATTTTTCCCAGCACTGCCGGCTTCTTCGCACCTGTAGCCGAAGGCACGTTGGACGGGCGACGATGCCAAGTTTCGTACGCCAGCAGCGCGAAGGCGGCTGCCTCTTTTGCTTCGGAAGGCAGTCCCAATTCGTCGGACGCTCGAACCTCAAGTCCAAGCGGCTTCACGGAATTGGCCAGCATAGCCATCAGCGTATCGTTCTTGAGGCCGCCACCCGACACGACCAGCTCTTGATAACCAGCCTTCTTGGGTAACACGAAACGTTGAATCGCCTCGGCGATGGACCTTGCGGTGAGCGCGGTTGCTGTGGCCAGGATGTCCTGCTCGCTGGCGCGCCCACACATCCGGAGAAATCGGTCCGCGAACTCCGCTCCGAATTCCTCGCGTCCTGCGGTTTTTGGAGGCTTGGCTCGAAAATACGCTTCCTTGAGCACAGGTTTTAGAACTTCAACCTCGGGTGTACCCGTGGCAGCGCATTGTCCACCGCGGTCGAACGCTTTGTGCAAGAGGCGTTCGGCCAAAGCGTCAATGAGCATATTGCCCGGACCTGTGTCGAAAGCGATAACGTCTTTGAGGCCGGCATCCGGCGGAATAGCAGTGAGATTTGCAATTCCTCCGATGTTGAGAACGATTCGCCCCATGCTGGCGTGACGAAACAAAGCGTAGTCTAGGAAGGGAACCAGAGGCGCGCCCTTTCCTCCCGCGGCCATATCCGCAACACGAAAATCGGAAACTACAGGCACGCCCACGCGCTGTGCAAGAACAGCGCCTTCGCCCGTTTGCCAGGTGGTCGCGGTCCTGTGCCCTAGATACGTGGCGGCTGTGCCTTGGTGATAAATCGTCTGCCCGTGGCAACCAATCAGCTCAGCTTTGACTCGGAACCGCCGCTGCGTCGCGAGCACCGCTTTCCCGTACAGTTCCGCCAGCAGAAAATTCAAGCGAGCCAGATCCGCCACGTTCGCCGATTTAGCATTCATTATCGTCAAGACTGCCGCGCGGACTGCCTTCGGATAAGGAAACTCCGCGTGCCCTAGCAGATGGAACGACAACCCCGGGCGCTTGCCCGGCGCCCCGGAAATTCTGACTAGGGCCACGTTGATTCCGTCCGCCGAAGTCCCGCTCATGATCCCAGCTACGATCATGCGACGCTCTCGTGCGCCAAAGCCCCTAGCCGCACGCGTTCGCCAAATTCCCAAAGCGCCCGCGACAACTTCTCGACTTTCGCCGCAGTGGGGCCTGGCGCCGATGCGAGCAGCTTTGCGTGCTTCTTCCTGTGACGCGAAATGCGTGCCGCAGACTCCCTGACTCGCGTCGCCAAGCGTGTGTCTCGCTCCAGCGCGCGCGTCACAGCTTCGTAGGCGTCAACAATTTGATCCTCTTTATGGCAAATCAGCAGCAGATCTGCGCCGGCGCGCATCGCCTCAACCGCAGCCTCTCGCATCGGCGCCGCCTTCTGTAATGCGCCCATCTCCATGTCATCCGTGATCGTCAGCCCCGAGAAGCCAATCTTTTTGCGTAACACGTCCGTCATCCATTTCCGGGATAGGGACGCAGGAATGCGATCTCGAGTCGCCGCGGCATAAATTGCATGGCACACCATAATGAAGGGCAAATCTCGACGCAGCGCGAGATACGGTGCAGCATCCTCGGCGAGCAATCGTCGCAGTGACTTCGCCACCACCGGCAAATCTTTATGCGTATCCAAATCGACTTCGCCCAAGCCGGGGAAGTGCTTGCCGCAACCAAGCACGCGCGCCGCGGCGAGTCCGCGAAGAAATTCCCGCGCGTATCTCGCAACCTGGCGTGGATCGGGAGACACAACCCGCGAGGCCATCACGGGCAGCGACGGTGGCAGGGCCAAATCGAGCGTAGGCGCGAAGTCGACGTTGAAGCCAACGGCGCGGCAAATCGACCCAATCAACTTTCCGTGCAAACGAAACAACTCCTTGTCGCCAGACGCAAAGACGCCCGCCGCCGAGGGCGACGGACCAAAGACTTCGCGCAGGCGGTCGACGGTTCCGCCTTCCATGTCGACGCAGCGAAACAACGGCACTGAAACACACCGCTGGCAGTCGCGCAGCAATTCCCAGGTCTGTTCCGCATCTACAATATTGCGCTGGAACAGAATCACTCCCGCGGGCTGGATTCGCGCGAGCAGCGCTCGCAACGAGGGAGTCATCTCCGTCCCCTCGAATCCAATCACGAAATGATCGCCAAGGTTTCCGCGCATGCTCAGCTTTGGTTCACTTGAGTCTTCAATTCCGCCAGCAGGTTCATCGCCTCCAGGGGGGTGAGTCGGTTCAGGTCCACCTCGCGCAGCCGGTCCAGCACTTCATGCGAAAGTGTCGTGAAGATGGTCAGTTGGCGCGGCAACGGCGGCGTGTCGCCCCCGCCGAGTCTCCCCGTGGCCGAGCGTTCCGCATTTTCATGCTCGGCCAGAACTTCCCGCGCGCGAGAGATCACTTCGCCGGGCAACCCAGCGAGCTTCGCGACCTCAATTCCATAGCTCTGGTCCGCCGCGCCCGGCTCCACCTTTCGGAGAAATACTACGTCGCCACCTGTTTCCTTCACGGCAACATGAAAGTTCTTAACCCCCGAAAGCGTCTCCGCCAATTCCGTTAGCTCAAAATAGTGCGTGGCGAATAGCGTCTTCGCCCGCGTTCGCCGGTGCAGATACTCCACCGCCGCCCATGCGATGGCCAAGCCGTCGTAGGTCGAAGTCCCGCGCCCCACTTCATCCAGCAATATCAAAGACTGTGGCGACGCCGTATGCAGAATCGCAGCCGTCTCTGTCATTTCCACCATGAACGTCGAACGCCCGCGCGCCAGGTTGTCGCTGGCGCCAATGCGCGTAAAGATGCGGTCCACAAGGCTCAGCCGCATGCTCTGGGCCGGAACGAATGAACCCATCTGCGCCAAAATCACCAGCAACGCCGTCTGCCGCAGGTAAGTGCTCTTGCCACCCATATTCGGCCCGGTCAGCACCAGAATCGCGTGCGTGGCCCGATTCAGAAACAGGTCATTCGGAACAAAGCGCTCACCAATCGCCGAGTGCCCCTCGATCACGGGGTGCCTCCCCTGGCGGACTTCCATATCTCCAGAATTGTCAAACTGCGGCCGCGCATATGCACGCACCGCAGCGACGTGCGCGAACGAGGACAAAACGTCCGTCTCCGCCAAAGCCCGCGTCGTTTGCCGGATGCGCTTTGCTTCCGCCCCAATGGCCGTGCGTAGTTCCTGGAATAGCCGCCGCTCAATCTCCACAATGCGTTCCTGCGCATCCAGAACTTTCGATTCGTATTCCTTCAATTCGGGAGTCGTAAAGCGCTCGGCGTTGACCAGCGTCTGCTTGCGCTCGAAGTCGCCGGGCACCAGGTGCAGGTTCGGCTTCGAAACTTCAAGGTAATACCCAAACACCTGATTGAACTTAACTTTGAGCGAGCCAATCTTCGTGCGCTCCCGTTCGCGCTGCTCAATCTGAGCGATATATTGGCGGCTGTTGTGCCGCAAATCGCGCAGCTCATCCAACTGGGCATCTACGCCTTTGCGAATGACATTCCCGTCCGCCAAGGTCAACGGAGGCTCGTCGGCGAGCGTCTCTTCGATGCGACGCCTTAGATCGCTCAGCTCATCAATCGCCGCATGCAAAGTCTGAATCCGCGCAGCATCCAATTTCGCCAACGCCCCACGCACTGCCGTAAGCTTTCCAAGCGAAGCCGCCATGCTCAGCAAGTCCCGAGGATTCGCAGTCTCCAAAGTCACCCGGCTCAGCAGCCGTTCCAAATCCAATACTTCCTTCAAAGGCTGACGCAGATCTTCCCGCACTAGGGTGTCGCGCACCCATGCCTCGACAGCATCCAGCCGGGCCTGAATCTCACCCTCATCCAAGGACGGCCGTAGCATCCAGGCGCGCAACAGTCGCTTGCCCATCGGAGTCGCGGTGGAATCGAGCGAACGAAACAGCGTGACCCCAGCATCCTCTCCGCTGAATAGCGGTTCTACCAGTTCCAGATTCCGCACGGTGACCGCGTCCAATACCAGGCAATCCTGCCGCTCAAAAAATCCAATCCGGTCCACATGATCCAGCGTCCCGCGCTGCGTAGTTCGCACATAATGCAGAAT
>Ga0075028_100000987_pt1 | contig 10223 bp, 2 predicted proteins | sample LitLauG_LLR_2014_FD_71390 | JGI IMG/M metagenome (GOLD analysis project Ga0075028, IMG submission 71390) | Freshwater sediment microbial communities from Pennsylvania, USA - Little Laurel Run_MetaG_LLR_2014 | ecosystem: Environmental > Aquatic > Freshwater > Creek > Sediment | place: USA... | reverse complement strand
TGACTATACGGCGCGCCGCCTCCTGAATCACTCTCACGTCCAGGTGGCCGCGCATGTGGTATGAACACACGTTGTGATAAGCGGGATTATCCGGCGTCATTTGCAGGTGATAAAGCATCCCCAACTGCAGCCGTGTAAGCGGGTATGCATCTTCAACGCCAGAAGGCATTTTGGCCATGTCTTCGGCGGCAATCATGCTGAACGGCCAAGTGGCTGGATGCGCCACCGGTTCAGGCTCAACGGTATGGACCTGCCTGGACAACTCTGCGATAGTCTGGAACCTGAACATCTCCTGCAGTGAAAAGGAAAGGCCTCTTTCCCGCGCGAGCGCCATCACACGAACACTCCGGATGGAGTCGCCTCCCAGGGAAAAATAGTTGTCGCTTGTTCCAATGGGATTGATCCCCAGCACCTCTTCCCAAATCTCAACCAGCGCCTTTTCTGCCGCACTGGACGGAGCGGTAAAGTTCGCGTTGTCCGTGGTTACCGCGGGTTCGGGCAACGCAGCATGGTCCACCTTGCCGTTCTCAGTGAGCGGAAGGCGCTCCAATGCAACGAATCTGGCGGGCACCATGTATTCTGGAAGGCGTTGCTTAGCGAATTCACGGAGGGAATGCTCCCACTCTTTTTCGCTTTCAGCTTCTGGGTTGCGGACCAGGTAGGCAGTTATCAATTTTCCCTGATGGTCTCCTTCGCGCAACACCACGGCAGCTTCTGCGATCATCTGGTGCTGGCACAAAACAGCCTTGATTTCATCCAGTTCAACGCGGTAGCCCCGCAACTTGATCTGGTCGTCATTCCTGCGCAGATACTCCAGCTCTCCGTTTTCCAACCAGCGACCCACATCGCCGGACTTGTACATGCGGTCTCCCGCACTTGCGCAGTGGGGGTCAGGCAAGAAGCGCTCTGCTGTTAAGTCCGGGCGGCCCCAATACCCGCGGCTCACCCCATCACCAGCGATATAGATCTCGCCTTGTACGCCGAGCGATACCGGCTGAAGATTTGCATCCAGCACATGCATCCTGGTATTCGCAATTGGCTTCCCAATCGGAACGGCCCCAGTCACGCTGGCTTGCAGAGGCACTTCATGGACGCAACAACCAACCACGGTTTCCGTCGGTCCATATTCATTGATGATCCGCGTGGCCGGTGAACGCCGACGCCAGAAGTGAAGCATTTCGCCCAAAAGCGCTTCTCCGCCCACCACTATCACATCAGGACCAACCCGGTCTGGTTCAGAGCTGAGCAGTTGTTGCAACGCGCCCAAGTGTGCCGGAGTAATTTTGAGTAGCGAAAAGTGTCTTTCTTGATCCAGAAAAAACCGCAAAGCTTCCAGATTGCCCTGCTCTTCTCCGCCAAGCAGAGTAAGCGTTTGCCCTTGCAGTAACGGCAGGTAAAGACTGGTGACGCTCAAGTCAAATCCCAACGGAGAATGCAGCACACTGCCCGTTCCGCCGGCCTGGCCGTAACGCTTTATGGCCCAGCACAGATAGTTGACCACTCCGGCGTGAGGAACCATGACGCCCTTCGGCCGGCCCGTTGATCCTGACGTGTAAAGCACATAGGCCAGGTTCCCCAGCTGAACGCCGCTGTGCGGATTGTCGCGGCCCTGTGCGCAAATCGCCGCATCATCGCGGTCCAGGCAAACGTATTCCGCGCCGGTCTGTGGGACTTGTTCCAGAAACCGCGATTGAGTCACCACCACCTTCAGGGTGGTTTGTTCCATAACAAAGCGCAACCGTTCCGCGGGATTCGTCAATTCAAGCGGAACATACGCTCCTCCGGCCTTGAGCACAGCCAGGACGCTCACCACCATGTCCACGCTTCGCGGCAGCGCAATACCGACAGTAACTTCCGGACCAACGCCTTTTTGCTGCAGGAAATGGGCCAACTGATTGGCACGCTCATTCAAGGAGCGGTAGTCAAGTTGCTGTTCCCCGCAGATGAGAGCTATCCCAGACGCGTTGCGTTCCGCTTGCTGTTCAAACAGTTGATGCACGCACGCATCTCGTGGGAAGTCTTCTGCGGTTTGGTTCCATTTGTGCAGAAGCTCGCGTTCTGACGGCAATAAAGAACTGAAATGGCCCAATTCTTCTTTCCAACCGGCCACGAACGATTGCACTAACTGCAGCCACTGTTGCAACAAGCGCTGGGCGCGCGTCGGGCTGCAGAAGGAAGAATCAAAGAGTATTGAACTATTCAATCCGGTTTGAGTCTGTGCGCACAGGAGCTTCAGCGCAAACGGTTGCCCCTGGGACGTGATTCTCTCCACTGAAAACAAGAGACCACTTGCGGCAGCGGGAACGGCCGCGTCCAGGTACTCGAACTGGGTCAAACCTCCGGCGCCGGTCAACTCAGGAGCTACTTCCTGCCACTCTGCTGTTATTTGCAGGTCGCGTTCTAAGAGGCTGACAACGGTTTGCGGCGTGCGATTCGGTTGTACAAACCAAGGCGCCGGAATGCAGCGGGCAATGGGACCGATCACCGCTTGCATTTCAGCCTGGTACCGGCCACTACGGCAATACCCCACGGCCACTGGGTTCTGACCATTCAGCTGCCAAAGCAATGTCTGCCAGCACGCCAGCAGAAACGTTTCCACCTTGCATTGTTCGCGGTCGCACACTTGGCACACTGCTGCCAGCAACTCAGACGACATCGCCGCTTTTACTTCTCGCTCGCCGGCCTCACCAGACTTGTCATCTTTCCATTTGAGGTGCTGCAACGTAGCCTGCGCTTCTTCCAGCGTCTGCCAATACTCACGGCCCTCGCGCGCATCATCCGCGCTTCTCAACTGTTCCTGCCAGTCCGCGTATTGCACGTACTGCACGACTTCTTCCTCAACTAGTCCAGCCTGGCGGTTACAGTCAGCGCTTAGCTCCTTCACCAATGCAACCAGCGAACAAGCGTCACTACACATTGCGGACACCGTCAACAGGAGGGCCCACTTCTCCGGGGCAAGACTTACCAGGCCAGCGCGCACTCGTGGTCCGGCTGCTTCGTGAAAACTGAAGTTTGCTTCTTTTTCCCAGAGGATTTCCAGAGAGCGTTGTACATCTGCAGGGCTTTGCGAGCCCAAGTCTTCCGTCCACCAATCCACACGAACAGCGTCTTCCACTTGCTGCATCGCGGTGTGCGTCCCGGGAACAGGTACAAAATTAGTCCGCAGGATCCAATGCCGTTCCACGGCTAGCTCCACAGCACGTTTAAGTTCCGACGGAAGAACGGGTCCACCAATGGACGCCAGACAACGCACCGTGCTCTGGCCCACTGATGCGTGAAGCTGCCAAAGGCTCTTTTGCTGCAAAGAGAGTCGATAGCCCTGGATCTGCTCGTTAGCCATTGGGGTCCTCTAGATTGCTCAATAACAATGGAATGACCGGATGGACATCCGGATTCGGTAGCAGGAGCGCGCCTTAGTTTTCCGGCGAAATCATTTCACCCAGGGCGACGCACAGTTTTCTTTCGCCGACGAAGGGGTTCCTGGCGTGCGCCACCAACATGTTGTCGAGCATAACGATGTCACCCGCGTGCCAAGGGAACACCACCTCAAGGTCCTGGTAGACCGAGCAGATTTCGTGCATCACGGAATCTTCAATCGGCGAACCGTCACCGTAATGGCAGTGCCTGGGAAGATCGTGCTCATCAAATAGTGCGCGCAGTGACTTCCTGGTCTCCTCATCCAGCATGGCCGGATGCCAGTGCTGAGCTTGGTTGAACCACACCATTTCTCCGGTCTGGGGATGGCGCGCCGCCGCCGGACGCACACAACTGGTTCGCAGATGGCCGCTAGGCGTCCATTCAAATTTGAATCCCGACAATTTACATTGCCGCTCCACGTCCTGCTTGTCATGGGTCTGGAACACCGTTTGCCAATCAAGCCCCAACCCCTCGCGGTAATTCCTTACGTACATGACCTTTTTTTCCAAAAAGCGTTCGCGCGTCTGCCGAGACAGGCGTTCAAACACCAGGCGCGAATCCGCGATGGTGGTTTCGCCTCCCGTCTGAGCGGGCTTATGGCAGTAAAACCAGATCTTCATTGGCCACTGCGCGTTGAAAGAATTCTCGTTGTGCCAGAGCAGTTTCTTCTCCGGAGCATAAAAGACCGGTGTGTAAATGTTGCCACCCATGCTTTCGCGAGGATGTTCACCATTCTCGTTAAACAAACTTGAACAAATGGCGGACACGAACCGGTCAAACTGTGCAGGCTCAGTAATATTGAAATCGCGGAACAAGATGCCGCCATACTTCAACAAATCAGCCTCCAACTGTCCCTGGTTCGCGCGAGCCCATTCAATCAGGTCCACGTCGGGGGATACTGGCTTCAGGACCAACGGAAGGGCAGGCGATTGTTCAAAGAACGACCGGACCACAAGGTCTTGCGTGGTCACGCTGATGGTCTTGGGCTTAAGCTGACTTATTTTCAATTGCGGCATGGTCATTGTCTCCTTCATGCTCGTTAGTCGTATGCGCGGGCTTCCAGCGCTGAAGACGCCGGACGATTTCTTCAACAGTGATTTGCGGCTCGTCCGTCACACATTGCAGGCAGAAACAGAACTGCCGGGACATGCCGGCAATGGTTTCAGGTTCAAACAGGTCGCGGTTGTACTCGAACCACCCTCGCAGGACTCCATCCTGTTCTTGCAGAAGCAGAGTCAAGTCCAACTTGGCGGCGATGCTCATGAAGTCCAGTGGCTCAATCGACAGATCGCCCATTTTCAGATGAGCTGATGGCGTGTTGTCCAGCACCAGCTTTACGTCAAACAGCGGCGCTCGTGAAGAGCTGCGGCTGAGTTTGAGCGCATCCACCAAACGGTCAAAAGGCAACTCCTGGTGAGCAAAGGCTTCAAGGCTGTGTGCCCGGGTTCTAGCCAGCAAATCTTTGAAGGATGGGTTTCCTGACAAGTCCGCATACAGCGGAAGCTGATTGATAAAGAACCCGACCAGCTGCTCTGTTTCTCGGCAATTGCGGTTAGCAACGTCAGTCCCCAGAAGAAATCTTGTTTGTCCCGTATGAGAATGCATCAGACATTCGAAAGCCGCCAACAACACCATGAACGGAGTAGCACCTTCCCGATGTCCTAGTTTCGCCACGGCGAGCGTCAAGTCGCGCGGGAGTTCAACGTTAAACCGTGCACCGCGGCTGCCTCGCGATTCCGGGCGCGGATGGTCAGTGTTGAGAGCAAGCGCCGGCACGTCCGCCAGTTGTCGTCGCCAGAATCCGACGTGATGATCCAACAGGGCGCCCTGCAGAGCGCGTTTTTCCCACGCAGCAAAGTCAGCATACTGCACTGGCAACTGCGGCAGCGGTGAAGGCAGCCCTTGGCTGAAAGCTGCGTACAACGCCGTTAGTTCCCGGCTCAGCACGCTGGTGGACCAGGCGTCAAACACGATGTGATGGAGCGCAAGGACCAACACATGCTCGTCTTGCGCGATCTGGTACAGTTTTACTTGAAATAGCGGGCCGCGGTCTAAGTCAAACGGAGTATCTTCAGCGCGGCGCAGTGCAGAGAGAGTCTGCTCTTCCGAATCCTTGCTGATGTCAATCGGCGCGAGCCGCACGGGAACCCAGGAGTGAATCTGCTGATGCGGTTCTCCGCGAATGCTCGGGAACGTTGTCCGCAATACCTCATGCCGATGCAGGATCTCACTCAGGGCGCGCTCCGACGCCCCAACATCAAGAGCGCCCTTCAACCGGACGGCCTGGATAAGATTAAACGTTACGTTGCCTGGAAAGAGCTGGTTTAAAAACCACAGCCGCTGCTGCGCGTAAGAAAGCGGCAAGCGCTCAGTTCTGGCTACGGGCGCAAGCGGTGGCGATTGGATAGTAGGCGCTCCTCGCCGCTGCCGCAACTCGAGTTCGAGTCTCTCCGCCAATTTCGACACCGTGGCGCATTCAAACAACATCTGAGGGGTGATATCAAGGTTCAATGCCGCGTTTACTCGTACCACGATCCGCACCGCCGCCATGGAATGGCCGCCTAACTCAAAGAAGTTGTCGTGAACGCCAAGCCGTTCCCAACTCAAGACCTCCGTCCAGATGCCGGCCACCAGTTGCTCCATCTGCGTGCGCGGCACGACATATGCACCGGACTTGCTTCCATTCGGTTCAGGCTCGGGGAGCGCCTGCCGATCCACTTTTCCATTTGCCGTGTAGGGCAACAGGTCAAGGAACACAAACTTTTGCGGAACCATGTGCAGCGGCAATTTGGCCACAAGCAGGTCACGCAGTCCCTTGGCGTCCAGCAGGCTCTTTTGTTGCCGGACGACGTAGGCGGCCAGAAAGTCGCCAAATACTTCTTCTTTTTTCGGACCTTCCTTTTTCAGATCTTCTTTTTTCAGATCTTCCTTTTTCAGATCTTCCTTTTTCAGAACCACGGCATCGCGAACACCCGGCAGACTGCGAAGGGCGGCTTCGATCTCTCCTAGCTCGATCCTGTATCCGTGCAGCTTAATTTGGGAATCATTGCGGCCCAGGTATTCGATCTCGCCGGATTCCAGCCACCGGGCCAGATCTCCGGTGCGGTACATGCGTGAACCGGAAGCGCTTGCGTGAGGATCAGGAACAAAACGTTCCGCGGTCAGCCCTGGTTTCTTCAGATATCCGCGCGCCAATCCCTCTCCGGCGATGAAGATCTCGCCCTGAACGCCGATCGGACACATCTTCAGGTATTGGTCGAGCACATACATACGCACGTTCGCGATCGGCTTTCCAATTGCAATCGGGCCTTCCAACGCCTCAGTAGCGGCAACTTCATGAACGCAGCAACCCACTACCGTCTCCGTGGGACCGTACTCGTTGATCAGCCTTGTTTGTGGTGCGTGGTTGCGCCACCAAGCCAGGGTTTCTCCGTGAAGCTCTTCCCCGCCGATCACCATAACGCCAATCAACCCGTTCGCCCGCTGTGGTTCCAACATCTGGGCCAGCATGTTCACGTGGCCCGGCGTGGCTTTGAGCAAAGAGATTGGCCGGCCCGCACTTAAAGCGGCAACCAGGTCTTCAGTTGCACTCCCCTTGCGCTCTGGCACCAGTTCAATGGGCTGGCCTTTCAGGAGCGGCAGATAGAAACTGGTCACTGTGAGGTCGAACCCCAGTGGCGTGTGGACTAGGCTTCCCTGGCCTTTGGCATCAGCGTACGCGGCACAACTCCAAGCCAAATAGTTGATGAGGCCCCGATGCGATACCATGACGCCTTTGGGAAAGCCAGTGGAGCCTGAGGTGTAAATCACGTAAGCAAGATTTTCAGGATCCACGGACACGTTTGGATTGCTCAGCGGCTGTCTGGCAATCGGACCAGACTCGACGTCTAAACAAATGCACTGCCCTTCTTCGAGTTGAAGCTCAGTACGCACGCGGGAATTCGTGATCACCAGCTGGGCCGCGCTATCCTGCAGCATGTATCGCAAGCGTTCCGGGGGATACGCCAGATCCAGCGGTAGGTACGCCGCGCCGGCCTTGAGGACGCCGTACACCGCCACCACCATCTCCAAAGATCTTTCCAATGCGATAGCCACCACGGAATCCGGACCTGCATCCTTCGTGCGCAGGAAATTCGCTAGCTGATTGGACTTGTGCTCCAACTCTTCGTAGCTCATACGCTCGTCGCCAGCAATCACAGCGACATTGCCAGGGGAAATATGGGATTGTTCTTCCAGTTGGTGATGAACGCACAGTCCCTCAGGATTTGAAAAGCGCGGGCCGGACGAATTTGCGGCCAGCACTCTGCGCTCATCTTCGCCCAGCATATCCAGAGATGCCACGGGTTGGTTTGGGGCCCGCATCGCGCTGCACAAGAGCTGTAGCCACTGTTCGCACATGCGCCGTACGCGACCTTCGTGAAGCAACCCGTCGTACTGCAGCTCGGCCCGAATTCCACCTTGCGTTGTAGCAGAGCAACGAAGCTTCAGGGTGTACGGTTCCGCATCAGACTGGATTCGGGAAATCTCGAACTGCACACTGCCATACGATGTTGGAACGACGGCTTGCTGCCACTCAAACAGGATCTCGGAGTTATTTGTAGTTGGGTCATCGGGCATGTAGTCCAGGACTTCGTCAGTGGCGCCCAGATCTTCTAATAACTCTTCTGCAACTTCCATAAAGCTCGCATGAGGCATTAATGAAACAGGAACTCTTACGTATCTTCCTACGGGGCCGAGCAACTGCCGAAGATCCTCTGAATCCCTGCCTTGACGCCATACGGCAACATCCACCGGTTCTTGGTCATTCAACCGCCAAAGCAGAACACGCCACGAAGCCAACAACGACAATTCCACAGGAGCGTGGAGTTCGCGGAGACACTCTCGCAGGGCTGAGACCGTGGCCACATCCAGTTCTATCGCGAGTGCACCGGAGGCGCGTTCGGTCGCGCCGGCGTGTTGCCACACCGGATTTCTATTTGCTGCTGCGGCAGCCTGCGCCCCAGACCGGCGCTCGCGTGCCTGCACACCATCCTCAGTCTGTTGCAACTCGTGTTGCCACTCCGCGTACTGCACGTATTGAATGAGATCGGCTTGCTGGATCTGGCCAGATGCGGCGTAGGCTTGTCCTATTTCGCGAACAAGTTCAATGAGTGTCGCGGGGTCAGCACAGATTGCCGGTAATGCGAGCAACAGGCAATAAGCACCTTCCGCCAAATGCACGAGAGTGGCCTGCAGAACCGGACCATTTTCCCAGTCAACACCCTGGCGGGCCTGTTCGTCCCACATCTGCTGCAGTGCGTCTTCCTTCTCCTGATCAGGATGGCTACAGAAGTCCATTTCACGCCAGGCGACGGCGGCCACCGACTCTACCCTCTGCACCGCAATTCCACTTGCTGGAAGATGCTGAAAAGTGGAATGAAGGAGCCAGTGGCGTTCTGCGACGTTGCGTACGGCCACCGCAAGAGTCTCCGGGTTTACGTCACCTTTGATCGATAGCTGGCAGCGCACCCAGCGTGGCGACGGTGCGCTTTGCAACCGCCATGCGCGCGCCTGCTGAGAGGACAACCGATATCCCTGAATTTGCACGTTGGTCATAAGTATTTCTGTAAGGAAAAGGTAGGACTCCTCGCAGATGTCTTCGAGGTGAATTGTCGGATCTTCGCGACAGTTGCTTCTATGCGCTGGCGTTGACTACGCGTCGGGCTGGCTTGCCACGCAGCTTGCCGCGTTCTACCGCAGACTTAAGAGTAGTCAGGCGGGCTTCAGGCTTTTCGATGGCAGCCTGCAGCAGTACCTCGAAATCCGCAGCTATTTCCCGAACAACAGAATCCTCAAACAAGTCGGTCTTGTAGTTAAAGGCGCAGAGAATGCCTTTCGGCGTGTACTGGGCCTGCAGGCTGAGATCAAACTTTGCTGTGCGGTCCTGCAGGTCAAGTACCGTTGTTTTCAGCCCGGCAAGCTGAAGAAGTTCCAGCCCGCCCACCGGCATATAGAAAAACACTTTGAACAATGAAGTGCCACCCGGCTGGCGGCTGGGATTCAGGTCTTCAATGAGACGATTGAAGGGCAGGTCTTGATGCTGATAAGCGCCCAGGGTAACTTCGCGCACACGCGACAGCAGGTCGACAAACGTGAAATGCGTTGTGACTTCCGTGCGCAAGGCCAGCACGTTGACGAAAAAGCCGACAATGTTTTCCGTATCGTTGTGATTGCGGTTAGCGATGTCTGTTCCCACCACAACATCTGTTGCACCAGTGGAAAACGAGAGCAGTGCTTTGAGCGCGGCCAGCAGCGTCATGAACAAAGTGCTTCCGGTTTGCTGGGCCAAATGTTTTAGGCCTTCACTCACAGCCGGCGGCAACAAAATGGAATGTGTTGCACCGCTCTGGCCAATGGATTTCCCCAGCAAGCTCTGCCGGGAGAACGTCGCTGGAGATGGATAGCCTCCCAGATGCTTCCTCCAATACTCCAGGTGCTGGGTGCCTTCCTGTTCCAGTAGTTCCCGCTGCCAGCAGGCAAAATCCGGATATTGCAACGTCAAGGGCGGCAACGCGGGCCTGTCTCCCCGGGACAATGCGGTGTAGGCCTGACCCAACTCGCGCGCAATAATGCCCAGGGACCACGCGTCTCCAGCAATATGATGCAGCGTTGCCAAGAGTATGTACCGGTTAGCCGCCAGACGCAGCAAGCGAGGCCGGAACACTGGACCGTTGGCAAGGTCCATGGGCGCGTCTTCTTCAAGATAGAGCCTGCTCAATTCACGTTCCAGCTCCGATCCGGACACATGCGAAAGATCCTGCAGAGGC